>ERZ808286.866-NODE-866-length-17249-cov-9.618704_pt1 | contig 17249 bp, 18 predicted proteins | sample MGYA00521276_ERZ808286 | MGnify/ENA primary metagenome ERZ808286 (study PRJEB31516, sample SAMN03275607) | gut metagenome | biome: mammalia-associated habitat; material: feces | host: Papio cynocephalus | place: Kenya | collected 2012-08-01 ... | reverse complement strand
GTATATTAACTGAATTTTTTTTGCATAAATGTTTAACTATTAATTGCCTTTGGACTTTTGCAAAAACCTCTTAAAAATTACATTCTTTTTAATTACATATGCTTCAGATATGATGTCCCTCTTAATTTCATGTATAGAAAAAACAACAACTGCAGCTATGACTATCATGCCTTTTGTTTTAATCTTCCAGCTTTTATTCTCTGGTGCAGTTTTCATCCTGCAGGGTGGAGCTGAAGTAATCTCTGATTTTACAATAGCAAAAGCCGAAATATGTGCCATATGTGCTGTTGTTGGATATAATAACCTTCCAACTAGACTTACGTGGAATATGCTCAATCAATTTAAGGAATATACCATTGAAGGTATACAACCCATAAAGCTTTTTGTTCAAAAAATTTAAGAAGAAGGAAAAGTTGAAGAATTATGTCTTAAAGCAGGACAAGAGACCCAAAAAGTTAAGTACGCTTCTACTATAGACAACATAACTTCTTGTTGGTTCACTCTTCTTATTTTTGCAATTGTTTTTGCCCTACTTGCACTTTTTGCATTAACACGAATTGATAACGATAAAAGATAGAACTAACTAGAAAGATTGGAATAAGAAACATATAATTGTAAAAAAAGGAAAGATGGCCGAGAGGTCGAAGGCACTTGATTCGAAATCAAGCAAGGGGCAACTCTTCGGGGGTTCGAATCCCCCTCTTTCCGTTTGTCTCTTTAAGGAGAAGGAGCAAGTGATGGTAATTAGACAATCTGCAGAAGATTACTTAGAGGCTATTTTATTTATAAATGAAAAAAAAGGCTTTGCACGTTCTATAGATATTGCGAAGCATCTTGGTTTAACTAAGCCTAGCGTATCTGTTGCGGTTAAGAACCTAAAAAACGAAGGTTATATAGATGTTGATGAAAAAGGTAACTTGCTATTACTTCCAAAAGGCGAGGAAATTGCAAAAAAAACATATGATAGACATGTTACAATTCGTGATTTATTAATCTCTCTTGGTGTAGATCCCGAAACAGCTACAAAAGATGCTTGCAGAATGGAACATGCTATTAGTGATGAATCTTTTAACGCTATAAAAACTCATGCTTTAAAACACAAAGAAGAAAAGTAAGAGGCTATTTACATTAGAAAAAGTTTTATATTAAACTTTTTTAGTCAATTGGAAAGGTGTCCGAGTGGTCGAAGGTGCACGATTGGAAGTCGTGTATGGTCAAAAGCCATCGGGGGTTCGAATCCCCCCCTTTCCGTTTATCTGTTATTCCTTCTAGTCATTTCTGTATATTTCTTGGGAATTGACACTACTTTGGATTTCTTCTTTTATCCTACAAAGTTATTTCAAATATACTTACTTAGACCCTTTTCCTTTATTCTCATTAGTAATCTCTCTAATGGATTTTGGTCTAATGAAAGAATTTTGAGTATATCCTTTTATGCTTCCTCTCCATAAACCTTAATTATTTCATTAAGGAATTCCTTTTCTGAGAAATCTTTGTTATAGACAATTCGAGTCTCTCTAACCATGCTAAAGTTTTCAATTGGTAGTGCAACAACCTTACCTTTTTTTAGCTCATCTAAACATGCACTTCTAGGGAGTATTGATACGCCCATATCTTTTCTTATTAAGTCTTTGATTGTTGCAATATTATCAACCTCTAGAATTACATCAAAAGACGAGATCGACTCATTATTGCTCTCTAGCGTTGACTCAAAAAGTGTTCTCGTCCCAGAAGAGACTGTTCTTAATATTAGCTTTTGTTTTTTTAAATCTGTTAAAGATATTACGCTATTCCGTGCAAAAGGATTTGATGGGGACATTACACAAACTAGATAATCTGTATCTAACATCATTGAAGAAAATCGAGTATCAAGCAAAGGACCATCAATTATTGCTAGGTCCAACTCATAAGATTCAAGTTTATCATAAAGATTATTTATGGTATCAGTAGTTAAAATAATCCTTAAACCCTTATGGTCTTTACCAACTTTTGCAAGAGAAGCTGCTGTTAAATTACTCTCACAAGTATGTGTAATACCAACTCTAAGGAGAGAAAGGATCCTATTTTTTCCTGCCAATTCTAGGACCATTTTATCATTTAAAGCCTTCATTCTTCGTGAATATTTAAGTACTATTTCCCCTTCTGGAGTTAAAATTAGCCCTGTTTTATTACGAATAAGCAGTTTATGTCCAACTTCATCTTCAAGCTGTTTTATTTGATGGCTTACTGCAGGCTGAGTCATTCCAAGTTCCTCTCCTGCTTTTGTAAAGTTTTGCTTCTCAGCGACCTTCATAAAGGTGTTCATCAATATGCTTAACATAGCTACTCCATAAAAAATATTTATCAATATAGAAAATAATATAATTTGATTTTATTTTATTCAATTCCTAAGATATGTCAATCAACTCACAAAAAGGGAATTAAGTATGAATTTTAGAAAAACAGTTAACTACAGTTTAAAGTATAAGTTCTTTCATTTTTTTCATAGTTCGAAATGTTTTATTTCAATTAAAAATGAGTTAAATCTTAATAAACCTTCTTATGAGTCTTTTCTTATTGGCATAAAACAAAAGGAAGGAAGAAGTGGCGTAGTAGTTGCTAACATTATCCTTTCAATTATTCCCTTATGCCTTTCTATTTTTTTGGATATATATAATGTAAAGAGTCTATTGCCACAGCCATATTATATTGTCCTTATTTTTATTTTTTGCCTCTTTACTGCAGTAAAATTCAACTACATCATACCGAGAGATTTAAAGAATGTTACAGAGCTGATTTTCTCTGTGCTTTCACTCTATTTTACAGGTTTATTTGGCTTAACTTTTTTTGCACTTTTAGTTTTTGAAAACTCTGCTTCTATCTCATTTTGTGAGGCTTTAAAATGACAACACCTTTATTTGAACTATTACATATATCATCATCTGTATCTAAAATTATAGTTTCAATTTCATTGATGCTCTTTAGTGGCTTTCTCTTCACTAGAGTCACAAAGAAATTAAAACTTCCAAATGTAACTGGATATATTCTTGCAGGCATTGCACTGGGTCCTTTCTGTTTAAATGTCATTCCAACATCAATAATCGAAGGAATGGATTTTATTGCAGATATCGCTCTCGCTTTTATTGCCTTTAGTACAGGTGAATTCTTTCAGCTTGACACACTTAAGAAAAATGGACTGAAGGTTGTAATTATTACTGTATTTGAATCTCTACTTGCATCTATACTTGTTTTCTTTGTTACATGGGGAATTCTTGGTGTAGATAGACCTTTTGCTCTTATTCTTGGCGCCCTTGCTGCAGCGACAGCTCCAGCGTCAACAGTTATGACAATCAGGCAACTAGGAGCTAAAGGTGATTTCGTCGATACCCTTCTTCAAGTTGTTGCTCTAGATGATGTTGTAGGTTTAATAGCATTTTCTGTCGCCATTTCACTCTCAACAACAAGTGCAATTAGTTCGTTCTCAATACTATCTGTCCTTAAACCTTTATTTATAAACCTTGCAATATTCCTTTTAGGTGGACTTTTTGGGTTAGTACTTAAGCTCCTATTACATAATAGATCTACAGATAATAGACTCATTGTTTCTATTGCAATTCTATTCTCATTCTGTGGTATTTGTGCTCTTCTCGACACCTCGCCTCTTTTAGGATGCATGGGTATGGGTATGGTATATATCAACACAACAGGCGACGAAAGACTATTTAAACAACTAAATTATTTCAGTCCTCCAATTTTATTATTATTCTTTGTTCGCTCTGGCTTGAACTTTGACCTAGGTTCACTCTTCTCGTCATCGGAAAGTATCGCATCTGTATCGTTAATAACAGTTGGAGTTATCTACTTCTTTGTTCGTATTGTTGGTAAATACCTAGGAGCATTCTTTGGTTGTCTTTGCACAAGAAAAGACAAGCGAGTACGTAACTATTTAGGTTTGGCATTAATACCTCAAGCAGGAGTTGCTATTGGTCTTGCTGCTCTTGGCGCAAGAACTCTTGGAGGAACAGAAGGCGAAGCTTTAGAGACAATCATTCTTGCATCCTCTGTCCTTTATGAGTTAATAGGACCTGCTTCTGCTAAGCTTTCTTTGTATTTATCACATTCATATTCAAATAAAATAGAGGATATTGCGCCTGTGATTGAAAACGAAAAAGGAAAGAGTGAGCTGGACTTACTTATTGAGAGAATTCACGCAATTCAAGATAATTTACCTAAACACAAAACCCCAATGGAAGAAGATGAAGAGGCGTTTTCTGAGGGTGCTGATGAGCATGCTGCAGCGACAATGTTGCCACGTCGTCTAAATAAAATGAGGTAATTAAAAAATGAACGAATTATTAAATCTTATTAAATCTGACCCAATTACAAGGCTTATAGGCACTTGGTGTTGCGATATCTCAATTGGCTCTGTTATCTTTCGTTTAGCTCTTTCTTTAATCTTATCGTTTGCACTTGGATGTGAACGCTCAAGCAAGCGTCATTCAGCAGGACTAAGAACATTTGTTCTTATCTGCTTCTCATCTACATGTTCATCTCTTTTAGATTTGGTTTTAATCACTAGCTTTAATGTAGGTTTTCCGCTTCTCTCTAGTGCAACTGTTATTGCGAGTGCTCTTCTTAGCATTAACTCAGTCCTCTTTTCATCAAGAAGCCAAATCAAGGGGTTAACAACATCAGCAGGTCTTTGGTCATCTGTATTCTTAGGCTTTGCTGCAGGCTTAGGGCTTTATACATTAACGATTGTAATATTCATTTATTTAATCTCTATTCTTGCCCTATTCCCTTCATTTGAAAAATATCTGAAAAATAGATCTAATCACTTTGAAGTACACTTAGAGTTGACACAGACAAGTTTTCTACAAGACTTTGTATCTGTATGCCGTAAGCTTGGACTAAGAATTGATGACATAGAGGCTAACCCTGCCTATCGCGGATCTGGTTTATCTGTATATACAATTACGCTTACGATTTGCAGTGCTGAGCTTAAGAAATTTAAAACCCATAAGGAAATCATTGAGGCCTTAGCAACGCTTAATTACATCTATCATATAGAAGAACTAAATTGAGATAGATCTTTTGCCTTCTTTCTCTTGTTGCTAAGAATAAAGAAGGCAACTATGCAAACTATAGAAGAAACAAAAGAACCTGATGCTGTCACAAGACCTATTGGGAAGAGGTTCGTAGGGAAAAAAGACGAAAAGAAATAAACTCCAGGTATTCTAACTAAGACTATCGCAATAATGTTGTGTATAAATGAAATTCCAGATTTGCCTAAAGCACAGAAGTAACCACTGAAAGAGAAGTGTATTCCCGCAAATATAGTGTCAAAGACATAGCCCTTTAAGTACTCTTCGCCTGCTAAAATCACATTCGTATCTTTGACGAACAAAGAAACAACTGAAGCACCATAGAATTGCATAATAATTGTTACTATAATCCCAAACGAAACTGAGATGAGTAAGGCATAATAGAGTGTGCTTTTTGCTCTTTTCTCTTCCTTAGCGCCTAAGTTTTGAGAAGCAAGTGCGGAGACGCTACTCAGCATAGAAGAAGGAACAAGAAAGAGGAAGGAGATTATCTTTTCAACTATGCCAACAGCTGCTGCGTCAACAAGACCTCGCCTATTCATTATTATTGTAATTAAAATGAAAGCTATTTGAATTAGACCATCTTGTAGTGCTATTGGCACACCAATTGAGAGGATGCTTTTTATCTCTTTTTTGTCATTACTAAAATCTTCTTTATGTATTTTTAAACCATTACTTTTCTTCTTTAGGTAAATAAGAGAAGAGATAACACTTATTGTTTGAGAGAGAACTGTGCCTAGTGCTGCGCCACTAGGACCAAGACCCATATAACCAATAAAGAAAAAATCTAAAACAATATTTGAAATACAAGCAATTAGAATAAAGTACATTGGAGACTTAGAGTCCCCAAGTCCCCTAAAAACAGAACTAATAATGTTATATGCAACAATAAATGGGATACCTAAGAAACAAATAAAAAGATAGCTTTTAGTCCCTTCTACTGCTTCTAGTGGCGTCGACATAATAGAAACAATAAAAGAAGATAAAAAGAGAAGTAGCACTGTTAGGAGAACAGCAACAAAAGAAAAAAGCTTAATTGTACTAGCTATATATTTTTCGGCATATCTCTTCTCTTTTGCTCCAATAGCATGTGAGATTGTTACAGTTGTTCCCATAGCAAGACCTACTACCATAACAGTTATCATATGCATAACTTGGCTTCCTATAGATACAGCTGTGGTGCTTGCAACTCCTTCAAATTGACCTATTATCATTAAATCTGCTAAGCCATACAAAGTTTGAAGGAAATAGGAAAAGAGATAGGGAACTGAAAAAAAGATTAAGTTATTAAGAACACTTCCTTTAGTTAAATCTCTTTCCATCTTGTTACCTGTCTTTTTTCTTTTAGCATTTACTCTTTTTTTGTTTATCTTACAACTTATTCATCATTAAAAACAGCATAGCTTTATAAAACTATGCTGTACTAATTTGTCAAAAATAGCTCTTTAAATTACCTCTTCTGTTTTTCCATCAAAAAGATAGACACTGTTTTGAGGAATATAAAATGTAAACAAGCTATCCATTTTAGGTGTATCATGTGGATTTACTTTCAATATAGCCTTTTCTGAAGAGATGTCGACATAAACATTTGTATTATCACCAAGAAGTTCTGTAAGCTCAACATTGGCATTTAATTTATATGAGCTATCATCTCCACAAAGAGCAATAGCCTCTGGCCTAAAACCAAAAACAATCTCCTTGTTCTCATATTTTTCAATCTTTTTGCTATCTATTTTAGCCCTTAGGTCAATTTCATTATCGCCAATTAATATTCTTCCATCATTAAGAGTTGCTCTTATGAAATTCATTGGAGGTTCACCAATAAAGCCAGCAACAAACATGTTAACAGGATTAAAATACAACTCATATGGAGTTCCTATCTGTTGTATATAACCCTCTTTCATGACAACTATTCTATCAGCCATTGTCATAGCTTCTGTCTGATCATGAGTTACATATATCGTTGTTGCTCCAGTTTTCTTGTGTATCTCTGTTATCTCAGAGCGCATTGTTACACGCTGTTTAGCATCCAAGTTAGATAATGGTTCATCCATTAAGAAGATATTAACCTTTCTTATTATCGCTCTACCAACAGCAACACGCTGTCTCTGTCCTCCAGAGAGAGCTTTAGGAAGACGATCAAGATAATCTGTAAGGCCTAGTATTTGGGCTGTTTTTAGAACTTTCTTTTCAATAACATCCTCATCAACTCCCTGAAGAGTAAGACCAAAAGCAAGGTTATCATAGACAGTCATCTGAGGATAAAGAGCATAGCTTTGGAATACCATAGCTATCCCTCTTTCTCGAGGACCTTTCTCGTTTACTCTCTCGCCATTAATAAGAAAATCGCCCTTTGAAATATCTTCTAGACCTGCAATCATTCTAAGTGTTGTACTTTTACCACAACCAGATGGTCCAACAAAGACGATAAACTCCCCTTTTTCTACATCGAGATTGAAGTCATGAACAGCATGAAAGCCATTTGGGTAAATCTTATTAATATCTTTTAAGCTAAGGTATGACATTCTATTCGCCTCCTTCTACTTTCTTTTTTGCATCTTTATATATATTTCCTATTCCATTCTTTATTTTTATAAATAAGAGATCAAAAAGAAGGAAAAATAATCCAAAACTAAAAGGTTCCATCGGAAATAAAACAACATCTTGTTTTCCTGTCAGAAGCAAAAGTGTTCTATTTATCAAGAGGTATGTCATATATACACAAAAGACTAAAACAAATGCATATATGACATTCTTTATAAGTGAAAGATAACCTTTCTTCGGAAACATCATCCACCTATCATATTCGCCCTCTGTTTTAGCTAAAAAGCGAAGAATGTTATTCTCCAATATATCTAGAACAAAACCCATAGCAAGACTTGTAACAAAATACAAATCTAGCGATGACGGTATATATAAACCAAGTCCCCAAATAAAGAAGTAACAGACTACCCCACCAAACCAAAACTTAATTAAATATGCTTTTATTCTAGACGATAGATTTATCTTAGATTTAGTTTTGTACTTTTCTAATTCTTCTTTTGAGTATTGAGGAGTATTAGCTTCATCGGCGCTAACAAGCTCCTCTATTTTTTTACTCTTAAAAGAATAATCTTCTTTCCTCTCTTTTGGCATTAAGACTCTCCAGAGATATCGATTGCTTCCATATCATCATAGCCATCAACTTCAATTGAAGTATTAATCTTTCTTAGTGCCTTTGAATAAAGAGGTAAAAGAGCAACAAGTAAAACAGATATAATCAAAAATACAATATGATTGGAAAGCACTGTTGTTGCTCGTGATATGTAAATTGTAGTTTGATTAACTACAATAGGATTGTCTTCTCTAAAAACAGCACTATAAATAAGAGAGCGATATTTATAATCTGCAAAGATAACAACACCAGACATAACAAAAAGAAGAGTAAGCATTGCTTTGTTTACTTTCTTTCTGTGAGGAAAAGCGTTCAAGAAACAAACAATAGATAATATAGAGAAGAGCATAGTAACAAAGCCACAAAGCCCCATACCATTTCCTTGTATCTTTGCTGTTGTATTAGAAATACTTGTCAAATTCAAGGAGTAATAAAGGAAGGTTAGAATATATGCAAAAAGAGCAATACGCTGGGGAGAACGCTTAATAGCTACAACCTTTTTTCTCAGCCATTCTTTAAAGCCTTTTCTCTCTTTCATAGTTTTTCCTCCTTTGTAATTCTAAGTGTTGTTTCTTTATCGAAGAAATGCATCTTGTCAAAAGATACACGAGCTTTATCGCCAGGAGAATAAGTACACCAACCTCTCAATTTTCCTGTTATTTTATCGTTAATTTTTGCTTCATCTCCAATATGTCCATGGACAAGAGTATTCATACCTAAGTTCTCATTTGATGAAATGAGAATAGGAACATCTTGGCCACTTACAACATTTTCTGGCCTTACACCTAATACGATTTCCTTACCAACATATTTTCTAAGAAGATCTTGATCCTCTTTTCCCAATGGAATGGTAAAACCTTTTCCTTCAAGAGCCGTTTCTTTAACCAAACAATCAAAGAAGTTCATCGGTGGAAGACCAATAAATCCAGCAACAAACAAATTACGAGGAGTATCATAAAGTTCTAATGGTGTCCCAATTTGTTGTACATGTCCCATAGACATGCAAACTATTCTATCTGCTAGAGTTAAAGCCTCTGTCTGGTCATGAGTAACATAGAGCATTGTTGCCTTTAGTCTTTTATGGAGCAACAATATTTCTCGTCTTGTTGAACCTCTGAGCTTTGCATCTAAGTTAGATAATGGTTCATCAAATAAGAATACCTTTGGTTTACGTACTATTGCTCTACCCATGGCAACACGCTGTCTCTGACCTCCAGAGAGCTGACTAGGCTTCTTATTTAATTGTGTTGTTAAATTCAATATTTCAGCAGCTGCTAGGACCTTTTTATGAATTACGTTAGGGTCTTCTTTTCTGAGTGTTAGAGAAAAGGCCATATTTTCATATACAGTCATATGACCATAGAGAGCATAGTTCTGGAAGACCATTGCCATATCTCTATCTTTAGCAGGAGTCTTTGTTATATCTTTTCCATCTAACGACAGCTCTCCTTTGGTTATATCTTCCAAGCCCGCAACCATTCTAAGTGTTGTACTCTTTCCACAGCCAGAAGGGCCAACAAGAACTATCAATTCTCCATCTTTAACAGAGAGATTAAAGTCATATACTGCCTGAACATTATTGTCATATATCTTATCAATATGCTTTAAGATTAATTCTGCCATTTAGTCTCTTCTAACCTCTTCTTTTAATGTTTTTAGGTATTCTTTAAGTTCTCTAGAACGTATAATTCCAATTATTGCCGAAGAAAGGAGACAGAGCGCAGACAACACTAAGTAGACAATACATCTAATAAATTGGCCATCCTCCATAACTCTTCTTTCAACAGATGAAACAACAACAATTGTATTATGTGCTTTAACAGGAATAATAAAAATTCTAATCAATTGAATAATGCCTAAAACAATCAACAAGTATGAATACTTTTCATTGTACTCTTTAACACCTTCACTAGATAAAAAGGCTGCTAACATAAATACAAGGTTATAAATTATTGATGCACCAATTAAGATATTATAATAAAAGGTACCAACATCAGATTTATAAATGGAAACGAAGAAGAATACATCAAATAAAATAGCTATAACAGCTAGAGATGAACTGAGTTTATTTCTAGTGTAGCGCATACGATCTCTTTTTATGAGCTTATCTGCATCATTCATGTCTCTCTCCCTCCTTTATTAATCTTTCTTCCTCTTTCATTAGCTTTCTTTTCCAAATAACATTGTAAATATTTAGAGCACAGGAAACTAATGCAAGAAATGAAACTATATAATGAACATCAAACCAAAATGTTGATTCTGTATATTTCTGATTGAACATTTTTGCATGCATTTTTAATGCATCAAAATCTAAAGACAGCCACTGTCCTTTAAATTTTTCAATCTCAATATGAGACCAAATAACTAAATAAAGCACGAAGATGACAAATAAAGCTACTGCAACATAGTTCCCTACATAATACTTCCTGCGCTTATTTGTTTGCGCAACAAAAAGAAATACTGAAAGAAGAATCATAACTATTGCAGAAATAAGAAAACTCTTATTAAAAGGTTGCATGTTGTAATAAACAATAGAGCCAGAAACTGTTGTCTCAGTTAAATCCGAAGGATTCATCATTGTCGAATACAAACAGTCATATAGATCTGTCATAATACCAAGTGAATAAATAAAAAATACAACACCAACAAAGAGTGCAAAATAACAGATTATGTTCTGAAATGTCATCTGTTTCTTATACATAATCACTCCCTTAAAAGAATATCTCAGGAGAAGGCTAAAGCCCTCTCCTTGAGAATAGAATTACTAATTTAAACTCTGATAGAACTTTAATAGTCTTGTCCAAGCACTCTGCTTTAAGAGTAAGTACTGTTCACCATTCCATGTTGTCTTAACCATTTCTGCAACACTTTCTGCACTATTAGCACCATCAAGAGTATAACCAGATGCAATCTGAGCACAGAGAATATTGTCATTATTCTTCTGCTGGTTAAACTGCTTCTGAATCTCTGTATAGGTATTGAGAGTATCGATTTCGATCTTTGTTGATGGAAGAGTTGTAGGAACAGATGTGTACCACATATTATCACAAATAGCTAATTCAGGATGCTTGATTGTTCCAAGACCAATAGCTGTACTAATCTTTCCTGCACCTTCCTTACCTACATCGCATGTGCACTGATATTCAAATGCCTGGCTCTTAGCAAATGAAAGTGTAGATCCAAGATACTGACGAGCAAAGTTAGTATAGTTACCACTAGCAAGCTTCCATAATAACTCATTAGTAACATCAGCAATAACTGGCATTTCTTTTCCGTTGAATGAGAATGTTACATAGCTTCCATCACTATTAGTCTTAATAAAGACATCTGGACCATAGCTCATGAGAATCTGACCCTTTTCGCTGAAAGCATAGTCAATTAAAGCGAGAGCAGCATAAAGCTTATTTGTGTCATCACCAACACCTGCCTTGCTAATTGCCCAACCATCTGTCTTAACAGAACGCCATGATTCTGTAAATCTCATATAAACACCATTCTCATTTGTTCCATCGAACCAAAGTGCAACTGGAACCATAACAGCCATATACTTTTCACCATCCTGAAGCTTTGTTTCATTCATGATTGTCTGTGTCTGGTTGTAGTCATAGCTCATGAAACCAAGATCATTTTCAAGCATTGTTGATGATGTTTCTTTTGAAGACTCGATATAAGACTTAGAAATAAGACCCTCTTCTGCCATATTATGCATTCTTTCCATAGCAAGATATGTGCTTACTTCCTGGCGAGCATCCTTTAATGAACCATCTGTATCAAAATAGAGATAATCCTGTCTTGACTCTAGGCCACGTACGCCAAATAGAGTACCAGCAAATCTGAAGAGGTCAACTCTTCTCTGGTTATTGTTGTCTTCACGAGAGAATAGACCTTCAACTGTATCTGTTCCGTTGAGAGTATATGCGTTAGCAACAACACAGCGTAAAAGAGCTACAAGCTCATCTGCATCCCAAGCAGCATCCTGTCCAGCAAAGAGATCAGATCTTGTTGTTCCATAGTAGCCATCATATGCTTCATCAATGTACTTACGTAGCATATTAACAGCATCAACACCACTTACTTCACCCTTAGCTAAAGCATCGTTCATTGTTGCAATAATATTTCCAGCCTTGTCATAATTCTTTGTTAGAGAAATGACAGCAGTGCCTTCTTTATTTACAGCATCAACTGTAACAGAACCGCTTGTTGGCATATATGGCTGGTACTTAGCAGCTTTAAGAGTTCCACTCTTTTCTGCTGTGAACAAGCCTTCTCCATCAAGAAGCTTACATAGCCAATCAATTCTCATTAATGGCATTCTTTCAATATCATTAACACCATCAAAATAAGGAGAGAAGTAGATAGCACCTGTTGATGTATCTCCTGTGATAGAAAGTCTAACAATAGGATTTGCTTCCAAATATGCTTTGAAAGATGGCATCATATCTAGGTATTCAGCAATGTTAACAAAGCTACCCTTTGCACCATAGTCATTAAGAGATGTAGCGTTTCCAGATACAACATCAACATCAGAAAGTCTTTCTGCCCAATACTTAAGTTCGTTTGTAGCACTATTTCCCTGGTACTTGTCTTCAATCTTGATGTTTAATATCTTTTCGACCTCAACCCAAGTTGGCTTTAGGTCTCCTGCATGATATGTAACACCTGCAAGTTCAATACCATCCTTTGCAACATCTGCATCAAATGTAAGACCTGTCTTCTTGCTGTTGTATCCAGTAGCCATTCTTAATACTGTACCATCTGCATAAGAGAGAGTCTTAGCCTCCTCTGCTGTGCTTGTTGTTGCAGTAGTAGTTGTTGTTTCTGTTGGTGCAACTGTAATTTCTTTGCCACCATTAGCAAAGAGAGCACAAGAAACTAATAAAGCAACAACCATTGTCAAAAATGATTTTTTCATAATTTCCTCCATTTTGAGACTTTATTTTTTTATTCTTTATTCTTTAACACCACCCACATTAACACCCTTAGCAAAGTACTTTTGTATGAAAGGATAAATAATGAGAATAGGAACAATTGAACACACAATTAAAGCGTAAATCATGCTGTCAGAAGCAAATACTTCATTCCAACCAGCCATTGCTTCAGGGTCTGTATACTCTTCAAGCATAAGCCTTATATAAACCATAAGTGGGTGCTCATTTGAATTGCTGATCATCTGACGAGCCCAGAAATAACCATTCCATCTTGAGATTCCAAAGAAGAGAGCAACTGTTGCTATTGTTGATTTGCTCATTGGAATATAGACCTTTGTAAGGACTTGGAATTCAGTTGCGCCATCAACTATAGCTGCTTCTTCGATATCCGAAGGAACTCCTTCAAATGCATTTCTAAGAAGAATAATATTCATTGCAGCCATACCCATAGCAATGATTACAAGCCACTTGTCGTCAGTAATGCCAACGCCATTAAAAACTGCTTTTGTATTTAAGTAGTTCAAATACTGAGGGACAATACCTGCACTGAACCACATAGTAAAGACGAGGAAAAAGTTAAAAAACTTTCTAAAAAGTAAACGCTTTTTCGATAGTGCATATGCACCTAAAATAGAATATCCAAGCGCCCAGATTGTTCCAAAGAGTGTTATATAAAGGGTGTTGGAATAAGCATTCCAGAACATGTTATTACTAAACATTCTACCGAATGCTTCAAACTGGACATCTTTTGGGAACAAAAGAACTTCAGCATACTCAACAGCCTTTCTTCCACTGATAGAAGAACTTATTGCATAGACAAAAGGATATAAGCAACTAAGTGCAAAGACTGTCAAAAGAGTATAGCTTATTACCTTAAATATTAATTCTGTTGTTTCTAGCCTTCTTTTCATCTTTTTCTTCCTTAGTAGAGAGATACATTGCTTGCTTTTCTTGCAATGGTATTTGCACCTATTACAAGTAGCATTCCAATGACGTTGTTCATCATCTCAGCCGCACTTGCAATACCTTTAGCAGCTCCCTCTAAACCATAACGCTGAGCAAATGTAGAAACGACATCAGCTGTAACGTAAGTATTTGTGTTATAAAGAAGAAGGACCTTTTCATATCCTATGCTTAGTAAAGAACCAATACGTGTTATAAGCATGATTACAATGGTTGAGAGAATACAAGGAATAACAACATATCTCATCTGAGCCATCTTTCCAGCTCCATCAATTTGTGCAGCTTCATAGCTTGTTGGAGAAATAGCAATAATAGCTGCAAAATAGACAATACTGCTATATCCTGCGTCTTCCCAAATTCCACTAAGTTGGTAGATGCCTCTAAAGAAATTTGGGTTATTTAATAGACCTGCCCTCGCAACGCTATTTGAGATTAAGCCAAGCTTTTCCAATAGTTGTGAAATAACACCATAGCTTGTTGTAATTGATCCTTGTTTTACAAGCATCACAACAAGAGATGTCATAACAACTGTAGACATAAACTTAGGTAAATATGTGAGAACTTGGTAAACGCTTCGACAGACATTTGATTTAATTTCATTAAAGAAGAGCGCAAGAATGATAGGGACAGGGAAACCAAAACAAAGACCATAGAAAGAAAGTAAAAATGTATTACGAAGAGCCCTCCAAAACTCTGTAGAAAGAGCATCTCCTCCTACAAGCAACCTTCTAAAATATGAAAAACCAGAGAAAAGTTGTTCAGATACTGGCAAAACTTCATCTGAAACTTTAAAGCATCCCAAAAGCTCATACATAGGAAAATATCGCCAAAAGAGGAAGACAAGTAGCATTGGTAAAAGCATTAAGTATAGTCGCCAATCTTTAAGTATTGTGCGTCCGATATGGAGCCAATAATGCTTTTCTACATCATCTCTTACCCTCTGTTCTGGGTTTTCATGGTAGCTCTTGGTTTTTTCGTCATATTCAAGATAATCAGTTGCTTTAACTTTCATTATCTTTTCTCCTCATTCTCATCTTCTATTCGTCTTAGATAGCTAATTTGATCCTCAAATAGGCCATCTACCCTTCTTACAATTAAAATTATTACAACTGCAAAAACTCCACTAAGAGCATCTGTAGTTATAAAATCGATTATTGATTCTATTTTTCCGCCAATAAATAAAGAAACTATATAACGTCCTATCTGCATAAAAAGAGTTATCATAACAGCAAATAATGCAGATAATAGGCTACTGTTTCTTATTCTATCTTTGCCAACCTTCACTATCAGTGGATAGACCAAGAGAGAAAACAAATTCCCTATAACATAAACTAAAGTCTGATCTCCACTAGCTTTTAAAGACAGAGACAAAAACAGTCCCCCCAAAGCGGAATAAATAGAACCAAAAATCCCCCACCGTATATACACAATCAAAGTCAAAGCAGGAACTAAAGAAACGGTATAAGGCTGACTTTTAAACCAAGCTGATCCAGAAATAGCAATAATAGTTTCAAATAGGCCTAAAAGAAAAGTCCAAATAACCAAATCTATTGACTTATATCTAATAAGGCTAGATTGTCTTTCCACTTTTACTCCTTGATTTTTTAAAATATTAACTAAGGTATTTTTTTATTTTCAAATCCTTGTCGTAACAATTCATAGATTTGTCAGAAAAGTGCAATTTTTATCTATTGCTCAATTACAAGACTATCTACGCCCTCAACCACCACATTTTCCATCTTTATATCGGCAAAACGCTTTCTTATCGATTTCTCTTCAACGTCAGGTAATCCCCTATACATTTCAGATTCTTTTGGCTTAATTTCTGAAGCGCTATTTACAGAAAAATAAGAATCTTTGATTAATAGATTCTCAATCCTAGATTCAGGAAGACCAACGATAAAGCCAGCAGAGCTTTTACAGTTTTTTGCAACAATGCCTTCTATAGTGATATTTTTAATCTTTGGTGTTTCTTTATTTATTTCTTTCGTTTCAAGAGAAAATAAAGAATCATCTGTCGCTCCACACTTATAGTACATATTGAAAGCAATAGGACAGAGAGAGTCGATTATGTTTAAATGAGAGAAGAGGATGTTCTCAATCTTTCCTCCACGTCCCCTTCTTGTTTTAACTCTTACTCCTCTATCTGTTCCAAGAAAATTGCAATTTTTGAATGTTACGTTTTTTATGCCAGCAGCTGTTTCACTGCCAATAACAGCACCACCATGAGCAGAAGTAACTGTACACTCTTCAATAAGAACAGATTCTGTTGGAATGTTTACAAATATTCCGTCTTCTCCGGCGCCACTTTTAAGACAAAGGCCATCATCTCCAACGTTGATTAAGCATCCTTTTATGTGGACATCCTTACAAGAATCAATATCTATTGCATCTGTGTTGGGAGTATCAGAAGGATTAACAATAGTTACATTTTCAATTTCAACTTTTTCTGAGAAGATTGGATGGACTGTCCAGAATGGAGAATTCATTATTTTTACAGAGCTAATTCTCACATTTTTACAGCTATTAAACTCAATAAGAGATGGGCGCAAAAACTGAGATTTTCTTCCACCACCACCCTCAGGTTGTCTTTCATAACCTACATTCAAAAGTGCAAGTCTTTTTTCGTAGCTCTTTTCCGGCTTTGGAGAGTGCAACTTCTTCTCTCTTGCCTCTTTCCACCATTTTTCACCACTACCATCAATTATGCCTTTTCCTTCTATTGATATATTTTCGCTATTTTCTGCATAAATGCATGGATGCATGCTCCAACATCTAACGCCTTCCCAACGTGTATATACAGGAGGATATAACTCAGGATCATCTATAAACTTCAAGATAGCACTAGGCGATAAATTCAAACCTGAATTAGAACTTATTTTTATTGGGCCTGTTAAAAAGACACCAGAAGGAATATCTACAATAATGCCTGGCTTAGAAAAGGCCAAACTAAATGCACTAGTGTTGTCATAGCATCCATCACCTTTTCCACCAAATTCTGTAATACTAATGTGTATTTTATTATCCATACCATTTTATTTTTATCTGCTTCTTAAATATAAAAACGTTCAATGATAGGATTTATCCGTAGTGAACTACCTCATCCTAACAAGTTAAGGG
>ERZ808286.865-NODE-865-length-17253-cov-6.459472_pt1 | contig 17253 bp, 17 predicted proteins | sample MGYA00521276_ERZ808286 | MGnify/ENA primary metagenome ERZ808286 (study PRJEB31516, sample SAMN03275607) | gut metagenome | biome: mammalia-associated habitat; material: feces | host: Papio cynocephalus | place: Kenya | collected 2012-08-01 ... | reverse complement strand
GAGACAAAGATTAGCGCTGAGACTAAGAATGGTGTATTGAGCGTAACGCTTCCAAGGAAGGAAGTCGAACCTAATAAGGGTAAGATTGAGATTAAGATTAACTAATCTTAGTTGTCCTCTGTGTTGAATCCACGGGGGATTTTTTTTATAGAAAAACTCTTCTAAAGCCATCAGAAAGGAAAGTGTAGTCTTTGTTTTCTGTAGTTTTAAGAATATGTGAGAATTTTATACCATCCTTCATTATTGTACATTTACCATCATAGTTACCCATAAGCTTTAAGTCTCCAGAAATTGGCCTTTTGCAATAGATAAGAAATGTCTTGTTTATAATCCTATTATTGACGATTAAACTGAATAAGGCTGAGGTGAAATCTTTCGATGCTACTGTGGCTTCAATATATGTTCTTGTACCTTTCATAATGCAAATAATGTTGTAACTATAGTCCATATTTTTTTGTTAGCACAAAAAAATAAAAGTTAAAAAGAAAGTTATAATCAAACCGTATCTCTTTTTACTTGTCTTTTACAAAGTTGAAACGAAATAATAGAAGAGAATTAATTTAGGGTAAAATCAATTTCTATCTAATAAGATAGAATGACACGGTGAAGAAAGTTTTAATTCCAATGGTCATCTTTATTTTTATTGTTCCTTCATTGTTTGCTTTAAAGGTTGAAGGAGGTCTTAGTTCTAGGTCAGATATTCTAGAAGATGGCCCATCATGTCTTTTTGATTGCTCAATAAACTTAGATGATAAATATAGAATTCTTTTCATAGGAGGGAGTAATAAAACATATTCTTTGGATATTGAATATGATAATGGAAAGCTTTTTTCGCCTCTTTTTAAGTTGCATTCGAATTATGTTTATAGAGAAGGAGGCTTTAGTTCCCTTAGCAGTGGTTTTATTTTAAATATAGATTTTAAAGGTTTTGAAGCGAAATTAACAGTTGGTGCAACAGGTGCATTGAATTACTCACAATACACAGATATAGCAACATTCACGCTTTTCCCTCTCTATAATTTAGACATAATTTTAAATGCTTACAAAGCTCATTTTTCACTCTCATTAGGTAATAGGCTTCCTTTCGAAAGCGATATTAAGAGTCCTTTTTCTTTGTCATTTAAGGGAGAGTATGAGGTAACAGGAAAGAGTAGAGTAGGGCTTATGGGCTCAATTTCCCTAGCGGAGATTATGATGGATCCATACTTTGTTGTATATTCTCGTTTTTTACGAGTCTTTTTCTCTTTTGAGGTATAGGTGTGAAAAAAATACTCTTTCTTTTAGCTTTAGTATTGATACTTTTCTCTTCATGTTCTCTCTCTGAGGAGAGGTTTTTTGAGTATGATTCAAATCCCTTCTTAAAAAAGGAGATAATCAGCAAAGCTAAAAGCGATGGCTTAATTTCTTTTTCTCTCTATAGTGACGCTCATTACAATAGAGATGATTCTAACTGCTCTTGGTATGATGAAGAGTACAAAGAGCTTCTAAGAGAAAAAAGGTATAGCTTTGCAATTAATATAGGCGATATAGCAGATGATGGAATTATCACAAAAGAGATAAATAAAAAAGTCGAAGAGGTAAGGGATTTAACTGAAGATAATTTTGTTCTAGTTATTAGAGGAAACCATGATAGACATAATAAATCTCCTCTTTGGGATAGTAAGAATAACAGTATATATCGTTCTGCCTCAGCTTATTACTATGGAGAAAAGGATAATCGCCCTCTATTAAGTATCTATAATCTAGATACCTCTACAAAGGTTATTGGTGAAAAGCAATTTAGCTATTTAGAAGAAGCACTAAAAGAAGATAATGCAATATATAAAATCATAGTAACCCATGAAAATGTAACAACAGGAAGTGCTATTAGCCCATCTCTTGTACTCTTTGGTCTAAGTAGCAGAGAGTGCAATAAGTTATATAAACTTATGAGCGTGTACAATATTGGTCTTATTATTGCAGGACACAATCATATAGGACATGTTAGCTATCACCTTACCCCTACTATGGGTGAAATTAATCTTGCTGCTTTTCATAAAAGAAAAACAAATCCAATACAATATGAAAGTATGGGTTATGTCTATGATTTTACGCTTAATAGCAAAACGGGTGAGGCGATAATAACAGCTATTAGAATTGAGAACAAAGAAAAAGAGGAGAAGTATACATTTATTCTTCCTCAGTCAAAATAGAAAATTCACAAGTTTTTTAACAATAATGTTGTAACTCTCTTGTGTATAAAAAATAAATGTTTAAAATACTCATGGATATTTATTTACGGAGTGTTTTATGGATACTATATTAGTTTCACTTGCTTTTGCCTTGATAGCTGGTCTATTAATGAGTAGATTAGCAAAGCTAGTTAATCTTCCTGCTGTAACAGCTTATTTGATTGCTGGTCTTCTTATCGGGCCCTTTTTCATTGGACGATTAGGACTATCAGGAGTAGGTTTTAATACACTTAGTGAAGTAGGTTCTTTTGATATAATCAGCCAAACTGCACTCGGTTTTATTGCCTTTGCTATTGGTAATGAGTTTAGACTAAAAGATCTAGAGAGCATGGGACGTGCTGCTATTACTGTTGGTATTTTACAAGCTGTAATAACAACTATCGTTGTCGATATTGCTCTTATCTGTCTTCATTTTATTGCACCTAGTATTCTTTCACTCTCGTCAGCAATTACTCTTGGTGCTATTGCAGCTGCAACAGCTCCTGCAGCAACCTTAATGGTTGTTAGACAGTACAAAGCTGAAGGTCCTCTTACTAAGCTTTTGTTGATGGTTGTTGCTATCGATGATGCTGTTGGTCTTGTTCTATTTAGCGTTTCATTTGGTATTGCATCTGCATTAGAAACAGGTTCATTGAGTATGGTAACAGTACTTGTTGAGCCACTCTTTGAGATTATTGCTTCTTGTGGCCTTGGCTTCTTAGCTGGACTTCTTCTCAACTATCTAGAACGTTTCTTCCATTCACGAAGTAAGCGTCTTGCTCTTGCCGTTGCATTTGTATTCTTTACAGTTGGTTTTTCTATGAAGGAGTTCAACGTTGCAGGCCTATTCACAATAAGATTCTCGCTTCTTCTTGTTTGTATGATTACAGGAACTGTCTTTTGTAACATATGTGAAACAAGCCAAGAGCTTATGGATAGAGTAGAGAGATGGACAGCTCCACTTAATATGCTCTTCTTTGTCCTTAGTGGTGCTGAACTTAACCTCTCAATATTACTTAATCCAACTGTAATATTAATAGGTGTTGTTTTCATTCTCTTTAGATCTGTTGGTAAGATTAGTGGTGCTTATCTATCTTGTAGAATGGAGCATACAAGCGAGAATATTCAGAAGCATTTGGGAATCACACTTCTTCCGCAGGCAGGTGTTGCCCTTGGTATGGCCTTGACAGCAGCAAATCTCTCAGATGGCGCTGTAGTAAGGAGTGTTGTGCTCTTTGCTGTCCTTGTTTATGAGCTAATTGGTCCAACACTAACAAAGCGCTCGCTTACACTTGCTGGAGAGATAAAACCAGAGGGAAGAAAATCATCAAGAAGAGTAAATGTAGCTGACGAAAAGGAAGCTTTTAATGTAAAGTAGTGTAATATGACATTTACGACACAAGATTTAAGAATAGAAAAAATAAAGAGCCTTAGAACTCCAGAGGAGCTTGAGAGGCTCTTTCCTCTTTTAGATGATGACAAAGAGAAGATAAATTCATTTCGTCAGACTGTGAATGATATCTTTGATGGGAAAGATAATCGTTTGCTTGCAATCGTTGGTCCATGTTCGATTCACGACACAAATGCTGCACTTGAGTATGCTAGAAAGCTAAAAAAACTCTCAGAAGAGGTAAGTGATGAGTTTTTTGTAGTTATGAGAACATACTTTGAGAAGCCACGTACTGCACTTGGTTGGAAGGGCCTTATTACAGATCCATTTATGGATGAAAGCTATGATATAGATAAAGGCCTTGAGATTTGCCGTCGTCTCTTACTTGATATTACTCGTATAGGGCTACCTGTTGGTTGTGAGTGTTTGGATCCAATTGTTCCACAGTACACAGATGAGCTGATGAGTTGGTCAAGTATTGGTGCTCGTACAACAGAGAGCCAAACACACCGTTCTCTTGCCTCCGGTCTTTCTGTTGCTGTTGGCTTTAAAAACTCAACATCGGGCGATTATATGGCAGCTATTAATGCCGCTAAGAGTGCAAGAGAAGGTGCGTCGTTTATTGGTGTTGAGAGAGACGGAAAGATTGCCCAATATGTAACTAGTGGAAACCCATATACGCATATAATTCTTCGTGGTGGAGTTCATGGTCCAAATTACTATGAAAATGATGTAGAGAGTGCCGAAAAAGATATGATTAAAGCATCTCTTGAACCAAGAATTGTCATTGATTGTTCTCATGCAAACTCCAATAAAGATTATAGACGGCAGAAGAGAGTTCTAAGAAGTGTAATTGATCAAAAAGTATGGGGCAATAAGTCAATAAAAGGCTTTATGCTAGAGTCTTTCTTAAAAGAAGGAAACCAAAAGATTACAAGCGATAAGTCATCATTGGAGTATGGAGTATCTGTAACAGATCCATGTATTGGTTGGGATGAAACAGAGAGAATTTTAAAGCATGCAGCTTCAATTCTTAGAGAGAGTAGGAAAAAAGGGGAAGAGGAGGTTCTATAGTGGACGAAATATTAATTGTACTTGCCAATGGCGCGGAAGAGTGTGAAGCACTTTGCGTTTATGACATACTTAAGCGAGGTGGTCTTAATCCTGCATTAAAGGGACTCGGTTCAAATAGAATAGTCTCTTCTCATTCTGTTAGTTTTCTCTTAGATGACACTCTCAGCGAAAAGAATTTAGAAAAGAACTATCGCGTTGTCTTTCTACCAGGTGGTATGCCAGGAGCAACAAACCTAAAAGAAAGCGAACTGCTTTCATGCATACTAAAAAGAACAAGCGAGCGTGGTGATATTGTTGCTGCTATATGTGCTTCTCCTGCTGTTGTACTAGGACCTCTTGGTCTTTTAGAAGGACATAAGGCAACTTGTTATCCTGGATGCGAAGAATACTATAAAGATTTTGCATTTCTTAGTGATGGTGTTGTCACAAGTGGCAACATAATAACAGCCAAAAGCGCTGGGTGGGCTTTTGATCTTGGCCTTGAGATTTTACGAGTCTTAAAAGGTGAAGATGAAAAAGAGAGAGTAAGGAAACAAATTTATTATAAATAGAGGAGAAAAAGATGAGTCAGTTCCCAAAAAATTATGAGCCAAAGCTAAATTTACATGAAACTGAAAGTGCTATTAAAGCTGTAAAAGATATCTTTGAAAGAGAACTTAGTAGTGCTTTAAGATTGAGGCGCGTCACAAGTCCACTCTTTGTTAGTAGTGGTAGTGGTATTAACGATGATTTAAATGGTGTAGAGAGACCAGTTTCATTTCCTGTAAAGAATATGGGAGAGAAAAGAATGGAAATTGTTCAGTCTCTTGCAAAGTGGAAGAGAATGGCGCTTGCTGATTTGCACTATAGTGCAGGCTATGGCCTATATACAGATATGAACGCACTTCGCCCAGATGATGATATTGACTCAATTCACTCTATTTATGTTGACCAGTGGGATTGGGAAAAGGTCATGAATGCTGGAGAGAGAAACCTCGAATATCTTAAAGAAAGTGTAAGAACTATATATGCTGCCCTAAAGAGAACAGCTTTTTGTGTTGAGGAATTATATCCAGTACTAAAGGATTATCTACCTGAAGATATAACATTTGTTCATTCTGAAGAGCTTAAAGCTAGATGGCCAGAAAAGAGTAGTGAAGAGAGGGAAAAAGAGGCTGCAAGAGAATATGGTGCAATCTTCCTTATTGGAATTGGTTATGGAAACCCTCCTCACTCAGGTCGTGCTCCTGACTATGACGATTGGTCTACTGAGACTAGAAATGGCTACCATGGTCTTAATGGCGATATTATCGTATGGGACAGCGTTAGAGAGAGTAGCTTAGAGCTAAGCAGTATGGGGATAAGAGTCGATAGGGAAACACTTCTAAGACAGCTAGAGATAAGAGGTACAGAAGAAAGAAAGGATCTCTATTGGCATAAGCGTCTACTCTCTGGAGAATTTCCACAGACAATTGGTGGAGGAATAGGACAGAGTAGACTATGTATGTTCCTTCTTCAAAAGGCTCATATAGGGGAAGTCCAAGCTTCTGTTTGGCCGAGCGAAGTCTACAAAGAAGCAAAAGAGCACAACACACACTTATTCTAATTATTTACGCCCCAAGGAAAACTTGGGGTGTTTAAGTGGAAAAAAACAAAAAAGTAAAATAGAATTAAAGAGATGAAAGAGATAACAGTAAACGTAAGCTCATTTGTAGATATAAGAACAAAAGGCGACTATATCTATGTTGATAAGACAAGATATGTCTACAACTTAGTAAAGAGTAGGCTTAATAATTATTACTTTATTTCACGTCCACGTAGATATGGTAAAAGCCTTATGTGCTCAACGCTTCATTCTCTTTTTGAAGGAAAAAAAGAACTCTTTAGGGGCTTATACATAGATAAAACAGATTATTCCTTTGAGAAATATCCAGTATTTCACTTTAATTTTGCAAAGTTTAATACTACAAGCTACAACGTATTTTTAAGTGATTTTCAAGAAGCAATAATTAGTGAAGCAGAGAGAAATGGAATAAGAGTAGAGAGTGCTCAGCCATCTTCGATGCTCAATAGTGTCTTTGAAAAAACAGAGAAAGAAATTGTTATAATTGTTGATGAATATGATATTCCGATTATCCACACATATAAAAATGAAGAGCTATCAGATGCTATAAAGGAAGTTATTAGTAGTTTTTATTCTGTAATAAAGAATACAAATGAAAAGGTACGCTTCTTTTTTCTTACAGGAATAACCAAATTCTCTAATTTATCTATATTCTCCCAAATGAATAATCTAACCGACCTAACGTTCAGTGAAAAATATGCATCCATGTTTGGATATACAGAAGAAGAGATGCTATTCTTTTTTTCTGACTACATTAATCAATACATGAGAAAAGAGGATAGAGAATACGAAAGGCGAGAAGACTTTATAGAAGCAATCAGGGATTACTATGATGGTTATCGCTTTTCATATAGAAGTGAAGAAAAAGTCTATAATCCAGTTTCTGTTGGAAAGTTTTTCTCTAATGACTGTCACTTTGAACCATATTGGATAGAAACTGGAGCAAGTACATTAGCTATTAATTTAGCAAAGGACTATCATTTAGGAAGAATTGTTAAAGACAATCCAATCATTGGTTTTGATGCAATTTCAACATTTGATTATACAAATTTGGCGTCTCATTCATTAGACAACTCTCAAGTTTTAGCTTTGATATATTTTACAGGTTATTTGACAATAAAAGAAGGAACATCAGATGCTCTTACTCTAACATTTCCTAATAGTGAAGTAAGAACGGCCTTTACAAAAAGTTTAATGAAACTTTATGTTGGAGTAGATGTTGCTTCTTATGTTGAGAATGCTAGATTAGCAATAAAAACAAATAACCTTCTATCTTTAATTAACACAATGAATGCATATTACGAGAAAATTCCATATGTTGTCCTTAGTAAAGAAATTGGTTATGAAAGTATGTTCTATGCTTTCTTTATTCTTATGGGAGTCGAAGAAATAAAGTGTGAAGAAGCAACAAGCATTGGTCGTATTGATGTAGTAATAACAACAAAAACTGATGTCTATGTTATAGAAATAAAGGTTAACCAAAGTTCAGACAAAGCTCTTAATCAGATAAAAGAGAAACGATATTATGCTAAGTATATTAATAGCGATAGGCAAATACATATCGTTGGCTTGAATTTTTCATCGCGAAGCAAGAAGATTTCTAGTTGGAAAGAAGAAATCATCGATAAGACAAAAGAACCAAGCTATATAAAAGGGTAGTGTCATCTACTTAATCTGTTGATTCTATTCTGGAACTTTAAGGCCCTTTACATCAGGCATTGGCACAATAAAGCTTTCTTCCTTTTTCTCCAATAGAGCAATTGCATATAGAGGATATGTAACAAAACCATCTCCTTTTCCAACATTAGAATCTTGAAGTTTTATTGCTTTATGTTCACCAAATCTTTTCTTGTTAGCGAGGACAAATTTCATGCTTGTGGCTCTTCCTCTATTAGATTTGCATTCTAAAATTGTAACTTGTCCATTTTCTTCAAAGACAAAATCTAGTTCAGGAGAGCCACTAGGTGCATGATAATAAAAGAGCTTTTTGTCATAATTATTGAAAGATACGGCAACCATATTTTCACATATTGCTCCTTTGTATGCACTTAAATCTCCATTAAGAATTTTAGAAGGAATGTCATCTCCTAACATAGAGACCAAGAGACCACTATCAGCCATAAAAACTTTAAACTCGTTCTCTATCTTTACTCCGTCTAATGGGTAAGATATTTCTTTTGTATTATAAGCTTTAATAACAAGACCAACATCCACAAGGTAATCCAATCCATCTTTCTTGTCTAATGAATTTCCTTTTACATTAACAAGTGAGAATTGAAACTTTTTGTACTCTTTAGATAATTGCGGAACAAGTGAGTCTAGTGCAGCTTCTGCTCGTAGTTTTATTATTTCGTTAACTCTATCATTTTTGTTATTATCTTTATATCTTCCGAAATCTGCTTTTATAGATGTTAGTATTCTCTTTTGTATGATTTTTACCTTATTTAAATCATAAGTTTCAAAAAAACTGTTACATACTTCAGGCATTCCCCCAACAATTAAAAATTGATAGTAGAGTTTTCTTAAAGTTTGATGTACGGTTTCATCGATTCTTTCATTGTTTATTAGAGATTTTCTTACATAATCAATGATGTTAGAATCAAGGCCTGTGTTGATTAAAAATTCGTAAAAAGACAGAGGATGCATCTCCAGTTCTTCTTCATAACCAACAGGTATGCCTCTGTTATAGAGAGAACGAAAACCTTTAACACCTAGAAAGCTTCCAGTTGCAATTACATCGTATCGCCCATCGACATCCCAATACTTAAGTGAGCTTCGTGCATTTGGACAGTCTTGAATCTCATCTAGTATTAATAATGTTTTAAATGGAACAAATCTTGCTTTAGGAGTATTTGCTGTTATTGCAAGTACCATCTCATTCACATTAAAATCTCCATCAAAGGCAGAATGGATAGATTTATTTGCTCTAAGATCAAGATATACAATTGAATCATAGTTTTCTTTTCCAAATTGCTTTACTATGAACGTTTTTCCAGTTTGGCGTAAACCACTTAATATTAAAGGGTGGTGTTTTCTTTCTTTCCAAGATAATAAATCATTCCAAATTGTTCTTTTAAGCATTTTGACCTCATTTAGATTATATCAGCATAAGTATTTTTTTAAAGGGTATTTACTTTATAATTTATATTTTTTTAAAAGGATAAAATGAGTGTACAGGTATATTTTTAAAAGGATAAATCGCCAAAACTAAACAAAATAAAGATATATGTATTATTTTGATGCGTTTAAAATGATTTTAGTAAATATCAATTTTTGAGCTAAAAACTAGCATTACCACCTTTATCAAAATAAGATGCAACTTCTTCAGGCTTGAAGAGTGCTATGTCAGTTGCAATTCTAGTAATTAAAGAAGGAGGAGTAATATCAAAAGAAGGGTAGTAGCCTTTAATTGGTAAATCGTTCGTTCTTTTTCCCATTGCATAGAGAACTCCTTCTCCATCTCTCATTTCAACGGTAATGTCTTCTTCTGTTTTAACATTTTTATTTGGTGTTCCAACAACATAAAATGGAATAGAGTAGTATGAAGAAAGTATTGCTAAGCCAAGTGTCCCTACTTTATTACAAACAGCACCAGAGAGTGTAATAACATCGCTAGCAGTAAAGATAGCATCAACATTTTCATTTTTCATAACAAAAGAAGCCATGTTATCTGTTATGAGAGTTGTATCTATCCCCATATCATAACTCACAGAACTAGTCAGTCTTGCTCCTTGTAGGTATGGTCTTGTTTCAGGAACAAAAAGGCGAACATTTCGTTTTTGTTTCTTTGCTTCTTTTAAGACCATACCGAGTACTACTTCTCCAAAACATTGAGTCATTAGAGTAGCCTTTGTTGGAAATCTTTCAACAAGAAGAGATGCTGCCTTTCTTATTTTTTTATATCGAAAATTGTTGTTGTTAATTACAGCGTCCCTTATAGCTTCATCTTCTCGTCGTCCTTCTTGCCTTGCTTTTAAAGCAACATCGATCATTTTTGATGTTAGGCTATAAATAGTTTTGCTTGTTGTAGGACGAGATGTAGAGAGAAGATGAGATGAATGCTCTAATTCCCTTTTAAAAACTTCATCATTAGCATCATGATATTTGTATGCAGTAAGAGCCATAGAAAGAGGTGCAAATGTTAAAGGTCCTCCCGATTGAGTTACCATATTCTTCAAAGCAAGAGCACAATCTTCAATTGTAGTTAGAGTTAAAAATTCTATTTTCTCAGGGTATATTCTTCTGTCTAAAACCCTTATCTTTCCCTTGTCATATGATGCAATATTGTCATATCTAAGTAAAAAGCCTAGGCCTTCATCTTCTCTATTCATGTTTTGAGTATAAAAGGAAAGACTAAAAAAGAGAATATAGTTAAATAATACGTATTACATTTTAAATAAGAAGTAAAATTGCAATACAAGAACGATAAATATATACTTATAGAAGAGGTAAATATGACAATAGATGAGAGTGTAAAGTACATAAAGAAAGAGCTTGGTGATAGTATTGATATAGCAATAGTTTTGGGAACTGGATTTAACTCTATCAGTGATGATATTACATCTAAAAAAACAATTTCTTATTCGTCTATTGATGATTTTCCTCAAAGTACTGTAGATGGTCACAAGGGAGAAATATGCTTTGGATACTGTGGTAAAAAAAGTGTAGTTTGCCTTTCTGGTCGTTTTCACTATTATGAAGGTTACACTCCAGAGGAGACTGTAAGTGGCATAAAAATGCTTGAGAACTTAAGGGTTAAAAACGTAATTCTTACTAACGCATCGGGAGCTATAAATAGAGCGTACAACAAGGGAGATCTTGTTGTCATAAAAGACCACATAAAACCGAATAGTCTTACACCTCTTAGCGTAAGAACCAACGAAGAAAGAGGGGAGATATATAATAAAGAGTTAAGAGAAAAAGCGCTTTCAATTGAGACATCACTTAAGTTACAGGAGGGTGTATACATATACTTTTCAGGACCTCAATTTGAAACACCTGCAGAAATAAGGATGGGGCGTATTATGGGGGCAGATTGTGTTGGAATGAGCACAGTCTTTGAGGCTATAGAGCTACACGACAAGAAAATTCCTTTTGTTGCACTCTCTCTTATTACTAACATGGCAAGTGGAGTAAAAGAAGAGAAAGTAACAACAAGTGAAGTAAATGAAACAGGCAAAAATAAAGAGGAAGAACTAAAAGAATATATGAAGGCATTAATAGAGATTCTATGAATACCTAACACTATTATGCAGATAATATTCTATCAATTCTAGCTCTATCACTTTTTAGAGAGAAAAGAAGAATGTTATTGTTTCTAATGATTTGTGATAGTCTTTCATTTTCTTTTTTATCCTGAATCTTTTGTGGATCATCTCCCTTTGAAATTGCAATTAGAGGAGGAAGGCTTTTATAATTACAAACATCCTTCCAATCATAAAGCAGTGCTTTTTTTGTTGTAGAATCTCTATCATTTAGAAGTTTAATGTAATTGCTTTGTTTTGAATAAACTAAATAGTCAAAAGTATGCTCGCCTAACTCTACACCCATTGCTTTTGGGTTGGTATCGAAATTACAGTTGTTTTTCTTTAAGAAATCATACTCAAAAGCTTTCTTAAATTTCATAGTAACTTTTTTTGTTTCCTGCGGAAAAACTGAAAAATTACAAGCCACAGAAAAGCTAATCATTGCCTCAATCATCATTGAAATAATAAAGCCTAAGTCATCTGTTGGTTTGCAGTTTTTGTATAATTCTTTTGTTGTGGTATTAAATTTAACCATTGGTAAAGAATTAACAATTTGAATAACCTTATCATCAAAGAATGAAGAGATGCTATTTTTTGCTCCAATAATCCTTTCTGCTAAAGAGGAATAGGAGTCTCCATCATCTGTAAAATATAAGTTTCCATCTTCTTTATAAACAATATAAAGTCTTAAATAATCGTTATTGCAATCTAAAAAAGGAAAATCTAGAGTTTGATAATTCTTATAATTATTTACGCTAATTTCCTTTTCAAGCCAAGAAGGTAAAATTGATTTTATATTATTCAAATATGTCATACAAAAACCTCCATAACAGGAATTCCTTTTCTATCTACGTTAATATAGCACAAAAAAATTAACAACATACTACTAAAATCAAATTGATTCACTGTCTCGTGAGGTTTTGCTTGTTTTAGAAATTCGTCTAATAGAATTATTTTTTTTGTTAATTCTGGAGCATAGTGGAAATGAGGAAGTGTTGTAATATTACCATTTTCGTCTCTATGTTTTTTTAAATCTTTGCCCAAATCTAATCGACCTAAGCAATTATTTGTTTCACAATCAAAAAACGAAATAGAAAGATTATTGTTCTCCTTAATTCTGCCTTTTCTTTGTATTGTAATTTTAAAAGAATGATTATCTTCAATTCCATTTATGAAATAGTACTTAAGAGATTCATTATGATTTTCATTCCATGCAGGAATAAAAATTGTAGCAGTACTTTTGTCAAATTCTTTTAACATCTCATATAATTCATCAACTCTTTCTTTTGGAAGAATATACTTTCCCACTTTATTTCTCCTCAGTTTTTTCAATTTCTTTAATTAGCGCAACAATTGTTCGACATAAATCGGGATTGTTTTTTAATGTTTTAAATAGATAGTTAAAATCTGCATTATCTTGAATAAATACTTCTTTTCCTGTTATTAAATGTTCAACAGTTGTATCCAAGTAGCTTGCAATTTTAACTTGTACATCAGTTTTTGGTAGCCTATTGTTAGTTTTATATTGACGCATAACTCCATAGCTAACATTAGTTCCTGCTGATAATTCTTTGAGACTTATATTTTTTTCTGTTAATTTTTTCCAAACCCTATTCCAGTAGTCATGTGAATCGTGAGACAAAACGTTTTCCTTCCTATATTAATACTGTTAGCATAAAATAACAAAAAAGAAAGTGTTTAACCATTAATTATTTATTAATGTTATTATATATTAACAAAAATAAATTGACTTTTTAAATGATGATAGTAAAAGCCGGATAATATTTTTTTGTTCTCTTCTCAAATACTATAAACAAAGAAAAAAAGAAAGAAATAACCAACAGGGAAGTTATGAAAAAGCAGAATCAGAGATTCATACTAATGCACATTTAAGATGTTTTATGCTAGGTGTATTTGATATAGTGATATGAATCTTGTCTTATGCAACCAATGTGTAGTATAGACTTAGGCACTGCCATAAACGGTGGACGGTTAACCTCTTGAATCTTTTTAATGGATATCGGGAGGCGTTGCTTCCCGATTCTTCGCTATGTTGATGAAGGAGGTGATGTCTATGGATGCATACGAAATTCTTATGATTGTATTTACAGTCATTGGGTTATTGATAGCTCTATATAGAAAAAAATAATCGCCCAGCTACCTCAAGAAACTGAGCGAATTATTTTCGTTTAATTAACAAGGTTGACCGTTCATCGGCTGTGCCTCTTACTTATAATATCGCATTACTACTTATTTTTGTCAAATTGATAGAGATATTAAAAAACACTAAAAAATAAGCTAAACATAGAATCGCAACTTTTGAAAATGCAAAGCCCTAGTTGTAACTGTAAATTATATAAGTTTCTTCCAATAAGAATTGAGTAGTTGGTATTTGTATAGCGTGCAATTATCATCCTAAATCTTAATTTTACTTGCTTTTTTGTGCAGTTTTACTGTTTATTTAGTTGCTTTTTCGTACAAATTTCTATTTGCTTAATTTGCTTTTTCGTGATATTTATAAATATAAATCTTTAAACATAAAATAATTATGGATAAATAGCATGTTAAAAAGAAAAATTTATGATGAACTTGTAGATTGGAAAAATTGTAGTAAGGGTAAAACTTCTATAATGATTGACGGGGCACGTCGTGTCGGAAAGAGCTATATAGCAGAACAATTTGCAAAGTCAGAATATAAAAGTTACATACTAATTGACTTTGGTCGTGCTACAACGGATGTTCTAGATCTATTCATTAATGAGAGTAATGATTTTGATTTATTTTTTGCAAAGTTAGCATCTTTTTATTCAACAAAACTTTATAAAAGAGAATCTTTGATTATTTTTGATGAAGTTCAGCAATATCCAAGAGCTCGACAGCTTATAAAGTATCTTGTTCAAGATGGAAGGTATGATTACTTAGAAACTGGTTCATTAATAAGGTTAAAAAAGAATGTTCAGGATATTATTATTCCGTCTGAAGAAGATCATATTGAGATGTTTCCTCTTGATTTTGAAGAATTTCTTTGGGCAATGGGGGATGAAGAAACTTACCCATTGATTAAGTATTGTTTTGAAAATAAGAAACCTCTGGGAGACGCATTGCATCGAAAGATTATGAATGATTTTAGGCAATATATTCTTGTTGGAGGTATGCCTCAATCTGTAATTGCCTACATGGATAACAAGGACTTTTATGCGTCTGATATTGCAAAACGCCGAATTCTGAATTTATATCGTGAAGATGTAGCAAAATTTGCAGCAGGCTATAAAGACAAAGTTTTTGCTGTATTTGATAATATTCCTGGTCAACTTTCAAAAAAAGAAAAGAAATATAAACTATCATCCCTTGGAAAACAAGCTCGTTTTAGAACATATGAAGATTCATTTATTTGGCTTAATGAAGCAATGATTGTGAATGCATGTTTTAATGCTACAGATCCTCATGTAGGGCTTGCTTTGAGTGCTGATAATGCTACTCAGAAGTGTTACATGGCTGATACAGGTTTACTAGTAACACAAACCTTTAGAGATAAAAAATACACAGATAATAATCTTTATCGTGCAATTCTTTTTGACAAATTAAACATAAATGAAGGAATGCTGATTGAAAATGTTGTAGCACAAATGCTTCGCTATAATAGGCATCGACTTTATTTCTATTCTCGTGCAGATAACTTGAATAGGGAAAACCAAATGGAAATAGATTTTTTAATTACAGAAGGAAAGAAAATTGCTCCAATAGAAGTAAAATCTAGTAACTATCATTCACATGCTTCTTTGGACAAGTTCTCAAAGCGTTTTTCTTCTGTAATAGGTAACTCTTACATCTTGTATCCAAAAGATTTTATGATTAAAGATAACATCATTCATCTACCTTTATATATGGCGGGGCTACTATAGATAAGTTGCTTTATGGTTCGATTTCCACCCGTACTATATGACAATAGGGTGGTGAATATATAAATTTTTGAAATCTAAGGATTATTGTTTTTGGAAAGTTGTTAATTTATTTATCCTTTCAAGTCTCTTTTTTATTTCACTACTTGGAAGTCTAATTTCTCCACCATTACGTTTTAATAATTCAGTAAGGCATTACTCATATTCTTCAGTTGTTATATATTTTCCGTCTGAAAGAAGATCTCCATAATGGTGACATTTTCTTTCAAAGCTGCCTTTCTAAGAGCTATGTCTCCCGTTAGAAGTATTATCTTTCGTTCTTTTGCAATGGCAAGAGAGATTCTATCTTGAATGGACAATTGTGGGTATGTATTTCCCAAATTGTCAGCTAGAATGAATTCCTCTATTGTAATATCTACGCTTTCTAGCCCATATTTGATTAGGTCTTCACGAAAACTTGGGGGATATAACAATTCGTAATTTATTGACTCTGCATACATAATGTAGGTATATGGAAGCAAAAAAGGGAGTTGAAGTCTAGAAATAGCTCTAAAATCAATCCAAACATTGGTGTCACTACTAATAGTCTGCATTAATCAACCTCTCCAAATTTGCAATTTAAAAGTACAAATTCGTAGGGCACTTTTAGTAGCTCTGCTCCTCTTTGGATACTTATATCACCTTCACATACTGCACGAAAAACAAGTTGTTCAAACAAAGTTGGTTCTTCGCTTGTGATACGAATTGGCTCATCAGTTTTCCATCCAAGGGAACTTGCCATTATATAAAAATTCCTTTCAGCATCAGTTGAAATAATCTTTGATATTTTGGCTCTCTTAGCAAGCAAAAACATTGAAATGCCATATTCACGGCATACCATTGCCATATCATTGGTAACTTTGTTTCTACGTAGTCCAAGTTCCCTTATTGCATCAATCTTTGGAAATAAAAATGCTCCAGCAATTGAAGTTGCAATCTTTTCTTCATCTTTCTTATCCATATTTTCTGGCCATTTAAATAAAAGATGAGCAAGTTCATGAGCAATAGTAGATCTTGTACGTTCAGAACTCATATTTTTATTAACAATAATATATGGCCTGTTGTTAACAAATCCGTTCATGCCAAAGAATTTGCTATTTTTAATATCGCATACATAAACAAAGATACCTTTGTTTTCAAGAATTGCAATCAAATCATCAATGGGACCGTCTTCACTAAGCCCAAGATGGATTCTCATTTCTTTAGCATTTACTTCTGAATCATTGGAAATTTGAATAACATGACAATTCGGAGCTATTGGTAGTACGTCTCCTCCAAGCAATTCAACAACAGAGTAGAAACGGCTAAAGTATTCCTCTACTGATTCACGAACAAATTCTTGTTGAGTATTAGTGAGAGTTGAATTTTTACGAAATTCTCCATGATTAAATACAAGACGTTCATTTCTAATAGCTAAAAAGTCAGAGACGTTTACGTCTAACACCTTTGCTAGCTTTTTAATAATATCCATGTTTGGCATCCTATTTCCATCTTCATAATTAGTAATTGCCATGGGAGTTAAATTGATCTTGTCTGCTAGCATTTTTTTTGTCATGGATTTTTTTAATCTGTAGTATTTCAAATTCTTGCCAAACATAAACATATATCCTTCTGTTTATATTTTAATAAAAAGATTAGAAAAATAAACATGCTTTCATGACTTATAAACATCTTATGGTAAAAATAAACACATTTTTTTTGTGATAATGTTCAAAATGTTGATATAAAAAACATAGATGTGTGACTCATAATTAATTTTTTCCAGCACATAAACAGAACATAAACAAAAGAA
>ERZ808286.863-NODE-863-length-17278-cov-6.705684_pt1 | contig 17278 bp, 15 predicted proteins | sample MGYA00521276_ERZ808286 | MGnify/ENA primary metagenome ERZ808286 (study PRJEB31516, sample SAMN03275607) | gut metagenome | biome: mammalia-associated habitat; material: feces | host: Papio cynocephalus | place: Kenya | collected 2012-08-01 ... | reverse complement strand
GACTTAAATACAGCCAGTAAGCATTATTTTTTATTCGTTTTTTAACGAACTATTGATATATAACATTGTATTATTTACTTTCTGCTATTTGCTTGCAAAGTTACTGCTTTTTTTCCAAAACCGCAAACGGGTATCGCTTTTTGTTGCAAATCAGTTTTCCGGTTGCAGAGTAAGCACTATTTTCCCGATGTTCACGCCGCTTTTCCCCATCTGCACCACGGGGATGTCTATTCCATCCAGATTGCGGATACGCAAGTTGTCGTACACTTTGTGGGTATGCCCGCCGATGATTACATCTATATTGCGTGTCTCGGCAGCCATCTCCGCATCGCAATAGTCCTGTTCGGTAGCGGGATAAGTGCCCAGATGGCTCAGACAAACGACCACATCGCATTTTTTTTCGTGCCGCAGCATAGTTGCCATATCTTGTGCAACTGGATAGGGCGGGTTATAGACTATCGGTGCAAAATTCTTGTCCGCAATGAGTCCTTTGGGTTGGACGCCCAAGCCAAAGACCCCAATCTTCAGTCCGCCGTTATGTATGATGGTATAAGGTTTGACTATTCCTTCCAAAGGGGTACCTTTTACATCATAGTTGGCACAGACAATGGGGAAATGCGCTTGTTTCAGCACTTGCGCCAGAGTGTCCACTCCATAGTCAAACTCATGATTACCGAGCGCAACCGCATCGTAGCCCATCCGGTTGAGAGCATCTATTTCCACCCGCCCGTGATAGAAATTGAAATAGGGTGTCCCCTGACAGAAATCGCCGGCATCCACCAGAAGCAGGTTCGGGTCTTGCTTGCGTTCCTTGTTTATAAGTCCCATACGGCGGGCATACCCCCCCCGTCCGTCGGCTTTCGGTTCCACTTGCGAATGGGTGTCGTTGGTATGGAGGATGGTAAGTGTTGTTGCCTTTTCGGTACACGTTGTCAGTAGACACAACGAGAATAGTATCGGTAGAATTTTTTGCATAAAACAGGTAGTAATTCCGGTAATAATTTATTTTATATCTCTTGTCCGCGATGGCACAGAAAACTTTCAAAACCATTTGTTTATTTCCTCGTCGGTCAGCACGGCAATCACCCGTTTGCCATCGGGCGTATGCTTGTATGAAGAGAGAGCGAAGAGGTGTGCCAGCAGGTCTCGCATCTCCTCTACCGTGAGTGTTTTGCCATACGGAATAGCCGTATCGTTTGCCAAAGAGAGGGCTATCTTATGCTGCCATTCATCTCGTACGCCGGTGCCGGTTTCGCGCACCACCTGCAGGATATGTTGCAAGATAGGCAGTGCATTCTGCTGACCGAGTTGAGCAGGCACACCATTGATGCTGTACGAGGTTTTGCCAAACTGTTCCATATCGAAACCTATCGCCCGCAGGTCGTCCAAGACAGGTGCGATAAGCAACATATCATCGGAGGTCAGTTCCAGTATTTCAGGGAACAGCAACTGCTGCATTGGGGCTTTGGCACTTCGCAACTCGGCTACATATTGATTATACAGTACGCACACATGCGCACGATACTGGTTGATAAACAGCAGTCCTTGCGGAGCGGACAGCAGTATATACTTATCTGCATATTGCCACGGTGCAAGTGCTGCGAGGTCTATATCGAAAATCGGAAGCGGGTCTGTTGCTGTTGTCTGTTCCCAATTCTGCACAGAGGCAGCCTGTTGTGTCGGAAACAGTTTTTCCCAACCCATTGCCGCCGGTTTTACGGAAGAGACGAACCCGCTGCGTGTTTTGAACGGGTTGTAGGCCGGGTCGAACATCACCTTTGGTGCCGCAGCAGTATGTACATTATCTGTCGGTACGGGCATATCAATCTCACCGTCTCTGTTGAAATCAATCGTCGGTGCCAAGGTAAACTTGCCCAATGCCTCACGCACGGAGGCAAGCAGTATCTGGAAAATTGTTTGCTCGTCGGCAAACTTAATCTCGGTTTTCGTCGGGTGGATATTGACATCTATCGCTTCGGGTGCAATATCGAAATAGATAAAGAACGAGGGCTGGTACTCGCCGGGGAGCATACCCGAGTAAGCCGTTTGCACCGCCTTTTGAAAATAAGGATGACGCATATAGCGTCCGTTGACAAAGAAATACTGTTGTGCATTTTTTCCTGCCGACTCGGGTTTGCTGACAAAACCGCGAATAGAGACAAGGTCGGTGTCGGTTTTAATATCCACCAATCCCGATGTGTAGTTTTTGCCTGTTCCTTTTCCGAAGATTGCTTCTATGCGCTGTTTCTCGGTACCCGCCGGCAGTTCGAACATCACCTCATCATTGTTTACAAACGTGAACTGTACTTTGGGATATACCAATACTATGCGATAGAAATCCGTCAGCAGATTGCGTAATTCAGTCTGATCTGTTTTGAGAAATTTCCGCCGTACGGGGACATTATAAAAGAGGTTCTTCACCTTGAAGTTTGTCCCGACCGGACATAGGCACGGTTCTTGCGACAGCACTTCCGACCCTGCAATCTCAAGGCGTGTTCCCATCTCGTCCTGCGCACGGCGTGTCAGCAGTTCGATTTGTGCCACGGCACAGATACTTGCCAGTGCTTCGCCCCTGAAACCCATTGTATGAAGGGAGAACAGATCTGAGGCATTTTGTATTTTGGAAGTAGCGTGTCGTTCAAATGCCATACGGGCATCGGTCTCGCTCATACCGCTCCCATCATCCACCACCTGTAAGAGTGTCCGTCCGGCATCACGCACAATCACTTGGATGTGAGTTGCTCCCGCATCCAAACTGTTCTCGACCAGTTCTTTCAAACACGAGGCGGGGCGTTGTATCACCTCGCCTGCCGCTATCTGGTTGGCAACGCTATCCGGTAAAAGATGAATGATATCCATAGCAGAATACAGAAGTGGCTGCTAAAATATGATGCAAACAGCAATTCGTTACACCCCTCAAGAAACAATCCTTGCTTATAGCAGGTAGTAAAAACAAAAAATCAACATTGCCAACAAGGCAATCCAAAACGCCAGTTTTGATTTTTTGCGTTGGCGTAGTTGTGTCATATTCTTTTCGTGTTCTTCACGAAAAGAGCCGCGATGGAGTCGTTCACGACGCTCTTTGCGTTCCTCTTTATCCTTATCATAATAGATAGGACGATAATCCCATTCACGGGGTTTAGGTACCTTAGGAAAAAGAACGGACATTGTTTCAAGTAACAATTAAAAATTAACGATTAACATGCAGAGCCGTCTTCCAAGTGCTTAATGTTCAGAAGATCTTAAGCAACAAAACAAAAAAGGGTTTGCCCGGCTATGCGTCCGAGCAAACCCTTTTATGAGAGCGAAATTACTTTATGATTGCCTGGAATGCAGCATCTTCTGCATACTTGGCAAACTCAATATCTTTCTGTGCTTTCGCCTTGAGGGAAGCGTCTTTGGCTACAGCCACTTTCATATTGCTGTACACAGCCTCTCGGTCGTTTGTGCGAGCAGCGACGACAGCGGTCAGGTAAGCCGTTGTTGCGTTAGGCTCTTTTACGTTGGCCAATGTCTGTCTGGCAGCCGCATAGTCCTCGTTAAGGATTTGCTGAACAGCAGCGTTGTTGGTAGCGGCATTGCCGTAAGCCGATTTAGCAGCCTTATAGTCGCCTTTCATTGTATAGAACGTACCCATAGCAGCCGCCAAGTTGCCTTGTGTGCCTGCAGCCTTGCCGAGATACTCTTCTGCTTTTTTCAAGTCGTTGTCAGCCATAGCAGCCAATGCAGCGTTGTAGTTGACATCCGCATTGTTAGGAACGATTTCCAATGCTTTGCCGTAAGCGCGGCGAGCCTCAGCGATATTGCCCTGCTCAAAGTAAATCATACCCATATTGTTGTATGCGCGATAGTCTCCGAACTGCGAAGCCGCTTTCTGGTAGATAGCGATTTTCTCTGCTTTGTCGTTAGTGAGTGTAGCCGCATAGAGCAACTCTTCCACATTCAGTTGTGCAGGATTGTTCTTTGCCAGTTCTTTGATTTCGTCGTCAGATTTGCCAATCAGGTCGGTGGTCAAAATCAAGCGGCTGCGACGCAACTCCGGCAAAATCTCTTCAGCGATGGTTTTGTACACACTGCTCAGGTTTTTGATTTGTGCTTCACGCTCTTCGGGGTCGCTATACATACTGAGTACACGCAGAACAAGGTCTTTGTCTTGCATATTGCTGTTCTCCATAGCGGTTTGGAAGCCAGCCCAGTCCTCTGCTGTGATTTCGGAAGCGATGTCGGTTTTCACCTTATCTTTCTTGAGTTGTTTCTGCAGGAACTTCTGTGCATTTTTCTGACGGTCGGTAGCCAGTTTGGTATTGAGGTCGAGACCACCTTCCGGGCTGGCATAACCGCTCACCTCCAGTTTATTGATGGCTTTTTTCTCGTTGCTGTCGGCTTCTTTGATAGCGGCACGCAAGTCTTTCATCTCCTGGCTGCCGGTTTCCGAGTTGCGAAGGTTGGACTGTTGGATAAGGAATTTGATGTCCGCTTCCTGCATTTCCTGGATAATTCGTTGGAACTTGTCGGGAGTGATAGCCGTTTTGTTGTCGCTTGCTTTAGCCAACTTGGCAGTAGCCAGCAAACCGTCAGCCACTTTCAGGTCGGGGATTTCAATCTCTTTCTTGCCTATTTTGGCAGTAAAGCGCAGATAGAGTTCGGATTTATCCATAGCGGGAACATAGTCGAAACTGCAAGACTGGCTATAGGTGCCGCCATTCTTTTTGTTAACGACTTTGCCGTTCTCTTTTACTTTCTCACCTACGTAGGTAACGCTTTCACCTACAGACTCCTGTCCTGCATATTTCAGCACGGGAGTAACGGTCAGAACACCTTTTTTAGCGAATTTTTTTGCAGGGAAAGTACCTGTAATGTCCGCATTCACTTTGTCTCCAACCACAGTCAGCGGGTTGGGATTAACAGTAATCTCTTCCGGTTGTGGCAGAGTCTTGCTGCAAGACGCCAACATTGCTACGGCAATGATAGACAAAAATAAACTTTTTTTCATACGTATAAATTTGTATTTGTTTAACTATCTTGTGTTTTTATAGGCGATTGGGTTATCTTTTGTTTATTAGGGAAAAGAGACTCAATAACGCTCTATGTTTTGCGCTGCAAAATTACAAAACTTTTTCCATACTTGCAACATTGTTGTCCATTTTTTCGATTACCTCCTCAAAAAACGGCAAAAAACGGTATCTGAATACTTGATAGTGATAGGGTATTCCATTTGCTATACTGAACATCCGCTGAGACTGCCAGACAAGTAAAACAGGGTAGTCTCTTTTGTTGTAATCCGCTGTTTGTGAGACAGTTAGCCAGTTATTAAGCAAGAGTAGAAACAGGTCTGTACATAACTGCTTGAAATACAAGTAAAAACAGCCTAATCACATTGTACATTCAAATAATCGTTTGTATCTTTGCAAAAGATTTAACATCAAAGTGTGGAACAAGACCGATAATCACATAGCCGTAAGAGGCCGTTTCGTATGTTCCGTCCCCACACTTTTACATCCGGAAACAGGATAGTTCGTACAAATCACATAGACCTGATAGCACAAGGATAGCACAAGGATAGGACAATGGACAAAGAACGAAGGACAGAGAACGAAGGACAGAGAACAAGAAGACTGTCTGACAAGTCATATGGAATGCCTTTTTTTCAGGGGAAGGAGGTTTTTGACGATGCGAGTTGCGCCGTCCCCCACCATTAAATTCACCTCCCCTACCATTAAATTCACGTTCCCCACCATTAAATATACAACAAGAGACCATCTGAACTTGTCAGACAGTCTCTTTTTACGATGTTTCTTATGCTTTATATGATGCCTCTCGTATTTTGTAGTGTTTTTTTGCGTTTTGCGAAGTCTCTTGTATTTATCTAAAAAAAATCTCTCTTCGTACAACATACAGGTTGCGTAGTGTGGGTTTCGTTGGAGCAGTTATTCAGCCTTTATTCTTCCCCCAAGAGGTCGGGGCGGCGTTGGCGGGTATGGCGGATGGCTTCTTCGTAGAGCCAGTCCTCTATTTTTGCCTGGTTGCCGGAGAGGAGGATGTCGGGTACGCGCCATCCTTTGTATTCCGCAGGTCGGGTATATACCCCGGGTTCGAGCAGACCGTCCTGGAAAGAGTCGTTGAGTGCACTCTCGACATCGCCGAGTGCACCCGGCAGGAGACGCACAATGGCATCGGTCATAATGGCGGCAGGCATCTCGCCCCCCGTCAGTACGAAATCGCCGATAGTATATTCTCTGGTAATGAGGTGGTCCCGCACGCGCTGGTCAACGCCCTTATAGTGTCCGCAGAGAATGATGATATTTTCTTTCAGAGAGAGTTTGTTTGCTTCCTGTTGTGTAAAGCGTTCCCCGTCGGGGGCGGTGAAGATAATCTCGTCGTAGCGGCGTTCGGAGGTCAGTTTGGTGATGATACGGTCAATCGGCTCGATCTGCAGCACCATACCTGCGCCGAAACCGAAGGCATAGTCATCGATTTTACGGTGCTTGTCAAGTGTGTAGTCTCGCAGGTTGTGTACGTATATTTCCGCCAAACCTTTGTTTTTGGCACGCTGTATGATAGAGTGGTTGAGCGGGGACTCCAACAACTCGGGGCAAGCGGATATGATATCGATACGCATATTTTCGTTTAAGAGTTGAGAAGTTTAGAAGTTGATAAGTAGTTGAAAAAGTTGGAGAGTTAATAAGTTTACAGTGCTGTGCTATGGCACGGGGTCGTAGCCGGAGCCGCCCCACGGGTTGCAACGCAGGATCCGTTTGATGCCGAGCCATGTGCCTTTGAAGATACCGTATTTCATGACCGCTTCCACCATATATTGGCTGCATGTAGGCGTATAGCGGCACGATGGGGGTGTAAGCGGCGAGATGCAATAGCGGTAGAAATAGACCGGCAGCAGGAATATCTTACGCAGGAAACGCTTCACGTTCAACTAACAATTAATAATTAGCAATTAATATGCAGAGTTATTTTTGCTCTTCGGGGGTCGGAATTTCTTCCGGTGTGCCGAGTTTTTTGAGGGCTTTTCGCATGGCTTTTTGGATGATGGCATAGTCTTGTTTCCGGCTGTCCATATAGTTGACGGCTATTTGGTAGTGGCGGTTGCCCAGCAGATGTTTCTGCAAGCGGTAGGCTTCGCGCATTTGTCGTCGCAGCCGGTTGCGTTCCACGGCGTGTTTGAACAGAGACTTGGGTGCCCAGACAAGAACCTCGGTGGTGTCGTCGGCAGATGGCAGACAGGTAATGCGCAATGGCCAAACGACAAATCGTTTGCCCTCGGCATACAACTGCTTGATGCGCAACTGCCCGCATAGTTTTTCGTTCTTTGGAAAGTCTCTCTTCATTTTTAGGAGAACGTTAATTATAGCAGGGTATCTGTTCCTTAGCCGTTATGTTTCTCCAGATAGTCCTCGATGGCGGCTGTAAGCGACTGGAATTCAGGGGACGGGACACGTATATCGGCGTGCATTCCGAGTTCTTCCAGTGCTTGTGCGGTGTTTGCCCCGAAAGCCGCAATGACCGTGTTTTCCTGTTCGAAATCGGGGAAATTCTCCCGAATGGATTTTGCTCCGGCGGGTGTGAAAAGGGCGATCATGTCGTAATCAAACGGGTCGGTTCCCCATTGCGTAGAGACGGTGCGGTACATGATGGCAGGTTTCACCTCTATATTGTTTTTTGCGAACATATCCAGTTGGTTCTGGTTGTGGATGTCGGAAAGCACCATCAGGTATTTCTCATTCGGTCGGCGGTGCATAGCGGGTAACAGATCCTCGAAGCGGTTGTTCTCGCTGAAGAAGACTTTCCGTTTGCGGTATTGGATAAACTTCTGCAGGTAGTTGCCTACCGCCTCAGAGATACAATAGTAGTGCATTGTGTCCGGCACGTTGAGACGCATCTCTTCGCAGAGGCGGAAATAATGCTCAATGCCGAGTCGCGAATTGAGTATGACGGCGGTATAATCCAGAGGGTTGATGTGCTGCTGGCGGAACTCACGGGCACAGAGTCCTTCCACGTGAATAAGTTGACGAAAATCGAATTGTACACCGAACTGCGCTTCCATCTCGGTGTAGGGGTTGCGCTCAGTGGCAGGACGGGGTTGTGAAATAAGAATCTTTCGTATCATATTGTTTTGTCTTTTAATCAACGATATAGTCCGTGCCGGCAATCATCAGCAAGAGAGGCAGGACTTCGAGGGTCAGAATGTACAACAGTATATATAGTAGTGAACGTATGTTTGTACAGAAAATACGTATCCATTTGATAGCAATCAGCACAATAGCCGCAACGGTCAGTCCAAAGAGTGTCCATTGGACAGCCATGCGGTTATCCACGTTTAGCAGCACAACGACCGCTGTATAGATTCCGCAACAGATAACCGTCCAAAGGTTGTTGTAGTGTGCGGAAATCTGTGCGAAACGTTTGCTGATACGGAAAGTATAGTTTATCCACACAGAGAGTACTAATTTCAGCATATCCACGCCCAAGACCAATGCGGCTATAAGCAGATAGGTAGTGAAACGGAATTCGCCCGTGCGGTAGGCATACAAATACAATGCCATTGCCAATGTGCCAATGCGAAAAATGTTGATAATCAATTCTTCGACGATGTTTTGCTGCACTTCTCCATATAATCGCTCCGCTTTGGAGAACATTGTTGCAAATGCTTGTACGACAGCCCCTTGCTGCATCATCTCCGCGAGAACGGCACAGACCAGCAGAAACAGCATTACCCACGCCACCCACGGCGCGGAGACAGGAGACAATATGTGCGGTTCAACAGACAATTAACAATTAACAATTAATACACAGAGGATGACGGCGGATGTTTTTCTGAACTTTATTCATTCTCTGTACTTCCTGTATCTGTGGGTTTCAGGACAAAGAGTTTGTCTCCGCGGTGGAGTGTCTTGGCGGTTTTAAGGGAGAAATACGCCCCTTTGCGGATTTCATCTTTTTGTTCACCTTTGGCATTGCGTATGTCGTGTGCGGTTATCTCGTAAGCCCCTGTTGTCTCGCCTGTTACGAGCAATTCATCGCCCTCGTGAATGGCATCGGTCGCTTCGATGAAGAACTCTGCCACGCCGATGTTTTTGAAGAAGTTGGTGCATTTGCCGGCAAACACTTTCTTGCGGGTTGCTCTGCTGCCGTAGGAGTGTGTCCACTCGCCGATACGCTGCCCCTGGTAGTAACCATCCCAGAAACCGCGGTTGAACACACGGGCAAGTTGTGTGTTCCAATCCTCGATACGTGGCAGGATAAGGGCATCATCGGCGTATTCGCCACGTTGCCATGCCTCGACCGCTTCGCGATAGCATGAGACAACGGTCTGCACATATTCCGCTCCACGCGCACGCCCTTCAATCTTCAATACCCGTACACCCGCATCCAGCATTTTGTTGAGGAAATGGATGGTTTTCAGGTCTTTGGGCGACATAATATATTGGTTGTCCACCTCGAGTTCGAGGTCAGACTCTTTGTCTTTGACGATATATCCGCGTCGGCAGATTTGCATACATGCCCCGCGGTTGGCACTGTAGCCGAGGTTGTTCAGGCTCAGGTAGCACTTGCCCGATACCGCCATACAGAGGGCACCGTGGCAAAACATCTCGATGCGCAGCAGTTCGCCTTTGGGACCGCAGATATGCTGCGCGATGATGTCGCGATGAATAGACACCACTTGGGTCATATTCAGTTCGCGTGCCAGCACGACCACGTCGGCGAACTGCGCATAGAAACGCAGTGCCTCGGTGTTGGCAATGTTCAGTTGGGTAGAGAGATGTATCTCAACTCCCTGAGAACGGGCGTATTGCATTACAGCGATGTCGCTTGCGATGATGGCGTCAAGTCCCGCTGCTTTGGCGTTGTCCACAATGGTGTGCATCAGTGGCAAGTCTTCGGGATACATCACGGTATTGAGCGTGAGGTAGGTCTTCACACCCGCTTCGCGGCAGATTGCCACAATCTTGTGCAGGTCATCAGTGGTAAAATTCGCCGAAGAACGGGCACGCATATTGAGATACTCGATACCGAAATAGACACTCGTAGCACCTGCTTCGATAGCAGCCGCCAGCGACTCCCAGCATCCGACGGGTGCCATAATCTCGATATGTTCGTTGTTTATATTCTGCACTGTGTTTTATAAATTATTTATCTTTGCAAAACCTGCTCAAAGGTAGCCTATCCCATGCCTATCCTATGCTCATCCTCCTTACTTTCCAATGACGAATTATGAATAGTTGAATTAAAAATTATTAGCAAAATAAGGGTTGTGAATGTTAATTATGCATTAATGATGTATTCTGCTATTTGTACGGCATTGAGGGCGGCACCTTTGCGTATCTGGTCGCTGACGCACCAGAAACTGAGTCCGTTGTCATCAGCGATGTCTTTGCGCACGCGCCCGACGAATACCTCGTCGCGTCCGCTCAAAAACAGCGGCATAGGGTATTCTTTTCGGGCGGGGTTGTCCATCAGCACACAACCGGGAGCCGATGCAAAAGCGGCTTTTGCCTGCTCCGCCGATACGGGCTGTTCGGTTTCAACCCACACGCTTTCGGAGTGGGCGCGAAGGGAGGGGACGCGCACACAAGTGGCGGAAACACGTATGTCAGAGTGCATAATTTTGCGCGTCTCGTTGTACATCTTCATTTCCTCTTTGGTGTAGCCGTTGGCGGTGAAGACATCAACCTGCGGAATCATATTGTATGCCAATTGGTAGGGAAACCGCTCCACAATGGGCGTCTCGCCATTGATAATCTGTCTGTGCTGTTTTTCCAACTCTTTCATCGCCTGCGCCCCTGCACCGCTGGCGGCCTGGTAGGTGGATACCCGCACACGGCGTATATGACTCAGGTTTTCAATGGCTTGCAGTGCAACCACCATTTGAATAGTGGTACAGTTGGGGTTGGCAATGATGTTGCGCGGGCGCACTAATGCATCGGCGGCGTTCACTTCCGGCACCACTAGCGGCACATCTTCGTCCATACGGAAAGCCGAGGAGTTGTCGATAAGGATTGCTCCATAACGGGTGATGTCGTCAGCATACTCGTGCGAGACCGATGCCCCCGCCGAAGCAAAGGCTATACCCACCCCGCGGAAAGCATCACCATGCTCCAAGAGTTGCACTTTGTGGGGTTTGCCACGAAAAAGATATTCGGTTCCGGCACTGCGTGTAGAACCGAATAAACGGAGTTCGGTAACAGGGAAATGCCGCTCATCAAGCACTTTGAGCAATTCTTGTCCGACGGCACCCGAGGCACCAACAATCGCAACAACCATTTGTTTTTCAAAATTAAGGACGAAGTGCAAGCCAAGCCGCACTTCGTCCGTGTCAATTATTCAATTATTGCAATGCAATAGTTGTGTCTGCGTCCGTAACGGTGAAGGTGATTTTTCCTTCACGTGCCAACCAACCGAGAGCCATATTCAGTTCTGCCTCTTTCAGTTTGGTTGCTTTTTTCAGCGCTTTGGTTGTGAGCGCACCGCCTTGCAGTGCATTCCAGACAAGTCCGGCATTCTCACCAATTTTGCTTGTAATCATACGACAAATACCTTATTTAGTTAGTTATACAGAGAGGCGTCTCCTCTCCTTGTTTATGCTTAATCTTTGATTTTTGTTTCCCGCTATGCGGCAGAAATTTACGCTTTCTTAAACGCCAAGCATGCATTATGTCCGCCGAAACCGAAAGTGTTGCTCAGTGCATAGCGTATGTTGCGTTTTTGTGCCTTGCCGAAAGTAAGGTTGAGCCGATAGTCGATTTTCGGATCCGCGTCCTCGTCAGTATGGTTGATTGTGGGGGGGATGACACCGTTGTGCAAAGCCAACACGGTTGCCATAGCCTCCACTGCCCCCGTGGCACCAAGCAGGTGTCCGGTCATTGATTTGGTGGAGTCAAGATTCATTTTGTAGGCGTGTTCTCCGAACACTTCCTGTATGGCGTGCAGTTCCGCAATGTCGCCGAGCGGCGTCGAAGTGCCGTGCGTGTTGATATAATCAATATCTTCGGGATGCAGACCTGCATCTTCAAGTGCCATTTTCATCACGCGTTGCGCTCCGTAGCCATCGGGGTCGGGAGCCGTGAGATGGTAGGCATCCGAGGTCATTCCCTCACCCGCCATTTCGGCGTAAATTTTCGCCCCCCGCGCTATAGCATGTTCGTATTCTTCCAGAACGAGACAGGCTGCTCCCTCCCCTAATACGAAACCGTCGCGCGAAGCCGAGAACGGGCGGCAGGCAGTTTCGGGAGAGTCGTTGCGCGACGAAAGTGCATGCATTGCATTGAAACCGCCTATGCCGGACGGAGTAACAGCGGCTTCTGCACCGCCTGTCAGTATGACATCCGCATGCCCCATTCGTATATGGTCAAACGCCTGTGCGATAGCGTGCGAAGATGAAGCACACGCCGATGACACGGCATAACTCGGACCTTTCAGTTTGAACATCAGGGATATATGCCCTGCGCCGATACTCAGTATCACTTTGGGGATATAGAACGGATTGAAATGCGGTGTGCCGTCGCCTTTGGCATATTCGATAAATTCGGTTTCGAATGTTTTCAGTCCGCCCATACCGCTACCCCATATCACGCCCATTCGCTCGTGGTTTTCTTTTTCCAAATCCAGTTTCGAGTCGTTCATTGCCTCTTTGGCAACCCATACCGAGAATTGGGCGTAGCGGTCCATCCTGTGTGCTTCTTTGCGGTCAAGCAACGCACTCGGGTCAAAACCTTTCACTTCTGCAGCGAATTGTGTCTTGAATAGAGCGGCATCAAATTGTGTAATTTGTCCCACTCCGTTTTTACCTTCAACAAGTGCCTGCCATGTGTCTGAAACATTATTCCCGACAGGAGTCAATGCACCCAATCCGGTTACGACAACTCGTTTTAATTCTTTCATCTTCTGTTCTGTAGGGGTCTGTCCATCACGGAAACCCACCTTGTGATTATTTGGTAAATACTGCGAGAATACAAGTTGATTCTCTATACAGCATACGAGCCTACAGTCGTCCCGTATGCTCGTAAAACTCTATCAGAAATGCTTGCTTTTTTTAAGCAAGAGCCTCTTTTACATAAGCGATAGCGTCGCCTACGGTCGAAATTTTCTGGGTATCCTCGTCGGGGATGGTGATGTTGAATTCTTTTTCGAACTCCATAATCAGTTCCACTGTGTCCAACGAGTCAGCGTTCAGATCTGCTTGGAAATTGGCATCGTTGGTTACTTGTCTTTCTTCAACACCTAATTTATCAACGATAATAGCCTTTACTTTTGATTCGATTTCTTGTTCAGTCATAATTTTTCATTTTTATAAGTGAATAATCTGTCGGTTGCGCTATGTTTGCAAACAGCAAGCAATTGTACAACGGCACAAAAAACGGTGCAAAATTACGGTTTTTTTTTGAAATGTACAAATTTTAGTACTCATTCCGCATTTTTCTTCCGCAAAATAGACTTTTTATCATCTTTTTGTTATTTTGGTTATGCGTATTCCACTATTATTGTTAAGGCATTGAATCTGTGATGCGGGAGGATAAATGATAGGAGCATTTGCAACAAGACGGTGCAGAGAAATGCGGATGATATTTGCGTAATCGGATAATTAGTTGTATTTTTGTAAAAAATATAGTTTGTATAGGAATATGACCCTGTTACTGATAGATGCGTATGCAATGATTTATCGTGCATATTACGCCTTTATTCGCACACCGCGAATTAATTCCCGCGGGGAGAATACCTCTGCCGTTTTCGGCTTTGTGGTTACTTTGGACGACTTGCTGAAGCGTGTAAAGCCTACGCACGTGGGTGTCGCTTTTGACACGCACGGTCCTACTTTTCGCCACGAGGCATACGGGCAGTACAAGGCGCAGCGGGAAGAGACCCCCGAGGACATCCGCCGTGCTGTACCCGTTATCAAAGACATTCTTGCAGCGATGAACATTCCGATTCTGGAAGTGCAGGGATTCGAGGCGGATGATGTAATCGGTACGTTGGCAAAAAAAGGTGAAGCCGCCGGTTTTGAGGTGTATATGGCAACTCCTGATAAGGATTACGGGCAACTGGTCTCAAGTCATATTTATATGTATCGCCCGCGTCATACGGGCGGTTTCGAGAAACTCGGTCCCGCAGAAGTGTGTGCCAAATATGGGCTGACCAACCAATTGCAGGTGATTGACCTGCTCGGACTGATGGGCGATGCAAGCGATAATATACCCGGCTGCAAAGGGGTGGGGGAAAAGACCGCTGTGGCATTGTTGCAGCAGTTTGGCAACATAGACCACCTGTTGGCGCATACCGGCCAACTCAAAGGCGCACTCAAAACAAAGGTGGAGACACAGGCAGACCAAATACGTTTCTCCCGTTTTCTTGCCACCATCCGCACCGATGTGCCTATAGACTTGGATACACAAGCCCTGCTCGCCAAACAACCCGACTGGAGCAGATTGACACCCATCTATCAGCATCTGGAGTTCAATTCGCTGCTGAAAAAGAACATTGCCCAAGACGCAACCTCCACAACCCCTCCAAAGGAAGGGCTCAATAATACCGGCAGAAAGCAGAAACCTGTGGAACAGACTTTGGATTTGTTTGCAGAGCCGATGCCGGCACCGAAACCCGATACGGCAATCCTCCTCCCGCAAGACGAAAAAACTGACTCGGAGACTGACCGTATTGCCGCCTATCTGCTCAATCCTGAGGTCGCATACAATCCGAATGTCCCCGTCAACTGGGAAGCACTGAAAGCGGATAAGGCGTTGTGGAAACTGTACAACGAAGTGGAACTGCCGCTTGTACCGGTGCTGCGCGAGATGGAGCGGGCGGGCGTGCGTATCGATGTGGGCAAACTGCACGAAGCGGAAATCCGGCTGACGGCGGAACTGACAGAGATAGAACAGCAAATCTACACGTTGGCAGGTAGGAAATTTAATATCAACTCCCCGCGTCAGGTGGGGGAACTGCTGTTTGATACGCTGCAATTGGACAGCAAGGCGAAGAAATCGAAGACCGGACAATACAGCACCTCCGAGGAAGTGCTGCTCGCACTGAAAGAGAAACATCCCATAGTGGGGAAGATATTGGAGTATCGCGAACTGAAAAAACTGATTTCAACCTATATCTCCACGTTGCCTGGTTACATCAATCCACAGGACGGAAAGATACATACCACTTACAATCAGACGGTTACGGCTACTGGAAGACTCTCGTCATCCAATCCCAACTTGCAAAACCTGCCTATCCGATCGGAGCGCGGCAAACTGATCCGAGAAGCGGTTATACCGGACGACGGCTGTCTGTTCATGAGCGCGGACTATTCGCAAATCGAACTGCGTCTGATGGCACATTTCTCGCAAGACCCGCACATGTTGGAGGCATTCCGATCGGGGCAGGACATCCACGCTGCCACTGCAGCCAAGATATTCAATGTGCCTATCGGACAGGTTACAAAAGACCAGCGACGCCGTGCCAAAACGGCTAATTTCGGAATTATCTATGGCATATCGGCTTTCGGCTTGTCCCAACAGTTGGACTGCTCCCGAAGCGAGGCAAAACAGTTGATAGATGACTATTTCGCCGCCTTTCCCGGCGTGGTGCAATATATAGAACAGCAGAAAGAACTGGCGCGGCAAAGGGGGTATGCCGAGACGCTTTTCGGGCGCAAACGCTATCTGCCGGATATTCTTTCGCACAATGCCACCGTGCGCTCGTTTGCAGAGCGCAATGCGGTGAATGCACCCATACAGGGGACCGCTGCCGACATTATCAAGATGGCAATGGTGAGTATCCATCACCGCTTGCATACCGAGAAAAATGCTCAAACGGGCGAACCGCTGCGGGCGCAGATGATAATGCAGGTGCATGACGAACTGAATTTCAACGTACCGGAAAACGAAGTGGAACAGGTGCGCCGGCTGGTATTGGAGGAAATGCAGGGGGTGGTAACGCTTTCCGTCCCGCTTGTCGCCGATTGCGGCGTGGGGCATAATTGGCTCGAAGCGCATTGACAGTATTCCGCTTTGCAAAAAGAGACCGCCTGACTGATACGGGCGGTCTCTTTTTTTATCCGTTGTGCGAAACCCTCTTGCTGATATACGGGAGCAGACTCCCGATTGATACGGGCAGTGCCGTATTGATCAGCCATATCAGCAATACGGCCATAGCGCAGGCAGGGGCGGAGGCGGGAGCGAAATGTCCGAAAACGTATATCGCCCACGAACCGCGAATACCGAAATCGGCGGCGGGTATGTTGGGAGTAAGGGTAACCAGCAGATAATAGAGGGGAAGGGCTGTAAACCATTGAACCCCTGACAGGCTGACCCCACAAAAACGGAGTGCAAACCCCATCTGCACACTGAAACAGAGGTAACGAAGCAGAGAAAGCCATAGAATATGCAGAAACTCCGCATAGCGCAAGCGGGCAAGTTGCGCTGCCATCTGCCGCATTTTGGCTCGCCGCCAACGGACCAACGTGAGCAGGCGGAGCAGACAGGGCGTAAGAAAAAGCAATACGGCACACACCGCTGCGGCTGCATACACCGTCCAAAGAGCAGGGAAAGTCTCGCCTGCAAAGAAAAGGAAAACGGAAGGAAATCCTGTCAGGACAATCACTATCGTCAATGCCACACTGCCCAACAATGCCATCCCTATTGCACTCGCCCATAAAGACTTGTCCTTGAGCAGCAGAATGCGGGCGGGGTAGTCGCCCGTACGGTAAGGGGTAACGAAAGCCCCGACCATTCCGTAATAGACCTGCGCCTGTGCTTCGCCTATACTCATCGGCTCGACAGAACGCAGCAGATACTGCCATTTGCACGCCTCAAGCCACATATTGAGCGGCATCAACAACGCACACGCAACTATACACAGATACTGCCCTGCCTGTGCTGACGCAAACTGCTCCCACAAACCGGCATACCCGTCAAAGATAATCAGTTGATAGACCAAATAACCGTACGCACAGAATGTGAGCGCAATACGCAAGAGCCGTATGTAAGTTTGCTTTGCCAAAAAATAGAGAATATATGCCGGTACAGTTTATATGAATACGAATTATATACGGGGTATATATGGTGGATGTAAATTTATATACGGGTACAAAGGTAGTGTTTTTTTATGGAATGAGCAAAAAAGAAGATGCCTGCCTCAACGTAACCGCATCCAAACATTAATACATTTATGCATTACATAAACGTATATTCACGCATTACAGGAACGTATTATTCATAAATAACATCGCCGGGGACGCAGACGCCCCCGTCCGCGGTCGGTTTGCCACAAACCGTATGACTAT
>ERZ808286.862-NODE-862-length-17291-cov-6.004932_pt1 | contig 17291 bp, 14 predicted proteins | sample MGYA00521276_ERZ808286 | MGnify/ENA primary metagenome ERZ808286 (study PRJEB31516, sample SAMN03275607) | gut metagenome | biome: mammalia-associated habitat; material: feces | host: Papio cynocephalus | place: Kenya | collected 2012-08-01 ... | reverse complement strand
AATACTGCGTCCGTTGGGCATTGGAGAACTGCAAAGACGACCTTGAGTTCCTCAACCAGTATGTGGACAAAGGGCTGATTGCCCGTCTCGAATCGGTTATCAACACCGAATTCGTACGTTTGACCTACACCGAGGGCGTGAATATCCTGCAAGAAGCAATGAAGAATGGTAAGAAATTCGAGTTCCCTTGCAACTGGGGCGATGACCTATGCTCCGAGCACGAGCGTTTTCTGGTAGAGGAGCATTTCGGAAAACCCGTCATTATGACCGACTACCCGAAGGACATCAAGGCATTCTATATGAAGATTAACGAAGACGGCAAGACCGTACAAGGTACCGATGTGCTTTTCCCGCAGATTGGCGAGATTATCGGCGGTTCGGTACGTGAGGAGAGCCTTGACAAACTGAATGCGGAGATAGAACGTCGCCGGATTCCGATGAAAGATATGTGGTGGTATCTTGATACCCGCCGTTTCGGTGCCGCACCGCATGCCGGTTTCGGACTGGGCTTCGAGCGACTGATGCTCTTCGTTACGGGTATGCAGAATATCCGCGATGTCATCCCCTTCCCCCGTACTCCGAAAACCGCAGAATTCTAATCTAATAAATTTGTACCGATATGATACAAACACTTACCATACAAAACTTCAAATCCATTGCCAATGTTACCCTCAATTTGGGAAACATCAATGTATTAATTGGAGCAAACGGTTCGGGTAAGTCCAACATCTTGGAGGCTGTAGGTATGGCTTCAGCCGAAAGAGACGGACATATAAAAACAGATGAATTGTTCTACAAAGGTGTCCGAATTGCAAAACCGAATTTGGTTGTCGGGTCATTCTTCGGGCATAAACCTTCTCAAAAAATTGCTATTACCATTGGCAATGAAAAAGAACAATTAAACTACCTTATCACCAACGAACATCCGGATGACATATATGCCGATTGGAACGCATCTGTCAATATATCAGAATCCATTGAACTAAAAAATACCCTATCTAAGTACCTCATCTATTCCGCCTCTATTGATGCACTGCGTGGTTTCACTACAGGCAGTTACCAAATGCCGTTAGGGTTGAATGGTGAAGGATTGGATGTCTTGCTAAGTACTATGTCGGAAACAGACAAAAGGCTTATCAGAGATGAGGTAGCAGAATGTATTCCTTGGATGCAGGATATTTTCATAGATACCAATGATACATATAAAATGGAAGGGTATAAGTTAGGACGAAGTAAATCTAATTTGTATTTTCAAGATCGGTATATGCAAAAAAACAATAACATATTTTCTGCAGAAAATGCCAATGAAGGCATATTGGAGTTACTATTCTATTTAACTCTCTTTGTTAGTAGAAAAACACCCTCCTTTTTTGCAATAGATAATATTGACAATGGTTTGAATCCGCGCTTGTGCAGACATTTGCTTACTATTCTTGCCAAATTGGCAAAAAACAATGGTAAACAAGTGATTCTTACCACTCAAAACCCCGCAGTTTTAGATGGTTTGAATTTGAATGACGATAGTCAGAAATTGTATATTGTAGAGCGAAATGATGAAGGGTACACCATTGCCAAACAACTGCGCACAAAGGAAAGTTCTTCCAAAATGAAACTTTCGGAAATGTAGATGAATGGTTTAATTGGTGGCGTCCCTAACAATTTTTAAGTATGAGATATGGAATTATTGCCGAAGGCATTGCAGATGTATATGTCATTCGCAACATATTAAAATATCTGCTAAAAGTAGATAGCACAGATATTTTTTCCATTCGTCCTACAGAGATTTTTGATGAGACAGATGTTTTAAAAATGCGTTTCAGCAATTGGGAATTGGTAATGCGTACCTGTGCTGATACTGATGTTCTTTCTGCCTTTTTCGATTCTTTTGAAGAAGAAGGGATTATCATTGTACAGATTGATACAGCGGAACGAGGTGAAACGAACTATAACATCCCTCTACCTATACGAACGAAAGATACAGACTGGATGACCTATTCAGAGACGCTCCGCCAAGCAGTAAAAGCCAAATTGGAAACATTTATTCCTTCGCAATACCGATATAAAATGGTATATGCTGTTGCAATCAGAGAGACAGATGCGTGGCTGATACCTATTTTCTGTAAGTCAGATAACGATACATCTTCATTGGCAAATCCTAAGGAACGCTTGCAGGCTACGATTGGTTCTTTAGGAAACAAAAAGAAGAAATTTATTAACACAAACAAAAGACATTTGGATTATCAAGAAATTGCAAAACAATTCAAACGAACCCTACCGGACTGCAGAAAAGCCAATCGGAGTTTGGACTTATTCTGCACGGATTTGGAGAGTATTAGCACAAAAACGAATGATCAAAACTAATTTTATATGAAAAAAATTTTTTTAATGCTCCTTACAACATTTGTTGTTGCCGGAACTACCTTTGCTGAAGATACACCGCCACGACAAATAGAATATCAAGTAGGAGATACTGTAACCGTAAATCGCAGTGCCACTCACTATATAACAGGTGAGCGTATATCCCAATGGGTATATGATGTCAAACACACAATACGGCAAGTAGGTTCACTATTTCATAAAGACGGTATCTTGCTTAAAGGTATAAGATCTTGGATTGCCCCATCCAACATTTCTCCAGCCGGAGAATACTACAAAAAAGAAATAAAGGTTATTCCTGAACAACAAATCACAGATAATCAAGTAGAGGATACTACTGACCATTCTACTCCGATAGAAGTTCCTACAACGGAGAATAAAGAAATTGTATCTAACAAACAGGTAGTGGAAAATCAAGCCACTATAGAACCACAAAACAAATCTACTACTCCTACACGTATAAGAGGGCGTATATTATCAATGGATAGTGATAATCATTCCATTGCAGGAGCAAAAATAACTTTAGGAAATCAAGGAATCTCCACCACCACCAATGCTAATGGTGAATTTTCTCTTACCTATCTGGAACCAATAGACGAAGAAATTATTATTGAGGCAGATGGTTATATATCTGATATTCAATTGGCTTTGTTACAAGAAGGTGAATTAAATGATTTAGGAAACATTAGTTTGCAACGTGATTTGGCACGTGATGCGCAGGAGGAGATGCTCCTCAACCTTGCAGACGAGGACCTCAACGATGATGAAGGCAAGTCGCAAGCACAGGCATCGGCTTCTTCGGCAAGCACCGATGTATTCAACTCAACCACCTCATTTGCATGGTCCACAGCCCGTTACCGCAAGCGCGGTTACGACCAGACCTACGAGCAAAACTACATCAACGGTATCAACTTCAACTCTGCCGAGCGCGGTCAGTTCAATTTTTCGTCGATGGGCGGTTTGAACGACGCCAGCCGCAACAAAGAGGTGCTGAACCCGATTGAGGCGACCAATTTCGCTTTTGGCGGTCTCAGCACTTCGACCAACTATCTGATGGACGCTTCGCGCTATGCACAGGGATGGAAAGTGGGAGTTGCCGGCACCAACCGCAACTACAAAGCCCGCGTAAATGCCACCTACGCCAGCGGTCCTCTCGCCAATGGTTGGTCGTTTATCGGACAGATGGCATTCCGTTTCTCGCCATATATCGACCAGAAGGGAATTATCGGTGAGGGTATCAAATACTACTCGCTGGGCTATTTCTTCTCGGCAGAAAAGAAATTCAACAACGGCGACAAACTGTCCATTATCACTTTCGGCGCACCTACCGAGCGAGGGCAGTCGGCAGCTGTAACACAAGAAGTGTATGACTTGACCAATGCCTACAACAAGACCTCATGGGGGCACAATAGTTATAACCCATATTGGGGCTATCAGAATGGCAAAGTACGCAACTCGCGCATTGTCAAATCGTATGACCCGATGGCCATCTTGAATTATGACCTGAAGATTGACGACTACAACAAGATGAAGTTTGCTGTCGGTTACCACTATAGTTTCTACAGCAACTCGGCACTTACGTTCTATAATGCACCCGATCCGCGTCCGGACTACTACCGCAACCTGCCTTCGTTCCTTTGGGACGGACAGATAGCCGACTCCAACTCGGAACAACTCTATGACCTCAACGGCGGGCATTACCAATATGGTAATTTCATCGGAGCGGATATGAACGGTCTCGAAATGGGTATGGGGCAAGTGGCACACGACGGCAACATCATCGGTCCGAGTATCAATGCGCAGCAATACAATGCGTTGGTGGACCTGTGGCAGAGCCGTGACAACAAAACCACCCAAATCGATTGGGACAATATCTACGCTTCAAACATTGCCAGCAATTACACCAACCCGAATGGCTCGGCACGCTATCTGTTGGAACGCCGCCATAACAATATCCAAGAGGCTATGGCGAACATCAACTACGTGAATACGCAATTTGATCACCTGAAGATTACCGCCGGTTTGGAGGGCAAATTCTCACAGGGTATCCACTACAAGACTGTGGATGACCTGCTCGGTGGCAACCAGTGGATTGACGTTGATCCGTTTGCCGACCGTGATATAAAAGAGTTGGCAACCAATGCAGGTCTGTCGCAAACCGACATCGCCAATGTGAAAAAGAACGACATTGCTGCCGACTACAACGATGTGAAGCACGATGGCGACCGTTTCGGTTACGACTACCGTATCAATATGGGTACTGCCAAACTGTGGGCGCAGAACGAGTGGACATTCAACGAAGTGGATTTCTACTACGCCCTGCAACTCACCTACTCTTCGATGCAGCGTACCACCAATATGATCAACGGTCGTGCATGGTATCTCTCGCAACTCAATCCGCAATACGCTTCCCGCTATCTCGGTACCCAAGCCGATGAGATTATCGCACGTGCCAATGCCGGTACACTCAAAGCAGGAACCACCTATATGGGACGGGCACACCATTTCATTGATCCTGCCTTCAAACTCGGTGCCATCTACAAGATTGACGGGCGCAACAAACTGAAGATTAACGCACTGGCAGAGACACGCGCTCCGTTGGCACGCAATGCCTACATCTCGCAGCGCGTACACGACCGTGCTATCGGAACCATCTATACCCACGACAATGCCCAAAGTCTCAAAGATTTCTATGCAGCCAGCGAGAAAGTGGCAGGCGGCGACCTCTCCTACGAGTTCAATTTCCCCATTGTGCGCGGTCGTATCACGGGTTTCTTCACCCAGTTCTGGGACGGAAGCGAACTGAACGGCTACTATGATGACGAGGCGCGTACGTTTGTCAATCAGGCACTGACGGGTATCAACCGCCGCCATATGGGAATTGAGGCTGCCGCTGCCGTAAAACTCGGTACGTATTTCACCCTGACAGGTGCAGCCAGCGTGGGCGACTACCGCTATACGAGCAACGCAATGGCTGTTACTTCTGCCGAGAATGGTATGGCTCTCGCCGAGGATAAAGATGGTAAGTCGGTCTTCGAGTTGCAAGACGAAGTACTACTCAAAGGCATCCGTGTAGCAACCGGTCCGCAAGTGAACGCCAGTCTCAAACTGTCGTTCTTCCACCCGAAGATGTGGTTTGCCGATGTAACGGTAAGTTACTACGACTGGAATTTCCTCGATGTGGCTCCTTCGCGCCGTATGAAAGGTCTTTACACGGGTGTACGTGCCGACGGAACACCGGTAAACGGTTGGTATGGCGACAGTTACGCTAATGCCATAGAGACCACCGACGGCAAAGCCGCTATGATAACGGGCGATGGCAATTTCCCGACCAATGCCGTGCTGGATAAGAACGGAGTACCTGTATTGCGCTACCCGTATAATATCCTTTCTATGCAGGAGTCGCTGGCAGCCACCAACCCGCTCAACCGCTTCATTATTGATGCCAGCGTGGGCAAGTTGGTCTATCTGAAGAACCGTCAGTCGCTGTCAATCAACCTGACTGTAACGAACCTGACGAACAACACCCACTTCAAGACGGGCGGCTACCAGCAGGCACGTCTGCCGCGCTACACGCGCCAGGGTGTGGGCGAGAACGAGAACTCGGTTATCTCGCCCAATGCGTGGAAATTTCCGAGCAAGTACTACTACGCATGGGGTATGAATTTCTTCTTGAATATAACCTATAAATTCTAATCAGTATGCAACGTAAAATCTATTATATAGCCGCTCTGTTTGCCGCTACGGCAACCGCCCTGTTCACCTCTTGCGAACCGCGTGCCCTCACAGAAGACGATGTGTTTCAAAAGACCGGCAACATAGACAGTCTCATTCAGCAGCGTGAAACAGAATATCATCTCTACACGCTCAATGAGTTTGTGGACACTTATATGACCGAACAGGGGAATTTCTGGAGCGATACATCGCAATACCGCAGCCGCGCCACCAACGGCGACGGAATCTATCTGTTCTCGCTTGACACCCTGCCCACCAACGGTGCGGGCATCTATATCCGCGGACGTGTTACGACCGATGACTACGGAGGAAATTTTTACAAATCCTTGGTTATCCAACAGGTGCTTGACGGCAAGCAGCAGAACCTGCGTGTATCGGTGGACCTTGGTTCGGTAGGCGGAATGTACCAATTGGGACAAGAGATACTCATCCGTTGCAACGGTCTGTGCATCGGTCGTTATGGCGACCAGCCGCAACTCTGCGTACCCGCATACAACAACAATATCTATGCGCAAAACGCCACGCAAAAGGTCGGTTGGGCTCCCGGACGTATTCCGAATGGTATCTTCCGCAATGCTGTAACACTGATTGGTGTACCCGACCAATCAAAACTGCAATATGACACCATCACCATTGCCGACTTTATCAATCTCAAAGACGAGAAAGAGATGCGTACAATGGACGGGCGTCTTGTAGTGCTAAAGAACGTATGGTTCACAGGCAAATACGAAAACAAGGGTACACTTGCCGACTGCACAACAGGCGATCCGGAAACGGACAGTTATGCCAATGTATTTGCACCGACTACCGACAATATCGGTTTTCCGCAGAGTCGTCTTATTAGCGATGGCACCAATGAAACTCTTGTCGGCAGTTCGGAATACAGCAAGTTCTCCCATTTTTATATTCCCGGTGCGGACTCTACAGGTATTGCCAACTGCACCAAATACAAAGGGACTATCACGGGTATTCTCGGTCAATTCCGCGATAATGCACGCTATGCGCACGACAAATATGACTGGTCCATCACCCCTCGCAACATCAATATCGGCAACAGCAACCCGCTGAACGACATTGTGATGTTCCATACCGAGACGGGCGAAGAGTGGATACCGCAGGAGTACACCGCTCCCAAAGAAGAGAGTACTCCCGCTGAATAAGGAATAAAGCCTGTGGGACAAAGAACAATGAACTAAACAGCATTGGTTCTTTGTCCCGCTTTTTATTATTCTTTGTTATATATTTCCCATTGTTCATTGTTATCTATTTCTCTATTCTATCTTTCTGTTAAGAGATGAATTGGCTTGATGCCCTACTCCTTTTGCCGTTGCTCATCGGACTTATCCGCGGTCTGATGCGTGGTTTCATTACCGAACTTATTGCCATACTGGCCGTTGTGTTCGGTGTAGTGGGCGCACGTCTGTGGGGTGCTCGTTTCTCTGCGTGGGTTTTGTTGCAAACCGAATGGCCTGCGGGTGTATGCGATGTGATTGCCTATGCGCTGCTGTTTTTGGCTATTGCCATTGTACTGAATATTCTCGGTCGTCTGCTGTCCAAACTGCTACGCGCTATCCATCTCGGTTTTCTCAACCGTCTCGGTGGCGGGTTATTCGGTGTTGCCAAATGGGCGTTGGTGGTTTTGCTTGTTGTCTTTCTTGCCGACCGCATAGATCGCCAATTCGGGTGTTTTGGCAAGACGGAAATCGTAAAGACCTCCGTTCTCTACCGCCCTATGGTAAACGCTTCAAATCATTTGCTGAATGTGGTAACCACTGCCGCAACAGATTATTCGCAAAAATAAATTGTACGCCCCTAATCCTATAGAAAAAGGGAAATCCATAGTATATTTTTCCCTAGGCAGCAACCTCGGTAAGCGTGAGCAGAATATCAACTATGCGTTGCAATTGCTTGAGCAACACACAGGTCTGCTTATCCGCCGGTCTGCTTTTTTTTATTCTGCGCCATGGGGCTTTGCGTCGGACCACCCGTTCTGCAACCTCTGTGCGGTTTTCTGCACATCACTTTCACCTTTCGACATTCTCAGTACGACACAGCATATTGAGCGTACACTCGGGCGCACCCATAAATCGTTACACGGGCTGTACACAGACCGTATTATCGATATAGATATGCTTCTGTACCTCGCTCCCGAAGGTCATTCCCTATCCCTTCACACCCCTATGCTCACTCTCCCCCACCCGCTTATGCATCTCCGTCCATTTGTTATGCTGCCTTTGATAGAAATACTCCCGAAACCATATTGTAGCCTATAACTATCCTATGCGCATCCTATAACAAAGCAGAGGCTGTCTGACAAGTACAGGCAGTCTCTTTTATATTCTGACAGGCGTTTTGGTATATGGTGGAACGATTTGTAACCTCAGCGTATCCTATAACGAATAACCCGTTAATAACCCGTTAATAACCCGATAATAACCCGATGCGGTTATACGGAAGGTATTGATAGTTCGGCAGAGCCGGTAATGATGCGGGACGATAAGGAGTTCTGCTCAAGCCACAGGTTTTCGCTTCGCGATGGCACTCAGTGCGCGATGTGCACCTGCCTTACGCTTCACGTCTCCACAAGCACAGTGCAGATTCAATAACTTGACGACGCGAGACGCGTCGTCTCCACAAGCGTAGCATAGTCATACGGTTTGTACCAAACCGACCGCGGACGGGGGCGTCCGTGTCCCCTGAATAGTGTCTGCATCCACAAAATGGTGTCCGCGTCCGCAGTGATACGGTATATTTTACGAAAAAACGACATCAAAAATGGGCTGTCCGCACTTGTCAGACAGCCCCACTCCATCTATTGTTTGTATTTTATCCTTATTTGTCGGCTTTATCGGCTTTCTCCGTGCCGGTCACGGTATTTTCCTGATTCTTTTTGCCATCTTTGCGGCGATTCATCAAACCTATCACACAGAAAGGCACAATGAACATTGCCAAAAAGACCAAAGTAAGGATAATAATAGAAGTATCCATAATCGTCTTATTTGTAAATTTGTAGATTAGAAAATTTGTACATTGCTTTGTCGGCAACATACATCACGATGCGAGACGCGTCGTCGCCATCGCGGCATACTCTGCTTGGGGTATGCACATCTTACAAGGGGAGCGATTACCAGAAAGTATTGAACGGGTAGGATATATCTTCGGCAGGCAGGCCGACAACCAACGCCTCTGCATAGGATATATCGCTGTTCAAACGATGTGAAGCAGCCGATTCACCGGCTGCGGAAAGAGCAAAAACAGGTGTATGTGTATTGGTGTTCTGCGCAGTGCGCGAATAGGATTCACAACGGCGGTTGAATATATTGTTTGTCCATGCGGGCGAATATCCTGATAATGCAAAATCGGACAGATAATCGCTCTCGGAGAAGGTCTGTTCCTTCTCTGCAGAAAGCGTTGCCTGCTGTACCCTATTCTCCTGTATGCGTGGAGGATAGCCGTTGAGCCGCAAAACCGCACTGACGGCAAGCATCAAGAATATGTAGAACCAATGTCTCACGTTTTGTAACGTCAATTACCGTATAATCAGTTGTTATAGTGCTGTGTGGCAAAGTATTTCCAGAGAGGAGCGGCATGGAGGGCTTGGATGATTTCGCCCTTTTCCAACAACTGCCGCACATCGGTTTTATCCATGATATGCACATGTATGTCCTCGGTGCGCTCCTGATGCTGCTCGCGGACTTTCTCCACCCCCACAGCAAGGAAAGTATAAGAGAGATTGTTCTGATTGCCGGGGTTGGGCGCCAAGACCATAAACTGCTGCCATTCGCCCCCTTCGTATCCCGTTTCCTCACTCAGTTCGCGCTTTGCCGCTTCGAGCGGAGTCTCTCCCGGGTCGATTACACCGGCTACCAGTTCATAGTGCGTCTCGCCAAGTCCGTGCCGGTACTGGTCTTCCATTACCATCTGTCCGTCTTTTGTGATAGCGATGACGTTAATCCAACAAGGGAACTCCATCACGAAATAGGCGGGTACCACTGCCCCTGTCGGCAGTTCGACCGTGTCCTGACGCACATTAAGCCAAATACCTTTGCTGAGCAGTTTTTCACTTTTGAGTACTTTCCACTTGCGATTTTCCAATTTCTCTATCATATACACTTTTCCATTTGAGTGTCATATAGCCCACTCGTGCTACCAGATGGGCGAAATAGCCGACATACAGGGCTTGTGCGCCGCCCCATCGGCAAGTCAGTCCGTAGCCGAACACAAAGGCTGTTGCAGCAAAAATCATACCATTGCGAATCTCTTTCCCCGCTGCGGCACCTACAAAAATACCATCCCACATAAATGCCAGTGCCGAAACCACCGGCATTGCTATCAACCAGCCCATATAAGGGACTATGCCTGACAAAACAGACACCTCATCAGTAAGCCATCCAATGCACTCTCCGCCCGCCATCCAATAGAACAACGAGAACGCCCCGCCGATGCCGATTGCCCACGCAAACAGTATGCGAATGGCATTGTTAAGGGGTGCATGTTGTTTTTCGCCGACAAACCGTCCGACCAATGCTTCGCCTGCATACGCAAATCCGTCTATGAAATAGGAGAATAGCATAAAGAGTTTCATCATAATGGACGATACCGCCAGTTCGGTATCGCCGTAGCGGGAAGCCAAGGCGGTGAATCCGACATAGACCACCATAAAACAGATCGATCGGACAAACAGGTTGCCGTTAAGTACCAGCAAGCGGCGCATAGAGCGGAAGTCTGTCAGTCTGTGCCAAATGGCAGTGCCTTGCAGTATCGTGCGGTATTTGGCAGTCACAATAACAACCGAAAGCAGCCCCCCTGAGTATTGGGCGATAAGCGTACCATACGCCACGCCGACCGCCCCGAGAGGAGTATAGACAGCAAGCCGATAACTGACCACGATATTCACTACATTGACCAGAATATCGGTTGCCATAGGGCTGACAGTGTCCTGCATGCCAATAAACCAACCTTTGAGAGCCATCAAACAAAGTGTAGCGGGTGCTGCCCATATACGCACAAAGAAATACCTGCGTGCAAACTCTGCCACTTCCGTTGAGCAAGGCACACATGCCAAAACGGCAGTAACAAACAGCCATTGTACCGCCCATACGAACAGAGCACCCACGATGGCGATAGCGATACTCTGCGTAAAAAGGCGGCTGCACTCCGCCATATCCTTTCGTCCGAATGCCTGCGCAGTCAATCCGGACGTACCAATCCGCAGAAAACCGAAATTCCAATAGAGCAAGTCGAAAAGCATTGTGCCGATAGCAATACCGCCAATGGCAGACGCATCGGATATATGCCCCACAATAGCCGTGTCCACCAATCCGACCAGCGGAATGGTGATATTCGCCAATATACTCGGCAAGGCAAGATGGAGAATGCGGCGGTTCAATTAACAATTAAAAATTAACAATTAATATGCAGAGTGAGATATGTTTTCAATACAATGCTCTGCCTGCAAAACAGACAGAGCATTGTATTCTTTGTTCTTCGTTCCTTGTTCTTTGTCTTGCTTATTTCTTTTCCCTGATCAGCAAGACCGAAACGGCACCCAAGAACAGGAGTACACCTGCGATGACCAACATACCGACCTGCATATCGCGGCAGATGCCATTCAGCAGCACACCTCCCAGCAAGGCAGCCACTATCTGCGGAAGACAGATGGTACAATTGAACAAACCGAGCAATGTCCCCATACGCTTGCTGCCCTCGATAGCGTTGGTAAACAGCGTAAACGGCAAAGCCAACATTGCCGCCCACGCCGTACCTATAACGGCATAACAGAGCAACAGCACATATTGATTATGCACCCAACAGGTGGAGGCGAAACCGATACCGCCAATCACAAGCGACAGGATATATGCGCCTTTGTTACCGATTCTGTGTTCTACAGCTGGCAGCAGCGAAGCCCAAACCAACGACCCCACCGCTTGTACGGCAAAGCATACACCGACCCAGTTGCCGGCATTCTGGAATGCCTCTTCGGCGGTGTTCAAGCCGTCCCAACCAAAGCATTGGGTAGCAATCGCGCCGTTGGAGTATGTCCACATATACATAAACGCCGCCCAGCAGAAAAACTGCACCAAACCGATAGTAACGAAAGCACTGACAATGCGTTTGTTATCTGCGGCATCATCCGTCGCAGCAGTCTCGTCTTTCTTTTTATTCAGCCCGTGGAACTCGGCATACTCCTGCGGATTCATTTCCTTAACGGCAAAGAACGTATATAGTACGCATAGAATCAGGATAGCGGCTCCCACATAGAAGGACCACTTGACAGAATCGGGGATAACCCCATCGGGTGCGGTATTGGCAAGTCCAATCCACGTAAAGAATATCGGGAAAAGATAGCCGACCAGCGAGCCTGCATTGCAGAGTGCCGACTGGATGGCATAAGCAGTACCTTTCTGCTCCTCGTTGACCATATCGCCCACCATCATCTTAAACGGCTGCATGGCGATATTGATGGACGTATCTAGAAACATCAACGAGAAAAGCCCGAACCACATAGCGGCATTCAATCCGAGGAACAGCCCCTGCCGGAACGTGAAATCCCCCGCATTGGGAAGCAAAACCATTACTGCCACGGCAATGATAGCACCGATAAGCAAATAGAATTTACGGCGTCCGAAGACCGGACCGAACCAAGTCTTGTCCGACAGCAGCCCAATCAACGGTTGCACAATCATACCCATCAGCGGAGGCAGTATCCAAAAGAAACTGAGAGTGTGCGGGTCTGCACCGAGCGTGGCAAAAATACGGGATATATTGGCACTTTGCAAGGCATACGCAATCTGCACGCCAAAGAAGCCGAAACTTAGATTAAAGAGTTGTCCGAAAGACAAATTACGTTTTTCCATTTGTGTTCTCTGATATTGATATTTGTTTAACTAAAGGCAAAAGTACTGCTTTTTTCCGAGCCGCACAAGTTTTTTCTCTTTTTTCAAATAAAAAGTTTGCAGAACAAAAAAAAATGACTACCTTTGCACTATAAATATCAGCCTTATCGGGGGGGTAAAAAGCGGATAAATCCCAATAACCGGCAGCCGAAAATTATACACCTTATATATTTATATATAATAGATGAACGTAACACACGAACAGTTGACCGAAGCACTGCAACGCTACTTCGGTTTTGACAGTTTCAAAGGTAATCAGGAAGCCATCATACGCAATGTGATGGAGGGGCATGACACATTTGTACTGATGCCTACCGGTGGTGGCAAGAGTCTGTGCTACCAGTTGCCTTCGTTGATTATGGATGGTGTGGCAATAGTTATTTCGCCATTGATAGCATTGATGAAAAACCAAGTGGATGCTATGCGCAACTACTCGGACGAACAAGGCGTTGCCCATTTCATCAACTCTTCACTCTCGCGTCCGGAAATCAATGCCGTCAAGGAAGATGTGATTGCGGGCAAGACCAAACTGCTCTATTTAGCCCCAGAGAGCCTGCAAAAAGCGGAGAACGTGGACTTTCTGAAGAGTGTAAAAATCTCATTCTATGCGGTGGACGAGGCACATTGTATCTCGGAGTGGGGGCATGATTTCCGCCCCGAGTACAGCCACATCCGTTCTATGGTACAGCGTATCGGCAAGGCCCCCATCATAGCCCTGACCGCTACGGCAACGCCCAAGGTGCAGAAAGACATACAGAAAAATCTCGGTATGCCCGATGCTACCGTTTTCAAGAGTTCGTTCAACCGTCCGAACCTTTACTATGAAGTACGCCCCAAGACCAAAGATATAAACCGTGAGATTATCAAATATGTGCGTTCCATGGAGGGGAAATCGGGTATTATCTATTGTCTGGCGCGTAAAGAAGTGGAAGAGTTGGCGCAAACATTAACCGTCAACGGTATCTCGGCACGCCCCTACCATGCCGGTATGGACGCAGCCACCCGTAGCGCCACACAGGATGCGTTCCTTATGGAAGAATGCCAGGTGATTGTGGCAACCATCGCTTTCGGTATGGGTATTGACAAACCCGATGTACGTTTTGTTATCCACTATAATGTACCCAAATCGCTCGAAGGCTACTATCAGGAAACCGGTCGCGCCGGACGAGACGGCGGTGAAGGACAATGTATCTGTTTCTATTCGCCCGATGATATTGAGCGTTTGCGCCGTTTCCAACAGGGAAAACCCGTCAAAGAGATAGAGATCGGCAATCAGTTGCTGTTTGAGACACAGTCGTACGCCGAATCGACCATCTGCCGTCGCAAACTGCTGCTGCACTATTTCGGTGAAGAGTACGACCAGGACAACTGTGGCAACTGCGACAACTGCAAGAAAACCTATCGTATGATGGATGCGCACGAGTTGCTCAGTCTCACACTCGAGACCATTCAGCAACTCAACGAGAAATTCAAAGCCGATCATATCGTGGATATTCTCCACGGCAACAATACCGCTGATATTCAGAGTTACAAGCATACCGAGTTGGAAAACTACGGTGCTGCTTCCGATGTGGACGAATCAACGCTCTATGCCATTATCCGTCAGGCGATGCTCAGCGGGTACATCAATAAAGACATTGACTCATACGGAGACCTGAAAATCACCTCCGATGGCAAGAAATATATCCGCCGCCCGACCAAGTTTGAAGTACCCATTGAGGTACACGATGAAGAGAACGAAGAGATGGGGAGTAGTTCCGTTGCCTGTGCTGCTGCCGATGATGTGCTGTTCTCCATACTGAAAGACGTGCGCAAGAAATTGTCGAAGAAATGCGATGTGCCGCCATTTGTCATCTTCCAAGACCCGTCTCTGGAAGCAATGGCGACCACCTACCCCATCACGATAGAAGAACTGATGACCATACCGGGTGTGGGCGTGAGCAAAGCAAAACGCTATGGCGATGAGTTTCTGCGCGTCATCAAGGAGTATGTGGAAGAAAACGAGATTATACGCCCCGAAGACCTGCGCATACGTACCGTAGCCAAAAAATCAACCCGCAAAAAACAAATCATTGCGGCTATCGACCGCCGTGTGGATCTTGACGACCTTGCAGAGTCCAACGGGATGTCGATGGAGGAGATGCTTGACGAGTTGGAAGCGATTGTTTTCTCCGGCACAAAGGTAAATATCAACTATTTCATCGAGGAGGTATTAGACCCGGACGAGGAAGAGGAGATATACGACTACTTCAAGAATGCCGAGAGCGATGACATCAAAACGGCTATGGATGAATTGGGAGAAGACTATTATGATGTCATACATGTACGTCTTGTACGTATCAAATTCCACTGCGACCTCGGAAACTAAATGATTAGGAATGAAAAATTATGAATTAAGAATTATATGTATGTCCGGTTCATTCATAATTCATAATTCATAATTCATAATTATCCTATCCACAGGGTAAGATCAGGGAAAGCACAGGGAAAATCAAGCATCTCTTGCGGGTACATTTCAGGGAGAAAAGCAAGGTGGATATAAGGTGGATGTAAGGTGGATGTAAGGTGGATAAGCCTACCCTAATCACCCCGAAAAACAGAACATACTGCGTATGTTAATTATTAATTGTTAATTGAACGACTTGCATAAAAACGAAATAGATATTATCACTTTGGGCTGCTCCAAAAATCTTGTGGATGCCGAGCGACTGATGCACCAATTGGAATTGGCAGGCTATCGTTGTGTACACGATGCGGAAGACCCGAAAGGTGAGATTGCCGTTATCAACACCTGCGGATTTATCGGTGATGCCAAAGAGGAGAGTATCAATACCATTCTCCAATTTGCCGACCGCAAGACGCACCGCAAACTGCGCCAACTGTACGTAATGGGCTGCTTGAGCGAGCACTACCTGCACGAATTGGAAACCGAAATCCCCGAGGTGGACAAATGGTACGGCAAGTTCGATTTTATGCACTTGATAGACGACCTCAAAGCGCAATCCAAGAGCGACAACGGGTGTGGCTACAAACGTACACTTACCACGCCGAAACACTATACCTACATCAAGATTTCGGAGGGGTGCAACCGTTTCTGCTCCTATTGCGCCATTCCGCTTATCACAGGCAGACACACTTCGCGCCCGATAGAAGAGATACTCGAAGAGGTACAATGGCTTGTAGGTCAGGGAGTAAAAGAATTTAACGTCATTGCACAAGACCTGTCGAGTTACGGACTTGACCTCTACAAGGAGCACCGTCTCCCCGAACTGATAGACCGGATGGCGCAGATAGACGGTGTACATTGGATTCGTCTCCACTATGCCTACCCCACCGATTTTCCCGATGGTATCCTTGAAGTAATGGCAAAACACCCGAATGTATGCAAGTATCTTGACATTGCCTTGCAGCATTGCAGCGACCGTATGCTCAGTCTAATGCGCCGGCACATCACACGTGCGGAGCAAGATGCACTCCTCGCACGAATACGCACGGCAGTACCAAACATCTGCATTCGCACAACATTGCTTGTCGGACACCCCGGCGAAACAGAAGAAGATTTCGAAGAACTGAAACAATGGGTGCAGGAGATGCGCTTCGACCGTATGGGAGCCTTTGCCTACTCCGATGAAGAAGGTACCTACGCCAACCTGCATTATAAAGACGATATTCCGCAAAAGGAGAAAGAGCGGCGTGTAGCAGAGATAATGGCAATACAACAGGAAATATCGGGCGAACTGATGCAGCAAAAGACAGGCAAGACAATGGAAATAATCATTGATCGTGAAGACCCCGACTACTATATCGGACGCACACAATTCGATTCTCCGGAAGTGGATTGCGAAGTCTTGATTGACAAAAAACACATATTGCAAACAGGTAATTTTTATCCGATTAGGATTGTTCGTGCCGAAGAATTTGATTTGTACGGCACACTCGGAAATGAAAAAGATTTATGCTGACAAAAGACTTGATAAATAATATAGCAGAGACTACGGGAATGACCAAAAGACGTGTAGAGGAACTGCTCAACGCCACCAATGCAGCAGTGCGGGACGCATTGTTGGAGGGAAAATCCGTATCCCTACAAGGTCTCGGCACTTTGGAAATCAAACAAAAAGACGAACGCACTTTTGTCCACCCCCGTACCGGTGAGAAAAGCATTGTGCCTGCCAAAAACCAACTCTGCTTCAAGCCCGCCGCCAACATCAAAGACGAACTGAAAAACCTCTAAACCATGGCAGACAAACTGAGTAGTACAGACCTACGTCGTGCCGTCATGGT
>ERZ808286.859-NODE-859-length-17319-cov-4.790431_pt1 | contig 17319 bp, 15 predicted proteins | sample MGYA00521276_ERZ808286 | MGnify/ENA primary metagenome ERZ808286 (study PRJEB31516, sample SAMN03275607) | gut metagenome | biome: mammalia-associated habitat; material: feces | host: Papio cynocephalus | place: Kenya | collected 2012-08-01 ... | reverse complement strand
CAGCTTCGATGGCTGGCAGATAGTCGCTCTCTTGAATCTTGCTGAAGTCAGGAGCGCCGAAAGGCAAGCTGCTTTTCTGCAAGAGAGGGTTCTGGCGACCGCCAGCTGTTGTCTGCGCATCGGTCGATGTTGGCATCTGTAATAATACAGCTGCCAATCCGAATGTAAGTAAAGTCTTGTTTAGTCTCATGTTGTTGTATTCTTAATAATTGGGTACAAAGATACAATATTATTCTGTATTTTCTTGCATTTTTCAAGGAAAATGCCTAAATTTGCATCAAAAATATAAATAATAAGGTGATATGAAACGAATCTTGATGATGGCTTTCAGTATGCTGTTTGTCGTGCTGATGGCAAATGCTCAGGGAGCATTGAAGAAAGTGTATGATGAGACCATCAACCCGATGCAGCAGATAGATGAGGCTGTGAAGAAGGCGAAGGCTGAGGATAAGTTTGTGGTCTGTCAGGTGGGCGGCAACTGGTGCCCATGGTGCTTGCGCTTTGCCGACTTCGTGGAGAAGGACACGGCGGTGAACAAGGTGGTGAACGACAACTTTGTTTATATCCACGTAAACTACAACCCTCGCAAGGCGGCAGGTGCTGAGGCTCAGCAAAAGGCAGCCCAACTCATGAAACGCCTGGACAATCCGCAGCGTTTCGGTTTCCCAGTATTCGTAGTATTGGATGGCGATGGCAAAGTGCTCCATATCCAGGACTCCAGCTTCTTGGAGGAAGGCAAGGGATACAGCGAGGAGAAAACCCTTCGCTTCTTCAAGGGTTGGACCCCGAAAGTTCTGAAAGAATGATAGATAGACGTAAAACATAAAATATAAAGGGTGTGGTTTTCTTTAAGAAGCCACACCTTTTTTAGTGCTATGTCTTCTTTTGTCATATCATAGCAGTACTTTTGCCGCCAGTTACAACAACTATAATATAATAAGGTAAGAAAGGAATGAAGTGATGTGTAATAGTACCTGAAAAGTGAAATATAAGAGGAATCCGCAAGATTTCTTGCGAAAAGTTTGGTGGTTCGTCAGAATTTTACTAAATTTGAAGGCGAAATAGTGACAGGGCAGGTGAAAGTCCTCGCTTGAAGTCGCTACGATGCAGAAGCAAGATCATCTTGTGGACACGAGCAAGCAATTCAGTTCTGTAGGTTGAAATCTGGTAAATTGAAACGTAGAAAGAACGAGAATTTGTTTGAGCGAGTCTGCACCATCTATATGGTGTGGATTCCTCTTTCATATTTTCTTTTCTACGGGTTTTACCAGAGCCTAACTTACAAGAAAGTGTTGAGAGAAGGGGTTCACACCATTCTTTTTTCACTTATGAACCATTATGGACTTGTTTGGTAAGCAGATTTTTCCTACCTTTGCAAAATGAAAGGTTGTCTAAAGGCAATCAATGATAAGAATAACTTAAAAACGTATAGTCATGAGAACAGCAAAGCCTTCAACTTGCAGAAAATGCAAACGTATATGCCAAACTATATCAGAAGTTTGGATTTGTCCTTATTGTGGAGCAACAAATATTGGGTATATACATATTGTTAATGATATAACAGTGGGGGTGAAAGCTTTGACTAAAATGCTGAAAAAATGAATATTAGTTTTATGAAGAAATTTCTTAAAAATGTTAGTGGTTGGTGGGAAAAACAGTTGCTAAAAAAACATATTGATTCTGATAATGATGATGGAACGAGTACGGAACGTTTTATCATCAATAGCTTTTTTGTCTCCGGTCACCCGATAGCACAGTATTCACAGAAGTATAAAATACAATATCTATCAGGCATTCAGGAAGTATTATGTTTTTTCTTTGTTTCCAATGCAAAGGCACGTTTTTGCTTTGAGCAATTATATCGTTGTTTGCTTAATGAAAAGTATGATGGTGAATGGAGGAAAACGACATCTTTGAAGAAAGTAAGAAATGCGATTTCCTTGAAGATGGAAGGACTCAAGCTGTTTTCTATGGCAAAATATTTTTGGAGCGACTTTTTTAGAATAGTTTCCATTTCTGGCGGACAGATAACATTAAACCATAATTCCATTTCAGATACACTTGGTGAAGTGCAATGGTTTTACGATAAAAAGACATTAGGCAAGGTTCGTGATTTCTTCACGGAGCCAAAAGAACCTGCTACTAATGTAATAGAGAAACAGTATTTAGACGATCTGCGATTTAGGCAACAAAAGGAATATACCATTCTTGTGGTTGGCAACATGAGTGCAGGAAAATCTACCTTGATAAATGCTATAGTAGGTAGTAAGGTGGAGAAAGTAAAATCGACCGTATGCACAAGTCAACTTAAATATATTTACAATAAGCCGACGGAGGATGGAATAACAATTTCTGATGGTTTCAACTATGGTTGGTCGGACAAGGTGGATGCCTCTGTTTGGGATGCAATGCACATAGCATTGTATTTTGGAACGGGCAAAAGAAACAGAAGGTGTGTACTGATTGATACTCCCGGAGTGAACTACGCCAACGAGAACTCTCATAGGAACATAACTGCCAATGCTTTGAATGCTAAAAATTATGACATCATACTTTATGTGATGAATGCGCTGTATTTTGAAAGTGATGACGAGAAAAGGCTACTAAGCACGGTCTCTGGAATAAAAGGCAAGAAAATTATCGTAGCCTTGAACCAATTAGACCAACTTAATATGGATGACGATTCCATAGAAAAGGTGGTAGATGATGTGAAGAAGTATGTTCGAAGTATGGTAAATGGCAACGACATTTCCGTCGTGCCAATATCAGCAAAAGCCGCTTACTTAGCAAACGTTCCCCAAGAGCATCTGAGCAAACAGGACTGTTTCACAAAACAACAATACTTGAATATGTTTGGTTCTATGTTTTACGACTTGGGGCTTTATGGAACAGGCAAAAGGTCGAAAGCCAATGACCTTAGTACACTTTCTGGCTTGACAAATTTATTAGATACAATAGAATTATGAAAAGAATAAAAATAACGTACAATCCCTATTTAATCAAGACTAGCGTCTTGGTAGAAGGGAAAAGTCCAAAGCCAAACAGCAAGTTGAACTTTGGAAAAATACGCCTGCAGGAGTGGTCGAACAACATAGTCGACATATTGGTGGAAGAGTGCCGTGACAGAAATTTCCAAATTGAGTTCGTCGGTTTGGAAACTGATTTCGAAGATTTGCAGGCAGCTGTTTCTGAGTCAAAAGAAGTCTCGGCATCATTCGATTTCAAGAAAAAACCTTCTGTTGAAGAGGTTGAGCATAAGGTGAACCGAATCTTTGTTGACATACAGAATGGCCCAATTGACAAATTACGAGATAAGTCTATCGTTGAGGCTTTCAAGAAATCGAAGAATCAACTCTTTGAGGTGAATGTCGTGGCGACCATGAGCTCTGGTAAGTCGACTTTGATAAACGCTCTTATTGACAAGAAATTGATGCCTGTTGCTAATATGGCAACGACGGCTACAATTGTCCGTATCATAGACACAGAACAAGACAATTTTTCCGCAACGGCATATGATAAAAATGGAAAAGTCATTAGGCAAGATTCTGACATAGTGTACGAGACAATGAAAGAATGGAACTCTGACGAGTCTATTTCTTCAATAGACATATATGGCAGAATACCATGTGTGAAGAGTGCGGGCATGAAACTTGTGCTTGTGGACACCCCGGGACCAAACAATTCACGTGACCCTCATCATCAGCAGTTGACGTATAGGATGCTAGAGAACTCGGACAAGTCGTTGGTTCTATTCGTGATGAACGGAACGCAGCTTAATGTGAACGACGAGAAGAACTTGATGGATTATGTCTGCTACTGCATGGCAAAAGGTGGCAAGCAATCACGCGAGCGCTACATCTTTGCAATAAACAAGATGGACAGTTTTAATCCAGAGGATGAGTCTCCTGAAGATGCACTTAAACAAGCAAAGAATGTGTTGGAGGACAACAAAATATTATATCCCAATATATTCCCAGTCTCGGCACAGGCAGCTTTGGAAGCTAGAACACATCCAAAAATTCACAATGTAAAGGATTCATATGCTAATATCTTGAGGAACTTCAAGGAGTTCGAGTTTGATGACTACTATAAATACAATCATTTGCCAATATCTGTCAAAAGAAAAATGGAGGCTATGCAGACCAATGCGGACGAAGATACGAGCATAGAGATTCACAGTGGCATAGTGTCAATAGAACAGGCTATCAGTCTGTATGTGAACAAGTATGCACGTACTCAAAAGGTGAAAGATTTGGTTGATACTTTCAACAACCGTCTTAATGAGCTTAAAGCCATTGCGTCTCTGAAGGCAGACATACGCGACAATGTCAAGAAGAAGGAAGAGTTGGACAAGGCAATAAAGGTTATCCAAGACAAGATTGAGTCTGGCAGGTCTGCCAAAACTTTGTCAAAACTTATAGAGAAAAAGGAACTTGCAAAAAATGTGACTGAGGACATTAATGAGTTTGTCGATGTCACTACGAATAAAATAAACAGCATAATTTTCCGTTATAGTCACTCCACCAAGGTTCGAAAGTCTGATGCGATAAGACAAGTAGCTGAGGTTCAAGGTGAAAGTCAGGCCATACTTAACAAGTTGGATACACGTATCGCCACTATCCTCGAAAGAGGTTACAGAGACCTTTACGAGGACATTATAGCAAAATATGTAAGTTACATAAAGAATCTTGGTATGGATGTTATTGATTCTAAACTGGCACTAAAACCTTTGTATTTCGTTGCAGAAGACATTGCTGATGTAAACAAATTGCTCCGAAAACAAACGCAGACAGTGGATGAAGGAAAAAATGTGACTCGCACAAAACGTGTCTCATATAAGGAGAAAAAAATAAATTGGTTTTGGACACCTTGGAATTGGGGAACAGATAGATATGAAACCAAGTGGTATGACAAGAAGGTTACAGAGTGGGAGGCTAATTATGTAGAATATGTTAATATGAGTAATGTTGTATCAGACTATTTTGAGCCGATACAGGATCAGTTGGAGAAAGCTAGAGTTGCAGCTGAAGAACATGCTAAAAAAGAAAGTGCACGAATAAAGGAGCAACTGAAAGACTTCCTTGTAAAGATAGATCGAAATCTGCAATGCAAACTGAATGAGTTAAAGCATAGTACAGAGATTTCCCAGCAGACCAAGGCGGAGATTGCAAAGCAGGAGAGCGATCTCGAATGGATGAAGGGAATAATAGAAAGAGTAAACGGATTGATAAACTTCTAAAGCAAGAAAACATGAAACAGAAATTTATAGAATCAGTAAAGTGTGGTGATGTGAGAAAAGTACGTTTGTCGCTTTCAAACGAGTTACTTTTGGATCCACGAGGCAAGTCTTTTGCGGAAATGCTGAAGTATGCAAAGGCTAACTTGAGTAATCTGTTTGACGAGAACAAAGAGGCAAGGTATGAGGTTTTGCCTAAAGATCAATGGAATGAGGAATTTCTGTTCAAGGTAAAAAGCGACTTGGATTCCAACTTCTCAGTGGAAAAACTTGCCTTCTATCAGGCTGTCATAGAAGTTGTCGGAAAGGAAAAAATGGCTTCATTGGACAAGGAAGAAAAGAATGCTAAGATGCAGACAGAAAGACCACAACTACCACAGAAAAATGCAAAGCGCAGCAGAAAGACAGTTTCTATGTCTGTTGCTACTGGCGGTGCCGTTTTGACCATAGTCGGGCTTTGTGTTGGCAAGACGCTCTTGACCTTAGTTGGTGGAGCTGTGCTTATTGGTGGTGTGTTGGTTACAATTAATGATTCGAGAAAATGAGCACGATTTACGATAACAAAGGTGATGACTTTGGTGACAAACTCGCCTTAGGCAAAATATTTGGTAGTTCAGACAATACGTATGAGGAACCTGTGACAGTAAAAACTGAAACAATAAAATCCGCAGCCTCTGATAATCCTGTGCAGCAGGTTCAAGCAACATCTCCTTCCTATATGCGTGAGTATCGCCAGCAAATTGATGCTGCAAAAAATGCCCTCAATTTGGTTGACGATGTGGTTCTCAAAAACTACCTAAAGCGTTTGGATGATATGGACGTTGTTTCTATGCCTGAAACTGAGGATACAGGTGACAACATAGTTCTGTTCAAAATAAATAGAATGGTGTATGAGGAGGAGGAGTTTGCAACAGAAAAGTTTGTAAGTGCCATAAGTTCTATGGCATTTGCAGATTGTTCCGTATTCCTTATTATAGATGGTTATCGGGATAAAACCGATTTCTATTTGGGTATAAAGAACAACGACCCTAAGCGCACGGTGGCTTCCGTTGCCGATACGTTTAAATCATCTATCGTGGGGCAATTCCCTGGTATTGACATAGAGGATTGTTCCATTGTAGCAAAGGGAAGGAACTCTTCTTTGCAAGAACAGGTGTTAAGGCGAGTTTCAAATGCATCGGCATTGAGTTCGTATGTTGGAATTCCTGCTTTTAAGGATGAAAATGGCAAGTATGACAACAAAAATTATGTGCAGGGAACAGAAAAACTGGCTCAAGCAATGCAGGGCAAGCGATATACTGCCATTATCCTTGCTTCTAATCTTACGACGGATGTTGTGACGGAGATAAGGAATGGCTATGAAACGATTTATAGCCAGTTGTCTCCTCTGGCTATGCAACAATTGGCATTTTCAACTAACGAATCATTGGCGAATGCCATTAATCGGAGCAAGGGGGTTACTGAAGGAAGCACCAAGACGCTGACGGTTGGTGAAAGCCATACTACAGGAACAAGCAGCTCGCACAGCAAAAGCAGAAGTGAGACTAAGAAGAGCAAAACTGCTGTTGGTTGTAGCATTTTTGGAGGCATATTATCGGCTGTTGGTTTTGGATTAACGGCTACAGGTGTTGGAGCTCCATTAGGTATGGCTGTTATGGCTGGAGGTGGAGCCGTATCTGCAGTCGGTGCAGCTGGGAAAAGTAAGACAAGTGGTATGACTGACACATACGGAAACTCGCAAAGCGATACGGAGAACAGAAGTACGTCTGATGCGGAGTCACATTCTGAGACTTTTACGGAATCGTTGGGTAAAACCACAACTATTGGTTCTGGCAAAAATTATACGCTGACAATTCATAACAAGCACATAGAAGAGTTGATGAAACGTATAGACCAGGAACTGGAAAGAATATCCATGTCTGAGAGTACTGGGCTTTGGTCTGTCGCTTCCTATTTTTTTTCGTATGACAATGATTTCTCTTCTGCCGAGTCTGCCGCCACGATATTCAAGTCCATCATGCAGGGGGAGGAGTCAGGAGTGGAGACTTCCGCTATAAACTCATGGATTGACAATCCAAAGAACGTGAAATTGTTGACCAATTCAGTATGTCACTTGTTGCATCCTGTATTCTGCAATAACCTGACTCTGAATGGTGAAAACCTAATGGTGGAAAACTCCTCGTTGTTGAGCAGCAAGGAATTGGCTATGCTGGTGAGTCTGCCTCATAAATCTGTTCCGGGGTTTCCCGTTGTGGAACATGTCTCTTTGGCAAAGGAAGTAATTCGTAATAACAAGAATGAGGCGCAACGTGAAATATCTTTAGGCAGCATTTTCGATCTAGGGAAAGTGCATACAGAGAATATAGTCAAACTTGACGTGAAAAGTCTGACACAGCATGTCTTCGTTACAGGATCTACTGGATGTGGCAAGAGCGAGACCATTTATAAGCTAATAGGTGAGACCAAGCATGTAGGTGTCAATTTTTTGGTCATTGAACCTGCTAAAGGTGAATACAAGAACGTGTTTGGCGATGTGAGTGTATATGGAACAAATCCTTTGATAATGCCATTGCTCCGCATTAATCCATTCAGTTTCCCTTCGGGAATTCATGTGTTGGAGCATATAGACAGGCTTACCGAGATATTCAATGTATGTTGGCCGATGTATTCGGCGATGCCTGCCGTTCTGAAGAAAGCAATGCTCGACGCTTATGAAAACTGTGGCTGGGACTTGCGATTGTCGGTAAACAAGCTGTCGCAAGGTGAGGATGTATTCCCATCTTTCCTTGACTTGTTCCAGTCTTTGGAAAAGGTCATAACTGAATCGGCATATTCAGAAGAAGTGAAGAGTAATTATTCTGGTGCATTGTTGACCCGTGTAGAGTCGTTGACAAATGGCTTGAATGGTGAGATTTTCTCTGTGAATGAACTATCCAACGAGGTCTTGTTTGATGACAACTGCATCATCGACCTAAGTCGTGTGGGCTCGCAAGAGACAAAATCGTTGATAATGGGCATACTGATAATGCGGTTAAGTGAATACAGAATGACAGGGGCTAACACTCCTAATTCTGCCTTGAGACATTTGACGGTGCTTGAAGAAGCTCACAACATACTGAAAAGAGTGTCAACTGAGCAATCGCAAGAAGGTAGCAACATGGCAGGCAAATCTGTGGAGATGATTACGAACGCCATTGCAGAGATGCGAACATATGGTGAGAGCTTCATCATTGTTGACCAGTCACCAACATCCGTAGATAAGGCTGCGATAAAAAACACGAATACCAAAATTGTGATGCGATTGCCGGATGAAGATGATCGTAAGGTGTCAGGAAAGGCATCTGGAATGAATGACAAGCAAATAGACGAAATTGCAAAACTACCAACTGGTGTTGCTGTTGTCTATCAAAACGATTGGGTTAGTCCTGTATTGTGTAAGATAGACAGAATGGAAGATGCTCGGGTGGAATTCAATAAAGAAAAAGACCCAATACTTGAAATGGATACAGAGCATGGCATTAAGAATATAATAGAGTTCTTGCTTGCTGGTCAAACTGATAATGCGAATAGAATCTTTGATGTCGCTAAAATGGAAAAAACGGCAAGTACATTGAATATCCCTTCGAAGGTGCGAATTGTTTTGTTGGATACAATAAGGGAGTATAAGAAGAATAACACAGTTTCATTGTGGGATAGTGGCAGCATATACGATCTGTCGTCATTGCTGGCCGACCTCTTGGGCATTCGTAAAGAATTTGAAAAATATGTAAAACAATATTGTCAAAGCAAGGAACTGAACAAGAAGCTGACGGATTTGGTTAAAAAGAAAGTAGCTCTTGGGTATGCATCCTGTCTACATTGCGTGAAATGCCTGTTTGCCGACTTCTCGTTGCAGTCGTCTGTCAACAAAAAGATAGCAGAAGAATGGCTTGTAAACAATTTCAAATAGTTAATTTTTAATATATTGAAAATATGAGTATGGAATTTAAACCAGATGCATTCAAAGACTTTCCTGATTGGAAAACTTCAAATAATCAGGATGGTCTGTTAGGGCAATTGAAAGGCAAGATATTCGATGAACCAGTCTTGCCTGATAGCAAACTTGAAGGTGATCTTTTTAAAGACGCTGAGTTGAAGCTAAAGGATGTTCCGACAGCTGAGCCTTCTTCGACATCGGATTTATTCACAACAGAAATGGAACTTGATGCAACGAAACACTTGGAAGGACAGGAAGCATTGGATTGGCTGAAAGAGAACCATCCAAATGTGTACGATAATATTAATGGTACTTTTGATGATGGGCGTTGCTTTCAAAATCGCGACTATTGGAAAGACAAACTTGTTTGTGAGGAAAAGAAAGATGGAAGCATGGAAATCTATATGGATGACCCTTCAGCAGAAAATTCCCGAATCACAATAAAGGGGGACCTCGTATGTGGCGATTCCGGATGCTCTAAAGGAAAATTCAGTCAAGCTCCTAATATGTTTCTTGATGACCCAATGCCAAACAAAGCCTACAATGTCGATAGAACAACGACATTTGAAACCGATGGATTAGGAAGGACTGTATTGGCGGAACAGGACAGAACAAATCCTGTTGGTGATAATGGAAAGGAGCAATTGGACAAAGACAGAAGAATACTTGTCGATAAGTTTAAAGATGGTCTTGATTCAAGTAAAGAAGATGCCGGTCATATACTCCAAAAGAATCAAGGCGGAATAGACGAAGTCATAAACCTTGTTCCGATGGACAAAGAATGGCAAAGAAGCGGCGGAGAATGGAGAAATTTGGAAAGTCGTGAGGAATCCGTCATTAAGGATGCGCAGGACAATGGTGCCAAGGAAATAACATCGCGACGGGAAATTATATACGACGGCGATTCCAAACGGCCTTCAAAAATCAAGTTCGAGACAATAGTAGACGGAGAAGTAAAGATATCTGAAGTGGTTGATTGTCCAAAATCCAAATAGATGGATTTTGTATTCTGTATTATACACATTTTTCTTGATGTTCTGCCATGAATTGTCGTATCTATATAGTTACTTTGCAACCGAAATCAAAAGTAAAATTATATAAGATAAAATGACAATGGAAAAGAACATCAAGAAAAGAGTGTGTAGATTGGCATTGGTATTAATTCCAGTGTTGGTCGTATTATGGGGGTATTGGTTCTTCTTGAGCCCTCATGGTTATTGGCAAAGTCAAAAGGAAGCGGATAGGGAAGAGTATTCCGAAAGAAGGATGCTTTGGCGGAAGTCTGAGACGATGACGATGCAACGGATGCTGGAAGACTTGACATTGCTGGCAAATGGAGATTCTGTCTTGGTTTGCGAGGCTTGTTATCTTACGCTTCCGGTTTATCGTGATTTCATTCATGGAACTGCTCAGCCGAAGAGAAGCGCATGGGTGAATCTGAGATATAGGTATGGCAGGTATCTTACTAAAGGTCGAGAGGAAATGCTACGAGTAGCAAGGGATAGAAACAATAAGTCTATCGTCTTTTGGTCGGAGCGTCGCCTTGAGGAGCAGAAGGATTCCACCAAGGATTATCGTAAGGAGAAAGCTACTCATACGGAGACCCTATATAATTAAGGCGTATCCAGAATTAGGTAAATCTGCCTGTCTCACTGAGATAGTTTCCCTGTCTTGCTTAGATAGTCTGCCTGTCTAAGGCAGACTGTCTCTTCCACCTCTTGAAGGCTGATTTATTACGTCGGGAGCTTACGCAAATATTGACCGCACACCGCACTCGATGTGGCGTAACGTTCTGTAATGCTGATAGCTTGCTCTTGTGCGGTGTGCGGTCTATTTGCTAATTTTTTTATATCTTATTCAACCTTCTTCCAGTCCAAGAGTCCTTTCCCATCTTCATCTAATTCAATCCCCAAACCGATAACTTGGCGTTTGTCAGCCTTGAACGGTTCCATGTATTGGCGGTTGAGGATTTGCTGGAAAGCTGCTTCTTTTCCACCATTGTTCCTTAGTTTGAGCTCCAATACATAGATATAGCGAGAAGTTTGTACAATCATGTCAATTCTGCCTGTGGCAATCATCTTTTCTACCTCTACTTTCAAACCGATGGCGTTGAGGATGGTACTGATGATGAGACGGTACCGTTCCTCCATATCCATCGAAGCGAGTTTCTTATTGCTGTAAGGTACGTCGGCAATGAGTGCTTTGAGTGCTTTCATGGCTTCCTCTATATTGCCTGTTTGCAGCATCTTGAGCAAAAGACTTTGAGTGGAGATTACCTGTGACCTGGTGCGTAATGTAAGTGCAGGTACAACCAATTTGTTGAGGGCTTGTTTCACCTCCTCATTTGGAAATCCCAATGTATATACTCCATCTTCGTATTCCTTAATGGTAAGATAGCCAGATTGATAGAGAAACAGTTCTGCACCACCATCACTGACATCGCATGTTTCCAAGGTCGTGCTGTCAATATAACAATGATCGAAATACTCTAGGGATACATCGAGGTCATCTACAAACTTAGGAAGCAAAGAAGTTGCTCCCGATGCAGCCCAAAAATTGCTTAGTTCTTGTGTGTCGAGGGCATTGATGAGACTGTATGGATTGTAGATGTCAACCATATTGCGGCGGCTGAAATGATATCCATCATAATAATCCTTGAGCTTCTCATGTGTTTGCTGTAACGTCCAATTGTTCACCTCGCCCATTTTTTCCAACTCTGGCTTGAAGTTCTCGCCGATTTCTTTCTCAGTGATACCACAGATTGTAGTGTATTCTGGCAAGAAGCTGATGTTGGTCAGATTGTTGAGAACGGAGAAAAGTGAGATTTGGGTAAACTTGGTGATGCCTGTGATGAAGACGAGTCGCTCGTACTCATCGTCAGCTTTCAAGATGGCAAACACCTCACGATATACTTCCGTGCATCCATCATGCTCAGGAGTCTTCCACGAGTGCTGGAGTGGGGCATCGTATTCGTCGATAAGGATGGCAACCTTCAAACCTGTTTGTTCGTAGGCTTTTGTGATGATGGCGTTAAAACGGTCGGCAAGCTGTGCGGTTGGGTCAGGAGTGATGTCATATTTCTTCTCATATTCCTTAAAACGCAAGTTGAGGTATGAACGCAATGTCTTAGCATTGGCTCCACCACGACTGAGATCAAGTCGAATGACAGGATATTGTTTCCACTCTTTTTCCAACTGCATGATTTTGAGACCTTCGAAGAGTTTCTTTCTTCCCTCAAGGTACATCTGTAGCGTATCGACAAGGATGGACTTGCCGAAACGACGAGGGCGGCTCAAGTAATTGTACTTCTTGCCACGATTCGCTAAGTTCCAGATGATGTCGCTCTTATCGACATAGAGATAGCCTTCTTCTCTGATAGCCTTGAACGACTGGATGCCTGCTGGTAATTTCCTGTTATTGATGTCTGTCATATTTTCGCCTCTTATTTTTTGCAAAGATACGGTTTATAATTGAAATTGCAAAGTTTTTGGGGTAGAAATTAGCCTTGTGAGTTTGTTTTTCTCACTGATATACTTCTTTTTTCGTTTATGAACTATTATGGACTTGCACGATTCGAGTAAATTGCTTAAATTTGCAGATTGATAAGGTTGCGATAAGTAGGTTTGAGGAAAAGCTTAAAGTAGAAAGACATTTTTCTTGATGTTCTGACACTATTTGTCGTATCTGTATGGTTACTTTGCAACCGAAATTTAAAAAGTATAATACGAATTGAATTATGGATAGATTCTTTGGATTTATAGTTGCAGTCTTTATGTTCTTGCCTTGGCGACCTATAGTTATGTTGTTGGCAGCAATCTGGTTTGTCAATATCAGTGGCGTCGAACTGTACGACTGGCGTGATGGTTTAGCGCATGGCATATTTTTCTTGCCAAATCTGGTGAGGCATATATTTGATAGCGATGTCCTTTTCAAGGCGACTAACAGTACTGCTGGATATAATGTCGCATGGTGGATTGCTACGATTGGTTCGTGCATCGGCTGGATAATTGATGCGGGCTTCTCTTGTATGAAAGCATGGGCGTTTTTGGCGAGTGATGAATAATAAACGTGAAAACTAAAAATTATGAATAGCAAAGTTTTCTTTCAACCCTTCGTAGGCAAGGATTATGCCAACGGAGGGATATTCGGCAAGCGAATCATGATATTGGGTGAGAGCCATTATTGTGATGAAGGGTGTGTGGATTGTGGCGATTGCCGTCTGCATCGGGAGATACAAAGATTTTTGAAATAATTTTCTTTCCTGTGCCACGATTTGACACACCCTGTCATTATCTTTGCACTCGTAAACATAAAACAAAGAGATTATGGCACAGATTACAATGAATATCCAGACTTTGGACTGGACGATGGGTGAGACCGTCGGCTTGCGCTTAAAGTTGAAAAAAGGCAGCAAGGCAAGAATCGCTTGGGGCGATGGCAAGGTACAGGTCGTGACAGGCAAAAAGGAGCCTTTCTCTAATAAATTGGCTTGGGTAGAGGCTGGTCATGCCTATCCAGAGAAGGGTGTCAATTACACCATCACTATCTACTCGGAAAAGGAGGATGCCATTATCGGATTCGATGGTTGTGGCATGTTCGAGGTGAAGACCTTGGATGTGATTCTCACGGAATGCCCTAACTTGCGCATCTTGGGATATTCGGGGTATGGCGAGGAAAAGCTTGATGTAAGCAAGAATCCTTTGTTGGAGTTCATCGACTTCCATGAGATAAGAAACGAAAAGTTGGATTTCTCTGCCAATCCTCTCTTGGAGGAGTTGCATATCGAAGGGGCTAAAGATTTGGTGTCTTTGAATTTGAGTAAGACCGACAAGTTGCGTCGCTTGGACATCTTCATGTGTCACAACCTTCAGCATCTTGCCTTGAGCAATCAGTCGCAACTGAATGAGGTGGACTTCGCTCTCACTCATCTTCGTCCCAAGGATTTGGAGTATTTGGAGAAGACGTTGAAGTGAAACTCTCCTTACAAGATACGAGGTGGACATTTTGGTGATGATAAGATAATAGGAGTAAGTAATGGAGTAATAGTTAGTGAAGATGAAGGTAAATTGGATTCAACTTATAGATAGGATTGAGGCTAAGGGATATGACGACGATGACGCTTATTCAGAGATTCTCAACTATATCCGAGAGGTGGCAACTGTCGATGAGAAACGTGAGGTGCTGCAAAACGTGGAGCAACGAGTGAAGAAAATCGTGAACTATGATTTGGCAAAATCATTTTTCCTACGTCACATGAGTGAAAGCGAACATGATGTCATCGAGTTGTTGCTTGGGGTGAGATATGTGGTATTGAATGAGATGATGCTTCATCCGACTCCTGCCGAGGTAGAGAGATTTCGCTATCAGAACGATAAGCTCTTCAAACTGACCCAGGAATGTTATGCCCAGTGCAGGAACATGTGGCGCACCTTGTTTCATACGCCTTATAAGGTAGATGACCGCTATCGTTATGAGGTGGAAGGAGTCTTGCGATTTGAGTATGGAGATGATGATGCCGTGGTGAAATTCGAGAACGATGATTATTATGGCTCGGATTTCCAATATATGATTCATTTGCAAGATGAGCTGATGAGTGCTGGGCGTTATAAGATGGACTCTATCTTGAATGGTGCTTTTGGCAATTTTGTTGGGGCTACAGAGAAAGGATATAAAACATTCAAAAACGAATTGGATGATGGTGATTCCTGGGATGAATGTTATCTTCATAAACCTGAGTTTGCAGATATTTGTGTTTGCTATGCCATGCATGCCTTGCATACGCACCAAGATTATTGTTTGCCCGACATCCTTCGCATGGATGATTTCGTGGTAAAGGTTCATTTGCAATATGAGAATGAGGTCTGCGACACAAGAGATGCTGAGATTGTTCCGCTTGAGTATGAGCCTTCGTGGTTTCAGAAACTCATCGAGGAAGATGTAAATGAGTTCGGTGGTAAGCATACGCTGAATCCGGTAAGAAAGAAATAGCATATAATAAAACAAGAAGTTTAACGTCATATATAAAAAAGGAGTAGATTATGAAGTTAGCAGAAGCATTGAGTATCAGAGCCGACTTGCAGAAGAAAGTGGCTCAACTGAAAGAGCGTATCAAGGACAGTGCCAAGGTACAGGAGGGCGACGAACCTTGCGACAACGTGGAGGAATTGTACAAGGAATTGGATGAGGCTCTCGTACAGTTGGAGGATCTGATTTATCGCATCAACATCACCAATGTCCAGACTCTCCATGATGGTGTGTCCTTGACTCGGTTGATTGCTAAGAGAGATGTCTTGTCGATGCGTGTCAAGGCACTGCAAGAGGTGGTTAGACACGTAGCTGCCAATGATACTCGCTTTGGTAGGAACGAACTGAAATATGTTCGAACCATCGACGTAAACGCTCTTCGCAAGGAGGCGGACACCTACGCCAAGCAGTATCGAGAGCTCGACTTGAAGATTCAGAGTTTGAACTGGACGGTCGATTTGGTGGAGTGATATCCTTAACCCGATAAAGGGTTATGGATATTTTTTCCCATCAATATTAGAGAAGGATTTTCGGAGAAAAGATAGAGGCAGCAAGAAAGCTGACATAGACAATAAGGTCTGTGTGAGTATTATTAAAAATTCATGTGTTTCATGCAGAGAAACGAGTTCGTTCACAGGGCATCTTCAACGCATCGGGCACAAGCGTATTGGGCATCGGTATATGACAGAAGTTAGTAAACCGGCATTTAGCATTACCATTTTGTTGGCTATCTTTTCTCCTTTTCTTTTTTAGACATTTCTAGTAAATGGTCGTTAGGACTATTCTTGTGAACAGTTATTGTAGATTATGGACAATCGTGTAAAATTCTATTGTTGGCTGATAGCTCGGCTGGAACAGCGGCATCTTACATTCGAGGAGATTGCGAACGAGTGGCGGGATGCCAATGCCAATCCTTTTGGCGAGGAATTGCAGCTGCGTACCTTTCATCGTTATCGTGCAGCGATATTGTCGCAGTTTGGAATCAATGTGGAGTGTGACAAGAGCGATGGCTATCGGTATTACATAAAGCGTGACCCGGTGGAGGACGATGAGGTGACGGAGTGGTTGCTTAGTAGCATGCGTCTTTCATCGTTGGGCGATATGCTGAAGTATCACAACAAGGTAATGCTCGACACGCCTCCCTATAATACGGAGTATCTAGATGATATTCTTGCGGCAATAGATAAGCAATATTTGCTGAAATTCAAATACGTCAGTGCGTTTGGGGCGGAAAGCGACATGGTGATTCAGCCTGCTTTCGTGAGATATTTCAAGCAGCGGTGGTACGTGATTGGAGTGAATGAAAAGCAACTCGTTCGCTGTCTTCCTTTCGATCGCATCAGTTTCTTGAAGGTGATTTGCGAGAAGCATCCTTTGTCGAAGGAGATGAAGAAATTCTTGACTCCTAAGCGGTATTATGAGGATTGCTATGGCATCTATCGTATGGAGGACGTTCCTGTGGAGAACATCCGCATCCGTGCTTTCTATCCCGAATACAATCTCATCGAGGAAGTGCCGCTGCATGAGAGTCAACAGAAAGTGAAAGAGTCGAAGGACGGGATGTATCGGGAATATACTTTGACCGTTCGCCCCAGCCGTGATTTCTTGCAGGAATTGTTGTGGCATGGCAGGAATATCATCGTGCTGAAGCCTGAGAGCCTGAGACAGCAAATGATTGGAATTCTCAAAGATATGACAAGGAGCTATGAGGATGGAGAGTGTAGGAATGGGGAGGAATAACCGGCGTTCAGCAAATACATATATGATTTTTATCTTTTATAATGGATAAAATATGCGTAAAATTTGTTTTTATCTTCTATAAAAGATAAAAATCGGCGTTTTATTATCATTTTATGATAATCATAAAGTGATAATGGTGTAATTGATGAGAGTGAACTGGAAAAAGAAAAAGGGCTGCAAGTTTCTTCATCCGAAGAATGCTTGCAGCCCTTTATACCTTATTATATATAGTACCCACCCAAAAGCGAGGTACTAAACTGATGTCTATTACAACTGAGCCAACTCGACAATCTTATCGACTGCTGCGCTCAAGCCGTCCTTGTTCTTACCACCAGCCTGTGCA
>ERZ808286.858-NODE-858-length-17320-cov-9.188648_pt1 | contig 17320 bp, 23 predicted proteins | sample MGYA00521276_ERZ808286 | MGnify/ENA primary metagenome ERZ808286 (study PRJEB31516, sample SAMN03275607) | gut metagenome | biome: mammalia-associated habitat; material: feces | host: Papio cynocephalus | place: Kenya | collected 2012-08-01 ... | reverse complement strand
AAGACGCTGGTGGAGTTACTGGTTATGTTGAATTCTCATATAACATTGGTGAAATCAGACTTGCTAGAACTTTATTACAAGCTGTATTATCTGTTCCAGTATTTGAAACTGAATTCGCTAAAGTAGTTGCTAAAACTTACATTGAAGCAATGGATAAAGAAATTATCAATGGTGTAGCTGCAAGCAATCAATGTGAAGGTATCTTAACAGAAGCTAAAAAATCAAGTGGTTCAAGAATCTTAGCTGCTAACGTTATTGAATTTACAGCTGATGAAATATCTGATTGGACTAAATGGGAATCTAAATTCTTTGCAAACATTCCACTATCAATGGAAAATGCATTTAGTGAATTTGTAATGGCTAAACAAACTTATGTAAGTAATTTAGTTACTATGAAAGACAATAACGGTCAACCAATTAGAAAAGCTGGATTTGACAACACTGATAAACAAAATAAATTCAATGAATATCCAGTTAACAGAGTTGAAAAAGATATCTTTAAAGACTTTGATTCTTGTGCTAATGGTGAGTATTTCGGTATGTTCTGGAATCCAGAAGAAGCGTATGCTATTAACTCTAATATGGAATTTACTGTTGTTGATTATTTCGATCAAGAAACTAACCAATTCGTTAAGAAAGCATTAGTTATTAACGATGGTAAAGTATTAGATCCAAAATACATTTACTTATTTAAGAAAAAAGTAACTGCTTAATAACTATTAATCAGGGAGGGGAAACTCCCTCCCTACTATTTATTTAAAAGAAAGGGTGAATTTATGAAATATAAAATGATGGTTGATGAAGGTTTCACTGATAAGTTAAATGAAAAGTTTATATATCAACCTGGAGATATTATTAAAACCAAAATTGATGAGAAAAGAAAAGAAGATTTGGTTGCTAGAAAATTAGCTCATGTTGTAGAAGAAACAACTGATAAAGGTAAAGATAAAGATAAAAAGGAAAAAATAGTTGAACCACCAGTTATTGAACCACCTACTACTGGTGATAATGAACCTACTACTGGTGATGAAGAGTAGGTGTTGTGCATGACTAAAGTTGATTGTTTGAAAAGACTTTATACGAAACTTACAGGAAAAGAAATAACTGATCCTGATGTTGATACTATTTGTGAAGTTCTTCATATGTTAACTGATGACATTAATATTAGTGGAAATAGTCCTGTTACTGCTGTTTCGAGTATGAACGAACAAAATCCAATAATATTAAGAAATTTAGATAGTGGAGTTTATGTTCTTCAAGGTTACTTTAAAGAATACGAAGGGAGTACGAGTACACTAATTGCTCAAGTTCCTATATCTGTTAACGTAGCAAAAACAGAAGATACATCATATGTGCAATTATTCTTTGCTTATGGAAATCAAATGCAATATTACGAAATAACAGATAATAATTCTACTGAAAAAATAATTAATTTTAACGAGTTGGTTTCAGGTAGCTAATGGTAAGAGTAATTGACGATTTATTAAGTACAAGTACAACTAACGCTTTAAGTGCTAATCAAGGAAGAATATTAAACGAAAAGATATTGAGCATAGTGTCAATAACTAATAATGAAATTGATAATTTGTTTGAGGAGGGATAGAATATGAAATTTTTAAATTTGGATGGTTTAACTTATTTTTGGAATAAGGTTAAAACTTATGTTACTACAGCAATAGCTGGAAAAGTTGACGCTGTTGAAGGTAAAGGTTTATCAACAAATGATTTCACAGACGCTGAAAAAACTAAATTAGATAATTTAGGTGATATTACTGCTATCACTAATACCGAAATTGATACAATTACAGCTGCTTAAAATGAGGTGATCCAATGAAATATTTAAATTTAACTGGATTACAATACTTTTGGCAAAAAATAAAAAGTTATGTTAATACACGTTTAGACCAATTAGGACAACAAATCGTTAATGTATATAATTTTGCTAAAAAGAATGATGTTACAAGTACTTTTCCCATAACAATTGGTGATAATTGGTCAAAGTCATGGGGAATATGCAAAGTCTTGCGACAAGGAGATCATTATCAACTTGCTATACACATGGGTTTTAAATGTACTACTTATACTGGGTATACTGTAGACCATAATCTAATTAATATTACTTTTCCAACTGATGTTATAAACGCTCTTTCAGCTGCTGGATTTGGTAACACGTTGTATTCTATTGGTGCTTTTAATGGATTACGTAGTGGTGTTAGTTATGGTGAAGCGTTAACTTATCAATTAAGAAAATCTGGTGAGTCTAACGTCTTTCAACTTATCGCTTCAAAACAACAATGCGTATTTAATGTTAATGATACGATGAATGTTAATGTCGTATTTGATTTCATAGCATAAGGAGGTGTTCTAATGTTAGAACAAATAAAACAAAATTTAGGGATAACTGGAACATTTCAAGATACGACTATTCAAGGTTGGATTGATGAAGTAGAAGCGTTTCTAGTTGAAGGTGGAGTTCTTAAAGAAAATATAACTGCTGGAATACTTGCTATAGGAGTTAAAGATTTGTGGAATTATGGAAGTGGTGATGGTTCATTTTCACCTTACTTTATACAAAGAGCTACTCAATTAGCTTACAAAGGTTCTGATAATAATGGCTAATTATGTTCCTGATTTATCAAATTCTATTCCACTAATACTTCTTACTCCTACTAAAAAATCTGTAACTGGAGTAGTTGAAAAGACTTATCCAACAATTGAAGAAGCACTTGAGAAAAAAGACTCTAACGGAAAATCAGTTAATTTATTCTTTGGAACTTTCAAAAGTTATGGTGGTACTGAACGAGATGTTAACGGTATTTATTCAATAGAAGATACTGCTAATATTGAAACTTGGTATAGACCTGACATTAAAAGTGATTGTCGAATAGGTTTAGAAACTGGTGAGATTTATGATGTTTTGGGAGAGCCTGAAAACGTAAATAAGAGAAATCAATTTTTAAAGTTTAAAGTAAAACGTATTAAAGGAGGAGTTTAGTTATGAATAAAACAAAAGTTAAAAGTTTAAAAGATTTATTTAATAAATTATTTGGACTTGATGTTAAAGGTAATACTATTTGTGATGTTTTAGATAGTGTTGATACACCAAAAGAAATACTAATTAAGTCATCTACTGCTAATAGTACAAAAGTATTTAAAATTACAGTTGTTGACGCTGGAACACTTACTGCTACAGAAGTGACTGAATAATGGCTAATAAAACAAGAATTGAGTTTGAGGGTTTTGAAGAATTAGTCGCAAAATTAACTCAACTTGAAGCTGACGTTAAAGGCGTTACTGAAAAAGCTTTAAGAAAAACTCATAAAGTTATAACCAAGAAAGCAGAAACTGCTATTGCTCCACACAAACAAAGTGGAGATACTGAACGAAGCTTAAAAAGAAATGCTGAAATTAAGTGGGTTGGTAGTGAAGCAAGTGTTGAAGTTGGTTTTGATATTTCTCATGGTGGACTTCCATCAATATTCTTAATGTATGGAACACCACGAATGAAAAAAGACCAAAATTTATATAATGCTTTCTTTGGAAATAAAACAAAGAAAGAAGTCACAGAAATTCAAGAAGAGACTTTCTATGACGAGTTAAGGAGGCTGGATATATGAAAGAGTTATTAGTTCAAACATTGGAGTCATTTGGTTATCCAGTTTTTCTACAAGGTACTTTGAGTAAAGACGAACCATATCCTAAATCGTTCTTTACATATTGGAATAATGATTCTTATGACGGAAGTCATTATGATAATGACGCTGTAAGTTATGTTTGGGATTTTGATGTTAATTTTTATTCAACTAATACTGCTTTAGTTAATTCAAAATTGATTGAAGCAAAAACTAAATTAAAGCAACAAGGGTTTATCGTTTCTGGTAAAGGTTACGATGTTGCAAGTGATGAACCCACTCATACAGGACGTGGAATAAACGTCTTAAAAGAAGAAAGATAGGAGGAAATAAGTATGAAAGAAATTTTAGAGTACAGAGGTGTCGAAGGTTTAGTTGCTGCCGAAGTAACTAATGATGATAATGAGGTAAGTGGTGGATATACTACTGGTGAGGTATTTTCAATAGCTGGTGTTGCTGAAATATCAAGGGTAACAGAAGCTTCAAACGAAGCACACTATTATGATAATATGCCAGCAATCATTGTTTCTAATACTGCTAGTGATGAAGTAACAATTAGTGCTTCTGCTATACCTTTAGATGTATATGCAAAAATCACAGGTCAAAAATATGATGAAACTAAAGGTGCAATGATTGAAGGACCAAGAGAAAATAAATATTTTGCACTTGGTTATAAAACTAAAAAGACTAATGGTGATGAAATATACGTTTGGAGATATAAAGGAACATTTAATATTCCAGATCAAACTAACGCTACTGAAAACGATGGTACAGACGCTAACGGTCAAGAATTAGTTTACACTGGTATTCAAACTACTCACAAATTTACTGCTACTGGTAAAGGTGCTAAAGCTATGAATGTTGATGTTGCTTTAGGTAAAGCAGATGTATCTACATTCTTTGATACAGTTGTTACACCTGATACATTAACTGCTAAAGCTTAATAAGTAAATAAATTTATTTACTTATGTGAAATGTTTCACAATGTGGGGACAGCTTGATATCGAGTTTTAGAAGTTGTTTCCTTTCCGACTTCTGATTACCCACAAACTTATTTTTGGAAGGAGAGATTAAATTATGAAATTAAATATTTATGAAAAGAAAAAAATAATTAAAACTTACGAGACAGACGTTTATGACTTGATGTTTGGAACAGTTGAAGATGTTGCTAATGCAATTGATATTGATAGTTTAAAAACTGGTTCTGATGTTGAAATTATTAAGATGGTCGGAAAGTTAGTTATGACAAGCATGGGTACTGTTAAAAACTTACTTAAAGATATTTTTGATGGTTTAACTGATGAAGAACTTAAAAACACTAAAGTATCTGAAATTGCAACTGTTCTAGTTGATGTTGTTAAGTTTACAATTGCTCAATTAAATCTTGGTGTAAACGAAAAAAACTAAATGAGGGGCAGAGCGATCTGTCCCTTTATGAATTATTTTTTGAAATAGAATTATCTATTTCAGAACGTTTTCCTAGTTTGAATCCATTTGCGATTAGAAAAGAGCGTGCTAGTGAAGTATTTCTTTTGATAAGAAGATTAAATAATAGTACAAGAAAAAATAACAAGAAAAAATCAACAAAGATTAGACGTCCTGCTGGAGATAATTGGTTTTAAAAAGGAGGTGGGAATATGGCTAAAGGTGAAGACATTACTACACGATTTAAAGTAGATGTATCTGATTTAAAATCTGGTATAAGTGAAGCGAATAAACAAATAAAGTTAGCTAATGCCGAATTTAAAGCTGCTACTGCTGGTATGGACGATTGGGCTAAATCGAGTGATGGTTTAAATGCAAAGTTAAAACAATTAGAAAGTGTTTTAACTAATGAGATTAAAAAATTACAAAGTTATAAAGACCAATTGCAAAAAATCGAAGACGCTAGTATTGAAAATGGTAAACGTGCTAATGAATTAAAAACTAAACTTCAACAATTAGCTAGTCAAGGTGTATCAAAAACTTCTGATGAATATAAAAAATATGAGAAAGCTTTAAGTGATGTAGAAAAAGAACAATTAGCGAATCAAAGTGCTGCTGATAAATTAAAAATCACAGTCTTAAATCAACAAGCAGCAGTTAATAAAACCGAAAAAGAAATTAGAAATTATACAACTGCTCTTAATGATTTAGAAAGTGAATCCAATCAAACTGCTAGATCAACTGAGGATCTAAATGATGATTTAAGACATACTGATAGTGCAGCTAGTGAAGCTAATGGTGGATTTACTATTTTAAAAGGAACACTTGCTAATTTAACAGCAAATGTTATCACTAGTGCTATTAGTAAAATAGGTGAACTTGCTGGTTCATTGTTCGATTTAATAGAGGCTACAGAAGAATATAGAAGTATGATGGCTAAACTTGAAGGTGCTACTAATACTTATGGATATGAAATAGATTACACGAAAGAAAAGTTTAAAGAGTTCTATAGGTATTTAGGAGATAGTCAAATGGCTAATAACGCAATATCTAATTTAATGGGTTTACAAGTTGAAACTGGTACACTTGATAAATTAGTAAATGGAGCTATTTCTACTTGGTCAATGTATGGTGATTCTATTCCTATTGAAAGTTTAACTGAAAGTATTAACGAAACAATTCAAGTTGGAAAAGTTACAGGTACATTTGCAGACACTTTAAACTGGACTAAAATTAATCAAGATGAATTAAGTGCTTCACTTGGAAGTGGAAGTGCTGCTCAAAAAGCGTTTAATCAAGCTATTGCTGATGGTGAAGCAGTTGAAGACGCATTTAGTGCTGCGTTGGCAGCAACTAGTGACCAAGGGGAAAGAGCGAATATTGTCGCTAGTTTCTTGAATACTACTTATGGTCAAAGTAAAACAACTTATGATGAATTAAATGGAGCAATGTTGAACGCTAACCAAGCTGAACTTAATTTAATAGATTCACAGTCAAAACTTGCAGAAGTAGTTAGTCCAGTTAAAGATGTTTTTACTCAATTAAAGACACAAGCGTTAGAAGCCATTTTACCGATAGTAACTAATTTAGCTCAAAAGTTTCTTGATTTAAAAGCTTATTTAAACGAACATCCAGCTGTTTTAAAACTTGTAACTGCTGCTATTACAGCTTTAGCTACTGCGTTCGGAGTACTTGCTGGAGCACTTGCTATTCAAGGATTGATAAAAGGTGTTACAGCAGCGATGAAATTATTAAATGCAACTTTACTAGCTAATCCAATTACTTTGATTGTAGCAGCTATAGCGGCTCTTGTTGCTGGATTCATACATTTGTGGAATACATCAGAAGAGTTTAGAAACTTTTGGATAGGTTTATGGAATAGTATTAAATCTGCTGTTGAACCAATTATCACTTCAATAGTAAATACTTTTAAAGAAGCATGGGAGTTAATAAAAGTTGTTTGGGATTTAGTTAAACCATATTTTGAAGTGTTATGGAACAACATAAAAGTAATATTCAGTGTAGTTAAAGATGTGTTAGGTGGTTTCTTTAGTGCAGCTTGGGAAGCTATAAAAGTTATATGGGATACAGTAACAGGTTATTTTAAAGCAATTTGGGACACTATCGCTGGAATATTTAGTGTCGTTAAAGATGTTCTTACTGGAAATTGGCAAGACGCTTGGGACGGTATTAAAGGAATAGTTGATACTTGGAAAGAATATTTGTCTGGAATTTGGGACGGTATTAAAAAAGTATTTAGTGGTGTAGGTAATTTCTTTAAAAATACATTTCAATCAGCTTGGAATGGTGTTAAAAAGATATTCTCAAATTGGGGTTCTTTCTTTAAAGGTTTATGGAATAACATAACAAATATATTTAAAAAGGTTGGAACTACAATAGCTGACGCTATAAGCGGTACAGTTAGAAAAGCAGTTAATGGTGTTTTATCTGGAGCAATTAAAATTATCAATGGTTTTATTTCTGCTATTAACCTTGCTATAAGTGCAATTAATTTAATACCTGGAGTTAATATTGGTAAATTAAATAAACTAAGTGCACCTAAACTTGAAAGAGGTATTGGTATTGCTAAAAAAGGACACCAATATTTACTTGAAGGTACTGGAAACGAATCGGTTGTTCCACTTGATAAAAATAAATATTGGGTCAAAGCTGTTGCTGATGACATGAGGAAAGAATTACAAAGTGGAGTTAGTTCTAGCACAAGTAATTTAACAAATTCAAATGTGAATAATTTCACACAAATAATAAATGCTCCAAAGACTCCATCAAGAATTGAGCTTTATAGGGACGCAAGAAACTTATTAAATTATACGAAAGTGAGGGTTTAACTTATGTTCAAATGTAAAATTGAAAATGTAAAAAATGATGTATTAACACTAACTCAAAATGAGAGTAGTTTTCAAATTTTGAGCATAACTGGATTAAACCCTCCTAATGCTCAAATTAACACATCTACTGTTGCTGGACTTGATGGATCGAAATTTAACTCATCTAAATTACAAAATAGAAATATTGTTATTATGTTAAAGATAAATGGCGATGTTGAAGCTAATCGTATTAATTTATATAAATATTTTGCTACTAAAGAGTGGTGTAAGTTCTACTATGAAAATGAGCATAGAAATGTTTATATTGATTGTTATGTTGAAACGTTTGAATGTAATTTCTTTACTAATAGTGAAATCGCTCAAATATCCTTAATATGTCCTAATCCATATTTTAAAGATATGGAAGAGATTATTGATGATATATCAAAAGCATTAGCAGCGTTTGAATTTCCATTCGCTCACGGCTCTAAAGGTGCTACTAATCCAAATGTTCCAATTGATACTTCTACTGATAACGCAATACCTTTTTCTACTATAGATATGTCAAGAATCACTAATGTCTATAATAATTCAGAAAGTGAAACTGGAGTAATTATAGAAATCGATGTTTTGGGAAATGTTAATTTAATTCAAATTAGAAATACTAAAACTGGTGATACTTTTACAATAGAATATGCTTTTGTGGAAAATGATAAAATTATCATTGACACAAACAAAGGTCAAAAATCAATAGTATTAGTTAGAAACGCAGTTACAAGTAATTTGTTTACAGCTGTTAAAAAAGGTTCAACATTCTTCCAACTTTCTATTGGTGATAATTTCTTTGGATATACTGGTGATAGTGGTTCAAGTGATGATTCTATTCATATAGTATTTAAGCATTACAATGTTTATAGAGGTGTTTAGTGTATGAATGATATTTATGTACTAAATAAAAATTTGGAACCAATAGGAATTATAGATACTTATAAATCTTGTATCTGGGCAAATAGATATAAAGAAGTTGGAGATTGTGAGTTATACGTTGAAGCTACTACTGAAAAAATGGATTTACTTGTAAAAGGTAATTATTTGACAAGACTTGATGATGACATGGTATGTCAAATTAAAAAAATTGAATTAGATACTAATAGTGAAGAAGGAAATTATTTAATTGTTACTGGTTATGATGTTAAAACATTTTTAGACCAAAGAGTTATTTGGGGTACTTCATCTGTTGATGGTAATGTTGAGGATTACTTAAGAAATAATATAAATAGAACTTTAGGTAATCCCACATTATCTGCTAGACAACTTAAAAAAGCAAATGGACAACGACTTTTCTATTTAGGTGATAAAGCCAATTTTACAGAAGTAACAACGGAACAAAATTCCTACAATAATGTAGGTGAGTTAGTTAGAGAAAAATGTAATAAATATAATTGGGGATACAAAGTTGTTTTAAGTAATAACACCTTATATTTTAAATTGTATAAGGGAACTGATAGAAGTAATTATGTAATTTTCTCTGATGACTTTGAAAACTTAGCAGCAACTAAATACATTGAAGATGATACTAATTTAGGAAATGTTGCTTTAGTAGCTGGTGAAGGTGAAGGATCAGAACGTTCAAGAAATGTTAGTGGATATGCAGAAGGTGTTGATAGATATGAAATATATGTTGACGCTAAAGATATATCTAAAACGATTAAATGGAGCGATTTAAAAACTATGTATCCTACTACTGAACAAGGTGGACAAGGTAGTATTCAAACAAAGACTAATCCAGATGGAACTTTCTATTATGTTTATCAAATGAATTATATTGATATTCAAGTAGTAGATGATAATCAACTTACTGAATTAAAAATTGCCTATCCTGGAGGTAACGAGATTACTATTGGTGGAAACTTATATTATCGTATATACAATGTTGTTATTGCAGATTTACCAAGTAATACGCTAACTGATGGTTCTGATGTTGTATTACGTGATGTTGTATATTCTGTTTACTTGCTTAATAGAGGTTATGAAAAATTATCTGAATACGGAAGAGTTACTTCTTTTGAAGGTACAGTTGAACCAGACGTAACATTTAAATATAAAAAAGATTACTTTTTAGGTGATGAAGTTACTGTTGAAAATGAATTTGGGATATCAGTAACTGCTAGAATTGTTGAAGTTGTTGAAGTCAATGACGATAACGGTTATAGTGTAGAACCTAAGTTTGAATATTTGGAGGTGAATTAATATATGAATGATCAAATTTTTGAAGTAAATTGTGGTTTCTTTGATTCAATAAATAAAGACAGACTTTATTCTGCTGATGAAATGAATAGACCATATAAAAGAGTTATTACTAATGGAGTTTTTGCAACACAACAAGGAACTCCATCTACTGATTTACAAGTAGTAAGTGCCAGTGATGGTATGAATATTGTTGTTAAAAAAGGTGAAGCAATGTTTGGTGATAAGTGGTTTGAAAATCCAGCTGATATTGCTATAACAGTTCCTAACAATACTTCAACTGTACCAAGACGTGATTCAGTAATTGCTCAAGTTGATAAAAGAACAAATGGACGTAAAGGAAGGATAGTTTATAGAACTGGAACTGCTAATTCTAATCCTATGCCACCTAATTTAAGTACTGATAATAATGTTGTTGAATATCGTATTGCTAATATTTACGTTGCTGCTTCTGCTGTTTATATTGGACAAGACGCTATAACTGATTTACGTGGGTCTAGTGAATGTCCTTGGGTTACAAGTTTAGTAAAACAAGTAGATACAAGTGTGTTATTTGCTCAATGGGAAGCTGCTTATCAAACATATTTCAATAAATCAACTACTGAATTTAATGAATATGAAGCTTTAAGACAAGCAGAATTTGACCAATTTTTAGAGAATTTGACTAGTGAATTAAGTGTTGCTACAAATGTAATTATGTTAAATAGTAACTATATTTCACAAAGTGATGTTTCTAATATTCCAATTGGTATTCCATCTTATGATCCTACAACTGATATCTTACAAGTTTATGTTAATGGATTAAGAGTAACAGAAGGATTGAATTATACTTTAAATTCTAATAATACAAGTATCGATTTAACTGTTGGAATTAGAGCAGGACAAGCTGTTAATTTCTTAGTTTTAAAATCAGTTATAGCTGCTGATATTCAAACTACAGTTACAATGATACAAGCATTAGATGATAAAGTAGACGCTTTTATGACTGATAGTGGTTGGATTAATTTCGTATTAGAAAATGGAGCAACTTCATTTGATGATACAACGAAACCAGCTGTTAGAAAATATAACAATCAAGTGTTTATTCGTGGAGCTATTAAAGGTATAGATACACTTAATAGTGCAATATGTACATTACCTATGAATATGCGACCATCTATGAATAAACAATATCCAGTAACAGCATTTGCTGATGGAACAATTGCTGCTAATTGTGTTATTGAAATAACAACTGCTGGTATCGTTAAATTAGTTGCTAAATCAGGAACTATTCCAGCTACTGCTATGCTACCAATCTCAACTGAATTTATACTTGGTTAAAAGGACACCGAAAGGTGTCTTTATTTTTCGAGTTTTAATGTTATATAATTATAATAAGGGAGGAAAAGTTATGAAAAAATTATTATTCTTATTACCTATTACTCTTTTGTTTTTCGCTAGTCCAAGTCAAGCAGCTACAACTACTCATACAGTAGTTAGTGGAGATACTATGTGGAAGATAGCTGTTAAATATCAAGTTGGTTGTCAAGAAATTATTGACGCAAATTCGCAAGTATCAAATCCTAACTTAATATATCCAGGACAAAAATTAAACATACCAACTAAATCTAGTGAAGAAGTAAGTACAGAACAAGAGATTTTAAAACTTGTAAATGCTGAACGTAGCAAACAAGGACTTTCACCACTAACATTAGATTGGGAACTTTCAAGGGTTGCGAAGTTTAAAAGTGAAGATATGAGGGATAATAATTATTTTAGTCATACTTCACCAACATATGGAAGTCCGTTTCAAATGATGAAGTCCTTTGGTATCAGTTATAAATCAGCTGGTGAAAACATTGCAGCAGGTCAGCAGAGTTCTGCAGAGGTTATGCAGAGCTGGATGAACTCATCAGGACATAAAGCAAATATTTTAAGTAAAAATTATACAAAACTCGGAGTAGGTAAAGCGACTGGTGGATCATACGGTACTTACTGGACACAAATGTTTATATCAAAATAGTAATAAGACACCTTAATTGGTGTCTTTTTTTGTTATAAAATTAACAAATTTTGGTAAAAGTGTTGACATATATTACCATATTATGGTAATATATAAGTGTCTTAAGGGAAAGGTGATTGAAATGATTTATTTATTACAAGAAAAAATATTTAAAAATGAAGAATTAAAAAGTTATGATTTAAGAGAATTAAGATCACAAATAAGTGAAAGATTAAATTGGTTCTTAACTACTGAAAATTATGATAGTAAAAAAGTTAAAAACTTAATGGCAAATGAAAAGAAAATTAATAAATTAATTTTAGAGGAGGTCAGATAATATGAAAAGTTTAGAAGAATTAAAAGAAATGGTAAATGGAGCAGTAAATTATTGTGGAGATGAAGAACCAAAATTCTTATCACTTAAATCTAGTGATGGAATTGCAAGACTTCATTCAGAATATGCAGACGCTAAAAGATTTGTTGAACAAGGTGGACAAGTATTAGTGCTAGCAAACGATAAGGTTTACACTTACAAAGTTAAAAATGAAGAAGAGTATATGAATTATTTAAGAAATGAAATCAAAAGAGAAAATTATGCGACTATGAATAAATATGGGTTATAAGAGAGGGAATTAAATATGAAAGAATTAAAACACGAAATTATAGAAAACAAAGGATACACTACTCAAATGTATGAGTATAAAGGTTATAAAATTTGGAGAACTCATAGTTCTGAACCATTCAGAATTAAAAAGGAAGATAAAATATTATATTTTAGAACATTTGATAATCCAAAACAATTCAATAAAATATCTTTAACTATGATTTGTAAATTAATTGATAATGGAGAATTAAATTTGTGGTATAAATAAAGACACTCAATGAAGAGTGCCTTTTTAATTTATCCCACTGCTTTCGCCCACGCTTTTCTATGCGACCAATATCTTCTTATTGCCTCTTTTTCAGAAATTTCCCCACGCTGATATTTGATACTATCCGTAATAAATTCAAAATAAACGTGTTCTAAACTCAATTTCAATTTTGGTAACTCGATTCTTTGTTGGAAGTAAGGAAGTGTATCTAAAAGCACTCCAGCTACTTCTGATATGATTAAAACCAAAGCCCATATGTTAGCGTGATGGTGGTTATGTAACCACGCAGAAATAGAATAAATTGAAGATAATGTGATGAGTAATTTTAACCATAATGTTACTCGCATTGCTTTTTGAGCTTTATCTTTTACTTCTTGAATCTTCTTATTAAATTCCTCAATACTCATTGCATACATTTTAACGATATCTATATTAAGATCATGTGCATTAGCACTTATTTTTCGTTTTTTAAATATGAACATTTAATCACCTCAACTTTAATTTGAATAATTTTAGGCTTAAAAATGCAAGTTAAAATTATCTAATTGAAAGAGGTGTCTTTATGTGGGAACAGATTTATTATCCTTATGAGAACATTTGGGTTAGTGCTTTATTTGCTGCTATTCCAATATTAGTTTTCATCTTAGTTCTAACAGTGTTCAAATTACCTGGGTATTTATCAGGTATTTTGGCTACTCTGGTGGCTTTATTCATTGCGGTAGTATATTACGATATGCCAGTGTCAAAAGCTCTTATGAGTGCCTTATATGGCGTTTTAAGCGGTCTTTATCCAGTGGCTACAATTGTTATTGCTGCAATATTTCTTTATAAGCTCACAGTTAAAACAGGTAAATTTGAAATAATAAAGGAAAGTATTACTTCAATAACAAGTGATAAAAGGGTGCAAGTTCTTTTAATCGCTTATTGTTTTGGTGCGTTTTTAGAGGGAGCAGCTGGATTTGGAGCACCTGTTGCGATTACAGCGATTATTCTTATTGGTTTAGGTTTTGAACCTGTTAAGGCTGCTGGACTTTGTTTAGTTGCTAATATTGCTGGTGGTTCTTATGGTGCTATGGGTATTCCTGTTACTACTCCAGCAGCACTAACTGGACTTGACGCTTTAGAAGTTGCAAGTAAAACGTCAATAATTATTCCAATAATAAGTCTTGTTGTTGCTTTTCTTTTAGTATTTATTGTGGACGGATTCAAAGGTATTAAAGAAACTTTACCGAGCATTTTAGTATGTGGTGGAACATTTGCAATAGTTCAGTTTTTTGTTTTAAACGCATTAGGAGCGGTTCTGGTGGACATTTTGAGTGCCAGCATAAGTTTAATCGTTCTAACACTTTTCGAGGTTCTAAGGGCTAAAGGAAAGCGTTATACGAGCGATTTAAAAGAGGTTACTCTTGCATGGTTACCATTTATTATTTTAACGGTGATGGTTATTTTGTTCTCACTTGATCCAATTAAGAATTTATTTCAAGCGTGGGTTATCGATTTTCCCATTAAGGGGATTCATCAAAAAATTATTAGAACTAGTCCTGTTGTTGCGACTAACACACCTTATAACGCAGTGTTTAGCATTGCTTTTGCGTCCACTACAGTTGCAATTGCTATTGCTGGGTTAATTACTATAGGACTATTCAAAATACGCTTAGAGACCGTAAAAAGTGCCTTTAACGAGACCATGAAAGAATTAACACTTCCAATCATAACAATTTGTGCTGTTTTAGCATTCGCTTATGTATCTAATTTCAGTGGTATGAGTTCAACTCTTGGACTTGCTTTTGCTGATACTGGAAAAGTATTTCCACTCTTTAGTCCAGTTTTAGGATGGATAGGAGTGTTCTTAACTGGTTCTGTTGTTAATAGTGGTTCATTATTTGCACCACTTCAAAGTATCACGGCTCAACAAATAGGTATTAGTCAATCAGCAATGGTTGCTTCTAATGTTATGGGAGGTGATATGGCTAAAATGATAAGTCCACAAAGTGTAGCTGTTGCAGCAGCTGCTGTTGGACTTGCTGGACGTGAAAATGAGTTATTTAAATTCACAATTAAAATAAGCGTTATATTTCTAACTATCGTTGGAATACTAAATTTGATAATTAATTTGTAAAAGTGAACGGTACTGAACGGTATTGAACGGTACTTAACGCTAAACTTATAGGAGGTTATTTTTATGAAGAACAAAATTAATAAAGTTGTTTTAATTGGAACTGGTGCGGTTGGTTGTAGTTATGTTTACTCAATGATTAATCAAGGAGTAGCAGAAGAAATTGTTTTAATTGATATCAATAAAGAAAAAGCAGAAGGGGAAGCAATGGATTTAATGCACGGTATGGCGTTTGCTCCAAGTCCAACTAAAGTATGGGCTGGTGATTATTCTGATTGTAATGACGCTGATTTAATTGTATTAACAGCAGGACTTCCTCAAAAACCAGATGAAACAAGACTTCAACTTGTATACAAAAATTCAAATATCATTCAACGGATCACACGACAAATTATGGTTTCTGGGTTCGATGGTATATTTTTAATAGCAAGTAATCCTGTTGATGTATTAACTTATATTGTTTATAAAACGTCAGGACTTCCAGCAAGTCGAGTTATTGGAAGTGGTACAACGCTTGATAGTGCAAGGTATAGGGTTATGCTTGGGAATTACTTAGGTATTGATCCAAGGAACGTACACGCTGCTATTATGGGTGAACATGGTGATAGTGAGTTCCCAGTATTAAGTCAAGCAAGTATTGGAATTGAAACAATGAATAGTGTCTTAACAAGACGTAATAATCCAGATGACGGAACGGAACTTAAAAAGATTTTTGAAAATACAAGGGACGCTGCTTATCATATTATAGATAGAAAAGGTGCTACATTTTATGGTATTGGAATGAGTTTAACAAGAATCACAAAAGCCATTCTAAATAATGAAAATGCAATCTTACCTGTTTCTGTTCTTATGGAAGGTCAGTATGGATTAAATGATGTATGTATTTCTACTCCATGTATTATAAATCGTGGTGGAGTTAAGGAAGTAACAGAGATAAAACTAAATGATTATGAAATGGACCAATTTACACGTTCAGCAGAAATTTTAAAAGATATGCTTAAAAATACTTATAAGTAAAATAAAAAAAGCAGGCAAGAGTTTAGGGTTAACTCTACCTGCTTTTTCTTATCTTCTGAAACATTCGGCATATATTACGAAGACATAAAATTGATTAGTAACCGTTTTAAATTTTAATTTTATATACACTATGGACTATCATATACACTACACGTTTTTGAAACATAAGACGACATGGAATTTTCAATCCTATTGGTTAAATCTAGCTTAGAAAACGTATTTTTGTTTTGGTTTTATTTTTGGATAAGATATTCTGATACGTGTTAATAATTTAATCAGTGCAATTTAACCACCTCCACGAATTACATTGTTACCAACTCAAATATGTTTTATACTGATTTTGAAAGTATTTCTATAATATACACGTAATACACAAAACTGTCCTTAAACGTTGATTTAATAGGGTTTTGTAACTTTCAGGCAAGAGTTTTTGAGGCTTATTAAATAAGCAAAACGTTGATATAAAGGCGTTTAGGGTGCTATAAAACACCCTAAATTTTTTTCTGTAAGATACACGTAGTATACAAACTTCAATTTTAATTCTTAATTTGTGGCTTGAGGTAAGATACACGTAGTATACAAAGTTTAGTATTTTAACTTGTTTATTTCCTCTAATAGCTCACTTAATTCTTTGTGGGTATAGTGGTCAGTAACATCTTTTAATGAGTGTCCCATTATCCTTTTTATAGCAATTCTGTTTAGGTTTAATCTATCTGCAAATGTTGCAAATGTATGTCTTAAATTATGTGGTGTAAATTCAAGTCCAGTATCTTTTTGCATTTTATCCCAGTACATTGACCTATAACTTCTGTAAGCAATTTTCTTATTTCTATATGATAAGAAATACTTATTGTTCGGATTATATCGTTTTTCAATTAGTGGAAGTATTTCTTCATGAATTGGAATTATACGATTTTTACCAGCTTCTGTTTTAACTCCAGTTATTAGATACTTTTCATCAAGATTTATTTTTGCATTTTCAAGTTCTAGTAATTCAGTAACACGCATTCCAGTATAGAGCATAATTTTACTTGTATCTGCAAGTTCATGTTCGTAACTTAGAAGCAATTCTATATCTTTGGATGTAAGCGGCTTTTTCTCACTTACAGCTGCTTGTTTTATTGTAATTAGATTCATTGGGTTTTTATCTACTATCTCATGTTTTTCAGCATAGGTATAAACTTGACCTATTGCGTTTTTAA
>ERZ808286.856-NODE-856-length-17340-cov-6.390801_pt1 | contig 17340 bp, 10 predicted proteins | sample MGYA00521276_ERZ808286 | MGnify/ENA primary metagenome ERZ808286 (study PRJEB31516, sample SAMN03275607) | gut metagenome | biome: mammalia-associated habitat; material: feces | host: Papio cynocephalus | place: Kenya | collected 2012-08-01 ... | reverse complement strand
TAAATAATCAAAATATTTAAAATATTGTACTTTTTTATTTATAAAAAAATTACCCCTAGAATTTAGAGGTAATTCAAAATTTATTTTCTATAAAAAGCTAAAGTAAGAGAATAGCTTCCATCACTTAAAGTTGAAATATAAGAATAGGCGAATATTGCCCCATCCTTATAGTTATAAAACTTAATAGATCCGCTTGAATTTTCTCCAGCATAAGACCAATTCACTACATCGCTATTTAAAGCATTAAGATATTCTTCATAGGCTTTATTTAAAGAAGTCTCATCAGAATAAGGAATTGAAATAAATACACGATGATCATTTCCTGTATAGTATTGAGAAACACTAACTTCTTTATTTTTCCCATCAACCAAATTAGATAAATCAGGGATTCTAAAAGCATTACTAGCAGATAGCCTATCTTTAATAAATGGATAAATATCTTTTGTATCACTTACAATTTTAAAACCATTATAATTAAGTTCGATAGTTAGCGTTTTATTTTCTTTTGAGTAAATAATACCTAAAACATAATATCCATCATTACTAACGTAAACTGGGTAACCTAAACTATTTGTATATTCTTCGTTTTTCGTCCACTTATTGGTTTTTTCTAATTTTTCTTCATACTTAGATACATAGTCTTCATCAAGATTACTTGCTCTATAGTAATGCGTATAACCAAGTGATGAATCATTAGAAGTATAATATCCAGAAGTATAATATCCATCAGTTTCTATTTCAGGAATATTATAAATATCACCACCACCTTCGTTACTTTTTTTAAACCAATTACTTAATTCCTCATTAACGCTATCTTGTTCATAATAAAATACAGAAATATAATCTTTAAATAAACCAGTTATATTACTTTTGGAATAATAATTTAAAACCATTCCATATTCACTATTTCGCGAGTTGTAAATAAATTGAAGTGTACCATCATCATCTTCTACTAAAACACCTCTATAACCTTTATTGTTTAAAGTTTTTAAATAAGCCTCTAATATGTCTTCATTTAGGCCAGAAGCATAATAACCAGCAACTTTAATATTGGATAAAGTTCCTCTTAATATAGTTCCATAAACATTAATTCCAGGAATCTCCCCAAAAACATCAGGATTAAAAGTTGAAGGATATACCCTACTATAGATATCTTTAAAAGAATCCATATCTAATGTATAAGTTGCACTATCTTCAATAGTTACTTCAACCATTCCCTTTTTAATACCTATTTTTTCTTCTTCTAAAGATAAATTATCAACAATATTAGCTGTAATTTTAACCGACATTGTTGAATCTTCTACGTATAATGGCTTGTTATTACTATCTTCATATAATGTAAAAACATCTTTATAGTTAGAAAGGTATGATAAAAAACTATATGTTGGATTATCATCATCTGATTTTGGAATATAGTATATTTTCTTTTCTCTGATATCACCATCTATATAAGATTTATGGATAAATTTTTCATCTTTTGAATTCTCACTTAATATAAACGAATTATCATTAATTAAACTTCTAGTATCTAATGCAAAGAAACTAGAAGAGAAAAAATTAGTTGGAAACTCATCTTCTTTATCGTTAAAACTATAAGACAAATTTAAAGTTTTATTCTCTTCTTTATAATCTAAATTAAGTGTATAAACATTTAGTTTGTCAATATAAGATGTTTCACTTATTTTATTAAATCCATATTCATTAATCAAAGAATCAACATAATAATCGTATTTAGTCTTAACTATTCCATTATATGTAAAAGAATTAGCAACTGAACTATTATCACCATATTCAATTGTTGGCTCATTTAAAGTTTTTATATATGGAATTGGAGAAATATCATTATATTGATATGAACCTAGATAATAACTTATATGATTTTCAATATCTTCTTTATATGAAGAAACATAAAAACCAGCATAAACATCAATTGATGAATAAAGAGGAATTTCATAAGTAAAAATATTTCGATTATCCTCGCCTACATCTAAATTTAAAGCGCTGTCTTTACTAAGATACCAAAAGTCAAAAGTTTCGTCCCCATCTTTAGAGGTTACTTTATCTAAATTATTTTTAAGCTCATTATTAGATTCTAAAATATCACTAACTCTTTGACCTTTTTTAAGATCTACATTAATTACACTATCTTTAGAATCCATTGTATGAAACTTAACATATATTGAATCACTTTCTTTATTAGTGCAACCAACTAGGGGTAGTAATGGAACTACTAATAACGAATATAAAACCTTTTTAAATTTCATAAAACACCTTATCTAAAACAAAAAACTAAACAATTTATTAATTATTAAGCAATTTCTTCGACAGTATAGCTGCCATCAGTACATGTAACAACACAACCATTAACAAGTCCACTTCCAGTTAAAGCTTTCTTAGCTTGTTCAATTGTTCCATTAAATGTAACAGATTTTAAATTGTTACAATTTTCAAATGTGTAACACCAATCTTCATCATATGTATAAAGATCAATCTCAGGATTCATGATTGTTAAACTTGTTAAATTTTCACAATTCGAGAAGGCATCTCCACCAACTGTTGCAATATTTTCTGGAAGGTAAACTGAAGTTAATCCAGAACCATCGAATGCATTATCATAAATTTCTGTAAATGAAGCATCAGTAGAGAAGGTAAATTGAGTCAATTTCTTAGCATTTTGGAAAGCATAATAATCAATAGATGTAACTTTTGAAGTATCAAAACCTAATCCTTCATAAGTTATACTTTCACAATTTTTGAAAGCACTTTGCGAAATCGAATTAATTACCGTTCCACCCCAATTTATTGAAGTTAAAGCTTTATCGCCTTCAAAAGAACCAGTTTCAAAGGTTGTTGAATCATTTTTATTAGCCATTATTCCATTTTTAAATTTAATGGTTTGAAGTTCTTCCATTTGTTTGAAAGGACCTCTACTAACATCAAACTTACCATTAACAACAAGAGAAGTATATCCTGTGCCTTTAAACCAAGCACCATTCATAGTTGTAAGTGTTTCAGAAAGTACAAGGGTTCCAGTTAAAGCTGTTCCACTAAATGCATCGCTCCCAACATTATTTAATGATGAAGGAATATTAATACTTGTAAGACTTGAACAATTTTTAAAAGCATTTCTACCAATTTTAGTTAATCCTTCAGGAAGAGTGACAGATGTTAATTTTGTTCCAGTAAATGAGGATTCGCCAATTTCTGTAACCGTAGTTGGAATATTCACTTCACTAAGAGCTTCATCATCTTCAAATAAGCTATCAGGAATAAAGGTTAAAGATGCATTAATCGTTACTTTACTTAAAGTTGATGAATTAGATAAAGCACCACTTCCTAAACTAACTAAAGTTTCTGGTAAAACAACTTCACTAAAATGATTTCCATTAAAAGCATCATCACCAATACTAGTTAACTTAGTAAAATCAAAACTAGTAAGTGGAGCGTCTTCAAAAGCACTTTCACCAACGCTTGTTATTGATGCACCATTTAAATTAAGTGTACTAAGCGAAGAAGCACCAGTAAATGCATCATTAGCAATAGAAGTGATTTTAGAATTTAAAGTAACTGATGTAAGACCAGTTGCGTCACTAAATTCACCTTCACTAACACTATCATTATTAATAGTAACCTTGCTGATTAATTCATCTCCAGCAAAAGCATTACTTCCAACATACTTAAGTGTTTCAGGTAAGACAACTTCTTCACCAAAGTTAGCCGATGTTAAGCCATTAAATGCATCGTTTCCAAGATATTCAAGCTTTGATGGAACGTTAATTCCTAAAAGGCTATACGCACCATAGAAAGCCTCATCACCAATATAAGTTAAAGTTTCAGGAAGTTTAATGCTTGAAGAAACGTTACTAATTCCTGAGAATGCGCTATTACCTATTGTTTTTAAAGCACTATTTTCTGAAACAGTAAATTCAGTTAAATTACTTGCGTTAGAAAAAACTGAGGCATTAACAGTTGTTACGGTACTTGGAAGTACATATGAAGTTAAAGAATCATCTCCAAAATAGAAGAATACTTCAGTCTTATCTTTATTATATACTGCACCATCGCTATCCTTTTTAATATTTCCGTTTTCGGAGAAATGAATATTATCATTTAAATTTGAACAGCCATCAAAAACGTTTTGACCAATTTTTTCAATACCTGCACCAAATGTAAAGGAAGTTAAGTTTTTAGCATTTTGGAAAGCATAATCACCAACAGATTTTACACTATCAGGAAGAACAATCTCTTTTTGTTCACTTAAACCATATCTTAAGCCACTAAAACCATAATCATCGATTACTTCAAGTTTATTATTAAAGACAAATGATTGAATTTTAACAGCGTTAGAGAATACATATTTTCCAACTTTCTTTAAGTTAGCACCAAAAGTAACTTTTGAATATCCTTGATCATAGAAGAAAGCATAATCAGCTAATGTTTCAACAGAATCACTAATTACAAACTCTTTTAATTTTTCTTCTTCATTATTATCAAGATAAGCTTTACTTGGGACACTATATAAAATTTTCTTATCTTTACTATATAAAACACCATTTTCTACAGTATATTTGGTATTATCACTAGAAACAATATAAGTAGTTAATGCTTGAGCTTCATCTGTTCCAAATAAACTTACATAATTAAAATCTAAATTAGAAAGTCCTAAGTCAAGAGATGCAAGAGAATCAGTACCAACTAAAATACCAGTTCCTAAATTAACAACACTAGTTGGTAATTTAAATGAAGTAATTGCAGTACCATAGAAAGCTTCATCACCAATACTTAAAAGACCTTCATTTAAAGTTAATGTAGTTAAACTATAGTTAGAGGTAAACACATCTTTTCCAATATACTTAAGAGATTTAGGAGCGTTAAATTCGTTAAGCCCACTATCTTTAAAGGCGTAATCAGAAATTCTTTCAACTTTTGAGTTTTCGCTAAATTTAATAGTACTTAAATAACTAGTTTCTTCAAATGCGCTAACAGCAATTTCAACGACATTACTACCAATAGTAACAGTAGTTATATTTGTATTGTAGAAAAATGCTTCTCTACCAATTGCAGTAACTGGAAGATTATCTGAAGCTACATCAGGAATTATAATTTCAGTATCATAATTTTCATCATCAAGACCAATAACTGTAAGACTCTTACCTCCATTATTAATCATGTATTTTAACCCGTTTTCACTAAAAACTGAGGTACTTACACTAAAATGCGCAACAAATGTTGTATCGGCTTTTAATTTATATGTAGAAAGATCAACAGGTCTTTTGGCTTCATCACCCTCAACATACCAATAATCAAAAGTATAATATTCTCCATTATCAGATGGAGCTTTACTAGGAGTTTCTCCTTCATAAACTAATTGTTCATTTTCTTTAAATGAAGTTGTTTCATAAACGGTTCCATCTTCATTTTTAAAAGTAACCGCATATGTGGTAGGAGCTTTAACAACAAAGTCTAAAGTTAAACTGTTATATCCTTCTTCTACCATTGTTAAAGTAACTTTTAAATCATCTGTAACAACGTTTAAAGGATCACCTACGGCAATTGAAGAAGTATATTCAGATGATGATACTTCTATAGGACTACTCTTTTTACCATCGGTTTCGGTGTATTTTACAAATGTAAAACCTTCAAGTGAAAATAAATCACCTTGAATAAAAGTCTTATCTTTTGGTTCTTTACTAACTTCAAAGATCTTTTTAGTAATTGGTTCAACAACTGGAGTATCATCTTTTGGCTCACAACCAGTTAAACCAGAAACACCTAATAAAGCAACTAACATCAATAATTTACAAGATTTTTTCATAATACATTAATTCCTTTCTTAAATATTAATCATCGTATTATTAATGTCTTTAATCTCAAATGAGAAGACATATTCATAATAAATTTCATCAGCTATAACATATTCGTGTATTTCACCACTAAATCCATCATCCTTCCAGTTTGAGGATATATTAAGATCTAAGTAGGAATATACACTATAATAATAAAACAAACTATCATTAGTAATATTTCTAGCACCATTTAACCCACCCATTAAATATTCAATTGGGTAGTAACCAAAATCATCTTTATAAGTAGCTACTCTATATTTATCCTCATCAAGCTTTAAATAATTAGCACTTGTAAAGAGGGTAGTAGAATCAAATATAGTTGAATAAACCCCAATATTTGAATCTTCCTTCCAATCATTCCCTTTTCCATATGTACCTTTTAATATTGGTGTAGTTTTTGAAGCATCATAATAACTTATATGATTATCATTATTTTTAAAGATAACGTGTGATAAACCTAAACTATCATCAATATATTGAGCTTGATTTGATTCAAAAGCATTATTCGTAACTTTTGTTAATGTCTCTCCTAATGTAATTTCATTTTGGAATATATCAGGGATTTCTTTAACTTCATTGCCATTCATATCTTTTAATAAAGCTTTTCCAGAGGCAGTAAATGAATTAATTGAAGTAAAGTTTACTAATTCGCTATTTGTTAAATACGTATAACCTTTACTATTATAGAATTCATCTAACTTTTTATTACTAGTAGTACCAACATCAATTAATTTATAAGGACCTTCAAAATATCTTTTATATGAAGTAGCTCCCATACTTATTGTATAAAAAGAAATAGAATCATTTTTTAAAACTGGAACAATAAAATAAGTAAATACAGTTTCATTATTCATACTCCTTGTTCTTGTAAGTCCTAAATTTCTTAAGGCTGAATCAAATAATTTTGAATTTTGAGTTGAATACCCTAATACAAATTTATAATCCTCACCATATAATCTTTCGATTAATGGATTATAAGTAAGACTTTTTGAATTAAAAAGAAGAGATAAAGAAGGATAACTTGCATTAAAACGATTTTTCTTTTCAATTTTGTCTTCATCTTTTCCATAAGGTAAAAATTTAAATTCAGAATCTAATGAATTAGCAAAGAAATAATAAATATTTCCATCTTTATTTGCCGATAAGCCTTGATGCAAAGTAGCATCAAACATAAAATTTTCACCTTTATAAAATGTATTATTTGGTTTTATTGATACAGCTTCTCCACTAGCACTTAACTCAAATCCTTTAGCAATTGTATAATTAGTAAAAGAATTATTTTCAAAATAATTAACTAATGTTTCATAAGAAGGATTGGCCGCAATATTAAAAGTCATAACTTTATAACTGCCTTCACTTGTAAGTTTTATAACAGCTTGACCAGGTCTATTTAACGCTAGATATTTACTTTTCTTTAAAGAAGGTAACGAATTAGAAGGCGTATAACTTTCAACTAATGGTTCTTCATCTTCAGGAGACAAAATTTCATAATCAAAATCTAAATCACTTCCACTATTATTCGTTTCATAAATGCTAGGAACGACTTCAACATAATCACTAAGATTAATAATCTCTCCTTGCATAAGCCCTTCAAAATTTTTAACTTCGAAATGTCGAACTTTTAAAGAAGAATCTATAGGCAACTTTTCGTTAGTTGGGTTTTCGTTACTATTACAACCAGTTAAACCTAATAAAGATAAAAGACAAAATAATATAATTTTTTTCTTTAACATGATTTATTCTCCTTTCTTATTCAACTATTGAATTCAAAATCGTCTTTAATTTTGAATTTGTAGATCCAATATCATCTACTGTAACAGCTAATTTCCAAGTATAATTTTGATCTATTGGAAGAAGAGTTTTTGGATAAGTAATTTCAAGATTAGCATGTAAAGCAATAACTAAACCATTATCATCATAATCAATATTAAAAGTTACACTTGCGTATTGGCTTTGAATTAATCTAACTAAGGTCTTATCGTTTGTAAGTAAAGGATTAAAATAACCAAAAGAAATAGTATTTGCTATTAATTTTGCACCAGCCTCAGAACTACCTAAGTATTTATAAGTGTAGTTATTTAAATCAACTTCAGGATAACCATTTTCAATATCCGTTTTACCATAAGCATAAGCCATCACAAATCTTGCAATATGTTGATATCCATACCAATAAGCTGAAGAACTTGTTGAGCCAGCCATAATGTATTCACCAACATTTTTATATTTTCCATCCACTTCATAATAGTGATATGTTTTCTTATTTTCCGTGAATAATCCACCAGGAATTATAGTTCCACTAACCCATGATCCATGAAAATTATTGTCCCAAAAAGCATCTTTTGTTATATAGGTTTTAGGGTAATAACCAAAATCTTCAAAATATTTTGAATAATAAGGATTCATCTTACTAACTACTTTTCCTTTACTATCATAAACTTTCGAATTAGCTGAAACGGTATAATCAAATTTATTATTTATGTAATTTAAAGCAGAAATTAATTTAGAAGTATCTGGTTTAACTGGGGCTTTCATTTCATCAATATATTTATCAAGGGTTGGAACTTTACTACCACCAATATTATAAACTCTAACTTCTGGAAGATATCCTATACTTGTTCCACTAGAATTCATTAAGACAGGTAAAAAATAAAGTTCATTATTTTTTTCATAAGAATATACAGTTGCTGGATAATAATAAGTTCCATTAACAGTAAATACTCCATTAATGTAATATAGTGAAAAGAAAAATTGATCAAGTTCCTCGCTTGTACCACTAAACATATATGTATATCTTGAATAAGCAGTATTTCTTGATAAATTAGTTGTATAACCCCAATAAGAAGAATCACTAAATTTAGATAAATTAACTGCTCTACTTAAAAAATCATTCTTTTTTCCAGCTGGAGGAAGAATGATATCAATATCACTATTTATAGAATCTAAATTAAAGTTATAAACATTATCATCTTTAGTTGATAAAAGGAAACCAATCTTATTAGTTTCGTTATAAAAATAATTATTGCCTCTATAACCTTTTAATAAAACATCTCGATTATTAGTATCTTGATTTAATTTCATTCTCTCAAATTCATAATTTGACTCAGTTTTATTAAGGGTACTTTTAAAAGAATCAAATGTTTTTGATTCTTTTACATTAATTTCATAAACAATTGATTCATTATTTGCACTAACTTGTAGATAAACAACGCCAGGAGAGGTCAATACTAATTTATTTTGTTTTGTAGAATCAGTGAAAAAATAAGCAACACTTTTCGTTTCTTCACCATTTAAGATTTTAGCTACAAAAGTTGTAGCACTATCACTTTCGTTTTTTCCAGGAATAACCTCAATATAATCATTTAAATTAAGCATCATTCCTCGATAAACATTGTCAAAATTATTTTTTAAATAAAATTGAGTTTTATCACTTCTTTCAGGTTTTTCATTATCAGAAAGATCAGTATTATCTTTAATAGGTTCTTTATTAGTTGTATTACAAGAATAAATTGGTAAAAGAAAGGCTAAAATAAATAAAAATTTAGTTAATTTATTTTTCTTCATCTATACATCCCCCCTCAGTTTCTAAATTATAAGAAACATGATAACAAATGTTAATATAAAATGCATAAAATATATACAAAAATTATGTTATTTAATATATTTTTAATCATTTTTTAATATATTTTTAGATTTATTTTTATAATCTAAAAGATATAATGATTATGAAAATTGGGAGGTTTTATCTATGAATGATTTATTAAATAGAATTATCGATATGCATATTCATACAGAACCAGATTTAACAAAAAGAAATTATAATGATTTTGAACTTGTTGATGCGGCAAATAGAATTAACGCTAGAGCAATAGTTATTAAGTCTCATCATGGTTCAACTGTTGAAAGAGCTTGTTTATCTAATTTATATAACAAAGATAAATATAAAAATAATTTAACTATATTTGGTGGAATTGTTTTAAATTATGAAGTAGGTGGACTTAATCCTAAAGCTGTTGAATATGCTTTAAAGTTAGGTGCTAAAATTGTTTGGTTACCTACAATTGATGCTCGTAATGAATATATAAAAAGAGGAAAAATAGGTGGTATTTCTCCTCTCAATGATAAAGGTGAAGTTAAAGAAGAACTTATTGAAATATTTGATTTAATCGCTAAATATAATGCTATATTAGCTACTGGACACATAAGTTATGAAGAAACTTTAAAAGTAGTAGAAAAAGCTAGAGAGCATAATGTTAAAAAAATTGTTATAACTCACCCAGAATATTGGATTGTAAACGAATCAATTGAAGAACAAAAATATTTAGTAGAAAAATATAATGTTTTACTTGAAAAAGTATATATTCAACCATTAAAAGATGGTCATTGGGTTGATAATATGAAAACTGATTTAGAGGCTATAAAAGCTATTGGTTATAAGCATATTATGATTGCAACTGATTCAGGATATTATAAAAATGATCCATGGGAAGTAATGCTTGATAAATATATTACTTATTTATTAAATAATGGAATTTCTAAAGAAGAAATAAAATATATGACACGTGTTAATCAAGCAAAGCTACTTGATTTAGATTAATTTAAAAAAGGCGATAAAAGTTTAATCTTTTATCGCTTCTTTTATTTTATTAAGACACAACTTATCAGCTGGAAGAAAAGGAATTTCATTAAGCTCATCTTTATTAATCCACTTAGAAGCTTCATGTTCTAAAAGTTCTAAATGAGGTTTATTAAGGTGCGTGAGATATACTTTCATATTTAAAAAGAAATTAGGATATTCATACTCAACACTACATATAAATTTATCAATTTCTATATCCGCATCTAATTCTTCTTTTATTTCACGTTTTAGGGCTTTTTCCTCAGTTTCACCATCATTTACTTTTCCACCAGGAAATTCCCAACCATCTTTAAATTCACCATATCCTCTTTGTGAAACAAAAATTAATTTATCTTTTTTGATCACTGCTGCTACAACATTTATAACTTTTTTCATATTAATAACCTATACTTTTGAAGTTAAATAATCATATATATCTTGTCTTAAAGGAACTTTAAGCTTAAAACACACTTGAACATAACTAATGCCACTACGTTTAAATTCACGCATTGTATCAATTAATGGAATTACTTCACCTAAAAAATAATGCGATGAATCATTATCACTATCTTTTAGATTTTTATCAGTAGTAGAAACTGAACTTTTTCTAACAAATAAATAAACTTTTACACCATTCTTATCATGATTATATAAAATTTGCATTAATTTATCTTTTAAGTGAACATTATGCCTACTGTTCCAAAAGAAAGTATCAATATTTAAAAATCTATCGTCATACTTAGTAGCCTCAGATATAGTTGGATCTTTATCATAATTAACAAATATTGGGAAAGTATTTGTTAATTCATTATATTGATACCCATATAAAGTGCTGCCAATGAGCTTACCATAATTTAAAATTTGACATACATCATTTCTAGTATATTTTTCAAATAACCTAAACTCAGTATTTTTATATCTTGGAGTATATTTTATTTCGTTACGTTTTAAAGAAAAATTAATTAAATCCATAACATATTTTTTAAAATCAGGATATTTGTCTAAAGAATTTTTAAAATCATTATCAAGCAACATATTAACTTTATCAATAAATGAAGGATAACGATTTTGATATGACTCAGCAGTTAAAATACTAATCATTGTCTTTTTCATGATTGGAGTTGCTTTAATTCCATATTCACTAAATAATTCTTTTTCAAAATCACTATAGGTTCCTGCGTTAATTAAGATTTTTAGTAATAAAGCTTCTTCAACTCTTATTCCTTTTCCAAGTTCAACTGATAGACCTAGTAAAGCCTCTACACAATAGTCATTAAAAAGAGGAATTGTCTTTTTATCGCTATCTTTTATCTTATTTTTTATTTTGCACAAAAATTCATAATAAGAATGATATTTATTACCATACTTAAAGAAACGATAAGAATCAAAAGTAGTTTTATTTAAAAAATCACTATAAGTAGGAACTCTACCTAACTCACCATATAATGATAAAAAATTATCAACCAATATCTTAATAGAACTAAATTTTGCTTTTTCAATCGAACTAAATATCTTTTCACGCGCAATCCTATCAAATTCAATAGTTGAAATTCCTGGAAGAAAATTAGAAGTTACAAGCATTTTACAATTATCTTTATCAGTTGTTTGTTCAAAAGCCAAAGGAATCATAAAATTATTATCATAATTACCAATAAAATCTAAAATTACAACAAAATCTTTAAATTGCCACTTTCTTAAGCCTCTACCAAGTTGTTGAATAAAAATAATTGATGATTTAGTAGGTCTTAACATAACTATTTGATTAATTTCAGGAATATCAATACCTTCATTAAATAAATCAACAGTTAAAATATAATCTAAATAATCTTTACTAATATCAGTTTCTTTTAATTTTTTAATACCTTCTTCTCTTTCAGAAACAGTATTTTGTGCACATAAACTAATTGTTTTATAGCCTCTATTATTAAGTTCTTTAGATAGTTCTTTTGTTTCATCAATTGTCGAACAAAAAATTAAACCACGTAATCTATCGCCACTAAAGCCATAAAATTTACATTGTTCAACAATGTAATCAACTCTTTCTTTACTAAATAATAATTTAAAATCTTTTAATTTATATGTCTCATCATTTATACCTTTTAAATCAGTAATTCCATAATAATGGAATGGACAAAGTAAATCGTCATCTAAAGCGTCATTTAATCTAATTTCAAAAATGACATTATGATCAAACATTTCATAAATTTTTGTTGGATCATCAGTTCTTTCAGGTGTGGCTGTCATACCTAAAATAAATTTAGGGTTATTATTGAAGTGATCAAGAATTTTTTGATAAGTTTTTGAACCGGCTTTATGAACTTCATCAATAACTATAAAGTCAAATGAAAACTTATTAATTTCATTTAATTTAGCGTCTTTTCCTAAAAGTTCAGAAGTTGCAAATACAATACTATTATCGACAATATCTTTTGGATTATATTCAGGGATATTTAAATTTTTGAAAGCTTTACTTTCGCCAGAATAATAAAAACATTTAAAGTTTGCAGGAAAAATCTTTTTAAAACTTTTATAAGCTTGTAATAATAATTCAGTTCGATGAGCTATAAATAATATTCTTTTAGCGCCACAATTTCTTAAACCAAAAAAGCAAGCATAGGTTTTACCAGTGCCGGTCGCCGAAATCAAAAGACCTCTTTTATATTTATTTTTTATCGATAATTCTAAGCAATTAATAAAATTTAATTGCATCTTGTTTGGTTCAACTATATTATCATCAATCTCTTCTTCACTAAATTTTTTAGTTTTTTCTTTATTTTTATTATAAAGTTTTTCGTAATCATCTAAATATTCATCAAGAGGCGTTGATTTATTCCATAACTTAAAAAACTGTTCTTTGACTTGTTTAATTAGTTCTCCATCTTTAGTTGATACAAGTTTAGTATTCCACTCTTTATTTATAGTTAAAGCTTTATCAGTAATATTTGAAGAACCAATAAATAACTTAAAAACATCTTTTTGTTTTATTAGATATCCTTTAGTATGAAATCCTTCATTAATGTAAGATTTATACATCTTAACTTCTATATTATTAAAATTATCTCTTAAATCTTTAAGAGCACTTGGTTCAGTAAAATAAAGGTAATCAGATGTTAAAATTTTACCTTTTATACCCTTTTCTTTTAATTCTTTAAATACTTCTTTAAAAAGTTGTAAACCACCTTTAGTTATAAAAGCAACTGAAAAGAAAAATTCATCTGCATTAAATAATTCATTTTTTAAAGCAGTAATAACTTTTTGTTTTTGTTCATCATCATTATAAATTAATGAAGGTATCATTGAAGAATAGCTTTCATTATTACTATCTATAAAAGCTTGATTTATAGCCGAAAGAATTTCTTTATAAGTATCATTTAGCATAAAATCAGAATATACTTTTTAAGACTTAATTTCAAGATCTTGAGATTGATTTAAAAAACTGAATTTAGTTTAAAAATTCACAATTTATTTTAAAATTCACGCAAACGTTTAAATATTAAATGATGTTTAATTTTAATTTTATATATTACAATCAAAAAACATAATCATATAAATTGGTAAATAAATAATATTATCTTTTTCAAAGATTTTGCGTTCATTAGACAATACATAACCTTTTTTTACATTATAATCTTTATTACATAAAAATTTCTTTATTGCACTATGAATTGTATAATCTTTGCCCGACTTAATTTCAAGTGGAACAACTGAAAGATTATTATAATCATCTATTAAAAAATCAACTTCACCATTCGCTTTATTATCATAATAAAAAAGTTTGTATCCATGTGCTTTTAATTCACTTGCGACAACTGATTCATAAACAGTTCCTAGATTAATACTTCTTTCATCATCAAGAACGGCTTTAATATTATTTTTGTATAAAATGTTAGTTAAGAGTCCAACATCATTAAGGTATAATTTTAATAAGTTTTTACTACTAGACTCAATAAGTGGAAATACTAGGGTAGATAATGCTTTAACTTCTAAGGCAATACCAGAATTAATTAAATAATCAAACTCATCTTGATAACTTGAAAATCTTTTACCCTTAATATTTTCAATATTTTGAAGGACAATTCTCTTCTTTTTATTTTCTAAACTAGAAGGTATTAAATCATAAATACGCTTAATTTTTAATTTATGTTCTTTGTCGTACTTACTTGCATCATCTCCATAATAATCATAAATATCCGATTGAATTTTACGAACTTCAACAATATTCATTTTATTGATAAAACAATTTACAGCATCTGGCAATCCACCAATTAATAAATACTTCTTAAATAAATCTAAAACCTTGGCATGAGTAGTTTCTTCTAAACTTTCAAGTCTATCAAACTTATTTTTCAAAGAGTTAATTGCGTAATCATTAAAGTTATTTGCAAGTAAGAATTCTTCAAAATCTAGTGGAAACATATGAATAACATCAATACTTCCAATAGGAATAGAAGGTGTTTTTATAAGTGTTTCCCCAAGCAACGAGCCACTGCAAATATAAGTAAATTTATCATCTTGTTTTAAGAATTTTAACATAGATAAAAATTGTGGATATTGTTGAATTTCATCAATAAAAATAAGCGTATTATCCTTATTTTTCATTTTTTCACCAGCCACCATACTTAATTGTAAATAAAAATCTTCTTTATTATTAACATTTTCAAATAACTTATTACCAAGACTATCTTCAACAAAATTTATCTCAATGTAATTTGTGAATTTATCCTTTAGTAATTCACTAGCAACATATCTAATAATATATGATTTACCAACTTGTCTTGCGCCATCGACGATCATAATTTTATTAGATCCATTTTGTAAATAATCTTTAATAGTTTTTTCAATTTTTCGATGCAACATGATACATTTATTTCTCCATTCGTTATATATATTACACTTTTACTATAAAATTTAATACTAAAAATTACACTTTTCCTATATTTTTTACGGTCAAAAAATACACTTTTCCAATAAAAATGAACTTTAAGAATAATTAACTTGTTTAAAGATATAATTAACTTAAAACTTATATCGCTCCTAAAATAAAAATAGATCATTTTCTTAGACTTACAAAAATCTTTATAATTTCTTTACAATTTAAACTAAATAATCCCGATACAATCGCATTAAATTTCATTTCAATTACCTTAAAAATAGTGTTTTTAAAAAAGAAAAATATTATAATGAATACAAGGAGAAAAATTTATGAAAAAAAATTGTAGTCTTTTAAATTCAGCTTTATCAATAATTTTAGGTACATTTTTATTTTTAATTTATGTTAATTATTTAAAAGCTGATGGTATTAACCTTCTTTTAGGTATCTTTTGTTCTTTAGCAGGTTTATATTATTTTGTTTATGGCGTTATAACTCTTATTTTTAAAGATAAAATGAAACCAGTAGCTAATAAAGTATTAGAAATCTTTGCTGTCGTTTTAGTTCCATTAATGTTATTTTTAATAGTAGTAATTAATATTAATCATATGTCTGATTATATCGAATTAAATGCTTGGTTTATTATTATTTTCACTTTAATTGAATCTTTATTATTTATGGTTGTCTATATTGTCGAAAAAGTAGCCAATAAAGTCGTAAATGATAAAATCACCAAAACTTTAGCCTTAATCTTTATTTTATTTTCATTTATAGATCTTATTTTCAATTATGATGGCACAGTAAATTCAATAGGTAACATTGGTTTAGCTCGTATTGTTATTTATGTAGCATATGCTGTTTTACTTGTTAATTTAGTAGTAAAGAAAAAAGATTTCACAACCTTAGAATTAAATAAAGAATTTCCTGTAGAAACAAAAAAAGAAGAAGACACCAAAGCTTTAGAAAATAAAGAAGATAAATAATTTATATATAAAATTTAATAATTTAAAAAGGATTTAGAGTCAACTAAATCCTTTTTTAGTTTTGTTATTTATTTCTTTAAAATTCATTACTAAATAATAAAAAAGTTTTAAAAATTATATCTATTTATTAATAGCATCAGCAATTTGTTTTAATGAATTAAAATCGACAAAATCAACTGTTTTATTATAGGTTTCTATAAATCCTTTATCTTCTTGACTCAGGTTTTCAACTGGTTTCTTTTTAAGAAAATGATATAACATTCTCATCATCGTTTTATGTTTAAAATTTAATTTAGAATAATCTATACCACCTCTTAAATGGAAAATAGATGAATTTTTTAATAAATATTCTGGAACTTGTTTTTTAAAAGATTCTCTAATTTTATTTATATTTTCTTTATCACTTACGTCTGCAAGCCCTACAGTTACAAGAATAAGTTTGGTGTCTTTAGATACCTTTTTAATAATATTTTTTAATCCTTTTACTCCACCAGCATATAAAGCACCAAAATAAATTATCTCATCATAATCATCTAAGGTTTTAATGTCCTCATAATTTTCTGCCTTAAAATGCATCATTTCACCAAATTTTTCAGCATATCGCTTAGTTGTTCCATATTGACTACCATATATAACTAAAGCATTCATAAAATATTCCTTTTCTACTTTATTTTTAAAATTCATAAACAACTAATTTATATCATATATTCAAGGTTTTTTCTACAATTACAATTTATTAAATATTATTATGATAAAGTATATACTACAAAAATAATTATTCTATTAACCTTAAATTTAGAAAAAATATTACTGTTTAATATCAAATGATGTGAGACAAAATTATTCAACAAAAAAAGCATCTCATTTATAATTCAATTAGTACATTCAATTGTAAAAGGAGATGCCATGTATAGTTTAACATTAGAACGTAATTATTTACCACTAGATATTGATACAAGATATCATGCTTATGTGTTAACTTTCAAATGATGTGAGACTTTTTAGTCCTCGCTTTTCTCTTATTAT
>ERZ808286.853-NODE-853-length-17383-cov-3.838470_pt1 | contig 17383 bp, 13 predicted proteins | sample MGYA00521276_ERZ808286 | MGnify/ENA primary metagenome ERZ808286 (study PRJEB31516, sample SAMN03275607) | gut metagenome | biome: mammalia-associated habitat; material: feces | host: Papio cynocephalus | place: Kenya | collected 2012-08-01 ... | reverse complement strand
ATTTCTTCAAGCTTTCAAAATACAAAGATGCAATCATTAAACATATTAAAGAAAATCCTGATTTCATCGTTCCAAGTTTCAGAGCAAACGAAGTTTTGAACCAATTACAAGACATTCAAGATATTTCTGTATCTCGCTCAATTTCAAACGTAACTTGGGGTGTTCCTGTTCTTGATGACCCAGAACAAGTTATATATGTTTGGATTGATGCACTTTCAAACTATATTACAGCACTAGGCTACAACCCAGACGGCGAAAGTGATGAAAAATTCAACAAATATTGGCCAGCAAATCTTCACGTAATCGGTAAAGATATTCTTAAATTCCACAGCATTTATTGGTTAGGAATTTTAATGGCTCTTGATTTACCATTACCAAAACAACTTTTAGCACACGGCTGGATTACAATTGACGAAACAAAAATGTCAAAATCTTTAGGCAACGTAATCGCACCTCAAGATATTTTGAAAAACTTTGAGCTTGAAACCCCAGATGCTCTTCGCTACTACATGGCAACATCTGCACCTTGCGGTAAAGACGGCAACTACTCTGATGATGATTTCAAAGAAAAAGTTAATGCACATCTTGCAAATTCAATGGGTAACTTATTGAACAGAACTCTTTCAATGCTTGTTAAATACTTTGACGGCGAAGTTAAACCAGAATTTAAGACTGATGCAAGTATTTTAAACACAGCTAAAAATACTATTGATATTGTAAAAAATCATTTTGATAATTACGAAGTTGCGGAAGCAGGAAACGCTATTATTTCACTTGTTGACGTAACTAACAAATATGTTACAGACAATGCACCATGGACTTTAGCAAAAGAAGAAAAGATGCTTGAATGTGGTCAAGTTTTAACAACAGTTCTCGATATTATGTGCGTAATTGCTTCATTAATTGAACCATTCTGCCCTAATATCGCAAAAGAAATGGCAAAACAATTATCATTTGATTTATCTATAAAATATGACGATTTAACTGTTGATAACATCAAAGTTGGTAAATTAATAGCAAAAGAAGATATTCACCCTGTATTTTTACGTATGGATTCTGAACTTGCAGACAAATCAACTAAGAAAAAATAATTATGGATATCAAAGAATTAAAAAGCAGAATAGCTAAAAACAAGGAGTGTCTTTGACTTAGAAAATTCTAAACAAGAACTTTCTAAACTTGAGGCAAAGTTACAATCTCCAGAAGTTTGGGCTAATCAAAAACTTGCAAGCGAATTAGGTCAAAAAACACGAGAAATAAAAGAAAATATCTCTCGGGTTGAGCATTGGGAAGAAATAATCTCTGATGCTGAAATTGCTTACGAAATGCAAGACGAAGACCTAATCAACGAAGCTAATTCAAACTTAGAAAATTTAGAAAAAGAATTAGACAAATTCGATGTTCAATTAATGCTTTCTGGCGAATACGACAGTGCCGATGCAATGCTTACAGTAAACGCAGGCGCTGGCGGTACTGATGCTCAAGATTGGGCAGAAATGTTACTTAGAATGTACACTCGTTGGGCTGAAAAAAAAGGCTGGAAAGTTACTTTGCTTGATAAATCAGAAGGTGATGAAGCCGGCATAAAATCGGCAACAATAAAAATTGCAGGTAAATTTGCTTTCGGTTATGCAAAAGCCGAACGCGGAGTTCATAGACTAGTTAGAATTTCACCATTCAATGCAAACGGCAAACGTCAAACAAGTTTTGCAAGTTGCGAAGTTTCACCAATTATTGAGGATTACGAAAAAGAAATTATAATTCCACCGGAAGATATTGAATTAGATACAATGCGTTCAGGTGGTGCAGGCGGTCAAAACGTAAACAAGGTTGAAACGGCTGTTAGAATTTTGCACAAACCAACAGGAATTGTAATTAAATGCCAACAAGAACGTTCTCAACTTCAAAATAGAACTATTGCAATGCAAATGCTTGCCGCAAAATTACTTGCAATTCGACAAGCTGAACATGAAAAGAAACTTGCAGAATTAAAAGGTCAAAATTTTGATATCAACTTTGGTTCTCAAATTCGTTCATACGTATTTCACCCATACAAAATGGTTAAGGACCACAGAACAGGTTATGAAGTGGGAAATGTAGATGCAGTAATGGACGGCGATATTGACGGATTTATTGAAGCATATTTAAAACAATAAAAAAAGGCGGGCGGTTATGTTATAACCGCCCGCCTTTTCAATAAATTTTGTTATTTTCTAACTTTATTTTCTTCACCCTTCACAAGACGTTTAATATTTTCTCTATGAAGATAAATAATGTATAATGCGCCAATTGCACAATATACAACGTATGCGATTGGTTGGTGGAAGAAATACATTAAAACAGGAGCGCAAGCAACTGCAATAATTGAGCCTAATGAAACATATTTAGATGTATAAGTTATTGCACCCCAAATTGCAGCAATAATCAAACCCACTTGCCAATTTAGTGCCAAAATTGTGCCAACACCTGTTGCAACCGATTTTCCACCTTTAAATGCTAAATAAATAGGTTTGCTGTGACCGATAATTACAGCAACCGCAGCAACTACTGCAGGAATACCTAATTCAGCTTTAAAGTGAGCAAATAGTACGGCTAAAATTACAGGAACAGCACCTTTTAGGGCATCTAATAACATTACAATAAAGAAATACGGAGTTCCCAAAACTCTTTTTACATTTGTTGCACCTGTTGAGCCTGAACCGACTTCTCTAATATCCTTGCCTGTTTTAGCTTTTACAATAATGTAACCTGTTGGAATTGAACCGATTAAGTATGAAATAACAAAAACAATTCCTAACATATAAAACCAAGTTACAAATTCTTTTAAAATTCCAACTATATTCATAAATTTCTCCTTTTTGTCGATTATAAAATATTATCTTAAAATTATCAAATAGTTAATATCTGGTTTAACGTCTTTATTTTTAGGCATTTTTTTCCATAACTTCATGTGAATTGTTGCAGGATATGCCATTGTCGTAAATTTCAATTCATTTTGAAGAGGCGAACCATTATTACAGCCTCCTTGAACACCACAAGCATTGCCTAAATGAATGAAATCTTTGAATGCATAAACATTTGTCGAAATATTTTCTTTTTGCGTAAATACTGTATTTTTCAAATTATCTGCATAAGCAAATTTGAACCCTAAATCACGTGCATTTAACCCCTTCAATAAGAAAGTATGTCCTAAATTTCCTCTATATGCAGAAACTTCAAAAATAACTTTTATCGTATTTTCATCTTTTGAATAATTAATTTTTATAGGGATTAAGTAGTCAACAGGAGAGCAATCTTTTTTATCTTTGTCATCAAAACTTAATCTATCTAGTCCAACAAGCATTGTAGGATTGTTTATATAACGACTTTCTTCAGATAAACCAACATTCGCTTTTGCGCCACGTCCTGTACAAGTTAGAGCCTCAATACTTAACCAAGGTTTTTTATCAACAATTTGTCCAAAAACTTCTTCGGTTGGGGTGTAATTTCTGTTTTTAAAGATAGTTTTTTCTACATAAGTTTTTCTTAACTGATAAATTTCACTTCTTTTTTTATAGTTTAAATCTGTCATTGGATTAATTGGTACACTACCTGTAACCCAATATTCATCAGCTTCTTCTTTATTAAATTTTTCAAATGGGCTGTTTGAATCTTCTTTTTTAAACTCATTTTCCGGATATTCTACTTGAATATCGACATCATCAATTGTATCGTCTTCGTCTTCAAGTTCTTCTTGCCAAGGTTTTTGAGAAGACAACTTTAAAGCACCTTTTTTATGAAGATTATCAAAAAGGTTTGGGTTAATCATAAAGTACAAAATCAATCCGACAACCGCTACAATTATTATTAAAAAATTTTTAAATTGATGGTTATTCGAATTCATTTTGCTCTTTCTATTTTTTAGTTCAAATTAGGCAATATCCCAACGTCCGCAAGTACCACCCCAACGTGCAATGATATTACCTTGAATATCTTTGATATTTTCGTAGTGAGGGTGGTTATGTTCGTCCATACCTTCAACGATAGTAATAACTTCACATTGATTAGAGCAACCGTTGCAATCACAAGTGATTGAAGCGAAATGCATATCACCAACTTCCCAACCTCTGAAGGTTGTTGGTTTTTCTGTGTATTGGTGATTTTCCATTGCCAATAATGCTGCACCAATAGCACCCATTGTTTGGTGGTTTTCTGGAACTACAATTTTTGTTTTTAATTCTTCTTCAAATGCCTTAACCATACCCTTGTTAGTTGCAACACCACCTTGGAATGAGATTGTTGGTAACAAATCTTTTCCTAAAGCTAAGTTTGCAAGATAGTTTCTAACTAATGCTTGGCAAAGACCATATAATAAATCTTCAACAGGATAACCTAATTGTTGTTTGTGAATTAAGTCACTTTCTGCGAATACACCACAACGACCTGCGATACGAGCAGGGTTTGTAGATTTCAATGCAGTATCACCAAATTCTTCGATTGGAACATTCAAACGTTGAGCTTGGTGGTCTAAGAAACTTCCTGTACCAGCCGCACAAACTGTATTCATAGCAAAATCTGTTACAATACCGTCACGTAAAATAATAATTTTACTGTCTTGTCCACCGATTTCTAGAATTGTTTGAACACCTGGAATATTAACACTTGCAGCTACTGCGTGAGCTGTAATTTCGTTTTTAACAATATCAGCACCAACTAATGCACCTGCTAAGTTACGTCCTGAACCTGTTGTACCAACACCTTTTACATCATATTCTTGTGTTGATTGAGCTTTCAAGTGTTTTAAACCTTCTTGAACCGCCATAACAGGTTTACCTGCTGTTCTTAACATGTAACTATCAACGTATTTTCCATTTTCATCAACTAAAGCTAACTTTGTTGTAACTGAACCTACGTCTATACCTAAATATACTGTCAATGCCATATTTATACTTCCTTTTCTTCTTTGTAATTAAATACTATCACAAACAAATGTAAATGATTGTAAATATACCAAAACGCATGTCTAAAGTTTCTTTTCGCCCTTGCCGTTATAAAAAACATAGGTAGTAATGCGTGAAAGTGTGACATTATGGTTCAAGGCATTAATTGGAATAGTTATTCAGCAAACCAAATTTTGGAAATGAAACAAAAAGGCGTTCAAGTTCCAGATGATGTGCTAAAAAAAGCTGAAAGTTCTATTTCTGAAAAAGATGCAAAAGAAATTACGGCAGAATCAAATGACGAAAAAGATGTTGAATATAATGTTACTGACGATACTCAAAATATTGATGATTCTGAATACAAATCAAAAATTCAAGATGTTACAGATTTTAAAAAGCAACTTGAACAAGAAGGTGCTAGCTTAAAATCAATGGTTAAACAATTTACTACAAAAGCAAACGAAAATACTACGATGTTAAGTGCATCATTAGAAGAACTTAGCATGTTTACAGATTTTATCGCAGAAAAACAAGATGTTGCCACTGAGACTCAAGCTAAAGCTAAAGAAGAACAAGCAGAAGTTCAAGAAACTGCTGAAAAAGTAGCTCAAGAAATTGAAAAGAAACAAGACGAAATTGAAACAATTAACGATAAAGTAGATTCTGGTGAGGCTACAGAAGAAGACAAAGCAAAAGCTGAAAATTTACAAGGTGAAATTCAAACTATTACTGACAATGGAAATGCAACAGTCGCAGCAAAAGAAGATGTTGTTGCAGACTTAAACACAGAAACAGCAACTACAATGAGCGATTTAGAAGCACTTACAAAACTTGTAAACGAAGATACAACTGATGCCAAAAAGGGCATAGATTTTGCAAAAGAAACTTACGACTTGTCTAACAAATTATACAAAAAAGGCTCAAAAGCAGGTAAAATTGGTGCAATAGCTGGTAGTGTTGTTGGTGGTACTTTGGGTGGTATCGGCATGAACTCAGTAAAAATAGTACATAATGACGTTGGCTTAACAAACACAACAGCTAAATCTAGCATTGGGCTTAACATTGGCGGCGGAGTATCTGGAGCTAGCATAATGGGTAGCTTAGGCTCACTATTTGGCTCTAAAAATAGAAAAATTGGTCAAGCCGGTATGACTGCTGCAAATCAATTAAATCAAGTTGCAACAAATCAAATAAATACAGCTCAAGTTATTGCTAACAACAATGGTATCGCAATCGGGATAACGGAAAATGCAAGCTCTGCTGTTACTGATTTGTCAGATACAATCAAAGATGCAGAAAATACAGAAGTAAAAACAGAATCAGAAACAACTGATAAAACTTTAGATGTTACTAATGATGATAACAAGCCAACAGAAACTCCTGCAACAACAGATAAAACAGATGTTGATGATCCAAACAAAAAGAAAAAAGAAGCATAATTGACTTTGAATAAAAATAGGAATAACAAATAGGCGGTTTGCATAAATGCAAACCGCCTATTTGTTTCAATCCTTTATTTTATCTACTGTCGCAAAACCAACACCGACACTTCACATCGGTTCACGCTTTTTCCGCCTGCGCAATCAAAGATTGCTTCGTTCATTCACTTACGTTTCATTCACAACGGCGGTGATATTATGTTCCGTCAAATGCTCCGCCGACTCCCGTCGCCGTGTGCTTGACTCCACATCGGCTTACGCACCTATTTCGCAATAACAAACGCAATTGCTTTTGTTTTATCGTGAGAAATACTCAATTTAAAACGAAGATTTTTAGATATCTTTTTCAACAATCTAAGTTTTGGACAGCCATTTTTATCGTGATAAGTTTCAATATCGGTTAAATAAACACCTGTAACACCATATTGTTGAAGAGCCTTAATACAAGCCTCTTTTGCACAAAACTTGCCAGCAAAATGTTGAGAAGGTTTTGCTTGAGCCAAGCAATATTCTTGTTCACTATGTGTAAAAATCTTGTCTAAAAGTTGTTTTGAACGATATTCAAATCTGTTGCTGTCTTCAATATCTACACCAATTTGCATAAAATTTACCTCTTTTTTAATATTCTATATTCTAATTTATTTTATCATGGTAAAATAAAATTATACAGTAATTATGAAGGGAAAAATATGAATAAAGAATACTTTCCACAAGAAATAGAAAAAAAATGGCAAAAGTATTGGGAAGAAAATCATACTTTCCATACGCCAGACGACAGCGACAAGCCTAAATATTATGCGTTGTCAATGTTTCCATACCCAAGTGGAAAACTTCACATGGGACACGTTAGAAACTATACAATTACTGATGTAATTGCTCGTTTCAAAAAAATGCAAGGCTTCAATGTTCTTCATCCAATGGGTTGGGATAGTTTCGGTTTACCAGCTGAAAACGCAGCGATGAAACACGGTGCTAATCCTGAAACTTGGACAGACGAAAACATTGCATATATGACAAAACAACTTAAAATGTTGGGGCTTTCTTATGATTGGGACAGAGAAGTTACAACTTGCAAACCTGATTATTACAAATGGACTCAATGGTTGTTCTTACAATTATACAAAAAAGGTTTAGCTTACAAAAAAGAAGCTGCCGTAAATTGGTGCGACAGTTGCGGTACAGTACTTGCAAACGAACAAGTTATCGACGGTAAATGCTGGAGATGTGACAGCGTTGTAGAAAAGAAATACTTATCTCAATGGTTCTTAAAAATTACAGACTATGCAGATAGACTTCTTAAAGACCTAGACAAACTTGAAGGTTGGGGCGACAACGTTAAAACAATGCAAGCAAATTGGATTGGTAAATCTCAAGGTGCAATTTTGAAATTCAAAGTTGCAGAAAAAGATATGGAAATTCCTGTTTACACAACTCGTCCAGATACAGCTTTTGGTATTACATACCTTGTTGTAGCACCTGAATACAAAGATATTGAAGCTCTTACAACTGAAGAAAACAAACAAGCAGTTGAAGAATATAGAGCAAATGCTCGTAAATTAACAGAAATCGAAAGACTTTCTACTGATAGAATTAAAACAGGTGTTCCTTTAGGAACTCACGCAATCAACCCATTTACAGGTGAAAAATTCCCTCTATGGACTGCTGATTACGCATTAGTAGAATACGGTACAGGTGCTGTAATGGCTGTACCTACTCACGATGAACGTGACTTCGCTTTCGCTAAAAAATATAACTTACCAATGAAGGTTGTTATTTCACCAAAAGATAAAGAATTAAATGTTGATGAAATGACAAACGCTTACACAGAAGAAGGTGTAATGGTAAATTCTGGCGAATTCAACGGAATGAAAAATGTTGATGCTAAAAAAGCAATTACACAATTTGCTGTTGATAACGGATTTGGCGAATTCAAAACTCAATTTAGATTAAGAGATTGGTTAGTTTCTCGTCAAAGATATTGGGGCGCTCCAATTCCTGTTGTATACTGTGACAAATGTGGTATTCAACCTGTTCCCGAAGATCAACTTCCTGTATTGTTACCAAAAGATGTTGATTTCTCTGTTGTAGGTAAATCACCAATTACAACATCAGAAACCTTCAAAGACACAGTTTGCCCTGTATGTGGCGGACACGCTGTTAGAGAAACAGATACAATGGATACATTTATGTGTTCAAGCTGGTATTACTTACGTTATTCAGATGCTAGAAACTCTGAAAAATGCTTTGATAAAGAACTAGTTGATAAATGGCTACCTGTTGACCAATATGTCGGCGGTATTGAACACGCTATTCTTCACTTGTTATATTCAAGATTTTTCACAAAAGCCTTGCACGATTTAGGTCTTGTAGGTTTTGATGAACCATTCAAAAACTTGTTAACTCAAGGTATGGTTCTTAAAGACGGTTCAAAAATGTCTAAATCTAAAGGTAACACAGTAGACCCAGATGAAATCTTTAAAAACTATGGGGCTGATACAGCAAGAACATTTATTCTTTCAGATTCACCTCCAGCAAGAGACTTCGATTGGTCAGATGCAGGTGTTGAAGGTTGCTACAAATTCTTAAACAGAGTTTGGAGACTTGTTTCAACAAACCAAGACAAAATTACTTTTGATTACAAAGTTCCAGAAACTCGTACAAAAGCTAACGATGATTTGGTTCGTATGGTTCATATCTCAATTAAAGGTATCACTAACGATATCGCAAATGACTTCCAATTCAACACTGTAATTTCTAAATACAGAGAATTAGCAAATTACATTTCTGATTGGACTAACAAAGCTCAATGGAACGATGAAGATAAAAACGTATTCAGTTTTGCAATTTTAACATTAATGAAATTAATGTCACCTGTTGCAGTTCACATGACTGAAGAAGTTTGGACTTCGTTAGGTGCAAAAACTTCAATCCACGACGAAAAATGGTGCGAATATGATGAAAACCTTGCAAAAGCAAGCTCAATTACATTGGTTGTTCAAATCAACGGCAAAGTTCGCGACAAAATTGAAGTTGATGAAGCCTTAGACCAAGAAGAACTAAAGAAAGTAGCTCTTGAAAGTCAAAAGATTAAAGATGCAACAGCAGGCAAACAAGTTGTTAAAGTCATCGTTGTACCTAAAAAATTGGTAAACATTGTGGTTAAATAATAATGCGTAAGCCGATGTGGAGTCAAACGCACGGCGACGATGAGTCGGCAGAGCATTGACGCAACATAATATAAGCGACGTAGGAACGCAGGACAAAGTCCGAGTACCACAGGAGCAAAATGCGAAAGCCGATTTAGACTAAACAATTATAGAAAGCGCCGAGGTTAAAACCTCGGCGCTTTCTATATAAATTAAATTTATTAAATCTTAGTGACTCCAACCATCTGGAAGTTCTTTTTTAGAATATTCAATCGGTTTTTTAGGTGCTTCTGCTAATTTTTTATCCAAATATGCGATTGTTTCAGGGAAGTTTTGTTGCAAATATTGTGAACGTATACCCAACACTTCGTGAGTTTTAGCAGTTGTTAAAAGTGCATTTGATTCAGCAATTGTTTCTTTTTTACCACCGATTTCACCGTTGTAATGAGTTTCATGGTTGATAAAGTATGCAATGTGATTCCTTTGAGCATCTGGATATGCTTTGTTAAATGCTTTCTTTTCTTTTTCGTAAATTTCGTTAAATTTTTTATCATTAAACAATGCATTCTCAACTGTTTCTTTTTGTTTTTTCATATCAACATCTTTTACGTCGCATGCGTGTCCTAATTCGTGTAGAATTACGAACAAGTCGTTACCTGTAACAATTTTACGTTCTGCCTCTGTTGTTTGAGAGTAAGAACTCAAAACATCAGGAATACCAACCAATTTGTTTGTTGATTGTTTTAGTTTGAACAATTCTTCACCAGGCATTTGTTTTAGAACATTCAAAATAGGTTCTTGCATGCCAGAAATATCTTCAAAAAGTTCAAATTTTGCAGTTCTTTTTGGATTTTCAAGGTCTTTTACAGTAATTCCATAACCTTTTTCAGGCATTGAAATTTCGTATTCGTGTCCATTTTTTGCTGAAATAAATTTTTTGTCATTTACAACTTCAAAAGATTCGCTGTTATTTAGTAGGACTTTACCTTTTTTGTCTGTAATTTTGTAATCAACAATTCTGTTACCTTGTGGGTCATCTTCGTATAGATATTGAGTTCTAACCCCTAGAGGTGAAGTCATATCTTTTTTAATTGTTGTAATACCTGTTTTTTTGTCAACTTTTGCAGACGAAATTTCTTTAACTTCGCCGTTTGCCATTACGTGCTTGATATTAAAAATACCTTTAACGTCTGATGGTTCTGTATATTCAGTTCTTTGAACTTTTCCATTTTTATCTTTAACAAGTCTAAGTTCGTGAGTTACTATACCTCTACCTTTTGCATTAAGTTCATAACGAGTTTTAGCAGTTGTATTGTTTCTTAAATCATTAACTTTTTTAATTTGATATTCTTTACCATTTTGAGACTTGTAGTGAGTCAATGTTTCAAGAGCATAACGGTTAAGTTTACTATCCATAACCTCTTTCATTGTAACATCGTTATTTTTTACAACTGTCTTTGTAAAATCATCATCATCTACAAAACCTTTTTTAACAGCAACAAGAGTATAATCACCTTTTGAATAAACATCTCTTGCAAATGTAACTTCTTCTAAGCCGTCCTCGCCAAGAGTTTTTACCATATCATTAACTTTGCCTACTAATTTTTTAGTATCTATCTTTGTTGGTTCTTGAACAGTTTTGATGATATTTTTGCCTGTCAAAGGAGTATCAATTAATTGTGCAACTCTCTTGATGTCTTTTGGCTCCATGTGATAAACATCTTCAACTTCACTTGTTGTTGAAAATTTTAAATCATCTTTTTTGTCTTTTTTAGTCGCGATATCTGTAATATCTTTTACCGTATCATAAGGAAGCGCGAGAATATTTCTCAATCCTAATTGAGAGATGTTCTTTTGTGGTGCTAATTTTTGAGCAAGTACGCATTTCTTAGGCTCTTCTTCCAAAGATTTTTTAATGCCTTCCATTACTTGCGGATAACGAAATTTATTTGTTTTTCCGTCAGATTCTTTAATATTTGAAAGAGTATCCATTACAACATCAGGCGTTAACGATTTTTCAAACTTATCGTCCTTCAATCCTGTTTCTTTTACCTTTGCTGGTTTCTTTTTTAATTCTGTGCCAACAACTTTTGGCGTATTTACTCTATTTATTTCCATTTTTGTACCGTTTTTTCTATTTTGTTTTTTAATTCTACCTTATTTTTGTTATTTAAACAAGTATTCTGACATTTTTGCAATTGTTTTTGGGAAGTATTGTTGCAAATATTGAGAACGAGCTGCAATATCAGTTTGTGTATTATATGAATTCAATAATGCATTTGACTCTGCAACAGTTTCTTCTAAACCACCTCTTGAACCTGAATAGTGTTCTTCTACGTCAATAAAGTAGTTGATATGGTCTCTTTGTGCATTTGGAAAGGCTTTGTTAAATGCAGCTCTTTCTTTGTCATACACTTTTTGGATATCTTCTGTTCTTGTTAAAACGCTATTTCCATCTTTGTTATCTTTTGAGTGACCTAATTCGTGTAATACAGAATAGAAATCATCTACAATATCAATTTCTTTTTTATCTGGCCAATAGCAACAATCGTCTAATTTATCCACACCTTTAAGAATATTTGTTGTATCTTTTAGGTTAATTAATTCTTCTCCTGGGAACTTCTTCAACAAGTTAAGCATTGATTTTCTGTTACCTCTAACCATTTTGTTTAGGTTCAAACTGTTTTCTTCTTTAGTATCTCTATCCTTTACAGTCAAAGTATTTTTATCATCACTTACTGTCATTTCATAGACTTTGCCATTTTTTGATGAAATAAAATGATTGTCATCTACGACTTCAAACGATTGAGAGTAATCTAATAGAGTTTTACCCTTTTCATCAGTAATTTTATAATCAATAATTCTGTTACCTTGAGGGTCATTTTCATATAAATATTGAGTTCTTGTACCGTCTAATGATTTCATATCACGTTTTACAGATACAATACCTGTTTTCTTATCAATTTTACCTGATGAAATTTGTTCTACTTTTCCGTCTGGATAAGCGTATTTGATATCATAAACACCTTTAACTTCTGATGGTGTCATATATTCTGTTCTAAGTTTTTTACCATTTTTGTCTTTTACAATTCTAACTTGGTTTTCAACATTTGGATAACCTTCATCATCAATGTATGAACGAACAGAAGAAATTGTATTGTTTCTGTAATCGTTTGTTTTTCTCAATTCATACATTTTACCACTTGCAGAAGTGTATTCAGTTGTTTTATCAACCGCAAGTCTGTTTAAATTTTTATCTAATAATTCTGTTTTTGTAATACCAAAAAGAGTTTTACCTGTAATTACATAAGCATTTTCAGGATCATAAACATCTTTTTTGAAAGAAACTTTATCTAAAGATTTTGTACCACAAGATTTTTCCATTTCATTGATTTTTGAACCTAGTTTTTTCAAATCAAGTTCTTTATTTTGCGCAATATCAATCATTTCATTTGGCGCAAGTGTAGTTTCTGTTAAAGGTCTTATTCTTTCTAAATCTGGAGCAGGTAGTGTTGAGAATTTAATCAAATGACTGCTTGAATATTTTGAATTACCATTTTCTTTTGTTTTTTTAGAAAATTCATTTACAATTGCTAAAGAATCAGCTTTTCCATAAGAAATTCTTGCTAAATCTTTACCTTTCATGTTTGATAAATGAGCCATTTCTTTTAATGGTTCTAATCTTGCAGGTTCTCTATCAACATTTTTTAAAATTTGCACAATATGCTGAGCATTATAGACAGATTTACCGTTTTTGTCTTTAATACTTTCCAATTCGTTTGTAAAACCTACTCTATCATAAGCGGATTTTTCAAATGTATCTTGCTTTGGTTCGTAACTGATTGGAGGAGTTGCCTTGCCTAACTTGCCACTCTTACCCTTTCCTCTTGGTCTGTTCAGTTGTTGAACTTGAGTAACATCGTACGCTGATACATTTCGGATTGCCATTTTAAAAACACACACTTTCTTTGTTTTGAGTAAACTATATAGGCTTAAACGCATGTGAATATTCTTTTTGCCATGTTTGACACTCATTTGTAACATGTCTTAACGCTATATTTTCTTAATAACTTTACAAAACGGAATAAGTTTGTTAGAATATATGCGTAAGTTTCTTTAAAAAGAGAACAGGAAATCCTGTTCTCTTTTTATAATAAAGGATAGAGGCTATGAAAGAAGAAGTTAATAGACACGAAATTTTAGAAAAAGTTATGCCACTTGTAGAAAATACAGCTATGAGGTTTAACTTAGTACCTGTAGAAGTTGATTTTACTAAAGAAAATCACCGTTGGTATCTTAGAATTTTCTTATTTTCATACGACCACCCTGTTAACCTTGATGACTGCGAAAACGTTACAAGAAGTATTCAAGACTTTTTAGACGAGTTGATTCCTTGTAAATATTATCTTGAAGTATCTTCTCCAGGGTTAGAAAGAAAATTCAAATCTGACAAAGAATACTTAATCTTCAGAGGAAGAAACGTAAGCATCAAGTTAAAAGAACAACCAACAGACGGTTCAGAACAAATTTTTAAGGCAAAATTGGTTGACTATGATGAACGCGAAGGTATTACAATCATCAGGCTTGAAGATGAAAAAGAAATGGTTTTACCACTTAGTGCAATAAAATCAACAAAGTTATATTTTGAATAGTCTATAAGACAATAAGACTATAAGACGATAAGTCAACTACAGTAAAAAGGACAAATAAATGTTTTACAAAAACTTGGAAGTTTGGAAAAAATCAATAGAATTTGTAACACAAATTTATAAAGAAACTGAAAAATTTCCTCAGTCAGAAAATTTTGGTTTAATATCTCAAATTAGACGAGCTGCAGTTTCTATTCCTTCAAATATTGCAGAAGGTTGCAATAGACATTCAGATAAAGATACCTTAAGATTTTTGGATATTGCAATGGGTTCAATAGGTGAAATAGAAACTCAATTAATAATTGCTCAAAACTTAAATTTTATAGACTCAATTGAAGATTTAAGTAATAATATACAAAATATCAGTGCTATGATAGTTGGATTAAAAAGTTTTTTGAATAATAAATGACTTAAAGCCTTATAGCCTTATAGTCTTAACAGCTTAATAAAGGTAAACAACAAAAAGAAAGAAAGGTAAATAAAAATGATTAAAATCGGAACAGCATTGTTTGAAGCATGCGAAGAACTTGAAAAAGAACGTGGAATTTCTAAAGATGTACTTATTGCATCATTATGCGATGCAATGGTTGCAGCTTACAAAAAATCTATGAAATGCAAAGAAGCAGCAAATATTGAAGCTATCTTAGATGAACAATCAGGTGAAATCGGCGTTTTCTGCACAAAAGTTGTTGTAAAATCAGTTGAAGACGGTATGGAAGATGAACAAATTTCTCTAGCAGAAGCAAAAGAAATTGACGAAGATGTAGAAATCGATGATGAAGTTAAAATCGAAGTTACACCTGAACAATTCGGACGTATCGCGGCTCAAGCAGCTAAACAAGTAATTACTCAAAGAATTAGAGAAGCTGAAAGAAACTTAGTATTAAACGAATTCTTAGACAAAAAAGGTACATTAATCACAGGTATTATTCAACGTGTTGAAGGCAGAAATGTTATCGTTAACATTGGTAAAACAGATGCTATCATGCCTTTAAAAGAACAAATTCCTGGCGAATATTACAAACCTGGTAACAGAATCAGAGTTTTCGTTGTAAACGTAAAAGAAACAACACGTTTACCACAAGTAATCGTTTCTCACGCACACGCTGAAATCGTTAGAGAATTATTTGAACTTGAAGTTCCAGAAATCGAAGATAATATCGTAGAAATTAAATCAATTTCTCGTGAAGCTGGTTACAGAACAAAAATCGCAGTTTGGTCAAATGACCCTGAAGTTGATTCAGTAGGCGCTTGTATCGGACCTAGAGGTTCTAGAATTCAAACTATCGTTAACGAATTGAAAAACGAAAAAATCGATATCGTTAGATACTCAGAAGACCCTGTTGAATATATCGTAAACGCTTTATCACCAGCAAGAGTTGTATCAGTAGACATCTTGGCTAATGATGAAAACGCTCACGAAGCAATGGTAGTTGTTCCAGATGATCAATTATCTCTTGCAATCGGTCGTGAAGGTCAAAACGTAAGATTGGCTCACAAATTAACAGGCTGGAAAATTGATATCAAATCAGTTTCTCAAATGGAAAAAGCTGAACAAGAAGCTCAAAGAAACTATGAATATCAAGATGAACCTGTTGAAGAAGAAAAAAATTATGATGAAGACGAAATCAACGAAGAAATTGCTGAAGAAATGAATCAACAAGGCGTTGATGAAGAAGATATGGTTCAAGAAGAACCTGCTGAAGATTCAGTAGAAGAATAATTAGTTATTAATAGTGGCGCAAATTGAAAATTTGCGCCACTATATTTATAGGAGGTTTTTATGAAAAAAATATTAATCGCATTATTTGCTCTATTTTTAGGATTGCAAGTTAACGCAGCAACAACTACAACAACCACTTCAAAATGGGATCAAGCTGCAATGCAAAAGAAATTAAACAATATTGCTTATGTTTTAATCAAGAAAAACAATTTACCAAGCGGTATTACAATTAAAGTTTCAACAGATGCAGACGCAAATGCTTATTCAAACATTAATAAAGAAATCTATGTTTATAAAGGATTGTTAGATTTAACTTCTGATGATACAGAATTAGCAGCTGTTTTAGGACACGAAATGGGTCATATCATTAACGGTCACTGCGCAAAACAATCTATTTTAAACTCTGTAATTGCAAATATGGCAGGTTCAGTAAAAACTGAAACAGCAGGTCAAGCAATTGGTGTTGCAGCAGCGCAACAAATGTCTACTACAAAATTAAGCAGAAAAGACGAATTTGAAGCTGACGTTACAGCAATCGACTTAATGGTAAACGCAGGTTATAACCCATTAGCAATGGTTTCATTGTTAAACAAAATGAATGACGGTTCTAACTTTGACTTGGTTGCATCTCACCCATCAAGCGAAAAAAGAATTATGAATGCTTATGATTATATCGCTTACACATACCCAACATTGGCTAAAAAAGGATTTAACTCAACAGCGTATAATAACGCATACAAATTAATTAGCTTGAATATTGAAGAAAGAAATGCAAGCCCAAAATTAATGAAAAAATACCAAAAAGAACAACAAAAATTGAAAAAAGATAAAATTAAACGTGCTAAAAAAATGTTGAAATCTGGTAACGCTTGGACAACTTCATACGCAGTAATTAATGCGATGAACCAAGAACAAGGACAATCTCAAACTCAATCAACAACAAATTCTCAGTTGCCAACAGAACCTGAAAAATAAAAAATTGAAAATATAAAATAAAGTCGCGGAGTTCAATGAACTCCGCGACTTTATTTTAACAAACTATTTACAAGATGTATTTGTCCAACTTAACACCTTACCGTTTTTACAAGTACCATTTGTTGCTTTTAAATAATCCATATTATCATTGGATATTACCCAACCAGCACAGGAAATACCCTTTTTAAAACACAGATTTGCAACATTAGCACCTGCACCTGAATTTTCAATACCTGTTGGAAGTATTCCGTCTGTTGTAATACTAAATTGAAAGAAATCTACACCATAAGCGTTTCTACCTTTTAATCCACCGTCAATATCAACGCTTATGCCACCACATTTGTTACTTTCACCAATTTTGGTACTATCATCAGATCTTGCACATACATTTGCACCAATTGGTTCAATACTTATTGAAATTGATGTTCCATCAGCCAAATTATTGCGATCATCAGGCCAATCATTTGGTCCACCACCATGGTCTGTATTATCTAAGTCTTTGTAATTTTTATTTTGAAAACAACCACTAACT
>ERZ808286.850-NODE-850-length-17422-cov-4.916105_pt1 | contig 17422 bp, 17 predicted proteins | sample MGYA00521276_ERZ808286 | MGnify/ENA primary metagenome ERZ808286 (study PRJEB31516, sample SAMN03275607) | gut metagenome | biome: mammalia-associated habitat; material: feces | host: Papio cynocephalus | place: Kenya | collected 2012-08-01 ... | reverse complement strand
CCAAACAAATCCGAAACTGCGAGCCACGAAGTGGCGTGGCAGTCCATTGGCGGCATCGGCGGACTGAGTCCTGACGGTCGGGGCTGGACTGTGCAGCTGGCTCGCTTGGATTGCCGCGTCGGACTCGCAATTTCGATTCCGTTTATGGCGGAGGCGGCGATCCTGGCTGTTTCGGTTTGATATGAAATCGAGGAAAATAAAAAAGGGGAATTGAATATTCCCCTTTTCCCTTTGTTTGTTATGCGGCGGTCAGCGCAGTCTGCCGAACGCCGACGGTCCCGCGTAGGTCGCGGTGTCGTCCAGTTCCTCTTCAATGCGGATCAGCTGGTTGTATTTCGCCAGACGGTCGGTGCGCGACATCGACCCCGTCTTGATTTGTCCGCAACCCGTCGCGACCGCCAGATCGGCGATCGTCGTGTCTTCGGTTTCGCCGGAACGGTGCGACAAAATCGCCGTGTAGCCCGCCCGGTGAGCCGTTTCGACGGCGTTCAGCGTTTCCGTCAGCGTGCCGATCTGATTGACTTTGACCAAAATGGAATTGGCGACGCCTTTTTCAATGCCTTGTTCCAGACGCGCCGTGTTCGTGACGAACAGATCGTCGCCGACCAGCTGGACTTTGCCGCCCAGCGTTTTCGTCAGCAGATCCCAGCCCGCCCAGTCGTCTTCGGCGCAGCCGTCTTCGATCGATTTGATCGGATATTTGGCGACCAAATCGCGGTAGTAGTCAACAATGCCCGCCGCGTCGAACGTTTTGCCTTCGCCCGACAGGACGTATTCGCCGTCGCGGTAAAATTCGCTGGACGCCGCGTCGATCGCCAGCACAACGTCTTCGCCCGCTTTGTATCCCGCGGTTTCGATCGCTTCGACGATGCGGGATAGAGCTTCGTCCGCGCTTTTCAGTTCGGGGGCGAATCCGCCTTCGTCGCCGACGTTCGTGTTCAATCCCGCCCGTTTCAAATTCGATTTCAACGCCTGAAACACCTCGGATCCCATGCGGACGGCTTCGGCGATCGACGGCGCGGAAACGGGCATGATCATAAATTCCTGAACGTCGATCGGGTTGTCGGCGTGTTTTCCGCCGTTCAAGATGTTCATCATCGGAACGGGCAGAACGCGCGCGTTCACTCCGCCGATATAGCGGTACAGCGGCAATCCGACCTCTTGCGCCGCGGCTTTCGCGATCGCCAGAGAAACGCCCAAAATCGCGTTCGCACCCAATTTTCCTTTGTTCGGCGTGCCGTCCAGATCGATCATCGTTTGATCGATTTCCACCTGTTCCAGCGCGTCAAAGCCGCAAAGTTCGCCGGCGATCGTTTCGTTGACGGATTCCACCGCCTTTAAAACGCCTTTGCCGTTGTAGCGGTCTTTGTCGCCGTCGCGCAATTCGACGGCTTCGTGAACGCCGGTGGACGCTCCGGACGGGACGGCGGCGCGCCCGAACGCGCCCGAATCCAGAACGACGTCGACTTCGACCGTCGGCGTTCCGCGCGAATCCAAAATTTCCCGCGCGTGAATATCAATGATTTCCGACATGTTGCATACTCCTTATCCGATGTGTTTAACCAGCCGGTCGATGGACAGCAAAGTTTCCAAAACGCCTTCCAAATCCGCCAGAGGAATCATGTTCGGTCCGTCGCTGGGGGATTTGTCGGGATTCTGGTGCGTTTCGATGAACACACCCGCCACGCCGACCGCGACCGCGGCGCGCGCCAGAACGGGGGCGAATTCCCGCTGACCGCCCGTCGACGTTCCGTTGCCGCCCGGCTGCTGCACCGAGTGTGTCGCATCGATGACGACGGGGCAACCTGTCTGTTGCGCCATAATCGGAAGACTGCGCATGTCGACGACCAGCGTGTTGTAGCCGAAGGAAACGCCGCGTTCCGTGACCAGAACGTTCGAGTTGCCCGATTGGTCGGCTTTGGCGACGACGTTTTTCATGTCCCACGGGGCGAGGAACTGCCCTTTTTTGATGTTCAGCGTCTTGCCCGTTTTCGCCGCGGCGACGACCAGATCGGTCTGGCGGCACAGAAAAGCGGGGATTTGCAGCATGTCGACGACGGGGGCGACTTCGGCGCATTGGCAGGGTTCGTGCACGTCCGTGATGACGGGGCAGCCGAATCGTTTTTTGACTTCGGCGAAGATTTCCATCGCTTTTTCCAGCCCGACGCCGCGCGCGCCGTTGATCGACGTGCGGTTGGCTTTGTCGAACGACGCCTTGAACACGTAGGGAATGTTCAGCTTTTTCGCGATTTCAACGATTTTTCCCGCCAGATCCATGGTGTGATCCATGCTTTCCAGCTGGCAGGGACCGCAAATCAGCCCGAAAGGCAGGTCGTTGGAAAAAGTGATGTTGCCGACTTGAACGCGACGGTTTTGCATGAGAAAGGCTCCTTGAACAGATATAAAAAAGACGGAAACCCGTTCGGATTTCCGCCTTTGACGAAGTTATTTCGACGAAACGGGAACGACGGGAACCGCGGGGTCGGCGGGCGCCGCCGCCGCGGGCTGTTCCATAAACGATTTTTGGGTTTTCGCGGCTTCGCCTTTGCTCATGATCGCCAGCGTCAGGCTGGTGATCATAAAACATGTCGCCAGAATAGCCGTCAAACGTGTCAGCGCGTTGCCGACGGAACGTCCCGTCATAAAGCCGCTCATGCCGCCGCCCAGTCCGCCCAGCGCGCCGCCTTCGGAACGCTGCATCAGAATGACGCAAACCATGCAAATCGCCAGAATGACGTGAACAACCAGAATAAACGTGTGCATCGTGTTTCCTTTCGCGGGAAATTACAGGCAGGTTTCGATGATCGACCAGAAATCGGCGACTTTCAGGCTCGCCCCGCCGACCAAAGCGCCGTCGACGTCTTCCAGCGCCATCAGTTCTTTGGCGTTGGACGGCTTGACGGAACCGCCGTACAGCAGACGCATGCCGTTCGCGACGTCTTCGCCCAGTTTCGCCTTGATTTCGGCGCGAATGGCGGCGTGAACGTCGGCAACGTCCCGCGTCGTCGGGGTGCGTCCCGTGCCGATCGCCCAGACGGGTTCGTAAGCGACGACGACGTTTTCGGCGGTCGCGTTTTCGGGAACGGATCCCTGAATTTGCGCGCGGCAGACGTCGATCGTTTTGCCGGCGTCGCGTTCGGCTTCGGTTTCGCCGATGCAGATGACCGCCGTCAGACCGTGTTTGATGACGGCTTCGGCTTTGGCTTTGACTTCGGCGTTCGTTTCATGATGGTCGGTGCGGCGTTCGGAATGCCCGACGATGGCGAAAGTCGCGCCGGCGTCCTTGATCATCGGGACGCTGATGTCGCCCGTGTGCGCGCCCGATTCGCAGGCGTGGGCGTCTTCGGCGCCGACGGCGACGCGTCCCTTGACGGCTTCGACGACGGGAACGATCCAGATCGCCGGCGGGCAGACCAGAACGTCGCAGTTCGGCTTTTCGACCGCCGCGTACTTTTCGGCGATGCCCGCCGCCAAAGCGACGCCGTCCGCCTTCAAGCAGTTCATTTTCCAGTTACCGGCAATCAAAGGACGTCTTTGCATTTTCATTCTCCTGACAAAAAAGACCGTTTAAAAATGTTTAGTCAGGTTTAGCACATCGGCGCGTCGAAAAAAACACTTATTTGATTCCGCCCGCCGTTTTTCCTGTTGCCAGAATCGCGCGCCGACTTTATTATTCACCCGTTTAACCATTTTTTAAGGATTCGGAAATGTTAAAGTTTTTTCGCGACCAAAAAAACAGCTGGCTGATGAAAGGCATTTTGATTCTGACGGCGTTAAGCTTTGTGTCCTTGTTCGGCACGGGGCGTTTTTTGGAAAAAATCCCCGATGAAAGCAAGCCCGTCGCCGTCGTCGCGGGACGGAAGATCACCGTCGCCGATTTCGTCGGCGAAGTCAACCGTCAGGCGCGGCTGATCGAAAAAATGACGCGCCAGCCTTTTTCCGTCAAGGACGCCGTTGATTCGGGACTGCTGATGTCCATGTTCAACCGCATGGTGTCGCGCGCCGTGACGGAAAAAACGGTCGACGTGCTGGGCTTGACCGTTTCCGACGAATCCGTGCGCGCCGCGATCGCCGCTTTGCCGATGTTCACCGATTACGACGGCAAGTTCAGCATGAGCGCGTACAAACAGTACCTGAGCGACACGGGAATCCGCGAAAAGGATTTCGTCGCCGACACGTTTCTGGACATGCGCGCGCGTCAGCTGACCGACGCCGCCGCCGCGGCGACCGCCGTCGGTGACGAAACCGCCGGCGTCGCCTACCGTCTGGAAAACGAAGTCCGTTCCGCCGACGTGTTCACGATCGCGCCCGAAAAGCTGAAGGTTTCGGGCAAGCCGTCCGCCGCCGACCGCGAACGCCTGTACAAGGAATTGGGCGACGATCTGATCGCGCCCGAAACGCGGTCTTTCACCGTGTTTTTCCTGACGCTGGACGACGTGTCGAAAAAAATCAAAATCACCGACGAGGAACTGCGCGAAGTCTTCAATGAAAACAAGGACGCCTACGCGACCGAGGAAATCCGCGACGTCGACCAGATGCTGTTCGACACGAAAGAAGAGGCGGACAAGGCTTTCGCCGCGCTGAAAAAAGGCGGGGATTTCATGACCGTAGCCAAGGAATACGCCCACCAGACCGAAGACCAGACCAAGCTGGGCGACCTGACGCCGTCGACCGCGACGGGCGATTGGGCGGACGCCGTCTTTTCCGCGAAAAAAGGCGAAATCGTCGCTCCCGTGCAGACGGCGTTCGGCTGGCAGATCCTGCGCGTGAACAAAATCACGCCGAAAGTCGAAAAACGGTTCAACGACGTGCGCGACGAAATCGAACGCAAAATGGTCGCTTCGCTGGCGTTCGACACGCTGAGCGAAACCGCGGTCGCTTTGGACGACCGTTTCGGCGCGGGCGAAACGATAGAAGAGGTCGCCCGTTCCACGGGATTCCCGATGAAAAAATACGAAATGGTCAATCCCGCGGGGCTGAATGAAAACGGAAAATCCGCCGGCGTGTCCAAAGCCGTTCTGGAACAGGCTTTCGCCGCCGACCCCGGACGCGAAACGCCGATGACCGAAGACGGTTCGGACTTTTTCGTCCTGCGCGTCGACGACGTGCGCGAACCCGCTTTGAAGCCGATCGAAAAGGCGCAAAAGGAAATCGAAGCCGCTTGGGTCGAAGAACGCCGGCGCGACAAAGCCCGCCGGATTTCCGACGAAATCAAGGCGGAATTGAACAAGGGCGCCGCGCCCGAAGCCGTCGCCAAAAAGACGGGCGCCGCCTATAAACGCGTCAAAACGGTCACGCGCAACGGCGGACAGCTGCCGCAGGCGGCGGCGTACCGTTTGTTCAGCCGCCCCGTCGGCGAAGCCTTTTCGCTGCCCGAAGGCGAAAACATGCTGGTCGTCAGAGCGGTGAAATCCGTTCCCGCCGACCCCGCCAAAAACAAAATCGCCGTCGCCGAACTGCGCGGTCGTATGCGCGACGCCGCGGCGGCGGAAAAGGCGGACGTTCTGCTGTCCGATTTTTCGGCTTGGCTGAAACTGGAAATCAAGGACGAAACCGTCAAAAAGGCGTTCGCCTATCTGACGAAATCGACGCAGGAAAGCGACGAAGACTATTGACGGTCTTTATATATAATAACAGAGAACGGCTCCGTTTCGAAAGAAGCGGAGCCGTTTCGTTCGCGCCGGAAATCAAGGGAGGAAAAATCCGGCGCGGTCAAACCGTCAGAACGGGTTGATGATGTCCAGAACCTGTCTGCCGATGCGGGGCTGCTGGACGTCGCTGATCGTGCCTTTGCCGCCGTAGGCGACGCGCAGTTCGGCGATTTTTTCGGATTTGATCGTGTTCAGCGTCGAAATATCCTCGCGTCTGATGATGCCCGTCATGTGCAGCTGGCGCATTTCATAGTTGACGCGGACTTCCTGCTTGCCGGAAATGACCAGATTTCCGTTCGGCAGAATCTGCGTCACGACCGCCGCCATCGTGACGTCGATTTTTTCATTGCGGTCGATCGACCCGTCGCCCGTGATGCTGCGGCTGCTGGTGATGTTGAACAGGTTGGACACGTCGACGCCGTTAGGCAAAATTTTCCCTGCATATTTTTCCAGTCCCGCCAAAGCGCCGATGCTGGTGCTGTCTTTGTCGTCGCCGCGCTTCTGTTCGGATTTGTTTTCCAGCAGGGCTTTGTCGGAAATGACGACCTGAACGGTCAGAATGTCGCCGACCTGGCTGGCGCGCTGATCTTTGAAAAATCCTTTCGACCCCGGACGCCACAGCGAATTGGCGTTGACGTAGGGCGTCTGCGGTTCGGGCATGGGCATGTCGACGGGCGCGTAGCCCTTTTCCTTTGTCGGGTTTTCGATTTTGGACAGCTCGGGTTCTTTGCCGACGTCCTTTAATCTGCCGAAATAGGCGCACCCCGCCGCGTTCAGCGCGAATGCCGTCAAAACGACGGCGCGCAGGGCTGTTTTTACGGTTTTGTTCATTTCAAGCCTCCCTTGTCGCTTTAAAATTTCACGTTGTTCGGTTCGACGAAAACGGTTTCGGGCGCCGTGACCGTGCCTTCGACGACGTTTTTGCTTTGGGCGTTCATCACGCGGACGGCGTCACCCAGTCCGCCGTTTTCCAGCGCTTTCCCCTTGGTGCTGAGCATGATGCCGCCCTTGGCGAACGTCAGGGTGACGGTCTTGCCTTTGGCGACCATGACCTGCGTTTGCACGTCGCCGGCGTCGATCGCGTTGCCCGCGCGCACGCCGCGTTTGATTTCCTTGCCGATCAAATCGTCGATTTTCGCGGGGTCGGAACGCCGGCGCGCCGAATCGGCGGAAACGGTTTTCAAAACGATGTCGTCGCGCGTCAGGATTAGTCCGGCTTTCAGGTCGCGTTTGGCGGTCGGAATTTCCAGCGTGTAGGTCGCCTTGCCCGTGAAATCCAGATCGCGCGGAGCGTCGTCGCCGGCGATCAGGCGCAACGTCGCCGAAAAAGTCTTGCGCCGTTCGTCGTATTCCGCGAAAACCGTTTCGAAACGCCACGCCGATTTCGCCGGAACCAGCAGGGGAAAAGCGTTCGAATGAACGCTCAGTTCCGCGTTTTCGGGCAGTCCGCGCGCTTTCAATTCCCGCGCCAGCCGGGCGACGACGTCCGCTTTGGCGATTTCGTCGGCGGCGCGTTTGACGGTCGCGGCGGTTTTCGCGTCGGCGGGCGACCAGTCGATTCCGTGCTTTTTAGCCGCCTGTTCCAGCCATCGGGCGGGCAGAATCGCCTCCTGTCCCGGCGCGGGGGCGGGGGCGACGACGCGGGCGCCCTTTTCGGCGTCCAGTCCGGAAAACAGGTCGCCCAGCCGGATTTTGCCGGCGGTGATCGTCGTTTCCCGCTTCAACACGACGGGCAACGCCTGCAAATCGTCGTCGACCGCCGTTTCCGTCCCCGAAACGGCGGCGGGCGAAAGAACGATGATCAAAGCGGCAATCAGGCGTTTCATGGCGTTAAATCCTCAGGATTTCAGCTGGTTGATCGTGGACAGCATCTGGTCGGCGGTCGTGATGACCTTGGAATTCATTTCGTAGGCGCGCTGGGCGGAAACCAGATCCGTGATTTCGGAAACGACGTTCACGTTCGAATTTTCCAAATGCCCCTGCAAAATCTTGCCGAACCCCAAAGCCCCCGGAACGTCCGTCGTCGGATTGCCGGACGCGGGCGTTTCGACGAACAGGTTGTCGCCGATCGCTTCCAGCCCCGATTCGTTCATGAAATTCGCGATTTCCAGCTGACCGACGTTCGTCAGATCCGTCTGACCGTCTTCTTTGACCCAGACTTCGCCCGACGCGTTGATCGTGATGCCGGTGACGTTTTCGGGAATGGTGATGCCCGGCTGAACCGTGTAGCCGTCCGATGTGACCAGCAGTCCGTCGGGGCTGACCTGAAACGCGCCGTCGCGGGTGTAGCCCGTGCCGCGGTCGTTCGGCAGTTCGATCTGGAAATAGCCGTTGCCCTGAATCGCCAGATCCAGCGTGTTGTCCGTGTTCAAAACCGATCCGTGTTCCGAAACGCGGTAGACCGAAGACGTCTTCACGCCCAGCCCCAGCTGAATGCCCGACGGGACGATCGTGCCGGAATCCGACGAATTGGCGCCGACGCGGCGCATGTCCTGGTACAGCAGGTCGTGAAATTCCGCCCGTCTGCGCGAATACGCGGTCGTGTTCATGTTCGCGATGTTGTTGGAAATGACTTCGACGTTCGTCTGTTGCGCCAGCATTCCCGTGGCGCCGATGTGAAGAGCTCTCATAACCTTGACTCCTTAGCTGAATAAACCTTAACCGCCCGCTTTGGCGTAGACCTGCATCGCGTTTTGACGGCGCGTGTGTTCCGTGTCGATCATCATCTGAATGTTTTCGTAAGCGCGCTGCAGCTTGATCATCGCCGACATTTCGACGACCGCGTTGACGTTCGACGTTTCGATCATGCCCTGTTCGACGTTCGGGCGGACGGGCGTCGCCGCGTTGCCCGCGACGTTCCTGTACAGTCCGCCGTGCGTGGCGCGCAGTTTCTGCCGGTCGGCGAATTCGACCGTTTGCAGCGTCGCGACGACGCCGTTTTCCGTCACGATCGACCCGTCGCGCGTGACGTTGAACTCCGTTTCTTCGGGCGCGATGAAGATCGGATTGCCGCGGTCGTCCAGAACGGGATCGTTTTCCGCCGTGACCAGCATGCCCTCGTCGTTCAGTTTGAACTGCCCGTTGCGGGTGTAGCGCACGCCCTCGGACGTGTCGACGACAAAGTAGGCGGGACCGTGAATCGCCAGATCGAACGGATTGTCCGTCGCGGAAAACGCGCCTTCGGTAAAGTCGCGGACGATGCCGAAATCGTGGACGAACGACAGCTTGTCGTCCAGCAGGCTTTCGTCCGTTTTGCTTTTGGACAGGTATTCCGTAAAGTAGGGCTGGACGCCTTTGTATCCCGCGGTGTTCACGTTCGCCAGATTGTTGGCGACCATGTCCAGCTGGTTCCACAGCCCCATTTGGCGCGACAAAGCGATGTAAAGTGTGTTTTTCATGTCCTTTCCCCCTTCGTTTGACGGAGCGGCAAAATTTCCTGAAAACAAATATGCACAAAACGTGCCAATTTTTCGAAACGGTCTTTTTTCTTGAAAAAAAACGGCGGGGAAATTATGTGTTCCGTAAAGGGCTATAACCTGTTATTAACCAAACCGGCGTATAACGGACACAATCACCGACTGTTTTTTAAAGGATTTGAAATGGCGGAAGAAATCGAAAACGAACCGATGCAAGACGGGGACGAAGCGCGAAAACGCCCCGCCGTCGCGCCGAAAAAGAAAGTGTTGCTTTTGCTGCTGCCGATCTTTTTGGTCGTCGGATCGGTCGTCGGGCTGTATTTTTCGGGAATCGCCGATTCCATTTTGACCGTTCCCGATCAGGAACGGGAAAAACAGGCGGAACGGGACGGCGGCGAAACGTCGGACGCCCTGTTTTACGACATTCCGGAAATTCTGGTGAACTTGTCCGCCAAGGCGGGGCAAAAGCCGATCTATTTTAAAATCAGGGTCGCGCTGGAAATGAATTCCGCCGAAGACATCGCCTTCGCCGAAAAAATGCTGCCGCGAATCGTCGACAGTCTGCAATTTTACCTGCGCGAAATGCGGTTGGAGGAATTGCAGGGATCGATCGGCACCTACCGTTTGAAAGAAGAAATCAACGGCAGGCTGAACCGCATTCTGGCGCCGGTCAAAGTCAACGACGTGTTGTTTAAAGAAATTTTGATTCAGTAAGGGGTGCTTATGGCGCAAGACGGGCAAAACAACCTGACGCGGGGGACGCGGACCGACGTTTCGCCGGACGGCGAAAGCGTGTCCAATATCCTTAATCAGGACGAAATCGACAGCCTGCTGAACGACGGCGCTGGACGCGAAGAGCATACCGGCGTGCAGGCGCTGCTGAACACGTCGACGGTTTCCTACGAACGTCTGCCGATGCTGGAAATCGTGTTCGACCGGCTGGTGCGGCTGATGTCGACCACGTTGCGCAACTTTACGCAGTTCAATATCGAAATCACGCTGGAAGGCATCGACACGATGCGTTTCGGCGATTATCTGGACGCTGTCGCCCAACCGTCCATGATGTCCGTGTTCAAAGCCGAAGAATGGGACAACTACGGTCTGATGACGATCGATTCGTCGCTGATCTACACGATGGTCGACGTTTTGCTGGGCGGTCGCCGCGGCACGGCGGCGATGCGGCTGGAAGGACGCCCGTTCACGGTCATAGAACGCAATTTGATCGAAAAGATGGTGCATCTGGTGCTGTCGGATCTGTCCGCGGCGTTCGACCCGCTGTCGCCCGTGACGTTTCGTTTCGACCGTTTGGAAACGAATCCGAAATTTGCCATGATCTCGCGTCCGTCGAACGCGGCGGTCGTCGCGAAATTCCGCATTGATATGGAAGACCGCGGCGGCAGGATCGAACTGCTGCTGCCCTACGCGATGCTGGAACCCGTGCGCGAACTGCTGCTGCAAGGGTTCATGGGCGAAAAATTCGGTCGCGACAGCATTTGGGAAAACCATCTGGCGGAGGCGCTGTGGGTCAGCGAAATCGATTTGCTGGCGGTTCTGGACCGTCACATGACGTCGCTGAAACAGGTGCTGAACTGGAAAGTCGGCACGCGTCTGCTGTTGAACGCCACGCCTGATTCCGAAGTCGAAATGGTTTGCGGCGACATTCCGATGTTTTACGGGCATATGGGGCGCAAAAACGACTATATCGCCATTCAGATCGAAGACAAAATCAAACGGCAGAAGGATTAAACGCCATGTCCGTCGAACTTCTCATCAACATCGTCGTGATTTGCCTGCTGGTGCCGACGATCGTTTTCGCGATCATTTTGAACAAGCGGCTGGAAGTCCTGCGCAACAGCCGCGCCGATCTGGGGCGTCTGATCGAAGCGTTCAACGACGCGACGACGCGCGCCGAATCGGGAATCCCCCGTTTGAAACAGGCGGCAGACAGCGCGGGCGGACTGTTGCGCGATCAGATTCAAAAAGCGCAGACGCTGCGCGACGATCTGGCTTTTATGATCGAACGCGCCGACGCCGCCGCGCGGCGGCTGGAAAGCGCGACGCGCGACGCGCCGTCCCCCGCTTTTGAAAAAACGTCTTTCAAAACAGCCGAAATCAAGACGGACGACCTGCCGTCCTTCGCGCCGCGCAAGCCGCAGTCCAAACGCGTTTTAGCCGACGAGGATCTGATTTCCTCCGCCGTTTCCGCGGCGCAGGACATTCTGCGCGATTCGGGCGGGGAACAAAAGCGGAAAGGTTACCGGCGCCCGCTGGCGGCGTCGATCGACGACGTCGGCGCCGACCGGTCCGAAGCCGAACGCGAAATGCTCAAAGCGTTGCAGTCGGGACGGTGAGGGGGAGCTGAAAAATGGCGCAGACAAACCGAAAATCCGATCAATCGCGCAAAGCCGGAAAAGGCAAAAGGAAATCTTCCGTTTTCCGTTTGCTGCCGCTGGTCATCTTTTTCTGCGTGCTGACGCTGTCCGTGCGCGTCGGCGTCCTTTGGCGCAATCTGGCGACTTTGGACGCCGGAACGTCCGCCGTCGCCGTCACGCCGGTTCAAGCCGCCGCCAAAACCGAACCGCCCGCGCCGTCGTCGAAAGTCGCTCAAGCCGCCGCGGCGGACAACGGGGGCAGAGCCGATAAAAAGGAACACGCCGGACGCAGTTTTTCCCAATCCGAGCTGGAAATCCTGCAAAAGCTGGCGAAACGGCGCGAGGAGCTGGACGTGCGCGAACGCGGCATTGACCAGAAAGCGGGCGTTTTGAAAGCCGCCGAAGCTCAAATCGACGCCAAAATCGCCAAATTGAAAGAGTTGGAGGCGTCCATTAAGGATCTGGTCGGCGTTTATGACCAAAAGGAACGGGAACGGCTGACGAATCTGGTTAAAATCTATTCGACGATGAAACCGAAGGAAGCCGCTCGCCTGTTCAACGACATGGACATGTCCCTGCTGGTGCGCGTGTTCGAACAGATGAAAGAATCCAAATCCGCTCCGATTCTGGCGCTGATGGATTCGGCAAAGGCGAACGCGCTGACATCGGAACTGGCGAACAAAAAATCCCTGCCGGGATACGGCGGGGTCGAAGACGATTCGAAAAAATGACGCCGGCGGCGATAAAGGGCTTTTATAAACAGCAAAGATAAACTAAACTGCCTTTAAAATATACTGCCGGAAGAGGATTAAATATGGCTGTTGATAAAGGTATTCGCGTTCTGATCGTCGACGACTATCAGACAATGCGCGGGGTTATTCGCAATTTGTTCAATTTGATCGGGTTTGAAAACACCGTCGAAGCGGGAACGACCGGCGAAGCGTTGGAAATTTTGAAAAAAGGCGGCTGCGGGCTGGTCATTTTCGACTGGCGCACGGGTCCCATGCCGGGCGAGGATTTTCTGAAAACCGTCCGCGCCGACGAAACGGTCAAGGACATTCCGTTCATCGTCGTCAGCGCCGAAAGCAACGACGAGCTGACCGACGTGATGCGTCGGGCGGGGGCGGCGGACTTCATCGCCAAACCGTTCACCAAAGCGACGCTGGAAAAGCGTTTGACCGCGCTGTTCGGCGAAATGTAAGCCGGAAAGGAAAGTCGGGCGTTATGGGCGTGTTGAAAAAAATCGCGGCTGTCTGGCTGGTGTGGCTGTTCGCCGCGCCCGCGTCCGCCGCCGCGACGCCCGCGCCCCGCATGGCGGCGGTTCAGCGCGAAAAGGAAACGCAACTGCTGTTTTTCTGGCGTCGACCCGTCGGCTTTTCGCAAAAAAACGAAGCGGGACGCTACACGCTGTCTTTTGACGCGGACGCCGAAGCCCCCGTCGACAGATTGAAGCAGATTTCGACCGCTTTGCCGGCGCAATGGCGGAAAATGACGGCGGCGCGCGACGGAAACCGGCTGAATTTTTCGATCGTCCTGCCCGCGGGGGCGAAAGCCCGCGCCGTCGCGGACGGTCGCCGCGTGACGCTTTCCCTTTACGAACGGGATTACGAACCGGCGCCGAAAACGGCGGAAAAAAACGAAAGCGCGACGGTTCCTCCGCCCGCTTTTAACGCCGGTTCCGAACCCGCGCCCGAAAAGCCGGTCGTTTCCGAAAAGACCGTTTCCGAAGAAACGGCGGTCGCGCCTGATGCGCCGCGCGCGGCTTCCGTTCCCTATGACGATTCGCAGAAAAACATTTCGCTGAGCCTGTCGTCCCCCGTCAGTTTCGCCGAAGAACGGGCGGCGCCGGAAAAACAGGCGTTGAAAACGGCGCAGGCGGGGTATCGCGCCGCGTCGCTCAGCTTTCCGTGGTCGCGCATGACGGCGGCGGCGGCTTTCCGCCGCGACGGGTATGTGTGGCTGGTGTTCGACCGGCAGGGGGAATTCGATTTCGGTCTGGAACGCGAACTGTACAAGGACATCATTCTGGAAATGGTGCAAATTCCCCATTCGCAGGCGACGATTTTCCGTCTGGTGACGCAAAAGGGCTACAATCCGTCTTTGCGCCGCGAAGGGTTGCTGTGGGTCGTCGATCTGATGTACCAGCCGGTGCGTCCGCGCCGTTCGCTGGATCTGGTTCTGCAAAGAAAAACGCCGTTCGGGGCGCGCATTTTCGTCCCGCTGGACGAGGCGTCGCAGGTCATTCCCCTGATCGATCCCGAAGTCGGCGACTTGATGTACATCGTTCCCGTGTTTTCGACGGGCAAAGGGGTCGCCGAAAAGCGCGCTTTCGTCGACGCGACTTTTCTGCCGACGGCGCAGGGCTTGGTCGTCGTCCCGAACGTCGAGGACATGAACGTTTTCGCGTCGACGTCGGGGGTCGAGGTGCGCGGTCCGAAAGGCGGCTTGCGCTTTTCGTCCGAGGACGTCTTGGCTTATCTGGCTAAATCGAAAATCAAAACCGATCCGATGGCGCAGATTCTGGACGCCGGCGCGTGGGCGGACAACACGCCCGAAACGTATCTGACGGTTTTAAAGACGTTGCAGGCGAACGTCCTGTCCGCCAAACCCGAAAACAGGGCGGCGCGCCGTCTGGTTCTGGCGCGCTATTATTTCGCGAACGGCATGTATCCCGAAACGATCGGCGTTCTCCGGACGATCGAAACGGATTCGCCCGATCTGGCGAAAAACGCGCCGGTCGTCGCCTTGCGCGGGGCGGTCAACTTCATGATGATGCGCTATGACGAGGCGATCGGGGATCTGTCTTCGCCGCTGTTGAAAGGAAACGCGGCGGCGGATTACTGGCGCGCGGCGACTTTGGCGGCGTCTTCGCGCACGCCGGAGCTGTATCTGCCTAAAATGCGCGAAAACATGGCGGTCTTGCAGACGTATCCCCGACCGCTGAAAACCAGGCTGGCTTTGGCGGGACTGCACGCCGCGGTCGCCGCCGGCGACGAATTTTCCATTCAAAACTTTATGGAAGCGGCGATGGATCCCCGCAATTCCCGCGCCGAAGACAACGAAATATCCTTTTATCACGCGCTGTGGCTGGAATCGACGGGCATGTATTCGCAGGCGCACGCCGAAATGAAAAGTCTGGCGGACGGCGACGATTTCTATTTCCGCGCGATGGGCGGTCTGGAAAAAATCCGCATGGAAACGCGGTCGAAAGTCCTGCCCGCCGACGAACGGATCGAAGAACTGGAACGGCTGTCCTATGCTTGGCGCGGCGGCGAATTCGAATACAACCTGATGATCATGCTGGTGGACGCCTACCGCGAACAAAAGGATTTCGCGCAGGTGCTGCGTATGCTGAAAAACATGCAGGTGCGTTTCGACGGCACGCCCGAAAGCAAACGAATCCAAAAGCTGATGGAGGAAATCTTTCAAAAGCTTTACCTGAACGAACGGGAGGACGTCCTGTCCCCCGTCAAGGCGATCGCTTTGTACGAAGAATTCAAGGAATTGCTTCCTCCGGGGGAAAAGGGGGCGAAAATCGTCCGCCGTCTTGCCGACCGGCTGGTCGCGATGGATCTGCCCGACCTCGCCGCCGATTTGCTGGACGACCAACTGCGCCGTCCCGTCGGCAACAAAGAACGCGGGCTGATCACAACCCGTCTGGCTTTGGTGCGTCTGCTGAACAAAGAACCCGAAAAAGCGATTCGCGCGCTGGAACTGGGCGAAAAATATTCCTATTCCGGAAAAATCGCCGCGCAGCGAAAGCTGATTCGCGCCAAGGCTTTGGCTGATTTGAACCGCGTCGACGACGCCGTCCGAACCCTGAACGGCGACGATTCGCTGCCCGCTCGCCAGTTGCGCGCCGAAATACTTTGGCGCGCGCAGCGCTGGGATCAGGCGGCGGATGCGCTGAAAACGCTGATATCGAAACCTCAGCCGAACACGCCCATGACGGAACAGGAAGCCCAGCGGGTGCTGGATTGGGCGGCGGCTTTGCGGCTGGCGGGGCGCCCGAAAATCGTGATGCGCCTGCGCGAAAGCTTTATGCCGTATATGGAAAAGACGAAACTGGCGGCGGCGTTCGACTTTATCACCAAAACCCCGCAGCAGGGACTGCTGGATTACCGGCAGGTCGCGGCGGAGGTCGAATCGGCGGAAACATTCCATTCTTTCGCCAAAGAATATTCCGAAATGGTCAAATCGCAAGGGCTGAGCGAAGCCGTTCGCTAGTGGAGGGAACATGTTTGACAAAATGCGCGACTGGGGCGGGCAGATGGTTGCCGCCGTTCAGCAAAAATACGACGGTTTCGTCGATTCGGTCGACCGGTTCAACCGCGATCTGCTGGAAATCAGGAATTTGTTCGTCGGCGTCAAAAACATCGTTTTCGCCGTCTGTTCCTTTATCGGTCAGCAAACGGCGGTTTTGCTGTTCTGCACGTTCGCGTTCCTGTTCGTCGTCAATCTGATTCCTTTTTTGTTTTTGGATAAGAAAGTCCGCTACGGTCTGGGCGTCTGTTTCGGCGTCTGGCTGGGGGCGTCGTTCGGCTACACGTTGTGGGCGACGACCAAATACGCCCTGATCATGCTGTCGCCCGTCATCGTCGAATATTTGATCGCGCGTTTGTTCCGGCTGTTCGGCGGCGCGCTGAAATCCGGACTGGAAAAACTCTTGGAACTGTTGAAAAACGCCGTCTACGCTTTGGTTCGCAAAATTTTCGGCAAAAAGCGCGAATCGGAAACCGTCGGATCTGATGACGAAAAAGAGTGTTAAAGCGCTGAAAATTCTATAAGATAAACCCGATACGAAACCGTAACGGTTCAGTATCGGGTTTTTTGGTAAAGTCTGTTTCCCAATTTTCGGCGGAACGGACGGACTGTTGCAAAAATTTGTCCGACCGCCGAAAAGAAAGAAAAGCACTGTAACGTCGGAAATTCAAAAGGCTGTTGCATGGTCTAGTTTGTTTTTCCGCCGTTACAAAAAGAGTAACTCCGAAAACGGAATTTTTCAAATGAAAATTTCTTTTTCGGAAACGTCGCCGCTTTTCGAAACGGATTTGTTTATTTCGGAGAGCGACGCATGAACGCTGCAACAAGAAACGATGCCTTTCATCAACGCCTGACGCTGCTGATCGGAACGCAGGAACCTTTCCGCTGGGCAAAGCAGATCGGCATTCCGGCGGCGACTTTTGACAGGATATGGAACAAGCATGACATTCCCAAACACGATCATTTGTGCCGAATCGCCAAAGCTTGCGGCGTGTCCGTCGACTGGCTGCTGACGGGCGAATCGGCGCAAACGCGCTACGGCGCCGTTCCGCTGATCGGTTTGGCGAACTGCGGAATCGCTCAGGGCTGGTTCAACGAATCGGAACGCCGCGACCGGATTCTTCTGCCGTCTTTTATGGCGCCGGACGGCGCTTATGCCGTATTGTGCCGCGGGCGTTCGATGGTGCCGGCGGGAATCGACGACGGCGACGTGTGCGTGGTCTGCCCGAATCGTCCCGTCGAATCGGGAAAGCCCGTTTTGATTCGCACGAAATCCGTTTCAAAGGGCGGGGAAATCGCGCTGTCCACCATCAAACTGTTCGATTCGCAGGAGGACGACAGCGTGACCATATCGGGCTGGCTGGATCCCGATGAAACGGGATACCAAAGCAAATTTACCGAAAAACGCCTGAAAAAGTGCATCACGGACATCGCTCCCGTCGGAACGGTTCTGAAAGTTTCGATTCCCGAATCGATCGAAAAGCCCGAATCCGCTTTGCGCGCGGACGTTTTGACCGATTGTCTGCGGGCGCTGGAACCGCTTTACCGCAAAACAGATTCGAAAAAATTCGCCGATCTGGTCCTTTTTCTGTACGGACAGGCGGCGAAAAACGGCGGCGTCGATTTTAAAACCGTCGCCGGACTGGCGGAAAAGCTCGGAAAATGAAAAAAAACGAAGAAAGTAGAAAAAAGATATTGACTAGTGAGGAGTAGGGGGTAT
>ERZ808286.847-NODE-847-length-17439-cov-3.699321_pt1 | contig 17439 bp, 14 predicted proteins | sample MGYA00521276_ERZ808286 | MGnify/ENA primary metagenome ERZ808286 (study PRJEB31516, sample SAMN03275607) | gut metagenome | biome: mammalia-associated habitat; material: feces | host: Papio cynocephalus | place: Kenya | collected 2012-08-01 ... | reverse complement strand
GATTATTAAGGATTTATCATCAATTATGATTGAAAAATTCCTTGGCGAGCTTAATAAGATTAATGAAAGCTTTAAGATTACTTTCAGAGAGCTGTTTGGAGGCGGAAACGCAAGATTAGAACTCAATGATCCTGAAAATCCTCTTGAGTCGGGCGTGGAAGTATTCGTTCAGCCACCTGGAAAGAAGATTCAAAATATGTCGCTATATAGTGGAGGAGAGAAATCTCTGACAGCTATGGCAATTATCTTCGCAATCCTAAGAATTAAGCCACTTCCATTCTGCTTATTCGACGAAGTAGAAGCTGCGCTTGACGATTCAAACGTAGAAATTGTAGACAAATATGTTAAAAAGCTTTCAAATGAGACACAATTTATCTTGATCACTCACAAAAAGCCAACAATGGAAAACGCTCAAGCTTTGTTCGGAGTAACAATGGAAGAAAAAGGTGTTTCAAAGATTGTTTCTGTTAAACTTGCAGATGCTATTAAACAAGCTGAACAGGAAAATGCATAAGGAGTAAAAATGGGATTTTTTAAGAAAATAGGGGAAGCCTTGAGAAAAACACGCGAGGCTTTCTCTAGAAAAATTGATGCAATAATGAGTCATGGAGAACTAAACGATGATTTCTATGACGATTTAACGGATATTCTTGTTTCCTGCGATATTGGAGTGAAGACAAGCATGCAAATTGTTGATGACCTTCGTCTTTATGCTCGCAAAAACAAAATAAGAACAGCAGAAGATGTAAAGAAAGCGTTAAAAGAAATCATTGCAAGTGAGTTTGAAGAGCTTCCTAAAATTGAGATTGAATATCCTGCAATTATCACTATTATTGGTGTGAATGGTGTAGGAAAGACAACAACAATTGGGAAAATGGCAAAATATTTCAAAAACAACAAGAAAGAAGTCACTCTTGTTGCTGGAGATACATTCCGTGCCGCTGCATCTGAGCAGCTGACTATGTGGGCAAACAGAACTAAAACACGTATTATTAAACACGAAGAGGGCGCAGATTCAGCAGCTGTTGTCTTTGACGGAATTACAAGTGCTAAAGCCAAGAAAACAGATGTTCTCATAGTTGATACAGCTGGAAGATTGCACACGAAAACAAATCTTATGGAAGAGCTTAAAAAGATTGATAAGATTGAAACTAGGGAATATCCAGATGCTCATAAATATACCTTTATCGTCCTTGATGCGACAACTGGGCAGAACGCTTTGTCACAAATTTCAGCATTCAATGACTTCGTTCATATCGATGGAATTATCTTGACAAAGCTCGACGGCACAGCTAAGGGCGGAGTTGTTATAGCTATAGAAAAAGACTATAAACTTCCAGTTGTATTCGTTGGAGTTGGCGAAGGAGAGGATGATTTAGAACTATTTAATGCCAAAGACTTCACAAACGACTTGTTTTAGTGTTTAGTGGAAAAATATTTACATTAAAGACTATTATGTTATGAAAATATAACATAATACTTATAAATTTTACAGAGTGGAAGCTCTGTATTTTTTTTAAAAAAGATAGACAAGCAAGATACGACTTTTTTCGACATATATTATCCCGTAAGGAGAAAATCTATGTTCTTTGAAAGCCTTTCATACTTTTTAAGTAGGATAAATTGCTTTTCAGCATTCATTAATACAGCGGAGGAATTTCCTCAACCTCTTTCAAAAGAAGAGGAAAGAGAAATTTTTGACAGATACAAAAAGTTTAACGATATGGAAGCAAGGCAAAAGCTTATTACTCACAATCTTCGATTAGTTGTTCATATTGTTGGGAAGTATGCGGGTGGAGTAAAAATTGAGGCCGATGACCTTATTTCAGTTGGAACAATTGGGCTTATGAAGGCCATAGATTCTTTTGATTATGACAAAGGAGTGCAGCTTGTAACTTATGCTTCTCGTTGCATTGATAACGAAATTCTTATGCTGCTTAGAGCAAATAAAAAATACAAGGAAAATATGTCTCTTGGAACAGTAATTGGCGGGGATAAGGACGGGAATGACTTTATGCTTATGGATATTATTCCATCCGACGAAGACGAACTTGAAGATATAGCGGATACTAATTTTATGGTTGAAAAAATAATGAAAAGCGTTGAAACTTGTTTAACTCCTCGTGAGCAAGAGGTTATTTTAAAAAGATATGGTCTTAAAGGCCACAGAGTCCTCACACAAAAAGAACTTGCAAAGGAAATGGGAATCTCGAGGTCATATGTTTCAAGAATTGAAGCAAAGGCTTTGCAGATAATAAAAAACAACTTAGAGTCGATAAGATAGCTAGCTTAAATTAAATATTATTTGTGTAAAAATTAGTGTAAGTGCACTTGAAAAAAATAAAAATTTATCTTCCTTAATTTAAATAATAAATTTTGCCTAAAAATTAGCTTTTAATTTTCAGGCATTTTTTTTGATGATAGAAAAATTTTTTTAACATAAAAGACAAACAAAAAGCAATTTATGTGATTAATTTATAATTATTTTTCTTTTTAGGATAATTTTGTGGCTTTTGACGACATCCTCTGATAATAAAATTTATAAAAATTTATTTTTTCTGTTGCAATTTTTATTATTTTGTTGTATCTTAAAATTAGAGAATTGTATTGGGAGAGAAGGCTATGGAAAAGGAGAAGTTTTATAGAGTAATAAATAGGTTAATTTTACCACTATTTACTGGGTCTTATTTGGCTGGTGAAGAACCATCCACTCAAAGAGATTCGGAGGTTGCCTATGGAAAGCAAAATACCTTGCTTGTTAAGCCTACGAAGAACGACGAATACAGATTAATTATTAAAAGAGGGCGAGCTTTTCAGCAATTTGAAATGAATTTGCTGAGATATGCTTTAAAACAATTAAATGACATCGAAGATATGAATTTATCCGATGCCAGCTACGAAAAAGTTTTGCAACACAAAGCTATTGAAAAAGCCATATGTCAATCTCTTTCAACGAACGCCGCTGAGGCAATGCTTGGAATTATCACTGAACTTGAAATTTGGTCAAACAGAACTTATGAAGGCAAAAGGCCAACTTTTGGAATTATAATCAATCAAACAGATTTGGATGATGCAGAAAAGACGATTCATTATTCTCACGTGCTAAATAAAGATTTCGTCGCTCTTCTTTCTGATGGAAAAAACTCATATCTAGAGTTTGATAGAACAGGCTATCTCATGGGTTACATATCACTTGCTAAAGTTAGAAGTTATGTCACATCCGCTCCTAACAACTTTGAGTTTATCGCAAGATATTGCAACGAAAGAAGAATTGGAATTGCTTTGACTGAAAGCGGGGATTTACTTGTTTTTAGAAACAGAGCTCTTGTTTTCGCAAAGAGAAAGGGAACATGGAACGTATATTGCCACGAGGAGATTATCCAGCTTCTATCTTACAGATCAAATCACTCACTAAGAGATATTCGCCGTGCAATCTACTTCACAGCGCTTGATTGTTCATTCAGTTATACAGGTGGAATTCTTGTATATCTTAACAAAGACACAATCAGAAATGCTCTTGTTACTATTAATCCAAAAGATTTACTCAAAGAAGAGTACTATAACTTGAAAAAAGAGATTGAACTTGACGAATCTGGTAAGTTGTACAACGTTGCAACAGCTGTGGAAACAAGAAAACTCTATGATCACGATTATGAGGAATTTTTGAGCGTGAACAAGTGTATGAAGACAAATTGTTTGCGTAAAATTATCGAAGGAAAGAAATTCCATGAACTCAGCAGAAAGATGCGTCAGGAACTTGTCGCAATGGATGGAGCTACTGTAATCGACTTTGACGGAACTGTCATCGCAGTAGGTGCAATTTTAAAAATTGAAGCGGGAAGCAACGAAGGAGGACGTCTTGCAGCTGCGACGAACCTTGCTAAATATGGTGTATCAATAAAAATTTCACAGGATGGTCAGATGCAAGCATTCTGCCCAGAGAAGAGAAATAGCAATCATGTAAAGCAGCTTTTCACGGTTAAATAAAAAGTGAATCTCTTGACAAAATGTTTTATATGTGATAGCATAATAAAGTCAGTTAGCCATTTGGTCGCAGTCTACTTGTTAAGAGTAGAATGAGGAAAGTCCGGGCTCCCAGAGAACATAATGCTAGTTAACGGCTAGTGGAGGCGACTCTAAGGATAGTGCAACAGAAATAAACCGCTCGAAAGAGTAAGGATGGAAAGGTGAGGTAAGAGCTCACCGGTAGGCTGGTGACAGCTTACGCTCTGTAAACCCCATTTGGAGCAAGGTTAAGTAAGGACAAATATGCGTTCTCTCATGTCCTTCAAAAACACCGCTTGAGGTTTCTGGCGACAGAAATCCTAGATAGATGACCAAATAATACAGAACTCGGCTTATAGACTAGCTGACGATGAAGTAGGTTTATCCTACTTTTTTTGTTTAAAAAAGTGTATTTTGTAAACTATTTTTTTATGAAAAAGAAAGAATATGTGTTCAAAATGAGTAATTTGATAAAAAACAGGGTGTATTATCACGCCCCAATTTCTTACAAGGGCGATGTTGACTTTGATAAAATTATGGATAGAGGGATAGACCTTTCTTATCCTGTTTTTATAATGGAAAAACCTTTCAAGAAAGAGCTAATTGATGCTTTTTTGGAAGCGCAAAAGTTTGCTGATTTCAACTTAATTATTAGAGAGAAAAACAAAAAAATTCAGAAAAGATTTAAGCGCTGCTATGTCGTAAAGCAAAGTGAAATTCCTTCGCTTGATAAACTGAATATAAACTATAAATCATATTCGACATATAACAAAGTCGAAGATGAGAACTATATAAAAATTGGCGGGAAGCAGGTCGATTTTGAACAAAAACTCTTTTACTTAGAGCAAAAAGGCCTTTGCGAGGATGTGTTTTTCAATATCAAAAAATATGTACTGAGCGGGGAGAGCGTTCAAATTGAACTTACAAATACATCCAAAATGGCGAAATCGGTGGAGTTTGAATATAATCATGTGCTTGAGCGCGGATATTACTCGTTTGATAAAGAGAAAGACAGCTTAAAAATAACAAATCTTCTTAATAATTCGGAGATTTATCTCAATGCCAATTTTGGAAAGATAAATGAAAACTATTCGTGCATAGACGGGCTTGAAAACAGTACTTTTGCAAGAATAAATCTTAAATCGAAGATCTATCTTAAGCCTCTAGAAAAGAGAAATTTCTTCCTTAATCTAGGATCGAAAAAATTTATGCTAAAAAATTTAACTGAGATAAACGAATGCTTTAAACTGTCGCAAAAGAAGAATTTTGAAATTTTTGATGTCAAGGTCGAAAGCGATAACAAATTCTTTGAAAGGAATTTCAACAGGGCACTTCCAAACAAAATATGGAATGCATGGCTAAACGGTCAAAGGGATTTAGACAGTGAAGATAAGTATCTTTCGATGAAAAACAACATCCTGCTTAAAAACGGGAAACGCTTTATTTTAGGGCGAAATAGATATCAGCTCAACAATGTTTTTGCATATAATGGCAAGGATTATGTGAAAATTGCTAAATCCCATTAAAAACAGGGCAAAGAGTGCATTGAGGTGTTAAAAATAAAAAATTGCATGATTTTTCTTGTATTTTTTGCTTCATAATGATATAATACAGGTGAAATGCAAGAAGAGAGAGTGCCACTCGCACAAAAAATGAGACCAACAAGCCTCGAGCAATTTGTTGGACAAGAGCACATTGTTGCTAAAAATAAAATGCTTTGGCGAGCAATCCAATATGGGAATGTTGGAAGTTGCATTTTTTATGGCCCACCAGGGACTGGCAAAACAACTCTTGCGAATATCATCGCAAAAACATTAAATGGAAACTTCGCAAAGCTCAACGCTGTAAGCAGCGGAGTTGGCGACGCAAAAGCCATAATTGATAGGGCGAAGAAAGACAAACAGATGTTTGGAATTGACACATATCTGCTTCTCGACGAGTGTCACAGATGGAACAAGGCACAAAGTGATTGCGTGCTAGAAGCGATTGAGGAAGGAAGCATTATCTTCATCGGTTCAACTACAGAAAATCCATATACTTCCATGACAAGAGCTATTGTTTCCAGATGCCACATTTTTGAATTTAAAAAAGTTGAGGCTAAGGATGTTAGAAAAGTAATAGATCGTGCTGAAAAAGAGGGATTTGATATTCCAGTGGTTGTTGAAGAGGATGCAAAAGATTATCTTTCTGACGCATGTGGAGGGGATGTTAGAACAGCATTAAATGCTTTGGAATTAGCTGTTGGAACAACAAAATTTTCTAAAGACAAAAAAGTACATATCACAAAAGAGATTATTGCAGAGTCGATTGATAGAAAACCTTTGTCACTTGACACAAGCATGTTTTATGATATTCTATCTGCATTCTGCAAGAGTATTAGAGGCAGTGACAGCGACGCGGCGCTATATTATGCTTTTAGATTAATAAACGCAGGCTGCGATCCATTGATTATCGCAAGAAGATTGGTCGCACATTGCTCGGAAGATATTGGAATGGCGGACAGCAATGCTTCATTACTCGCTGTAAATGCAATGTATGCTATTGAGAAAATGGGGATTCCAGAAGGATTAATTCCACTTTCACATGCAATTATTTATGCTTGTGAGGCTGAAAAATCAAACTCAGTCATCATTGCTATGGATAGGGCGAAGGAAGATGTTGAAAAATATGGAGATCTTCCAGTTCCTAATCATTTAAAAAATCATCCAGCAACGAACGCGGACGGGCATGGGAAATATAAATATCCTCATATTTATGGAGGATACTGCAAACAACAATATTTCCCAGACCAGATTAAGGATCATATTTACTATGAGCCAAAACAGAGTGGAAGGGAAAAGAATTTACAGAGAAAGAAATTTAGGGAGGACATATAAATGTGTTTTAAGCGTTCAGATGGACATAAAATAAAAGGCATGGGCATAATTGAGCAGGCTGGAAGCTTTTTCATGCCAGTAAGAACAGAATCTATCAATTATTTTATGGAAGATTTTAGGTGTGAGCCTATCGATGAATTTATCGTTCGTGAAAGAAAGAATGGCAATACATATTCATATCTTCATATTTTGCTCGCATCAATTGTTAGACTATATTATTTAAGACCAAAGCTCAACCGTTTTATAAACAACTGTGTAACATATGAGCACAATGCAATAACAATTTCCATGACAATCAAAAGTTCACTTTCTGATGCGGGCGAGGAGATTATGTTGAAGCTCGACTTCACAGGAAGAGAAAGCTTGGCGGAAGTTAAAGAGATTATTGATAATGAAATCAAGGCTAACCTAAACAAAGGGGATTCAACAGGTGGGACAGGAAAGACCGCAAACTCTTTTAATCACTTGCCGGCTTGGCTTTTTAGATTTGCAATGTCGATATTTAGGTGGGCAGATAAACATAACTTATTGCCTAAAAAACTAATTAAAGCAAGCCCATTTCATTGCAGCTGCTTTGTGACACACTTAAAATCTATTAAACAAGATGCAGTTCATCATCATTTATATAATTTCGGAACATGTAGCGTGTTCGTAGCAATGGGAAAGGAAAAGATGTGTCCTGTTGTAGAAAATAATAAAGAAATAAAAATGGCAAAAATGATGAAAATTGGATTTTCTTTAGATGATAGAGTCGCTGACGGATTCTACTATTCAAAGTCAGTTAAAATGCTCAAACAAATGATGGAAAATCCAGATTGCTTGAAAGAGGGAATGCCAGACGACGGCTCAAAGAACCTTGTAATTAAGAAGAAAAAGAAGAAAAAAGATAAGACTAAAAAGACAAAAACAGCAAAAGTCAGCAAAGAAAAGAAGAAAAAAACTTCAAGAAGAACAAAGAAAACACCTGAGCAAATTGAAAAACAAAAGAGATTAAAACAAGAGACTAGGGAGAGAAAAGAGGCAATTCGAGCTAAAATTAAGGCCGGAAGAGAAGAAATCAAGGAGTTAAAGAAACAAGAACACGAAGTTACTCATAACAAAGAACAAATTGAAGAATAAAGCTATTATGTTATAAAAACATAACATAATACTCAGATTAAAGAAGAGGAAAATATTCCTTTTCTTTTTCTTTAAATGTTTGGATTTTTATTTTATTTATGCTAATATATAATCATAGGAGAGAGCTAGTGAAAAAAGTAATTTATTTCATCTTATCAATTTTAGGTATTTTATATATCTTCTCACTTGCTGCAATGGTCGTTGTTCCTAAAGCGGCAGACCTTGGCTGGTTTGGACAAGTTTTGCATTATTTTAACCTTTATGGCGGGGCGGCTATTGTGTTCTTATTTGCCGCAACAAACTTTTGTGGAAATATAGCAAAAATTATTTTGAATATTTTGTTAATTCTTGTTACGATATTGTACATTGTGGCAACAATTATTCCAGGACAAATTGCTGGATTACTAGGATTTTAATTTTTATGGAAAGAATATTTTTAATCGACGGAAACAGTTTAGCAAACAGGGCGTTTTATGCTCTTCCTTTTTTGACAAATCTTAAGGGCGAGCCTTCTGGTGCAGTGTATGGCTTTGCGAACCTACTAATTAAGCTTATTACAGACGAAAAGCCGGACGATGTTATTGTTGCCTTTGATCACGCAAGAAAAACTTTTAGAAACGAGATTTATGCTGATTACAAGGGAACGAGAAAGCCAACTCCACCAGAACTTATCTCTCAATTTCCTGTTATAAAAGAAATGCTAAATAAGATGCAGATAACAACGATAGAAAGTGCTGGAATTGAGGCTGATGACATCATTGGAACACTTTCTAGAAGTATGCCGGGAAAGAAAAAATACATTATCTCCGGAGATAGGGATTTACTTCAACTTATTGATAATGAAACAGAGGTGTGGCTCACAAGAAAAGGGCTAACTGATTTGCAAAAATTAACGAACGAAAATATGTATGAGGAAATGGGCTTTTATCCAAAGCAAGTGATTGACATGAAGTCACTTATGGGGGATACTTCTGATAATATCCCAGGTGTTCCGGGAATTGGAGAAAAAACTGCATTAAAACTCATTGACACTTATGCGTCACTTGAAAATTTGTATAAAAACTTGGATGATATCGCAGGAAAATTAAGAGAAAAGTTAGAGGCGGGAAAGGATTTAGCTTTTATGTCAAAAGAGCTTGCGACAATCAAGACTGATTGTAAAGTTAAGTTCACTTTGGACGGACAGAAATTTCCATTTGACGCGTCCGTGTATAAATTCTTTGTTGACTGGAACTTTTCGAGTTTAGTTCACAGAAAAGATCTGTTTGAGGGAGATGTAAAACAGAGCCTTGACATCCCAGAAATCAAAAAGAAAAAGATTCAGAAAATAGAAGATGTTAGGGAAATTAAAAGTAGAATTAATGGCTGGATTGCTTATTCATTAGTTGATTTAGAGTTTTCTGTAAAGGAGAATGAAGTTTACTATCTTGACTCAGTGATTTCAATGTTTACAGAAACACTGTCACTTGAAGAAGTTATTGAAGAACTGAGAGATGTTTTTGAAGACGAAAAAATTCTTAAGCTTACAAATGCTGCAAAGAGCGATATGCACAAACTTGCGAAGCAAAATATTAAATTAAACAACTTTTTCGATATTGAGATTGCTAAATACTTGCTTTCGGCTGGGATTAAGATAAATAGCGGGGAAATCAAGCCTGCGATGTACTATGAAACATACAAAGATCAGTTGCAGAAAATTGAGGAGAATGGGCTAAGCGATATCCTTAATAACTGTGAGCTTCCACTTGTAGAAGTTTTATATAAAATGGAAGAAAACGGCTTTCAGATTGATGATAAAAAGCTCAGCGAACTTGACACCGAGTACACAAAAGATCTTGCCGAAGTTCAAAAGGAAATATATGAACTTGCAGGCGAAGAGTTTAATATAAATTCTCCAAAGCAAGTGTCAAATATCTTATTTAATAAGCTTCAGCTTAAATCATATAACAACAAAAAGCAGTCGACGGGAAGTGAATTCCTTCAAGAAATGGTCGATCAGCATCCAATTATCTTGAATATTTTGGCTTATAGAAAGATCAACAAGCTTTTAACGACATATGTTTCAGTTTATAAAAAGATTTGCGAAAATAGCGGAAATATCATCCATACAGTGTTTAATCAAACACTGACATCCACGGGCAGACTTTCTAGCTCAGAGCCTAATCTTCAGAACATCCCAACAAGAGATGATATCGGAAAGAATGTAAGAAAGCTTTTCGTATCAAAGTTCAAGGATGGAGAAATCGTTTCTGCGGATTACAATCAGATTGAGCTAAGACTCTTAGCGGATATGTCGGGCGAAGAAGAGCTTATAAATGCCTACAAAAGAGGGGACGATATTCACACGCTGACAGCTTCGCAGATATTTAATGTTCCAATTGAGGATGTGACCCCAGCTCAACGAAGGGAAGCCAAGGCAGTGAACTTTGGTATTATATATGGGATAAGTGATTATGGCCTTGCTCAAAACATAAAGACCAGCAGAAAGAGGGCAAAGGACTATATTGATTCATATTTCACAAGATATCCAAAAGTAAAGGAATTTTCGGAGAAAAACATAGCTTTCGCTAAAGAAAATGGATATATTAGAACGTTGTTTGGAAGAATTAGAAATATCCCTGAAATAAATGCATCCAACTATAGCGTTAGGTCTTTTGCTGAAAGAGTCGCAATGAATATGCCTCTTCAAGGAACAGCCTCTGATATCATTAAATTTGCCATGATAAAGGTGTTTAATGAGCTTAAGGAACTAAAAAGTCAGTTGATTTTGCAGATTCACGACGAACTTATTGTTGACGTGTATCCGGGAGAAGAGGAAAAGGTTAAAAAGATACTTAAAGACTGTATGGAAAGCATTTTTAATGGCAAAGTAAAACTAATTGTTTCAGTAAATGAAGGAAAAAGCCTATTTGATTGTAAATAATTTTGAAAAAGAGATTAAATTCGTTTGACTTAAATATTAAAAATAAGATATAATCAAGATGGTGATAAGATGCAATATAGAAGAAAGATGGGAATTGATTATGGAGATAAAAGAATTGGAATTGCAATGACTGATTTGCTCTGTATGATTGCCTCAGCTTACGAAGTGTATCAAAACGAAGACATGGATAAAGCCGTTGAGTACATTTCAAAACTTGCTCTTAGTAGTAGTGTGGACGAAATCATCGTTGGGCTACCTTTGAATATGGAAGGAGAGGAAAACGAGAGAACGGAAATTACACGTGTATTTGGCGAAAAACTTGCCAAAAAGAGCGGGTTGCCAGTTGCATTCGAAGACGAAAGATTAAGTTCCGTTGAGGCGGAGGATATTCTTCGTGAGTTTGAAAGTGATTGGAAAAAACGTAAGAAATTGCTTGATATGTATTCAGCTCAAGTGATATTGCAGAGTTATCTAGATAGCAATAAAAGGAAATAAAAGGAGAAAATTTATGGCTACAACAAAAACTACAACTACAAAAACAACAGCTAAAACTACAAAGGCAGCTCCAGAAGCTAAGAAAGCACCTGCAAAGGCTCCTAAGAAAGAAGAGGAGATCGTTAAGGTTGACTTATTAGATGTACTTCTTGATGAGAACAACACAGCTCCAATCTATATGTATGATAGCAAAGGAAATCAATTACAATTTGAACAAGTTGCTGTTATCCCTTATGGAGAAGATGACTTATACTGCATCCTTAAACCTATCACAAAGATCCCAGGAGTTAAGGACGACGAAGCTATCGTATTCTTAGTTGACGAAGACGAAAACGGAGAAGCAATTCTTAAGGTTGAAGGAAGAGAAGAAATTGCTATTTCTGTATTCGACCAATATTACAACCTTGTTGAAGAAGAAGCTAAGAAAAATTCAAAGAAGAAAAAAGCTAGTGACAACAAATAATTTTGTAGGACTGAAATTAGTTGTATAAAAATAGATAGATTTGCCTACCATACTATTACGAGGGAAGACCTTGAAAAAATGGGAGGTATTGTTATGTTCGGCAGAAAAAAGACAAGCGCAAGCAATGTAGATAATTGCTCAGGAACATCTACAAAAGATTGTTCAGGATGCTCAACGTCAAGAACAAAAGACTGTTCTGGTTGCTCAACAACTAAGACAAAGAATTGTTCAACAAGCAGAAGAAGCAAATAAAGAAGAAGAGTTAATCTCTTCTTTTTTTAATACAAAAAACGTACTTTTTTGCAGAGTATTTTTTTTACGCTTGCATAGACTAGTTTTTGGGAGAGCCTATGTGGGAGTATTCAATAAATATAAACAACTCGAATAAAAATGTGTTAAACTTCTTGCATTCATCAATCAAACGTTTTACAAATGAATGTAGCGGACTTGTTGCCGTGAACGAAGAAAACTGTTATTCATCTATTATTATTGGAGTCGAAGAGCAATATAAGGAGCGACTTCAAGCATTTTTATCTAAATGTATCACAAAATGTATCTGTTCTTTTTATAAGCTCGAGTTTCTAAATAAAAATCTAGTCATTCCTTCCAGCGAGGATGTTATAAGCTTTGCTTTTAAGCGCGCTATGATAAATTTTGACAAGGAAACAGACTATTTTATAATTGCAAAGAATATCGAATTTGATAAGGAAATGTATTTGGATTCCTTTTATAACTTTAAGCTCAAAAAACTTCAGTCGAAGTGGACAGAATTAATTAATCTTGCGAACGATAACAGAGAATTTTTGCTAGACAAATATGCTTTTTTAGACCTCTTAAAATTCCTTATTGATAATATTGACGTTTCGACTGAAGAAATTGATATTGTCGAAAGCGACGAGGGATACAGGATTTTTACAAATCAGGAGGATGATATTTTGGAAATTAAGAGCAAGGAAGAGCTCATTTCTTCTGTCATTGATCTTTCTCCTCAAAAAATGAATATATATTGTAAAGATTCAAACAAAGCCATTGACCTTTTATCTTTTATGTATGAAAAGAGGGTGAATTTATATCTGGACAAAAGAAATGAAAAAGAATCCTTAACTTTTTTAAAAAAATGACAAAAATGCTTGACTTTGTAAAAAGTGTAGTGATATAATTTAGGTGTATTTGAAGAGCTGAGTTAAAGACAAGTAACAAATATTGATGTTTACAGAGAGAAGTCGGAAGGTGCGAGACTTTGACTAGATATTATGTGAAACCACTTTATCGATGAAGGCAAAAAATATAAATGAGAGGCAAGAAATTGCAAATAAGGTGGAACCGCGGTTATATATCGTCCTTAGAGTGAAATCTCTAAGGATTTTTTGTTTATAAGGAGGAAAAAATGGAACAAAAAGATTTAGAAATGCCAAGACATTCAATGGCACATGTGCTTGCTAAAGCAGTAATGGAGCTATATCCAACAACAAAGCTCACAATCGGTCCAGCAGTTGACAACGGCTTTTACTACGATATCGACTTGGACAAAAACTTAACACCAGAAGATTTTCCTGCTATTGAAAAGAAAATGAAGGAAATAATCAACAAGGGAGAAGCTTTCAGAAGAGAAGAAGTTTCAAAGGAAAAGGCTCTTGAGCTTTTTAAAGGGAATGAATATAAGACAGAGATTATCAACGAGCTTCCAGCGGATGCTGTTATTTCGTTGTACTACTTGGGAGATGATTTCTTTGACCTTTGCAGAGGACCTCACGTTGAGAGTACAAGAAATCTTCAAAATATGGGATTTAAAATCGCAAAGATCAATGGTGCATATTGGAGAGGAAATGAAAAGAACAAGATGCTCCAAAGAATTTACGTTTACGCTTTCAAAGACAAGAAGGAATTGAACGACTACATTAATATGATCGAAGAGGCAAAGAAGAGAGATCACAGAAAGTTAGGAAAGGATTTAGGATTATTCTTCATTTCTGACTATGCACAGGGAATGCCTTTCTTCCTTCCTAAGGGAGTGACACTCAAAAATGAGCTTATTAAATATTGGAGAGAAATTCATAAGAGATATGGATATGTTGAAATTGAAACTCCTATTGCTATGAACAGAGCTTTATGGGAAAAATCAGGGCACTGGGATCACTATAAAGACAATATGTACACATTTAAGGTTGAGGACGAAGATTTCGCTATTAAACCAATGAATTGCCCAGGTGGAATGCTTGTTTACAAAGAAAATATCCACTCATATAAAGAATTGCCTTTGAGAATAGGGGAACTTGGAAAAGTTCATAGACATGAAGCAAGCGGAACATTACATGGTCTTTTTAGAGTTAGATGCTTTACTCAAGACGATGCTCATATCTTTATGCTTCCAAATCAAATTGAACAAGAAGTAAAAGGCGTTTTAGATATGGTTGAAGAAATGTATGGAATATTTAATCTTCCATATCACTTAGAACTTTCAACAATGCCTGAAAATCATATTGGGGATGTAAAAGATTGGGAATTTGCTGAAACAGCCTTAAAGAATGTATTAAAAGATTTAGGAAAAGACTTTGTTATCAACGAAGGAGACGGTGCTTTCTATGGACCAAAAATTGATATTCATATTCAAGACGCATTAGGAAGAACATGGCAATGCGGAACAATTCAGTTGGATATGCAACTTCCAAAGAGATTTGAACTTGAATACATCGATGAAAATGGTGAGAAGAAAGAGCCAATCATGATTCACAGAGTTGTTTATGGATCTCTAGAAAGATTTATCGGAATTATAACAGAAAACTTTGCTGGTGCGTTCCCACTTTGGCTTGCTCCAGAGCAGGTTAGAGTGCTTGCTTTAACTGACAGAAACAATGATTATGTAAATAGCATTGTTGCAAAATTACAGGCGGAGGGATTTAGAGCTGAGGCCGATATTAGAAACGAGAAGGTTGGATATAAAATTAGAGAAGGTCTCTCTCAAAAAGTTCCTTATCTTATCATTGTAGGAGATGAAGAGGAGAAAAATGGGACAATTTCAATCCGCGGACGTGGAAACGAGAACAAAACAGGTCTAAATTTAGCGGATTTTATCGAAAGACTAAAAGAAGAAGTTAAAACAAAAAAAATCTAGTCAAAATCGTTTGTTAAATTGGATAAACTATGGTAAACTGAGGAGGAAAAATGACTTTTGCTGAAATATTTATACCAATAGCTGTGCTACTAATTTTAATCATCTTTGGTTTTTATTTAAGATAAATTGTCGTTTAAAAATTTAAAAGGAGATTATTAAAATGATAGGTTTATTGTTAGATGAAGCCGCAACAGAAACAACAGCTAGTGGCGGAATGGGTTGGATTCAATATGTAATGATCGGATTGATTGTTCTTTTGCTTATCGCTTATCCGCTCTTAATGTCAAGAAAAAACAAGGCAGAGAACAAAAAGATGATTGAACAAACAAACAGCCTAAAAAGAGGGGATGAGGTTATAACTAACGCCGGAATTTATGGAAAAGTTTTGGAAGTAAGACAAGAAGGCGAAGCTAAAAAAGTTGTAATCGAAACTGGAAATGACAAAAACAAAAGTTATTTAACTATTGACGCTTATGCTATCTATTCTGTACTTAACAAAGAGCCAAAAGAGCCAGTTAAGGCAGAGGAAAAGAAAGTAGAAGAAGCTAAGAAAGTAGAAGTAAAAGCTGAGAAGAAGCCAGAAGAAAAGAAGTCTGAAAACAAGGCTGTGGCAAAGAAAGAAAAAGCTGAAAAAACTCCAAAAGCAGATAAATAATTAAATTACAAAAAGTCTGGCGAAAGCCAGCTTTTTTAATTCAACTTAATATTTAAAAAGGACATATTTCGCAATATATGCGCATATTTTAAACTATCGGAAGTTGTTGGCAAGCAGTCCAAAGGGATATTTGGCAGCAACTGATATTTAATCAAACTGTGATGTCATAAGTTCTTGTGGAAGCTGCGATAAGCGACTTAAGTTGTGAACAACTTGAGCATCACATAGTTGACAAATCGAGGTGAAAAATATGAGAGTTAAAAGTGCTGAAGTTAAGGAAAGAAAAGGGAATTTAGCTCTTTCTCTTTTGAAAGGTGTAATCATTTCTTTATGTGTTTCCTTAGTGAGCGTTTTGGTGTTTGCTTTTTTGCTTAAATTTACAAATATTTCAGAGTCAATTATAACTCCAATTAATCAAATAATTAAGGGTTTGAGCATTTTCCTTGGAACGTTTTTAGGGCTTAAAAAAGAGAAGAAAATGGGGCTTATTTCTGGGCTACTAATTGGAATGATTTACACTTTACTTGCCTTTGTTGTCTTTTCGGCACTAAACGGTTCATTTGTTTTTAACAGGACTCTTATCACAGATTTCTGCTTTGGCGGCATAATCGGCGCAATATGCGGTATAATTTGTGTTAATATCAAAAAAAATTAAACTAATTTTCTAAAAAAGTTTGACAACTTTCTCTTATATAGTTATAATAGAATGGAAATAACATTTAAGGGGAAGAAATGACTAAAAAACGTGCTAGAGTAGGATTTATACTTTTAAGTATTTTTACAGTTATCGGAATATTGCTTTCAGTATGTAGCTTTAAAATTCCATTTACTGATTATGTTTATAACGGCTTTGCCAATTCAATATCACTCGGGTTAGATTTGTCGGGTGGTATTTCTGCCGTTTATGACTGCTCATTGTCAAAGGATAGCGGAACAAAAGACCTTTCAAGCGCTGTTGATGGAACAATTACAAGATTGGAAACTATCTTGTATGGAGAAGGATATTCTGAAGCAACAGTAACACGTCAGGGTGGAAACAAGATCAGAATCGAAGTTCCAAACTTGACAGATTCTCAAGATTTGTTCAACTTAATCGGAAAACCTGCTTCACTTTATATTTCAACAAACTCAGAATTTAACGTAAATAACCCATCTGGTGACTACGTTTCAGGAAATGACATTGATAACGTTTATGTAAGTTACAACAGCCAGGATTCTTGTTATGGTGTAGTTCTTAACTTTACAGAAACAGGAACTGACCAATTCTCAAAGATTACAAAGGCTGCAGCAGAAGGAGAAAAGACTCTTTATATCAACATCGGTGACGAAGATGCTTTGAAAGTTACATGTGAACAGCAAATGACACAAGGTTCAACATTCGTTTATGGCGGATCTATTCAAGACTACGATAGTGCAAAGGAGTACTCAATGATGATTATGAGTGGAACATTTAGTGCTAGCTTAGAGCTTGTTGAATGCTCAGTTGTCTCTGCTACACTTGGAAGGAATGCACTGTTATATGGAATTATTGCTGGAGCAGTTGCAATGTTCTTAGTTATGCTTATTATGTGGTGGAGATATGGAAGACTTGGCCTACTTGCTGACTTCTCACTTGTAATTTATATGGTTTTAATGATGTTCTTCTTGCAAGCAATCCCATTCATTCAATTGACCTTGCCAGGAATTGCCGGAATTATTTTAAGTATCGGTATGGCGGTTGACGGAAACGTTATTATTTTCGAAAGAATTAGGGAAGAATATGCCACAGGAAAGAAGATTCCACTTGCTGTA
>ERZ808286.846-NODE-846-length-17448-cov-5.218076_pt1 | contig 17448 bp, 13 predicted proteins | sample MGYA00521276_ERZ808286 | MGnify/ENA primary metagenome ERZ808286 (study PRJEB31516, sample SAMN03275607) | gut metagenome | biome: mammalia-associated habitat; material: feces | host: Papio cynocephalus | place: Kenya | collected 2012-08-01 ... | reverse complement strand
AAATATGTCGAATAATGTATTTCCAATATTTTGGGGCGAAACAAAAACGGATTAAAGACGCTATTTGTAAGGAAAAATTAAAATGAATAGTGAAGAAAGAGAAATAATAAAACTCCTTTTTAATGAGGGGTTTTGTGTAGATATTTATAAAATCCATGCGATTTTAAATCTGTCTGTAATACAAATATTTAAATCCATCAAAAATTTAAAAGACTATGAGCTTATCACAGAAAAAAATAAAAAAATTTTTTTTGATAAAAGAAAAATAGGGAGTACATTAAAGCGACATAAGGAATTTTTTTCAGACGCAGATGAAATTTGGAAAAACCATATTGACTTCCCTTCAAAAATTAGCCAATCTTTAGATAAAGATCTGAAAAGTGAGTTAGATAGCAATGGTTAGCAAAGAAGTGGATTCGCTTCATAGGATAAAGCTGACGTTAAATGTTTTTGAATTGCTACGCTTCGCAAGCTCGCGCACCAATTCACATACATATCAAAGACGTCATGCGTTTGACGCAATAAATAAATGCTAACGCATTTATTTATAAAAATATATTTTCGTAACCATTGCTATCTTCAAAAACATGACAAACACTTCTTTTGAAAAATTAGCAAATTTATTTGGAATGTGTTCTAGGGATTTTTTCTTATTGATTAAAAATCCAAGCATTTACTATTGTGATTACACCATTCCAAAGCGCAACGGAGGCGTTAGGCATATATCTTCGCCGACACTGCAACTTATGGCAATACAACGAGAAATATTAAAACAAATTTTGTTGCCAAAATTTAAAGCTCCAAGTTGTTGTACCGGATTTGTAAAAAATAAAAATATTATCGACAACGTAAAACCTCATTTAAAAAATATATATGTATTAAAAATGGATGTGAAAGATTTCTTTCCATCTATAAAACAACAACAGGTTCAAAAACTTTTTGAAACGTTAGAATATTCAAAAAAAGTATCTTCCATTTTGGCGCGTCTTTGTTGCCGATATGGCTCCATTCCGCAAGGAGCTCCAACAAGTCCGATTCTAAGTAATATGGTGATGCAAGCCGTTGACGAAAAGATAGTGCAATTATGCGATAACTATAATTTTGCTTATACACGATATGCAGATGATATCACTATTTCATCAAACAATGAAATTAATCCAGATATTGCATTACAAATTCAAAAATTTTTAGCGGAAGATGGATTCGAAGTAAAGAAAGAAAAAACACATTTTTATGGAAAAAATAGCAAAAAAATCATAACAGGTGTTTCTATATCTTCTGGAGTTCCGAAATTACCTCGAAAAACAAAACGAGCTTGGCATCAGGAAATAATGATGATAAAAAAACATGGAATATTAGGGCATATGGATAATATTTCTAATTATGCCCCTCTTTTCATTGCAAGTATGTTAGGAAAAATATCATTTTGGAAACAAATTGAACCAGACAATTCCTTTTTAGATGAAGCGTCACTTATATTGAAAAAGGCTATTGAAGATTTATCGTAATTTCTATTTCACCACCCACTTGCCGCCGTTTGCCGCGCCAATGCGGATGATTGCGCCGTCGGATTTCAATTTTGCCAGCTGCCATTCCACGCCTTTGACCGTCAATCCCAGTTTTTCAGCCATTTCCGCCGCTGAAATCGTCGGGTCTTGCCGTATCAGCGACAGAATTTTCTCCCTAGTTTTTCCCCTGGTTTTTACCCCAGTTTTTGGGACGGCTTCTTCCGGCGTCGCCTTGTCGAACGGTTTGTTATAACGGAACGTCACGCGGAAAAACGTATCCGAAATCTCGAACACGTCCGGCGTATAGGCGTTCAAAATGCGCCGCACACCCGATCCCAGACGCTCGACCAGTTCCATATCTTGAAAAATCCGCATTAACTCTGGATTGCGCGGACATGACTTGCCGTTGAAAAAGTCTTCTTTTGTCATGCCCCACGGCAAACCGCCCGTCGAAGTAATCTCTATCCTGTCCGAAAACATCTCGAACTTTGGCGGGTTGCTGTATGAATAATCGTTGTGCAGAATGGCGTTAATCACCGCTTCGCGCAACGCCTGCGGATCGACCATCGGACGTTCTTCGCGCTTGGTCGCCGTCACCCGCGCGTAAATGCGGTTTTCGACCGCGAACTTGTCCAAAATCTGCTCGGTTGCTTTAATCAAAGAGCAATAGCCGAAATTCTTGTTTTCCGTCAAAACGTCCCTGTCCGTTCCCGCGTATTTGGCGAACAGCATCGGCATGCCGTTTTCGTCCGCGCACAGATAAGCAATCATATTATACCGCCCGTCGTCCGTTTTCAGTTGCAGATTGTCGGCGAAATAATCGTTCAGAACCAGCTTTTTGCCCGCATAGTAAATGTGCAGCTGCGTAAAGTCCAAGCGCTGATTCGGCGACGGAATGTTGCGCAAAGACGTATGCGTCCGCCGATAATACAACGCGTCGATTTGATCTTGCGTCATCGGGTGGGCGGAACTGCCGATGCGGACAAAACAGCCGCGCTCGCTCATGCCGTTCGCGCGAATGTAATAGGGAGGTTCTTTGCCCGCCGCAACGGTAATCCGCACGACTTGCTTGCCGTCTTTGTCTTCGCAGCCGATATCAAACAAGCCCATAATGGACGGACGAATTCCTGTTATTAAGCGGTCTTTGATTTCCAGCTGAACGGCATCGCACTTTTCTACTCCGACTGCGTTTCCGTTTCTGTCAACACCGATAAAAATCGTTCCGCCGCGCGCGTTTAAAAACGCGACAACCTCTTTTTCCAAACCGGCGGTCAGCTTTTCTTTGTATTCCGTACTGTCGTTTTCAACCATGAAACACCTCTGATTCCTTAATTTGAAAGATACCGTGAAAATGCCTCGCAGAGAAGAGGAATTTGCTTTTTCGTATGACGAAAAGGCTATCCTGCCCAAAGACTGATGTCAGATTTTTCAATCACTTGGAGAACGGGCAATTCTTTGATTTTTAAGTAGCTTTTTTTGTTGGACAGCTTTTTGTGCCACAAAGCGCATCTTTAAAAGGCTTTTTCTTGTTTTGCGATTTGTTCAAAAACATCAACCGTCTTTTGCAATGCGCGGCTGACCGCCGACGTGTCAACACGCGCGTAAACCTGCGTCGCGGCAAGCGTTTTGTGGTTCAAAGTTTTAGAAACAACCGACAAATTTTCTCCGTTCATACATTCGTAACTGGCAACCGTTCGGCGCAGATCGTGCATTCGCAAATTTGTAATTCGAGCGCGCTTTTTGATGCGTTCCCAAACATCGCGGGGTTCGGTCAGATGCTCCGCCGGATTAAACGGACGAGGAAACACCCACGATGTTCCCCCGGATTGCAGCTTCAATTCCTTTAACATCAGAGTCAGCTGTTCAACCAAAGGTACGCGCAAAGACGTTCCGTTTTTTGTTCGGGCGATATACCAAACTCCCGTTTTGAAATCGACATCGTCCCAGCGCATTGACAACACATTTCCGCGACGCTGCCCCGTAAAAAGCAATGTGTAGAAAAATGTTTTGTAAACCGGATTCGGTTCTTCATTCAACGCCGCAAACAACCTTTGAATTTCATCCGGAGCAAGAAAGCGATCCCGAGGTTCAACATGAAACTTCTTAATTCCGGTTGTCGGATTGCGTCCGTCCCATCCCCATTGTATCGCTTTGTTGTACATATGGCGCAACATTGTCAACATTTGATTCGCGGCGAAAATGCCGTGTGTTTTCTTGACAGAGTTGAAGTGCAGTTCAATCATTCGCATATTCAATTCCGACAACCGCTTGTTTTTCCATTGCGTCAGATGCCGACGGTAAATCCCCGCCGAATTGTCAACGTTCCGCTTTGACGTTTTGGCGATAACGTGGCGTTCCATATATTCTTCATAGAATATTCCCAAAGAAATCTCTTTGGACAATTCGTATTTTTCCTCGTTCGGATTGATGCCGTTTTGAATTTTCTCCAACAGCGAAAAAGCTTTCTTTCGCGCAAACTCCAAACCGACTTCGTCCGCTTTGCCGATGGTAACTCGGATATTCCGTCCCAAATATTTTTTGCGGACAAAGTATGTCTTTTGACCGTTTCCGCCGATTCGACATCCCAAATACGGACAAAAAGAATCATAAATTTCCAGCCGGTCTTTCTTGTCATTTGCCAGAGTGCGAATGTATTTTTCGGTAAAAAGATGTTTCATGCCAACCTCCTTTGCGGGGACACCCGTGGGGCGCCGCGCAAATAAATCTTGTTAAAACCAGATTAGCAAGAATGAAACTCGAAATTCTGCAACATATTGAAAAACAAAAGAAAAACGAACGACAAACAAACGTCGTCAATGATACGACAATCGGGCGGAAATCAACTTAAAATCTGTTGAGGCTTTGTCCTCGTGCGGGTTCAAGTCCCGCTATCCGCACCAACCCAAAGCCCCGTTTCGGGGCTTTTTCATTATCCGTAATCGCGAATCCGTTTGCAACAGGATTGTTTCAAATCAACACGCCCGTGACGGTAGCTTTTTTCAATGCGGCATAGGACAAAATTTCGGCGATGGTCCCCCCTTTGTTTTTCCAGCCGTAAAAAGTCGTTTCGTCCAGCAAAGCGTATTTCCATTCGGCGTTCATTCTGTCGTCGGCGGGCAAAGTGTTGATTTGCGCGATCCAATCCAAAGCCCCGCGTTGTTTTTGACGCACGTTTGCGTCGTTTGCCGCGTCTTTGTCGGATTTTGTTTCGACGACGAAAATTTTGTCCCTGCATTTGACCATAAAATCGGGATAGTAGGACGAAAGCATGCCGTCCGTGCGCAAATATCGCAAATGCGCGAACGTGTGCAGGTTTTCATTGATTTTGATAAAGCGTTCCACCCCCGCGTCGCAATCGCAAGCCGTCAAAAAATCGCGCTCGAATCCGCCTTTATTGGACGGGTAAGAGGTTTTTTCGTAAATCGTCTTGACCAAATCAAGCGCGAAATTTTCACGCATTTTTAGCGTCTTGACCTGTGAAAACCATTGTTTAACGACTTCGGCTTCGGTTACGTCGATATTGTTCTGCATTTGATATACGGCATTGCTGAATTCGCGCATAACGTGTTCGACAATGCCGACTTTTGAAATCATCAGCACGCGCCAGTTGTTGCCCGCCATCGGATCGAAATTTTGCCCAAACAAGCGCGTGCGAATGTATTTGTCGATCGTCCGCATTAAACCGGCTTGGTTCATGCTCATCAACGGCAGCGGTTTGCCGCGCCCGTCGCCGCTGACGCGGTTGATGTTTCCGCTGACGACAGCCAAAAGCTTTTGCAAGTATTCGTTGTACGTCTGCGCGGTGAACAAATCGGCTTTAACCTTGTATTCGCCGTAATGCGTCTGCACGACCATATCTTTGGAATAAAAGGTTTCCGCGTCCGCTCTGCTCATCATGTTTTGCAGTTGTTCAAGCTTCCATCCCTGCAAAGGGCGCAGGGCGGAAACGTGGATTTCCGCATCGGAAAGGATTTCCTCGCGGTCGCGCAAAATCAACGGAAAGAACAGGTCGTAATCCCGATAGTTTTCCTTTAACCCGACCGTTATCATGTCGCCCAAAACGCTTTCGCGGCTGTCGCGTTCTTGCGTGTCGTCGATAACGATTTCCTTGTCCAAATCTTCGTAAAAACGCTCAAAAGCGGGGTGTTCGACAACGCTTAAAATATCCAGATAGTTGGCGGGCGCGACGCGCTTTTCGTACAGATTGACCAAGTTTTCGCGCTTTATTTCGTCATAGTCGTGTTCCCGCCACATCAGGCGCAAACCGCGTCCCAAAACTTGTTCCAGCAAAATAAGTGCTTCGCTGGAACGCAAGGGCACAATGACGCATACGTTCGACACGTCGAAGCCTTCGCGCAGCATCAAAACGGAAACAATGACTTTCGGTTTCGCGTGATTGTCCAAATCAAACAGCTTTTGCTTGATGTTTCCCCATTCTGCGGCGGATACCTGCCCTTTTTTGTTGGAATCAATGGTCATCACGTCGTCATCGTCCAACCCTTCCGTTTTTAAAAAGTCCGCGGCAAACGGCGTCACCGCCGTGTCTTCGCAGATAACCAACATTTTAGGGTGCTTGTCGGACGAAAGGGACGTGAACTGCTCTTCCAAAATCCGCAGCTTTGACAATCCCGCGCGCAACATTAAACGTTGCCCCTCGGACAAAGCGACGACTTTGCGTCCGTCGCGCACGGCTTTGAATTCGATTTCGCTGTCCGCCAAGCTGGCGATTTCCTTGCGCTTGTCCAAAGCGATCGCCTTGACCAAACCGTTTTTCACCGCGGTTTTCAGGTTGAAATCGACAATGATGTGCGGGAAATAGTGTTTTGTGCGCCTTTGCCCGCTGCCCGTCACATCGTACGGCGTGGCGGAAAAGTCGATTTGCGTAAAATTCCGCCCTTTGCCGGCCGAGATTTTGTTCATCGCTTCCTGCCATTCGACATCGGACACAACGCCGTCGATTTTGTTTTCATGGATATGGTGAGCTTCGTCGTTGAAGATGCAAATATCGGGCAGGGAAATCAAGTATTCCAATTCTCCGCCGTTAAAAAACTTCCTGTCCAGCGCGTTTAAATCATGCCCCGCCGTCACGCCGGGGGCGATGGGCAGCAAGTCTTTGACGATGCCCGCCGTGTTTTCCAAAGAATCGCTTTCGATGTCGGAAACGTCCTCCTCTTCGCCCGCCAACAAATGCCAGTTGGTAATCGCGATAATGCCGTCGCCGGTGACTTTGCGCCCGATGTCGCGTTTTTCCGCCACCGCGTTTTGCAAAAAAGAAAACACCGTTTCCCGATACCGTTCGGGCAAAAACAAATCGGCGTTGCGCACGATGTCGGCGGAATAAAAATCGCGCGTGCCGTCGGGGCGGGTTTTGCCCTTGAACGCGTCAAGCAGGCGGTCGTACACGATCAGCCCCGGCGCGACGATCAGAAAGTTTTTCGTGTATTTCTGTTCCGTGTTTTCGGAAAATTTGGCGTTCAGATATTGCCAAATCAACAAAGCGTTCAGCACCCACGTTTTTCCTGTTCCCGTCGCCATTTTGACGCAGTATTTCGGAAAGGTGTATTTGTCTTTTTGCAGATTCGGCAGAAAATCGGCGTCCAAAACGTCTTCGTCCGCATTATCGGCGACGGCGGCGTACATATCGAATACACTTGCCGCTTTCAAGACTTCGTGGCAATAGACGGCGTTTAAAATCGCCTGCCGCTGTCCGATGTGAAAATTGCGCGAACGGTTGTCGCAAAACACGTCTTCAAACCAGTAACGCAGTAAATCGGCGGTGACGGGCGTAACTTGCCGCAGGAAACTTTTGTCGTCCCAAGCGCGGTTGACGATTTCCGACAGCGCGGCGGCGAATTTCAAAGGGCGGTCTTTCGTTCCCGTATTGATTAAGTTTGCCATAGTTACACCTCCTCGACGCAAACACTTTCCAAGCCGAAGACGTCAACGGCTTTGACGCAGATTTTGCGGTGTTCTTTCTTCGGCACGATCAGTTTAGCCGTGCGCGAAACGCGATAGGCGTCCGAATCGTTTTGCGTGTTTTCGCGATAATCCTGCCATTTCGACACAAAAGTTTCGCCGTCGTAGTCGGGATCAATCGACCAGTATTCGATTAAATCCAGCGGATTGTTTGCGACGATTTCTTGGATTTTTTCCTTGTTTTTCGCATCCAAAGGCAACGTGTCGGGCGACAAAAGGACGTAGTTGTCAAGCGCGACCGTGATTTCCTGTTCGTCGGCTTTTGAGGCGGAGCGTATGACGGGCGGCTTGACCGTCAGATATTGCAGAGAGGCGAAACGGATTTTCGACGGCTCTAACAGATTGACCTTTTTGCTTTTCAGCATATCCATCAAATCGGGCGGAATGACCAACACTTCCAGTTCGGAACGGTCGATTTCGCGCAAAGCCCGCCCGATGTCGAACGAAAACTGCCAGCCCAAGACGATGACTTTGCGCCACCCGCCCATAAAACTTTGCCGCAGGGAAAGGGCTTTTTTCAGCGTTCCCGCCGTCGTGATTTTGTTCGGACTGTCGGCATAGACAAGCGCGCATTTTTCTTTCAACTGTCCCAAATTCGCGGGCGCGTCGTCGTCGGGAAAAGGCAATGCGCCGAACAAATTCAGCACGACGCGCGCCAAATCGCCGATACGCTTGAATTCGCGGCTGGACGCGAAAATTTCGCGCTGATAATCGCCGACGGATTGAAACAGAAACGGCTTCGCTTCGTTGTCAACCAAACGCTTGCGCATGATCATGCAGGCGGGCTTACCCAAATCGGACATGATCCACCGCCGCCCCAATTTTTCCGCCACCGCCGCGGTCGTCCCCGACCCGCCGAAGAAATCCGCGACAATCGAATTTTCGTTGGAAGAAGCTTTGATAATGCGTTCTAACAATGCTTCTGGTTTTTGCGTGGCGTAGTTAAGACGCTCTTTTCCGGTTTTTCCCACCTGATAAATGTCATCCCATAGATCTATTTGTTTAAAATCCAACTCATCCCAAAAATCAGAAACAGGCTTGTCGGTCTGATCACGATAAACGACATTGCCATTTTCATCACGCATACAAACTTTTTTACCGTCAACCATTTGAACTAGATTTCTTTTTCTCTTCTCATCAAGAGGAATTCTCTGTTCATGAAAAATCGTATCATCGCTTTTTGAATAAAAGAAAATCACATCATGCATTCGCTGAAACATTTGCGATGTGTTTGCCCAACGGCTATAAGCCCAAATTATCTCATTTCTAAAATTTTCTTTTCCGAATATCTCGTCCATCAACAATTTAACGTAATGACCAACGTGCCAATCCAAATGAACGTAAATCGAACCTTGTTCCGACAACAGTTCTTTCATCAAAGCCAGACGGGGATACATCGCCTTTAAATAGCTGACCGTCCCCTCTTTCCACATATCCGAATAGGCGAACTGTTCCAACACCGTCGGTTTTTGTTCGACGTTTCCGTTCGGCAAAATGATGTTCGTGCGGTAATCGGCTTTGGAATCATAGGGCGGATCAATGTAAATCAAATCAATCATGCCGCGCATGGGCGGTAAGCCTGTCGCCGAATCTCCGCACAGCAAAGTCTGCATCACCAGCAGGTTGTCGCCGTAACACAGCCTGTTTTTCCACGCGTCCGTCGATTGAACAGACGGAACGACACCTCGGAACAATCCGCTTTTGTCCTTGGCGGGCAAAACGTATTCGTTGGTCTGCAAAGTCAACTTGTTCGCGCTTTCCGTGCGCTCCAACAACCGCGCGACCTCGCGCTTTCCCTCCGCCACGATTTCGGGCAAATACTCTATCAGGCTCTTCGGCATAAAAATTCTCCGCTATCCGCCTGAAATCAGGCGGATTCGGGGAGTTCGTAAATCAACCGTAAGCGTGATTGATTTGACCTTTAAAGCTTGCCGATTCAAATCGGGGCTTCTGAACATACGTCAAATCCTCCCCGATCCATAACGAAAATCGGGGATATAATTCCGCTTCACCATACGCGAAACGGATTGTACGGCGCTTATATCAAGCACCGCTTACGGTAAGAAGTTACGACACTTCCGAACCTGTCTTTTTCAGGCTCTGTTTGCCATCGACACCATTGCCGACGGCAGATATTTTTACGATACAGGCACAAGATTTTTTTTGCAAGGATAGATAAAAAATAATGTATTTTTTTGATATTATGCTATGGTGTTCTATAAATTGGAGGTAGTTGCCGTGGGAATGATTCAGGGATTTCGCATAAACAATTTTCGAGCTTTAAAGGATGTTACCTTAGGAAGACTTTGGAACAACCAATCTGCTAAACCTCTAACGCCTCTAACTGTCGTTATAGGACAGAATGGTGTTGGGAAAAGCTCTCTCTTTGATGCATTTGGTTTTTTGTCGGATTGCCTAAAAGTCGGTGTTGAAGAAGCGTGCGAAATGAATAAACGGGGGGGATATGGGAAAATACACTCTGCGGGAACAGATGGACCAATTTCTTTTGAGATTTATTTTAGAGAAACTGTTAATGCCCGCCCTATGACTTATGAGCTTGCTATTGATTTGGACAAAAATAAACGTCCCTATGTATTGAGAGAACGATTGCGTCAACGGCGAAAAGGACAAGCTCATGGAAGACCATTTTCTTTTTTAATCTTAAACGAAGGAAAAGGGGTCGTTTGGAAGGGAGATGCTATCGGCATTGATGAAGATGATACTTCAACGGAGCTCGAAAGTTATTTAAAAGAGGAATCTACAGAAACCGAACTCGTTGAGTTGGCAGATAAACGACGACTTGGCATTGTAACCTTAGGGGCTCTCAAACAGCACCCGCGCATATCCCTTTTTAGAAATTTTATCGAAGGATGGTTTTTAAGCTATTTTACTCCGGATGCTGCTAGAAGTTTACCTTTTTCAGGAGCTCAAAAGCAATTAAGCAAACACGGTGACAACTTAAGTAATGTTGTTCAATACATGGAGCGCGAGCAAAAAAATGCATTTAAAACAATTTTAGCAAAAATATCTGATAAAATTCCGGGCATTCAAAATATAGAAACAGAGCAAACACCAGATGATCGTTTGTTGTTAAAATTTTATTCTAAAGGTTTTAATAAACCTTTTTATGTGCAGCAAATGTCTGATGGAACGTTAAAGATGTTTTCATATTTATTACTTCTTTATTCATCTTCTGTTGCGCCATTTTTATGTATTGAAGAACCTGAAAATGGTTTATACCACAAGCTTTTACCTGTTTTAGCTGAGGAATTTAGAGCACATGCAAATGGAAAAAAAAATCCTACAACTCAAATCTTTGTAACAACTCATCAACCATATTTTGTAGATAATTTAGCTCCAGATGAAGTATGGATTCTAAAAAAAGACAGCAATGGTTTTTCAAATATTTGCAGAGCATCTGAAAACAACTTAGTCGAGAATTTAGTTAGGGAAGAGATTCCTTTAGGCAGCCTGTGGGTTAACAATTATTTGGATTAATTGTAATGACATTACCGATTCATATAGAATTTTTAGTTGAAGACGCTTCATTCGAAAAATTTTTAATGAAATTTATGAATATAGATTCTATTCAAAGAAAAATTCGTGAAAAAGACATATCGTATAATGTCCACTCTTATCGGGGTTTAGGTAGTGTTATTAACATAAGCTCCTCAAAAGAAATAAGCACTTTCAAACAAACAACATTATTAGGAAATTTGAAAAAATTAATAAAAGGCTACAACAGAACATTTTGTCCTTCGCAAGATCAAATAGATTATCGTATAATGGTTGTGTGTGATTTAGACGACAAACAAGAAAAAGACTTTCGTTCCACGTTGGACAATCTTTTAAAAGAATGTGATAACAGTTTGCATGTATGTTTTTCTTTTGCAATTGAAGAATTGGAAGCATGGTTTTTGGGAGATATTAACGCCATACAAAAGGCATATCCTAACGTAAAACTTCAAATATTACAAAGCTATGTAAATGATTCTATTTGCGGAACATGGGAAACTTTAGCCAAAGCTCTAGAAATTGATGTTTCCAAGCTGAAAAAAAATTCCTATAGCTTAATAGGCACTTTAAAATGTACTTGGGCAGAAAACATAACACCCTATATGAATATAGATAATAATCAGTCAAAGAGTTTTAATATTTTTATGACAAAGATAAAGGAGCTTTAAAGCAATATGCCCGATAAGGAAGTCCATACGATCCAAGAATTGATCTTTTATCAATATGCCAAGATCATCGCCAAAAGCGCGATGAAAACGGGCGACAACGCAACGGCGAAGCGGAATCATTACGGCTTTATAAAAAAAACTTTTCGCGAACTGCGCGACGGCAAAAAATCTTGGTCGGACATTTTGCGCGAGGATTTGCAATTCGTTGAATCGGACAAGGCGTGCGTGTATTGCGGCGCGACCGAAAACCTGACCAAAGAACACATCATTCCCAAAAGCCTGCGCATCAACGACCGGTGCGCGACGTGCGACAAAATCCAAGGCATTCACAACATCGTTTATGCTTGCAAACATTGCAACAGCGCAAAACACGACATGGGGCTTTACACGTTTTTCAACAAAATGAACGGAACGGTCAACGATCCCGACCTGATTCCGCCTCTGCTGGAAAAGAAATACTTAAAGCTGATGTGGTGTTGCCACAACTGCGCGGGAACGCTGAGCTCCGAAGATCTGAACGGCGACGGTCAGCTGAACGTGCTGGACATCGACGCGATTATCAATCACTAAATAAAAGCTATCATATTTCTCTTTATACGAGAAATCATCAGATCGGCTTTGCAACTCTCATTGTATAAAATCGCAAAAAAAAGACGGCAACAAACGCTTTTTAAAATCCGTCCGCGTCATAGCGGCGGCAGATGAAAACGAACCTGCCGATCAAAAACAGGCTGGCGCAGGCGCAGGCGACGATCATCGCGTACGCCATGCCCGCGACGCCGTGTTCCCAGCGGAACGAAAACAGCCAGATCAGCGGCAGCATAATGAAAATGAACGCCGCCGCCTGACAAATCGTCGGCACGAAAATGTCGACCGCCCCGCGCAACACGTTGACCATCAGCTGCTGCGTCCCGTCGAAAAAGCACATCAGCGAACACAGAGCCACCAGCGGAACCGTCATTTCGATCAATTCGGGATCTTTGGTGTAAATCGCGGTGATAAAGCGCGGGCAGACCACGAACACGACCGAACACGCCGCCATGATCGCCGTGTTGAACGCCAGCGCCGTATAGCCGACGATTTTCATTTCCAGCACGGACTTTTTCCCTTTCGCGATGCCCATCAGAACCGCCGAAGCCGTCCCGACGCCCCCCGCCAGCACGAACACGTTGTTCGACGCGTTCAGCATGATCGTGTACGCGCCCAGCGCCAGCGCGCCCAGCCACCCCGCCATGATGTTCACGGCGGAATAGGATCCCTCCTCCACCCCGACGGTGACGGCGGCGCCGTAGCCGACGCCGCGAATGCGCCGGTCTTCGTTTTTGTTTTTCGCGGGTTTGACCCACACGCCGTAAAGGTCGCTTTCGTCGACGCAGAACACGATGATGAACATGCCGACCGCCAGAACGACGCGGATCAGCGTCGTCGACATCGCCGACCCGACCGCGCCCATCGCCGGAAAGCCGTAATGCCCGCATACGAAAGCGTAGTTGGCGAATATGTTGATGACGTTCGCCAGCAAAATCATCACCATGCCCGGCAAAGGGCGTTTCGTTCCTTCCAGAAACGAAGACATCACGAAAAACAGCAAAGTGAACGGAATGCCCAAAGCGTACACGGACAGGACTTTCGCGCTGCCCTGCGCGACGTCCGCGGGCTGTCCCAGCAGATGCATCAAATGTTCGGACGGCAGGCATATCGCCGCCAGAATCACGCCGATCAGAAAAGCGTACGGGATAGACCGGCGCAAAACCATGCCGCAATCGCGGTATTTGCCCTGTCCGAACGCGTTCGCCGTCATCACGATCGTTCCCTGCAACAGCCCCATCGCGATATACAAAAACAGCGAATGAATCGTTCCGGCGATGCTTTGGTACGCCAGTTCCCGCGTGCCGAACCGACCGACGAACACGGTATCCGCCAGCGTCATGCCGACCACCCCCAGTCTGGACACGACGACGGGAATCGCCAGTTTCCACATTTCGCGGAAACAGCGCAGAATCTTCATTTTGAATACGCGTTTATCCCGCGCCTGCCGCCACGTCAAAGGGACGGCGGCGGCGTTTCGCAATCGGGAATCAAGGTTGGCTTCACTTCGCAAAATGTCCCGCAATCATTTGAAGAAAAGCGGCTTTTTTGCGTTCCAGCTCGTCCAGCTGATCGCCCTTTTCCTCTTTATCCCGAAACGCCGCCAGCTTTTTGCGCACGTCGTCGATATCGACCTCGTCGGATTTGACCACGTTGTGCGTCAAGATGGTGCAGGCGTTGTCCCTGATTTTGGCGATGCCCGCGGAAATGAAATAGGTTTCGTTCCGTCCCTGATCCGTTCCCGTCAGGACGACCGCGCCGTCGCAAAGCAGTTTCATCGCGGGCGCGCGGCGGGGCAACACCTGATACGGTCCGTTCCGCGCGGGTATGATGACGCTTTGCGCCTCTTTGACCGCCAGCGGTTTTTGCGGTATCAGCATTTTGACAAAGATTGAAACCTGTTCCGTCATTATTCCCCGTCCTTTTTAAAGCGGACGTTAGCGTTCATTTTTTTGGCTTTTTCCTCGGCTTCCTCGATCGTGCCGACCATAAAGAACGCCTGTTCGGGCAAATGGTCGTATTTGCCTTCGACGATGCCTTTGAACCCTTTGATCGTGTCCTCCAGTTCGACGTAGCGTCCCGGAATGCCCGTGAAGACTTCGCCGACATGGAACGGCTGGGACAGGAAACGCTGGATCTTGCGGGCGCGGGAAACGGTCAGTTTATCCTCTTCGCCCAATTCGTCCATGCCCAGAATCGCGATGATGTCCTGCAAAGCCTTGTACTGTTGCAAAATGCGCTGGACTTCGCGGGCGACGGCGTAGTGTTCCTCGCCGACGATCGCGGGATCCAAAATGCGGCTGGTCGATTCCAGCGGGTCGACGGCGGGATAGATACCCAGTTCGGCGATCGAACGGCTGAGCACCGTCGTCGCGTCCAAATGCGCGAACGTCGTCGCGGGCGCGGGGTCGGTCAGGTCGTCGGCGGGAACGTAGACCGCCTGAACCGACGTGATGGACCCCTCTTTCGTCGACGTGATGCGTTCCTGCATCGCGCCCATGTCGGTGCCCAGCGTCGGCTGGTAGCCCACGGCGGACGGAATGCGCCCCAGCAGGGCGGACACTTCCGATCCCGCCTGCGTAAAGCGGAAGATGTTGTCGACGAACAGCAGAACGTCCTGATGTTCGACGTCGCGGAAATATTCGGCGACCGTCAGTCCCGTCAGGGCGACGCGGGCGCGCGCGCCGGGGGATTCGTTCATCTGCCCGTACACCAGCGCGGCTTTGGAATTGTCGCCTTTGACGTCGATAACGCCGGATTCGATCATTTCGTTGTACAGGTCGTTGCCTTCGCGCGTGCGTTCGCCGACGCCCGCGAAAACGGAATAGCCGCCGTGCCCTTTGGCGACGTTGTTGATCAGTTCCATAATCAAAACCGTCTTGCCGACGCCCGCGCCGCCGAACAGACCGATCTTGCCGCCGCGCGCGTAGGGTTCGAGCAGGTCGATGACCTTGATCCCCGTCGTCAGCATTTGCGTCGACGTCGCCTGATCGACGAACGGAGGCGGATCGCGGTGGATCGGATCAAAGCGGACGGCTTCGATCGGACCGCGTTCGTCCACGGGTTCGCCCAGCACGTTCATGATGCGCCCCAGCGTTTTAGGTCCGACGGGAACGGAAATCGGCGCGCCCGTGTCGGCGACGTCCTGACCGCGCATCAAGCCGTCGGTCGAATCCATGGCGATGCAGCGCACGGTGTTTTCCTCCAGCTGCTGGGCGACTTCCAAAACCAGTTTTTTGTCCCCCAGTTTCGTTTCCAACGCGGACAGAATCGCGGGCAAATCCTTTTCGTCGTCAAATTTGACGTCGACGACCGCGCCCGTCACCTGAACAATGCGTCCGATACTGTTCTTTGCCATTCTTGCTGCTCCTGTAATAGTGTTAAAGCGCTTCCGCGCCGGAAATGATTTCCGTCAATTCGTTTGTGATCATCGCCTGACGCGTGCGGTTGTACAGCAGCGTCAAATCGTCGATGATGTCGCCCGCGTTGCCCGTCGCGTTGTCCATCGCCGTCATGCGCGCCCCGTTTTCCGACGCCGCCGATTCCAGCGAAGACCGGAAAATCAGTTCGGTCAGGATTTCGGGCAGCAGAGCGGTCAGCAGATCCTGCGGGTTTTCGGGTTCGTAATCGTATTCGGCGGGATCGACGTCGACCGCCGGCTGTTGCTGTTCCGCCGTCATCGCGTCCATGCCCAGCACGCGGCGTTCCTGCGCCGTTTTATACGGCTGAGCCGCCGTTTTCGCGCGCGCGCCGACGCCGCGGACGATTCCCTTGCCCTTGCCCAAAGAACCGCTTTTGCTGCGGGTCGGACGCTGCAGGCTGAACGTGTTGCCCGCGCCGTCGTCCATCAGAAAACCCCACGGATTTTCGCCCGTGAACGGCTGCAAAATGCGCGCCGCCTGCAACGGAACGATGGGGCGAATGCGCACTTCCTGGGAAATGGCGGAATGAAAGTGGTTGTAGATCACGGAACACGCGTCGATCGTTCCCTTTTCGAACATGCTGAGCAGATGCATCGCCATGTTTTCGGCGTCCGCCAGCTGGTCGTCGGGGTTGACGCGGCTGTTGAACGTCGCGACGATCTGTTTGCCGTAACGGTCGCGCAACAGTTCCGTCGCTTTCGATCCGACGCAGATCAGGCGCACGATGCGCCCCTGCGATTGCAGATGTTCGATGAACTGCGTCGCCTTTTTCGCGATGTTCAGGTTGAACCCGCCGCACAGCCCGCGCGACGACGAAAAGATGATCACCAGATGGCGTTTGTCCTCGCCGTCGCCCGTAATCAGGCGCGGCATTTCGTAACGCGGTTCGACGCCCCGCGCGATGTCCGCGGCGCGCAGAACGGAAATCGTTTTGATCAGCCGCAGGGAAATGCGCCCCAGCGACGCGGTGAAATAACCCGAATCCGTAATCGCCTGCTGCGACTGGCGCAACCGCGCCGCCGCCACCATTTTCATCGCGGACGTGATTTTACGCGTCGATTTGATCGACGCGATGCGGTTCCGCAATTCCCTTAAATTTGCCATGTCGCGCCTTTATCAAGAAAACTTTTTGATGAAGTCGTCCAAGAAGGAACGCAGATCGTCCTCCGCTTCGGGCGTCAAAACCTTTTCCGCGCGCACGGATTCCAAAACGGACGGCACGGTCGCCTTCAACTGCGCCAGCATTTCCGATTCGAAACGCGCGATCTTTTCAACGGGCAAATCGTCCAGATAGCCGCGAATCCCCGTGAAAATGGAAACGACTTCGTCTTCGACGGGCATCGGGTGGTACTGCTTTTGTTTCAACAGTTCCGTCAAACGCGCCCCGCGGCTGAGCAGTTTCTGCGTCGCGGGATCCAAATCCGAAGCAAACTGCGAAAAAGCCGCCATTTCGCGGTACTGCGCCAATTCCAGCTTGATCGATCCGGCGACCTGTTTCATCGCCTTGATCTGCGCGGAAGACCCCACGCGGGAAACCGAAATGCCGACGTTCACGGCGGGACGGACGCCCTGATAGAACAGCGCGCTTTCCAAGAAAATCTGACCGTCCGTAATGGAAATGACGTTCGTCGGAATGTACGCGGACACGTCGCCCGCCTGCGTTTCGATCACGGGCAGAGCCGTCAGAGAACCCGCGCCCAACCGATCGTTCATTTTCGCCGCGCGTTCCAGCAAACGGGAATGCAGATAGAACACGTCGCCGGGGTACGC
>ERZ808286.845-NODE-845-length-17449-cov-6.010578_pt1 | contig 17449 bp, 11 predicted proteins | sample MGYA00521276_ERZ808286 | MGnify/ENA primary metagenome ERZ808286 (study PRJEB31516, sample SAMN03275607) | gut metagenome | biome: mammalia-associated habitat; material: feces | host: Papio cynocephalus | place: Kenya | collected 2012-08-01 ... | reverse complement strand
AGTACAAGGGCAAGAGCGTGATGACCATCATCAATGGTAAGAACGAGGCAAACGAACTGAATGTAGCTCGCTACGCCGAGATTATCGGCAAGGCAGAGAAGGCTACCGATGTAATGAATGGCAGATCCGTTCTTATCAACAAGAACGTGAAACTCCGTCCACGCCAGGCGATGATACTTGAATTCTAAAATGCAATAGGCTTCGATAGCTGATGAAAGTACTTACGATGGCTAACGCAAGTACTTACGTTGCCCGATGAAAGTACTTTCATATAAAAGCGTTCCTAGAAATGTAGTTTTACACTTCTAGGAACGCTTTTTCTTTCTAAAAATTCTTTTGTTTCAAATATTCTTCGTATTTTTGCAAGCAGAAGTTTAATAACTTAATAAAAATGATAGAAGAGTTAGGTAAATGGATGCTGGATATATCAAAGTATATCATAACAGCATACGTTTTAGTTAGGATGTTTGGCAAGGAAGATGACTCTGTCTGGACATTGGTTGGCGCAATTTTTTTAGCGGCACTATTGTTCGGTATGGGACTGTATCTTGTAAAACGAGGAAAAGAAGATAATAAAAAGAAAGGAAAATAATTATGGATTACGGATTATTAGGAATGTATATATTTTTAGCTTTAATAGCTATAGGCTCTTTTGTTTACGTCAAATTGGAAGATAGAAAACAGAAACGTAATTAGTAATATGAGTAAGGGATTATTGGGAATGTATATATTTTTAGCTTTGATTACTATTGGTTCTGTAATCTATTCAAAATGGGAAGATAAACATCAACAAGAAGAATAATCATTAGTGATTAGATACATTCTCACCATAATAAGCACATTTCTCATTACCTTGGGCGTTTATGCACAAGGCGGTACCCCTAGTCGCTATAACGTAAGCTACCTCAATATGGCGGCAGGAATGCCTAATAACTTCGCTGACGATATTTTCCAAGACTCCTATGGCTTTGTTTGGATTAGTACCCATGGAGGCGGATTGGTGCGCTACGATGGCTTCAATTTCGTGAGCTTTGGGTTGGGATCCAATGGCATCAGCCTCAGAAGCAACAGTTGTCGCAATGTCTATGAAGACCATTTCAAGCGCCTCTGGATTGCCTTTGAGGAAGGACCGCAGGTACTCGACCTCAATACCATGCAACCTATCGTTCCACCTTGTGAGAACAAACAGGTGGAAGCACAACTCAATAAAGCACTCAAGAACCTTTGCACCCGAATGTATTGCGATGCAAAGGGCAATATATGGATGGTGTCCATCAATATCCTCACTCGTTTCGGGTTCAATGAAAAGGGAGAGGTGAACAGCGTCCTCTCCATCGATTATCCTTTCAATGCCCCTGACCTCGGACTCTGTGATGTCTATCAGCGAGGTACGGTGGTGATGTGTAATGATGGCAAGGTAAGCGAATTCTCGGTCAAGAACAACAAGTTGGTGGCAAAGGACATCAGCAAGATGTTCGCTCCGCTCGACTATCGCTATGCGGGTGCCATCATCTCTTATCATGGCAAGATATGGCTAGCCACCAACCGAGGTTTGTTCAACAGTGCCAAGCAGCAATTCCATTGTACGGCAGACGACCATTCCCTCCAGCACGAGGTGGTGACGAGCCTCGCTGTATCTCCCGACAACAAACTTTTGGTGGGTACTCTTTGTGGTGTCGATATTATCGACGACGCTACAGGCAGCATTGAGCATTGGAATTGTAACAGCATCGTGAACCCATTGAGCAGCAACTTCGTGAACAGCTTGTTCTCGAAAGATGGACAGATATGGGTAGGCACTGAGACGGGTGGTGTCATCAAGTTGGCACCTCGCCTCCTGCAACTCCAGTTCTATCAAAATGATCCTGCCAATTCTGGCAGTTTGGCTCACAATGCAGTGAATGCGATGTATGCAGCGCCTGATGGAGGACTGTGGGTCGGCGTGGTGGAAGGTGGTCTTAACTTCTTACCCCCCCATTCTAAAAGCTTCGTTCATTATACGACAGCCAACTCTAGTTTGCCCCACAACAGTGTATCTACGCTTACTGCCGATAGCCGAGGAAACCTTTGGATAGGAACCTGGGGGGATGGAATCGGTGTGATGAGCTTGAAAGAGCCAGGCAAGATAGTGCCTCTCTCGGTGGATGCCAAGCACCAGCGCTTGCTGATGTTTGTGGGAGCGTTGGCTTACGACCCCGTCAATGATGGTATGTGGCTCGGCACCAACGATGGCCTTTTCTTCTACGATTCAAAGCACCAACAACTCATTGAGCCTTTCGATGGTTGCATGAATGTGCGAGGCTGCATCGGTAGTCTTGTCACCAAGGATGGCAGACTCTTGATGGGCTGTGTGCAGGGTATGGTAGAAATCAACCTCAAGTCGCGCCGTCATCATAGGGGAGCCTTTATGGTGAAATATCATCAGTATAAGTTGGATGACCCGAAGAGCGGCGTCATCGACAAGATATTGTCTTTCTGCCAAGCCAAGGATGGCAAGATATGGTTGGGTAGCAATGGCTACGGTATGTATTGCTACAATTACGACAAGGATGGCAAGCCGCATGTCAAGTCGTTCACCACCAATGACGGACTCGCCAACAATACCGTGTTGGGTATTGTGGAAGACAACAGCGGTATGCTTTGGATAGCCACCGCCAACGGACTCTCCATCTTCAATCCGAAGACGGAGACCTTCAGCAGTTTCTCCAAGGAGGATGGACTCATCAGTTCGCAATTCTATTTCAATGCAGCCATTCGCAATGCCAAGGGCGAGATATTCCTGGGCACAGACCAAGGAATGATGGCTGTTACGGGAGTGAACCGCATGTCTCATACTACGGGCGGATTACGATTCACGGAATTGTTGGTTGACAACGACCCTGTCTTTGCTGGCAGCGACTATCTTGACGAGGATGTGAGCATCGCCAAGAAGATACGCATCCATGAGAGCGACAAGTCGTTCACCCTCTATTTCTCCGCCCTCAACTATGGCAGCGAGACCCAAGGTGTGTATCTCTATCGCATGAAAGGATATGAGAACGACTGGGTGCAGCTCAAGCCGGGTCAGCACAGCGTGAGATATTCCACCTTGCCAGCCGGCAACTATGAGTTTGAGGTGAAGTATGCACCTTCCATCGACTCTGACAAGGAGCAGGTCATCTCCATAGCTGTCAGCATCACCCCTTATTTCTGGAAGAGTTGGTGGTTTGTCACCCTTATTATAATAGGTATAGTGGCACTGGTGCAGTATGCCTACATGCACAAGATCAAGGTGATGCGTGAGCGAGAGGTGGAGGCACTCTATCGTCCTATCGAGGCAGCCCTGAAGGAAAGTGATGAGCCAGGCAAGTTGCAGAGCCGCATCCAAAACATCCTAGCCAACCAACAGCGTTATCAAGAGAGTCAGAAGAAGACCCTTGAGGCAGACAAGAAGGAAGTGGAGGAGAATGTCCACCCATTCATGCAGGATGTGATGGACGTGATGGAAAAGAATTTCGACAACTCTGAGTTTGGCGTACAGGAACTAGCCGAGGCGATGCACCTGAACCGCAGCCTCCTGAGTAAGAAGCTGAATGCCGAGACGGGACTTCCTACCGCCCAGTTCATCCGCAACTATCGTCTCGACATCGCCCGTAAGATGATGATGAACAATGTTGCCAACCGCAACATCACCGAGATAGCCTACCGTGTGGGCTTCAATGACCCTAAGTATTTCACCCGTTGCTTCACTAAGCAATATGGGGTCTCACCATCTCAATACAAAGATACCATAGATGATGATTAGCCTTGTTATTTATTTTTGCTACATGTAAGGTTGTCTTCTCTGTGTGGGAGCACAAAAGGTGGATAAGTGCGCATAAGCGCCAAAAATCCACCTTTTATGCAGTTTGTCCACCTTATATTTGTGTTTGTCCACCTACTATTTTGCTATTAATTGTACTTTTGCCACCGAAAAATTGATTGATGTAGGTCAAGTCTCTTGGCTTTCTCAACCTAATTACCATAAACAACGAATTGAATAAACAATAAATATAAACCTAAAAATTAATAAGCAATGAGGAAACAATTATTCTCAATGATGTTAAGCCTGAGTGCTGTTGGCGGTGCTGCATTCGTAGCCCCAATGCCAACTTTGGCCGCTGTAGCACAGGATCAAGTCATCACCGTCAAGGGACAGGTTGTTGACGATCAGGGCGAACCTCTGATTGGCGCCACTGTCAAGACCAAGGATGGTAAGACTGGTGCGGTGACAGACCTTGATGGTAACTTCGAAATCAAGGTGAAAGCTAACTCAACTCTTACTGTAAGCTACCTTGGATTCAAGGAGCGCGAGATTGCAGTGCGTGGACGTGCCATTCTCGACAAGATCGAGATGTCTTCCAATGACCATCTGCTCGACCAAGTAGTCGTGGTAGGTTATGGTACACAGAAGAAGGCTGACTTGACAGGTTCTGTAGCCATCGTGAATGCAGAGGAGATGAAGAAAGTATCCAACTCTAACATCTCAACCATGCTCGAAGGTAAGGTTGCCGGTGTGCAGATTACATCAGATGGTCAGCCTGGTGCCGACCCTAGTGTGAGAATCCGTGGTATCGGTTCATTCGGTAGCACAGCTCCTCTCTATGTCATAGATGGTGTGCCAATGGGTACCACAATCCGTGACTTCTCTCCTAACGACATCGAGACCATCCAAATCTTGAAGGATGCTTCTGCGGGTGCCATCTACGGTTCTCGTGCTGCGAATGGTGTCGTTATCATCACAACTAAGAATGGTAAGAAAGACCAGCCTTTGAAGGTGAACTATTCTGGTTACTTCGGTGCCGATGTCATCCCAAGTGGCGTATACGACGTGATGGATGCCGACCAATATAGCAACTATCTCGGTCAGGCTTGTGCCAACTCAAATTCTCCTTTGGCTGGTGGTTACAGTCTCGGTGAGGATGGCAAGTATCATTTCATGGACAACACCAATACCGATTGGTTCAAGGAAGTGTTCAAGACTGGTATCCGCCAGAACCACAACGTAGCTCTCAGCGGTGGTAGTGCTAACAGTACCTATAATGTATCTCTCGACTATTTCAACCAGAAGGGAACCTTGGAAGGTGCTGGTCCTAACTACGAGCGTTATACAGCTCGTGTGAACAACACCATGGACACCAAGTTCATCAAGTTCCGTACCAGTTTTGTTTACTCTCACTCCAACCAGGACAACATGGGCCTTTCCAATGCATCAGAGTATGTACAGGGTCTTTATGGTTCTGTTACCAACGTGCTTCGTGGTACACTCTTGATGCAGCCTACCATCAAGGCATACGACAACTCTACATGGGTACTCGATGATAAAGTAGGTGCAGCCAATGGTTATCGTTATGATGCTTACGGCTATGGCGTGTATTATGATGGCATCCATGGTGATATTTCTGCATCCAACCCATTGTTGGTGAACAATCTCTTGCAGCGCAACACTTTGGTAGATCGTTTCGTAGGTACAGCTTCTGCCGATGTAGACCTCTTAAAGATGGTAGGCATCAAGAGCAAAAACCACGGTCTCCACTATAATATCAACCTCTCTTATAGCAAGACTGAGGCTAAGGACAAGACTTGGATTCCTTCATGGATTCAGAGCAACCGTGTATACCTCGCCAAGGAGAATGAAACTTTGACCAAGGGGTCTCGCAACTACAGCGATGCCTTGGTTGAGAACACCTTGAAATATAATGGTAGCATCGGCAAGCATAACATCGATTTGCTCGCAGGTATGACATACGAGGAAGAGAACACAAACCTCTTAACTGGATGGGGTGTTAATTTCCCAGAACCATATTTCCTTCAGCTTCAGAATGCAAAAGATACCTATTCTTCTTCATACGAGTATAAGCATGCCTTGGCATCTTACGTAGGACGTTTGAACTACAATTATGATGAGAAGTACTTGGTTTCTGCAGTCGTACGTCGTGATGGTAGCTCTCGTTTGACCAAGAACATCCGTTGGGCAACCTTCCCTTCTGTATCTTTGGGTTGGCGTTTCGATAAGGAAAAGTTCTTCCCAATCAGTCGCGATATCGTTAATATGTTCAAGGTACGTGCCAGCTATGGTGAACTCGGTAACGAGAACATCGGTGAGTATCAGTATATGGCGACAATGGATCGTAACAACATGACTTATAGCTTTGGTAATGATAAGGTTACAGGTTCCAAGATTGCGACATACGTCAACAACAATATCGCTTGGGAAAAGAAGAAGACAACCAACGTGGGTATTGATTTGGCGATGTTCAACAATCGTTTGGAGTTTACTGCCGAGTGGTACAAGAACAAGTCTGAGGACTTGCTTTATGGAGTGCCTGTTCCTGGACAGACGGGTGTGGCTAACACTACCGTTACCATGAACGCAGCCTCTATGGAGAACAGCGGTTTCGAGTTCTCTGCTACATATCGCAATCGTGACCATGCATTCAAGTATGACATCAGTGCCAATTTGAGCACCTTGAAGAACAAGGTAACTTCTCTTGGTTTTGGTACCGATTCTTACATTACAGGTGCTTACGCTACATACGTAGGTCAGGAGGTAGGTCAGTTCTATGGATGGGTTTACGAGGGTATTGCTCGTACTCAGGATCAACTCGACAACCACGCTACCCAGCAGGGCGCCAATGTAGGTGACTGTCTCTACAAGGATATTTCTGGTCCAGATGGCGTGCCTGATGGTGTAATCGATACATACGACCAGACCGTATTGGGCAGTGGCCTTCCAAAGGTGAACTTTGGTTTGAGTGCTCACATGGAGTATAAGAACTTCGACTTGAGCATCTCTACATACGGTGTACTCAACTACCATGTATCAGATGATATTTATAATAGTTTGAACTCTTGCTATGGACCAGGCAACAAGGATGTAGCCATGGGCGATGCCAACCGTTTCGCCGATGATGGCACTTACATCTCAAGCGTGCCACGTACCTACTATGCCAACAATGCAACCTTGGCATGGAATGACCTCTTTAGCTCTCGCAAGATTCAGAATGCAGCTTACTGGAAGATTGCCAACGTAGAGTTGGGCTACAACTTCCCAGACAAGTGGTTTGGTGGCTATGTGAGCGGTGTACGTCTCTATGTATCAGCACAGAACCTCTACACCTTCACAGGTTACAAGGGATATAACGTAGACTATGCTGGTGGTACATTCACCCCAGGTTACAACTTCTGCTCATTCCCAACTCCACGCACATTCATGTGTGGTCTCCATTTCACATTCTAATAGTGAGAATAAGGATTATAAGATTCATTATTATTTAAAGAACATTTGATATGAAACTAAATAAATTATCATTAGCTCTGTTCCTCGGTCTTGGTGCATTGACTATGACTTCGTGCGAAGACAAACTGGAACTGGTAAACCCTAACCAGCAGACCACTGGTACCTTCGGTTTCAATGCCGATGACTTGGAAGAGTGTGTCATTGCTGCTTACCATGATATACGTATGGAGGGTTCTATGGCACGTGTTGGTTATACACTAGATGCTGTACGTGGTGATGAAGTGTGGAACTCTTCACAGGTGTGGTATCTGCCATTCGACGATATGGACGATCCTGCCACAGACGAAATCTCTATGTGGCCATGGCGTGAGTCTTACTATTGCATCAATGTATGTAATTTTATTCTCTCTCGTACAACAGGGGAAGACTCTCAACTCAGTGAGGCTATGAAACGTATCAAGGGACAGGCACTCTTCCTCCGTGCTTTCTCTTATTACAACTTGGTAGGCTATTATAAAGAGGTGCCATTGATTACAGACTATTCTACTTATTCTTCTTTGGATGGTCTGTATGGAGCTAACAACACCTTTGATGAGGTGCTCGACCAAGTAGAGACAGACTTGAAAGAGGCTATGACATTGCTTCCTAATCGCCAAGCTGGTGGTGAGTGGGCCAAGGGACGAGCTACTTGCGGTGCTGCTGCTGGATACTATGCACGTACCTTGATGTTGCGCCACAAGTATAGCGAAGCTTTGGAGGTTCTCAAAGACATCATAGGTGGACAGAAATATGGTCAGTATAAGCTAATGGCAAACTATGGAGACAATTTCCGTGAGGGCTCTCAGTATGAAAACAATGATGAGAGTCTCTTCGAGGTTCAGTTCTTGGATTATGGTTCTCAGGGAACCGTGGATGAGTGGACTCCTGTCAATGTGAGCCCTAACGCTTCTCAGGGACATGCTGTCGAGTCTAACTATTGCCCTGGTCGTTACGGCGGTTGGGCAGACCTGTCTGCTTCACCTTGGCTTTATCAGCTGTTTAAACAAGAGCGTACTACGGGCGGCAAGCTTGATCCACGTCTCTACTGGACAATTGGTACATACGAGACAGATTGGGAAGGCTTTGAGAATGGTAACGTAGCTTATACTACTCAGATGACAGCGACAGATACTGTTCCTACAAACAACGATAATGGCGGTCTGCCTATTGCCAAGTGGACTAATATGCGTACCAATCTCTATGATAAGGTGGCAACTGGTCTTAAATGTGGTATCAACCTCCGCATGATGCGTTACTCTGACGTATTACTTCGTGCCGCTGAGTGTGAAAATGAGGTGAATGGTCCTACACAGCAGGCTATCGATTGGATTAATCAGGTACGTGAGCGTGCTAACTTAAAAGATTTACAACTCTCTGATTTCGCAGGAAATAAGGATAAACTCTTTGAACAGATTGCTAATGTGGAGCGTCCAAAGGAGTTTGGTTGTGAGAATGGTCGTGGATTGGACTTGATTCGTTGGGGATTCTTCTATGACAGTGACCGTATGGCTCAGTTGAAGGAGCATGCAACATTCCGTATCTCTCCATATAAGATTAAGGAGCCAGTTAGTTACTCTCAGGTAGGTACTGACCCACAGTTGAAATGCTCTTATGATACATACGTAGCAGGTCATGAATTCTTGCCTATCTATCAGACATTGTTGAATGACAACCCTAACTTGAAAGGTAACTCTGCCAACTACAACACCGACAACTCAACCGATTTCTTCGGGAGAGGTTGGACTGTTCACCCAGTTGTGAACTTGAGCAAGTAATCGTATTCCTTATCCCATGGAGCTGGTCTCCAACTCCATGGGATAACCTAAGAACATTACACATATTTAATAAATATTGGAAATAATATGAAACACCTAAATAAATTAGCATCAGTCTTCTGTGTGGCAGCCATGGCGTTGACAGCGATGACAGGATGTGAGGGAAGTGACTTGTTTAGCGTCAACTCTCCTGATTGGCTCTCTGAAAAGATTGACTCAATCGAAAAGTCTAAGAATACAGGCGAGGAAGTGCTCGTGGGTATGAACGAGGATGTTTATACCATCGGTAGTACTGACTTTAGCTCAGGCTTTTGGACAGCATTCTCAAAGTATTATCAAGTGGATGACAACCAGAAGTGGAATGCAGTGTTCAACTTGAACATCAATCCAAACGACAATACTTATTATAAAAACTTTGGCGTATGTATTACAAACGATGCAGATCGTGGAAGTACTGACTACAAGGAGTATGGTGTGATTCGTTTCGATTGCACAGGTGACTCAACCTCTTTTAACTCTCAGTGGAGTACAAAGACAGGTGATAATTTTAATTACTATCTTCCATTCAAGTTCTCGGAGAGTAATCAGATTATGAGCCCTGTTGATAACAAAGATGCAGGCTTGCAGAAACTTGGTGGTAAAGTGACATTGACTGTAGATCGTTCCAAGGTAGATACATTCTTGGTTAAGATAACCAATGGTACAGTTACCAAGACCTATACTCAGCCATATAAGATTGGCAACCTCAATGCGGATGCCAGCGATACCAAGATTCGTTGTTTCTTGGTTCCTGAGGGTTCTTACATCGACTTCCTCCAGAGCAACATCGAGCCTATTGGTGGATATACTTCTGCCAAGGATAAGGCACCTGTATCTATGGTATTGAACAATGTGCCAGAGGAGGTAGACAAGGGTACTAAACTTGAGGATGCTATGGCTGGCGTTTCGGCTACCGTAACTTATGAGGAGGGCGTAACCAAGGTTATCCCAGCAGACCAGCTCTATTTCTCTGCCATCAATGATATGAACGAGGTTGGCGAGAAGACACTCACTGTCATCTACAATAAGACGTTCAAGGGTGAGAATGCTTCTACTCCTATCGTAGCTTATGGTAAGTTCAAGGTGGTATCTGGCATCAAGAGCATCAAGGTTACTCAGGCACCTACACGTACAACTTACTACTATTACAATTCAGCAGCATTGGATGGCGTAGACCATACTTTGGCTTTCGATCCAACTGGTATGGTTGTTACCGCAACATATACCGAAGGTGAGCCTTCTGTTGTTGACAACTCTAAGTTGACATTCTCTAAGGTTCCTGCAACTCCAGGTAAACATGAGGTTACCATCACAACCGAGAATGGTCGCAAGACTACTGTTGAGGTGAATGTGGCAGAGTCTTCTGTCAAGGCTGTAACTCCTAGCCCAGCTTCTCTTGGTGCCGAGGATTGCTCTACCGCTTGGTGGTCTGTATTCACTGAGAATATGAAGGTTCCTGCTGGTGAGACTTACGAGTTTAATTTCACCAACTACTCTAGCTTGGCAGGTAACTGGAACAACTACGTGGTTATCCTTCGCAAGGCTGACGCAGCAGAATATGCTGTAGTTCGTTCAGACAACTATGGCTGGGGTGCTGGCTATGCAGCTTGTACTCCTGTCGGAACACAGCTTGTTGCTTATAGCGACTGGGCTTCATGGCTTGCTGCTATGAACGGTGCCAAGGTAAAACTCTATGTAACCAACTGCAACAATGGAACAGCCGACATCCAGGCTATCGTAACAGGTACAGACGGCACTGTAACGAACCAGAGCTATCTCGGTATCAACACAGTGGATCCAAGCGACTTGAATGTAGCGTTCACCGTTGATGCTTCTCACTTGAAGTTTGGTGCATCTTCTGCCCGCAAGCACTACACACGTGCTCACCGCAGATAATCCCGAAGAGAAATCTTTGACTAAACTATAATTTTAAAGGCAGGTCTTTATGTGAACAGGCTTCCATAGACCTGCCTTTTTTAGAAAGAAACTAACAAGGTATATAAAAACTAACTAAACGAAGAGAAACAATGAAGAAACTTCATACTTTAGCATTCTTGCTGGCTTGCACTCTGGCTGTAGGTTGCAGTAGTAGCAGCGACGATCCTGATGATCCAACCACTCCTACCACACCAACGACACCTACGAATCCTGATACACCATCCAGCAATCCTACTGATGCCGACCTGGCAAACTACAAGTGCCCAACATATGCAGATGATTATGCGTCCATATCTGCTTGGACACAGCGTAGCAAATGGAATCTTGCCAATGTGCACGACCCTTCGGTTGTGAAAGCGGCTGATGGTTACTATTATATGTATCAGACCGATGCCAGTTATGGTAACGAGCATCAAAAGGACATTCGCAACAGCAACAAGCACGGTCATTTCTTCTGCCGTCGCTCCAAGAACCTTGTAGACTGGGAATTCGTAGGAGCCACGATGGTAGGACTGCCAGACTGGGTGAAAACCAAACTCAATGAGATTCGCAAGGGAATGGGCTTGGCAGAGCGCCCTAATACATATTTCGCCAATGACCTCGACTTCGGTTTCTGGGCACCATGTGTGCGCAAGGTGAACGACAATCTCTATCGTATGTACTATGCCATCACTTGCCCTGGTACCATCAATGGTGATGGAACTTGGAGCGAGCGTGCCTTCATCGGTTTGATGGAAACCAATGATCTTGCCAGCAACAAATGGACAGACAAGGGATACGTCATCACCAATGCATCTGACAAGGGCTTGAACTATAAGGTGAATGCTACAGACTGGAATAACTGCTATTTCAAGTACAATGCCATCGACCCATCTTATATTATTACTCCTCAAGGTCAGCACTGGCTTATCTATGGTTCTTGGCATAGTGGTATCGCTGCTGTCGAGCTAGATGCCAGCACAGGTAAGACCAAGGCAACCTTGCCTAACCCTTGGGGCACAGCAAGCGACATCGCTGCTTATGGCAAGACTATCTTCACACGTACTTTGAATAATCGTTGGCAAGCAGCTGAGGCTCCAGAAGTGGTTTACCACGATGGATATTACTATCTCTTCTTAGCTTACGATGCATTGGACGTTCCTTATAATACTCGTGTACTTCGCTCCAAGAACGTGGATGGTCCTTACGAGACGATGAACAGCAGGGTGACCGATGCTGCCAAGGGCGCAGGTGACAACCCTACCGTCTTGACTCATCCTTATAAGTTCAGCCAGGGGTATGGATGGGTAGGTATTAGCCACTGTGCTGTCTTCGACGATGGCGCTGGCAACTGGTATTATGTTTCTCAGCAGCGTTTACCTGCCAATGTTGGAGGCAATGCTTATAGCAACGCCATCATGATGGGCGGTGTGCGCTCTATCAAGTGGGATAGCAACGGATGGCCTGTTGTAATGCCTGAACGTTATGGCGCCGTGCCACAGGCGGCTATCAAGGCTAGCGAATTGGCTGGTACATGGGAAGGCATCGACCTTGCTTATGAGTATGGCAAGCAGCGCACTAGCACTGAGTTTACGCTCAATGCAGATGGTACGATGACAGGTGGTACGGCTTGGCCTAATGTGAAGGTATGGAGCTTCGATGCTTCCAGCAACACCCTTACCATCGGTACCACCAAGCTTAAGGTGCAGCGAGAGGTGGATTGGGAGGCAAATCCTCGCAAGGTAACCATCGTATATTCTGGTGCCAGCGGCAGCAAGAGCTTCTGGGGCAAGAAGAAATAAGAGAATTTAGTTAGTTTTAAGGTATAAAAGAATCTAAGTAGAATGTTGAGGGGAGTTACGCTGTGAAGCCATAACTCCCCTTTTTGTTAAATCGATATACAAATGAAACAAACTATGATGAAATATTTAGGCGTTGTGGCAATAGCCATGATGCTAGCGCCAGCTGTGTCTCGTGCGCAACAGACTCAGGTGGTGGAGCTGCCTGTTGTGGTGGATACTCCTTTTGTGCACGACCCCGTGATGGCGTATGAGAATGGCAAGTATTATCTTTATTGCACAGGGCATGGCATCACGCAGATGATTTCCAACGACCGCAAGCACTGGACATTATCTGCTGAGGGTGTCTTGAAAAACGAGCAAATACCTGCTTGGACGCACGACAGCGTGCCAGGCTTCACCACCCATATCTGGGCTCCCGATATCATCAAGTATCGGGGTAAATGGTATATGGCTTATTCTTGCTCCACCTTTGGCAAGAATACATCGGCAATCGGATTGCTGAGCAATACCTCCTTATCTAATAAGGATGATTGGAAAGATGAGGGTTGCCTCGTCGCCTCCAAGGGCGGGAGAGATAATTGGAATGCTATCGACCCAAACTTTGTGATAGATGAGAAGGGCAAGCCTTGGATGACTTGGGGCTCCTTTTGGGATGGCATCCAACTCATTCCTCTCGACAAGAAGACGATGCACGTAAAGAAAGGGGCGAAGCCCATGACCATCGCTCGCCGTCATGCCGTGGGCGATACATCGGTAGAGCCGAATCCTACGAGCAAGTTTGCGGGTACCAATGCCATCGAGGCTCCTTTCGTCATGAAGCATGGCGATTATTACTATCTCTTTGTGAGCTGGGATTACTGTTGCCGAGGCATCAAGAGCAACTATCGTGTTGCCGTGGGCAGGAGCAAGAAGGTTGCCGGTCCTTACCTCGACAAGGAGGGCAAGGATATGCGAGAGGGTGGTGGCACCCTGATTCTCGAAGGCGACAAGAAGGAGTTTGAGGCGATGGGGCATTGCTCTGCCTACAGCTTCCCTGATGGCGATTACTTCTTCTGCCATGGCTATAGCATCCCTAAGAATGGAGCCAGCATCCTCGTAGAGAAGAAAATCAACTGGACTAGCGATGGTTGGCTCATGTTGGAGTGATGTTGTCTCTTAGGGGGTAAGGACACTTTTTATGAGCTTTGGTAATATTTTCTTTTATTACATTGAACTTATTTCTAATATATTTTGTACCTTTGCAAGCGAATACATTAATGTATCCTCAAATTGCAATTTTCAGCATAAAATACAATGAATAAGTTAAAAGCATTATTGGGCTTCGACCCTAAGCAGACAACCGTCAAGACGGAGTTGGTCGCTGGTATGACCACCTTCTTGACCATGTGTTACATCTTGGCAGTGAACCCTACCATCCTCTCTACCACGGGCATGGACAAGGGCGCCTTGTTTACGGCTACCGCTATTGCATCAGCCATTGCCACCTTGCTGTTGGCATTCATGGCTAAATTGCCTTTCGCTCAGGCTCCTAGTATGGGACTGAACGCCTTCTTCGCCTTCACGCTCTGTCAGGCGATGGGTTTGACATGGCAGCAGGCTTTGGCGGTATTGCTTGTGGAGGGTATCATCTTCCTCCTCATCACCTTCCTCAATATCCGTGACAAGATATTGGAGTGCATCCCGAAGAACCTTCGATTCGCCATCTCGGCGGGCATCGGTATGTTCATCGCCTTCATCGGACTGAAGAATGCGGGTATCATCACTGCCAACGAGGCTACCTTCGTGCAGCTAGGCAAGTTTACGCCTACCTGTATTCTGGGTTTGATAAGTATCTTGGTGAGTGGAACCTTGATGGCTCGCAGAGTGAAAGGTTCGCTGTTTTTTGCCATCATCATCTCTACCTTGATTGGTATTCCGATGGGTGTTACCCAGATAGGGGAGGGATGGATACCTGTTTCCACTCCTCATAGCATCGCTCCTATCTTCTGCCAGTTCGACTTTACAGGCTTCTTTACGCCTAAGATGGTGATGGTGGTGTTCTCCTTGTTGCTGGTCAACATCTTCGATACCATTGGTACGGTGCTTGGTTTGGTCTCAAAACTTGGCATCAAGGAGAATGAGAAGGGCGATATTCCTGGTGTGAAGGAGGCGATGATGAGTGATGCCATCGGTACTACCGCTGGTGCCTTGTTGGGTAGCTCTACCATTACCACTTATGTGGAGAGTGCTTCGGGTGTTGCCGAGGGTGGAAAGTCGGGTTTGACTTCCTTCTTTGTAGGTATCATGTTCATCTTGAGCATCTTCTTGGCTCCTATCTTCTTGCTGATTCCTAGTGCGGCAACCAGTGGCGCCTTGGTGATGGTGGGTGTGCTGATGATTGACTCGTTTAAGAAGATTGAGTTGGAGGACATCTCTGAGTCGTTCCCAGCTTTCATCACGATGATTACGATGGTGCTTTGCTATAGCATCGCCGATGGTATTTGCTTGGGCATCTTGAGCTATGTATTGATCAAAATGATGGTAGGCAAGTTCAGGGACTTGAACATCACGCTGTATATCTTGGCGATATTGCTTTTGCTCAACTACGCTTTGGGATAATTTTCAGTTATAAGAGCGGAATGAAATCTATTTTTTTAGACTGGTATATATAATGAGGCGGCAATCTGCATCACGCAGGTTGCCGCCTTCTACTTTCTAACTAACTATCTATCAACTATTCAAAAAAGTCTATTTAATGCTTTTGCCCTTTCAGGGCGCATTGATTCACACTGTCGCCCCAGGGCGTTGCCCTGGGCTAGGTGCTTTTGGGCTTACAGCCCGTTTCAAACGTACAGATGGAATGCTTTTGTATCTGTATTTCGCCTAAGGAAAAAACCTAGGCGAAATCTGTTATTTCAATCTGATAATATTCAGTGAGTTGGCTGGAATCTCAACCTCAGCTCCGTTCTTGCTGGTGGTGATGAAACTCTCCACTGGGTAAACGTTGGTTGGGTTGTCGATGGTGTTCTCCTCCAAGCCGTTCTTGGCTGAGAGGCGAATCAACTTGCCGTCCTTGATGTCCTTGCCCTGAAGATTGATCTTCGCAGTAGTGCTCTCAGTGCTGGTGTTGGCAATCTTCAAGATAACCTCGCCAGTCTTCTCGTCGAGGGTAGCTGTAGAGAAGATGCCAGGCTGAGTGTTTGCCTTCAGCTTGGTGGCGAAGATTTCCTTGCCGTCCACCGATGCGAAGATGCTGTCGCCCTGTACCTTCAGCTCAATGTCGTACCACTTGCCAGTCTCTACCTTGCCTGGGCAAGTTGCTACCTGAGCCTTGGCACCATTCACTATCTGCTCGATGCCGTGCTGGGTGTTGTTCCAACCACCGAGGTTCAACCAGCAGTAGTTCTGAGGGTCCACATAGTTGAACACTACGAGGAAGCCCTCGTTGCCGGCATCTTTCTTCGCACGTACCTTATATATATAGCCATCGCTGGTAATCTTGCCAGGGTTCAAGCGGATGCAACTCTCCTCGTTGCTGGTCTGTTTGATTTCGTCGCCCTCAACCTTCCATGAGCCACGGATGTCGGTCTGGGTGAGTTCGAGGGTAGCTGGGAGCGCATTTCCCTTGTCGTCGGTATAGCCCTCATCCTTGAAGGAAACCTGAGTGCCCCATGTTCCCATACCTACCTGGCAAACGGCTGGCTTCACCTTCGCCTGTTCGTACTTGTAAGGAGAGTTCTGCTCTACCTTCAGCACACGGGTACCGATATTGTTCGCCATCACGTTCTGTACGTAGTAAGATGGTGTGCCGAACACTTTGTCAGATGTATATTGAATCATATCCGGTGCCCACATGCGGTTGTTGAGGTTGGCGAAGATAGGAGCGTAAGATGCCATGGTCACGATGTCAGAGTTGTTCTCGATGCCCATCATATAGACAGCCTCACCGAGGGCTGCGTCGAGAGAGCCCATGTTGCCGAAGCCTTGGGTCACGGCATACTCGCCTACGTAAATCTCACTGCCCTTGCGGTCGTAAGAATCGTACTTGTTGAAGTTCTCGGCAAACCAAGCAGGGTTTCTGTAGTAGTGCTCGTCGAGGAGCTCCACGCTCTCCTTGCTTTCCCACTTAGGGTTGTCGTCGCCCCAAGCTACCACGTTGCCGATGAGGTGCATCTTAGGATATTTTGCCAAGACGGCATCCTTGAACTTCTTGAAGCGCTCGTAGTAGTGGTCGCTCTGTGCGGCTGGGTCTGGCTGGTTGTTCTCATTACCAATCTCCAAGTACTCGATGTTGTATGGCTCTGGGTGACCGTTCTTGGCACGCAGCGCACCATACTTGGAGGTAACAGGACCATTGGCATACTCCAAGGCGTTCAAGCACTCGTCTATCCAAGGCTGGATGCTATCCACAGGAGTCAAGCCGCCGTGCCAGAGACCTACGTTCACCACGTAGAGTGGTTTTGCGTGCAAATCCTCGGCAAGCTGCAAGTATTCGTCGAATCCCATACCATCGCTAGTGCGATAACGCCAGTTTACGTTCTTGTGTCCAGGACGCTCTTCGATAGGTCCGATGGTCTTTTCCCAATGGAAAGCATTCTCTGGAGACTCCTGTCCCTCGACGTAGCAACCGCCAGGGAAGC
>ERZ808286.843-NODE-843-length-17467-cov-4.434011_pt1 | contig 17467 bp, 19 predicted proteins | sample MGYA00521276_ERZ808286 | MGnify/ENA primary metagenome ERZ808286 (study PRJEB31516, sample SAMN03275607) | gut metagenome | biome: mammalia-associated habitat; material: feces | host: Papio cynocephalus | place: Kenya | collected 2012-08-01 ... | reverse complement strand
GGATCCAAAGTCGCGAAGTCGAATCCCAGCCGTTTCATTTCCGCGGCGATTTTCGCGGCGCGGGCGGCGACCGCCGGAATCGCGGGGGCGGACACTTCGATCCGCGCCAGATTTTTATGAACGCGCAGACGCACGTTTTGAACATCGGGGAACAGTTGTTTAAAAAAAGCCTCGCCTTTTTCAACCCGTTTGATCGCGTCTTCGGTTAAAACCGTGTCGTATTCAAACCGTGTCGCCAGACACGGGGCGGCGGGTTTCGACGCGGTCGGCAACCCCAGCCGCGCGGACAGGGCGCGGATATCGGATTTTGAAAAAACGGACAGCGGGGAAAGGACGCCGGATTCCCTCAACGCTTTGTGTCCGGGGCGGTAGACGCGCGCGTCGTCGCCGTTCGTGCCGTCGACGACGTGTTTGAACCCGTGTTCCGCCGCGTATTTCCAAAACAGGGCGAAGACCGCCTTTTTGCAATGATAGCAGCGATCGACGCGGTTGCGGCGCACTTCGTCGATCGACAGCGGGCTGAACGTGAAAACGCGGTGTTCGACGCCGAACCGTCCGGCGAAAGCGGCGGCCTCGGCGGATTCGGCGGGCGGCTGCAACACCGTCCGCATCGTCAGCGCGACAAGGGGAAAAGGCCGTTCGCGCCGCATTTCCGCCAGCACCGCCAGCAAAAGCGAACTGTCGACGCCGCCCGAAAACGCCAGCGCGATTCCGTCGGCGCAAAGCGGTTCCAGCCGTTGCTTCAATTCGTCAAGCATTGTCGCTTTCCTTTGCCGCGCGCCGCGCCGCGTCGAAAATTTCGCGGAACGGCAGGCCGGAGGATTCCGCCGCTCGTTTGACGCTTTCATATTCGGGGTTGTAGCGCGCGATGTCGCCCAGCGTGCATTTTTTGACCTCTATTTCGCCGCAGGGCAGGGCGACGCGCACGATTTCGCGATCCATGCACCGCCGTTCCACCGCGTATTTGCGCAAACCGATCGTGGACGTGTTGCGGAAAATGATGTCTTCCATCACGGGCAGACGCTTTGCCGCCGCGACGACGCGCAACATGTACGCGGGACGGTTCTTTTTCATAAAGCACGGTTCGAAATGCACGTCCGCCGCGCCCGCCGCGAACAGCTTTTCCATCGCCAACCCCAGTTCTTCGGCGGTCGAATCGTCGATGTTCGTTTCAATGACGTACATTTGATCCGCGTCCGTTTCGTCGTCGATCAGCATCGCCCGCAGAAAATTCGCGCGGTGAAAGTCGCGTTTGCCCAATCCGACGCCGGATTTTTTGATTTTGAACGACGCCGGCAACCTGTCCGCCGTCCGGATCGCCGCGGCGATCGCGATGCCCGTCGGCGTCACCATTTCCCCGTCAACATCCGTCGGACGCAGGGCGACGCCGTGCGTTTCGGCGATGTTCAAAACGGCGGGGACGGGAACGGGCAGGACGCCGTGCTGACAGGTGACGAAACCGCGTCCCTCGTTCAATCCGTCGACGATGACGTTTTTGACGCCCAGATCGTCGATTAAAACGGCGGCGGCGACGATGTCGACGATGGAATCGACCGCGCCGACCTCGTGGAAATGGACTTCCTCCACCGCGCAACCGTGGGCTTTGGCTTCGGCGACGATTTGAAAGATTTTCTTCGCCAGACCGCGCGCCGCGTCGGTGACGTTCGCATGGTCGATGATGCGGAAAACGTCAGCCAAATGGCGGTGTTCGTGAGGGTGGTCGTGATTGTGTTCGTGGTCGTGATCGTGGCGGTGTTCCGCGCGCGTCAGCCGCACGTCGAAATCCAGCCCCGAAACGCCGTAGGACGATTTGCGTTCGACCGCCCAGTCGAATTCCCCCGCGGGCAGACTGTTCAAAGCGGTTTTCAGCTTTTCCGCGCTCGCCCCCAAATCCAGCAAAGCCGCGACGGTCATATCGCCGCTGATACCGCTTTTGCCTTCCAGATACAGATATTCGGTCATTTGCGAATCCTTTGCAAAATTTTGCACGCCTGCACCGCCGCGCCGAAACCGTTGTCGATGTTGACGACGGAAATCCCTTCGGCGCAGGAATTCAGCATGGTCAATAACGCCGCCAGCCCGTGAAACGACGCGCCGTAACCGACCGACGTCGGCACGGCGATGATGGGCGCGTCCACCAATCCGGCGACGACGCTTGCCAGCGCGCCTTCCATGCCGGCGACGGCGATGACGACGTCGGCTTGGCGGATCGCGTCGATTTTCGACAGCAGACGGTGAATGCCGGCGACGCCGACGTCAAAGTGCCTGTCCACAGCCGCCCCGAAAAACGCGGCGCAGACGGCGGCTTCCTCGGCGACGGGCAGATCCGCCGTCCCGCCGGAGCAGACCGCGATCCGACCGTTCAGGCGTTTTGGTTCGCCGCAGGTCAGCGCGATGGTGCGGGAAGCGGCGTCGTACCGCGCCGCCACCCCCGCCGATTTGACGAAAGCCGCCTGTTCGGGCGAACAGCGCGTTCCCAGAACCCGGCGGTCATTTTTGGAAAAAGCCGCCAGTATTTCCGCCAGCTGTTCGTTCGTTTTGCCCGCGCAATAAACGGTTTCGGGCAATCCCGTGCGGTCGGCGCGGGTCGTGTCCAGCTTGGCGAATCCCAAATCTTCAAACGCGTTGTCCGTCATGGTTTCACCCCTCGAACGTTTTGGCGACTTCTTTCATCCATTGACTGATTTCGATGTGCTGCGGGCAATGCTTTTCGCACATTCTGCACCCGATGCAGGACGACGCCTTGCCGTGTTCCTTGATCAGGTTGGCGTAGTACATGCGCTGGGCGTTGAACGGCTTGTCGGAACGTTCCTGCTTTTCCGCGTTGTAAAGCGCGAAATAGTCGGGGATCGCGATTTTCATCGGGCAAAATTCGACGCAGTACCGGCACGCCGTGCAGGGGATCGCGATTTCGTCGTGCAGGGTCTTGACCGCTTTTTCGATCGTGCGCGTTTCCGCGTCGTCCAGCGGTTTGAAGTTTTGCATGTAGGACGTGTTGTCCAACAGCTGTTCCATGTTGCTCATGCCGCTTAAAACCATCATGACGCCGGGCAGGGAAGCGAAGTAGCGGATCGCCCACGACGCGACCGACATGTCGGGTTCGGCGTCCTTGAAGATCTTTTCGACCGACGGGGGCACCATCGCCAGCGAACCGCCCTTGACGGGTTCCATGACGACGACGGGCTTGTTGTATTTCTGCGCGATTTCATAGCATTTGCGCGACTGAATGCTGGGGTTGTCCCAGTCGATATAGTTGATTTGCAGCTGGACGAAATCGACTTCGGGGTGGGCTTTCAGCACCTGTTCCAGCAGATCGGCTTTGTCGTGGAAGGAAAAACCGATGTTTTTGATTTTGCCTTCTTTTTTCTTCCGCGCGATGAACCCGAAGCAGTCGTATTTGTCGACGTTGGGCAGGGTCGTCGCGTTGACGTTGTGAACCAGATAGTAATCGAAATAATCCAGTCCCGTTTTTTCCAGCTGTTTGTTGAAAATGGTTTCGCGGTCCTCCGCGCTTTTCAGATAGCCGGCGGGCAGCTTGCTGGCGACGGTGAATTTGTCGCGCGGGTGGCGTTTGACCAGCGATTCGCGAATGGCGATTTCGCTTTCGTACCCCATGTACATCCACGCGGTGTCGAAATAGGTGAAGCCGCGTTCCATGAACGTGTCCACCATTTTGTTCAGCGTTTCATAGTCGATGGACGTCTGGTCGTCGGGATTTTTCAGCGGCAGGCGCATAAACCCGAACCCCAGTTTGTTTTTGGGATTGATTTTATCCTTGACCGATTGGGAAACGGGGATCGTTTCCGACAGCGTCAGTTTGGGCAAAGCCGTCAGGGCGAACGTCGCCAGTGTGCTCATCAAAAATTGTCTTCTGTTCATATCGAAACCTTCAAGAATGATATGGGAACAGGATAAATTTTAAAGTGAACTTTAAGTCAAGAGTTTTTTTGCGGAGCAACGCGGCATATATATTAAAGTCAGGCGATGATGTCGGGCAGCAACATGTTTTCCAGCCGCGCGATTTCGTCCTTTAACGCCAGTTTCCGTTTTTTCAGACGCCGGACGCGAATCAGATCGGCGGCGGGGCGCTTTTGTTCGGATTCCAGCAGGGAATCCTGTTCGCCGTGTTCTTTTTTCAGCGCGCTCAGACGGCGCTTGATTTGTTGTTGTGTCAAAGATTCCATAGCGTTACGCCGGCAAATGATAAAAAATTCGTCGAAAAGATAATTTTACACTAGCAGAAACGCGCGAAAAAAGGTATTGCTTTCAATGAAAAAATTCACAGGGTTCATTTCAGGAGATTAAATGATGCCGCAAATCAAGAGAATTGGTGTTTTAACAAGCGGGGGCGACTGCGCCGGATTGAATGCCGTCATTCGCGCCGTCGTGCATCGCGCCATCTGGACGTACGGTTGGGAAGTCTACGGTATTCTGGACGGAACCGACGGGCTGACTTTCCGCCCGTTGCGCTACCGCAAAATGTCGATTGCCGATTTTCACACCCCTTACGCCCGTCTGGGCGGAACGATGCTGGGGACGATTAACAAAGGCAATCCGTTTGCTTTCCCCATGCCCGACGGCACGACCAAAGACTTGACCGAAGATTTCGGCGAAGGCTGCCGCGAACTGGGACTGGACGCGCTGGCTGTCATCGGCGGCGACGGTTCCATGTCGATCGTTTCCAGACTGTGCCGCGGCGCGGGCATCACGATGGTCGGCATTCCCAAAACCATTGACAACGACACGCCCATCACCGAACATTCCGTCGGATTTTCCACGGCGCGCGACGTTTGCGTCGAAGCTTTGGACCGTTTGGATTCGACCGCGTCTTCGCACCACCGCGTCATGATCTGCGAAGTCATGGGACGCGACGCCGGACACGTCGCCCTGCATTCCGCGATCGCGGGCGGCGCCGACGTGTGCCTGATTCCCGAAATCCCCTATACGCTGGAAGGCGTCGTCCGCAAACTGCATCTGGTGCGCGAACAGGGACGCGACCACGGACTGGTCGTCGTCGCCGAAGGCGTGAAGACCCCCGACGGTCAGAACATTTCCGTCGCGCAGGTCGACGGTGTGCGCTACGGCGGCATCGGTCAGTACATGAGCGCGCGCCTGAACGAAATCGATCCGCGTTTTTCGACCCGCGTCACGGTGCTGGGTCACGTTCAGCGCGGCGGCGTCCCCGCGGCGCACGACCGTCTGGCGGCGTCCTGCTTCGGCGTTCACGCTGTTGACGTGCTGGCGCAGGGCAAAACCGACCGCATGGTCGTTTGGAAAAGCGGTTCCATCACCGACGTCGGTTTGGACGAAGTCGCCGCGATCGGCACGCAAAAGGTCGATCCGAACGGCATGATCGTGAAAACGGCGCGCGGTTTGGGCATGTATATCGGCGAATGACCCGCAATGAAAAACGGGAAGGGCGCGAACGCGTTTCCTTCCCGATTTTTATTTTCTTTCAAATGCTTTTGAAAAGCGATATACTGTTATCAGTTGTTAAAATCTATCCCGTGGAGGTATCCCATGAAAGAAGAATCCGCCCATTTGCAGGCTTTAAAGGCAAAGCACGCGGCGTTGGACGAAGAAATCGCCAAGGAAATGGCGCGTCCGCTGCCCGATGAAACGGCGATTTCGAATCTGAAACGTCAGAAATTGAAACTGAAAGAAGAAATCGAAGCCGCTTCGGGCGAAGTTTGATTTTTCGATCAACCGGTTCGACACCGTTTCCGCATCGCGCGGGGACGGTGTTCTTTTATGCGTTTTTTTATTCCGTCGTGTCGTAAATGACGTAATCGCCGTCCTGCGCCATGTTCAGCAGGGAACGGGCGGATTCTTCAAGCATGTCGGTGTCGATGCTTTGCGGGGACAGCTGGCGGACGCGTTCCTCCATTTCCGCGCGCTGGCGGGCGACGGCGTCGGCGACGCTGGACGCTTCTTGAATTTTTTGACGCAAAGCCGCCATGCGAATCAATCCGCGTTCGCCGTTCACGGCGTGATAGCCGAAATAAAACGTCAGCATCAGCCACAGAAACGGGGCGAGCATGGCGCGCAGACGGCGGCGGATTTCCAGCCATATTTGCATTTTGAAACGCTTTCCTTTGTCATATCGGTCAAGGCGACTATACCGCTTTTCAAATCAAAAGTCATTTGAATAGAACGGAATTGAAAAGTTGTTTTCTTTCGCGTTTTTGTCATTTCAGGTTGCAAATTCGGGGGGGGGGTGGTAAAACTATTGGTTTAGTTGAAAATCCGGTAAAGGAAAAAAAGATGAAGAGGTTTTTGATAACGTTGCTGACGGCGGGCGGGCTGTGCGTGTCCGACGCCGCCGCGTACGATGTTATTTACAGAGACGTCGCCGGCGATTGGTCGGGCGGAACGGCGACGGGCGCCAGTTTGGCGACGGCCGCCGGCGGGGTTCAATCCGCGATCGGTTCGGGAAAGCACGTTTCCTGCGTCGGCAGCAACAATCGGGTCGAATGCACATGCGACGGCGGTTATTTCAGATCCAGCGGTTCGAACTGCTGGGTTTATTCCGCGAAACAGTACAACGTCGTGACGGGCAGCAACTTGGCGAACACGACGGCTGGCAATATCAGTCCCGACCGCATTTACGGCATGTGCTACAAGGCGGGAACGTATTACGAGCAATTGGGGGCGGGAATTACTTCGACGACCGGACCGTGCGCCACGGCGTGGGAAGCCTGTTCGACGGGGTGTTTGCTGTGCCAGTACAACGCGAAAGAATGCCGCCAATGCAAAAAAGGCTACGTCATGTTTGACGGCGAATGCGTGACAGACTGCCCGTCGGGCTACGCCAAATCGGGGGACGAATGCGTCGCCGCCGAACCGAAAAAGCCGATGAACTCAGCCTGTCCCGCTCCGTTGACGTTGTCCAACGACGGTTGCTGTTGCGTCAAATAAGGAGGATCGCTATGAAAAAATTATTGTTGATCGCTGCGTTCGCGGTCGTTCCGCCGTTTTGCGCCGCCGCGTCGCCGTCCGTGTTCGACGATGCCGGTTCGTTCGCCGTCGCCAAAGCCGTCAAGCTGGGGCGCGGCAAAGCCTACAAAATCAGCGGCGGACAGGGATTCGGTTCGGGCGGATACAATCAGCAGGACAAGATGTGCTGCGCGCATTGCTCCTCTTGCGACAAAACGACCGGAAAGTGCAACGGGTGCGAGGACGGATACACCCTGCAAAACAACGTCTGCGTCGAAAAAACGTGCGACGCGCATTGCAGAAATTGCAGCAAGGGAACCTGCTACAACTGCGAATCGGGCTACGAACTGAAATACGGCAAGTGCGAAAAGAAAGTCTGCGGCAACGGAACCTATGAAAGAAACGGCGATTGCGTCGCCATTTGCACCGGCGTTTCGTGCAACGCGTCGCAGGGATACAAAGCCGTCGCCTACAACGATTCGTGCTGTTGCGAAATCGAACAGACGACCTGTTCCGCGGGACAGTACGTCAGCGGTTCGTCCTGCGTTTCCTGCCCCAAAGGGTCTTACGGCGGGGGCGGAACGGCGACGTCCTGCACGTCCTGCCCGTCGGGACAGACGACGTCTTCGACGGGGGCGACGTCCTCTTCGGCTTGTTACACGCCGAAAATCAACTGCCTTGCGGGAACGTATGTGAGCAACGGCAACTGCGTTTCCTGTCCCGCCGGAACATACAGCGCCACGGTCAACGCGACGTCTTGCGCCGCGTGCGCGAGCGGGACGTACAGCACGGGCGGCGCGACGGCTTGCTGGTCGTGCAGTCGGATCGACGCCGGATCAAACACCCTGAGGGACGGAACCGTGTGCAAGCTGACATGCACCAGCTGTTCCACGACGGGGACGTGCGTCGGATCGAATGTCGCGTCGGGGCAGAGTTCCTCGTGTTCTTCTTCGTCGAGCTCCGGCAGCGGTTGCTACTGGACGGGCGACAGCGTCGCGGCGGTTAACAGCTATTGCGCCGGCGCGCGCACCTGTCCCAGCGGATATTCCAAGGGATACAACTCCGGCGGCTTTACAAAGCTGTCCGACGGAAAATACTGCATGATCAAAGATCAGGGCTGTTGTTATTAAGGTGCAATTCGTGGATAAAAAGCGGGGCTTTCGCTCCGCTTTTTATTTCAAGGCGAGTGAGTGTTTGACAAATCCGCTTTTTTGGCGGATAATTTTGCCCGTTTGCGAAAGGATTTATCCATGCCCGTGTCGATGTATGAACAGTTTTTCGCCGTCGGTTCCGTCAAAAGTCTGGTGACTGGCGAAAACGTGACTTTGCGCGCGAGCACCCCTAAAACACCGGAAAAAACGCAGGAAAAAAGCGGCGCGCCGGCGACGTCCGACCGCGGCGGCGAAAAATCCTCCTGACGCCGTTTGACGGGCTGAAAAACTTTATCCCTCTGGAAAAGATTGTTTTTTTGTGTCAGAATTTTAAAAACAATTAAAAGACGAGGGGTGAATCATGACCGGAAACAAACGACCCGTCATTATCGGCATCGGCGAACTGCTGTGGGACATGCTGCCGTCGGGCAAGCGCGCGGGCGGCGCGCCGATCAATTTCGTGTATCACGCGACGCAACTGGGGGCGGACGGATACGCCGTCAGCGCGGTCGGCAGGGACGCTTTGGGCGACGAAATCCTGTCCGAACTGGAAAAAAGCGGCATCAAATACCGCATCACCCGCAACGACTATCCGACGGGATACGTCAAAGTCGTTCTGCACGACGGCATTCCGTCCTACGACATTGTCGAAGGCGTCGCGTGGGATCATCTGACCGCCGCGCCCGAAGCCGTCGAACTGGTTAAAACGGCGGACGCCGTCTGTTACGGCACGCTGGCTTTGCGCCACGCGGAATCCCGCGCCGCCGTCGAAACGCTGTTGTCCGCCGCGCCGCAACGGGCTTTGCGGTTTTTCGACGTGAACCTGCGTCAGAACTACTATTCGCGCGAACTGATCGAAGAATTGCTGGGCAAAGCCAACATCTTCAAAATCAACGACGACGAAATCGTCGTTTTAAAGGATCTGTTCGGCTTGACGGGCGAACCGGACGACGTCTGCCGCGCCTTTATCGACCGGTTCGGATTGAAGTACATGATTTTCACCGCGGGCGAAAAGTTCAGCGCGATTTACACGAAAACGCGGAAATCCTATCTGCCGACGCCGAAGGTCGACGTCGCCGACACCGTCGGGGCGGGGGATTCGTTTTCGGGCGCGTTCGTCTATAACATTTTAACCGGAAAATCGTTGGAAGAAGCGCACAAAGCCGCGGTCGACACCGCCGCTTTCGTGTCGACGAAATCGGGCGCGTGGCCCGAATACGAAAGGGGGACGCCATGACTGAAAAAAACAACTCCGTCCGGTGGAAGCTGGCGGCGGTGATGCCCGCGTTTTTCGCGATGGGCTTCGTCGATCTGGTCGGCATCGCGACGAATTACGTCAAACAAAGCTTCTCGCTGTCGGATTCCGCGGCGAACCTGTTGCCGTCGATGGTTTTCTTCTGGTTTTTGGTCGGGGCTGTGCCGACGGGCGTTCTGATGAACAAAATCGGACGGCGCAAAACGGTTCTGATCAGTCTGGGCGTGACGTTCGCGGGGCTGATTCTGCCGACGGTCGCCTACACTTTGCCCGTGATGACGGCGGCGTTCTGCCTGCTGGGCATCGGCAACACGATCATGCAGGTGTCGCTGAACCCGCTGATTTCGACGATGGTTTCCCCCGCCAAACTGTCCGGCGCGCTGACGTTCGGGCAGTTCGTCAAGGCGATCGCGTCTTTCGTCGCGCCGATTTTGGCGGCTTTCGGGGCGGCGCGGTTCGGCAGCTGGCTGTTCCTGTTCCCCGTTTTCGCCGCCGAGGCGCTGCTGGCTTTCCTGTTGCTGTGGAAAGACGCCGTGACCGAAGACGAAATGACGGGCAAGGCGTCCGGTTTCGCGGACTGTTTCGCGCTGTTGAAGGATCCCGTCGTCCTGCTGTGCTTCGTCGGCATCGTTTGCCATGTCGGCATCGATGTCGGCACGAACGTTTCCGCGCCGAAAATTTTGATCGAAAAGGCGGGGCTGACGTTGGAAACGGCGGGATTCGCCGCCAGCGTGTATTTCCTGTTCCGCACGATCGGGTGCTTTACGGGCAGTTTCGCGCTGGCTAAAACGGGCAACCGTCCGTTTTTCGTCGCGGGCGTTCTGATGATCGCCGCCGGGTGCGCGCTGTTGTTTTTCGGAACGCAAAAGACCGCGCTGACGGCGGGTGTAGCGTTGATCGGATTCGGCAATTCGAACGTGTTCCCGATCGTTTTCGCACAGGCTTTGCTTCATCTGCCCGCCAAGAAAAACGAAGTGTCGGGACTGATGATCATGGGGCTGGTCGGCGGAACGCTGTTCCCGCCCGTCATGGGGCTGGCGTCCGATTTCGCGCAAACGCAGAACGCGGCGATTCCCGTCATGGCGGCGGGAGCGCTGTATCTGCTGTTCCTGTCGCCGATGATCCGGACGAAAACGGGCAAAAAAACGGATTGACGCTTTTTTACTGGATAATGTGACGGAAATCATATACACCCGTTTCGGCAACAAAGGTATCGAAACGGGGGTAACATGACGGAAACGAAACGCCCTGATTTGGAAAACGATCCGATCGGCGGTCTGGTGCGCAAATTCGCTCTGCCCGCGATCGTCGGGCTGATGATCAACGCGTCCTATAATCTGGTCGACCGCATTTTCATCGGAAACGGCGTCGGGTCGGCGGGACTGGCTGGCATCGCGGTGGCTTTCCCGACCGCCGTGGCGCAGCTGGCGTTCGGATTGATGATCGGCATCGGCGGCGGAGTGAATTTCTCGGTCGCCTTGGGGCAGAAAAAAATCCCCCGCGCGGAACGCGTGTTCGCGAACGCCGTTTTGCTGGTCGTGTTCGTCGCCGTCGCGTTTTCCACCCTGCACATGATCTTTATGCGCCCGCTGCTGCGGTTGTTCGGCGCGACGCCGACGATCATGCCCTACGCCGAAACGTATCTGAAAATCACGCTGTTCGGATCGGTGTTCTGGATGACGAACATGACGCTGAACAACTTTATCCGCGCGTGCGGCTATCCGCACATCGCGATGTTCACCATGCTGATCGGCGCGGTCAGCAACACGATTCTGGATCCGCTGTTCATTTTCGTGTTCAAAGCGGGCATCGCGGGGGCGGCTTACGCGACCGTCATCGCGCAGGCGCTGTCTTTCGTCTGGGCGGCGGCGTTTTTCGTTTCGGGCAGGGCTCCGTACCGTTTCCGCCGCAAATACGCCGTCCCGTCGCTGAAAATCATGATGATGATCTGCTTCGTCGGCACGGCGCCGTTTTTGATTCAGCTGACGAACGGATTGATGCAGACGATCATCAACAACACGCTGGTGAAATACGGCGGCGACATCGCCGTTTCCGCCATGGGGGCGACGATCGCCGTCACCGTTTTGATGTTCATGCCCGTCGCGGGACTGTGCGAGGGTTCGCAACCCGTCGTCGGATTCAATCTGGGGGCGAGGAAATACGACCGCGTGTTAAAGGTCTACTGTCTGACGATCGTCATTTCGACGGGGTTGTTCGTCTTGGGCTGGGCGGTGTTGCGGCTGTTTTCGACCAAAATCATCGAAGTGTTCAATAAAAACGATCCCGAACTGATCCGCATCGGGGCGGTCGCGCTGAAAACGATCGGGTTGATGTACCCGCTGATCGGGCTGTCCGTGGCGACGACGTATTTTCTGCAATCCGTCAAGCGTCCCCACGCCGCGTCCGTTCTGGCGCTGAGCCGCCAGCTGCTGTTCGTGATTCCGGGACTTTATTTCATTCCGAAGCACTGCGGACTGATCGGCGTGTTTTACGCGTTCCCGACCGCCGATCTGCTGGGATTTCTGGTTGCCGTCCCCGTCGCGTTCCGCCTGTTCGAAAAATACGGCGCGCTGGCGAAGGAACAGCCTACGGCTGAATGATCTTTTCCCCGTTTTCGTCCAGTCCCATGGCGCGCAGTATTTTCGCGAACAGCGCCGTTTGCGGATAGACGCCCGCGAAGCTTTCCGAACCGCGTCCGATCGCGGAAACGGGCATCGGCGCCGCGGTTTGTCCGAACAGTTCGAACGTCACGCCGGCGCGCGCCGCCAAAACGCGGGCGATGGCGACCGTCAGCGGTTCGAATTTGCCGTACTTGTCCAGAAAAGCGTCCGTCTTCGGGCGTTTGGTCAAATCCGTCATGCTGTAACGGAACGCTTCGCGCAGACGGGCGGTTTCGCCGGCTTCCAAATTCATTTTCAGCGCGGTCGCGGCTTCGGCGTCGCCGTTTTTGGCGGCTTCTTTCAAATCCGATTTTTGTTCTTTGGACAGCAGGCGCAAACCGGTCGCCTTTTCGATTTGCGGCATGAAGTCTTCCAGCATCGCGCCCGTCTGGCGTCTTCTGCGGAAACGTCCGACGGTCGATTTAAAAGCGTCCATGGAAACGGTTTGGCGGTCGAATACGGAAAGATCCAGATTTTCCGCGCCTTTAGCCCCTAAAATCAAACCTCCGGCTTCGACCGTTCCCGCGACGACGATCAGCGTGTCGGTCGGGTGGGCGTTATGGAAAGCGACCGCCGTTCCGACCGCTTTGTCCAGTTCCGCGATTTCGCGCGCCATCGTTTCCGTGTCGCCCGCTTCGGCGGCTTCGGCGATTTTGCCGGCGACGGCGACGATGAAAAAGTCTTTGTCTTGGAATTTTTCAATCGCTTTGGCGACGAAAGCGGACAGATTCGCCGTTTCGGGCTTCGCGTCCAAAGCGAACGGGATTTTGTTCGGCGCGGCGACGACTTTGCCGGACGGCAGTTTTTCCATCGCGCCCAAAGACGTCAGACGCTTGTAGCCGCCTTTTTTCAAAACGGCGTCCAAATCCTCTTTCTGAAAGGCTTTCGGGCGTTTGAACGCCTGTCCGACAAACAGGGGGAATCCGCTGCCTTTGACTTGAACGGCGATGTCGTAATAGTTTTGCTTTCTCGGCGCGCGAGCGTAAAAGGGCGCGACCGCCGCGCCGTCCAGCGCGCTGTTCGTCAAAACGCCGACGGCGTATCCGTTTTTCGCGGCGATTTCCGTTATCAGGGGCAAATCGGCGCCGTCGTCGTCGATCATGGAAATCCTGCCGTTTCCGACGGCTTTCCCCGTTGCGATCGCGCCCGCGGCGGCGGCGTTGTCGGGCAGGGCGGAATCGGCAGCCGAAACGATCGCGACGCCCTGCGCGGGCAATCCGTCCGTCACCGTCGTTCCGCCCGCGCGCAATCCGGCGATTCTGCGCTGGGCGTGGGACGCGCCGTCGCCGATGAACAGAAAGACGTGCCGGACGGACGGCTGTTCCCTTTCGCACGCGCATATCGTCAGGCACAGCGCGGCGGACAGCGGATAACAAACCTTTTTGACCAAACGGGAAAAACGGAACATGATCGACTCTTTAATTGTTGAATGCGGTGCTTTCGATTTTGACGGTATTTAAGAAATTTACGCAAGGAATGTCAAATAAAAAGAGCCCGCTTCACCCGCCGACTTTCGCGCCGTCTGCGGAACGGACGCCGGTTCGCGGCGAAACGCGCGCGCCGGACCGTCTTTTCGGCTTTTTGCGGGCGTAGCGCGTCAACAGGCGCGAATTGTGTTAAAACCGGTTGATTTTGGTTCGCGGACGGTGTACAAAGCAAAAGTTTTCCGCGTTGTGCGAAAAACGGCGGTTCAGGCACCCCTGGAGGCAGAACCGTCTTTAATTCAAAAGGATACGAAATTCTATGGCTAAAATTACTTCCATTCGCGTTAATGAACGCAATACGGCAGGTAAGGGGGCGGCTCGCGCGGAACGTCGCGCGGGGTTAATTCCCGGTGTTATCTACGGTGAAAAGAAAGAACCCGTGATGTTCTCGATTTCCGCTTTGGATTTGGACGCGCAGATGCGCCAGAAAGGCTTCTGGACCCGCCAGTTCGAAATCGAAGTCGGTAAAAACAAGTACCACGCCATTTGTCAGGACATTCAGACGCACCCGATTACGGACCGTCCGATTCACATCGATTTCCTGCGCGTTTCCGAAAATACGGAATTGCAGATCGAAGTCCCCGTCATGTACGAAAACGAACTGTCCTGCCCGGGCATGAAGCTGGGCGGCGTTCTGAACGCCATTTATCGTACGATTGACGTTATGTGCAAACCCAAAGACATTCCCGAAACCCTGTTCGTGGATCTGTCTGGCTTGAACATCGGCGACGTCGTCAAGATGTCCGATATCAAGTTCCCCGCCGGCGTCAAACCCGTCGAAGACATGGACACCACGATCGCCGCGATCGCCGCGCCGTCCGATGACGCCGCCGCCGACGAAGCGCCCGCCGCCGCGGCTGACGCCGCCGCGCCCGCCGCCGCCGCTCCCGCGACCAAAGCGTAATCAAGGGTGATTGTCGATGTTTTTGGTTGTCGGACTGGGTAATCCGGGATCGGAATACAAAGGCAATCGGCATAACGCAGGATTTATGGCGGCGGACGAATTGTTCCGCCGCTATAATTTTGCCCCGTGGCGCGCGCGTTTCAACGCCGAAACGGCGGAGGGCGTCGTCGACGGGCAAAAGGTTTTGCTGATCAAGCCGCAAACTTTTATGAACAATTCGGGGCAGGCGGTGCGCGCCGCCATGGATTTTTACAAACTGCCCGTTTCGCAGGTCGTCGTCCTGCATGACGAAATGGACGTTCCCGTCGGCAAAATCAAAGCCAAAGTCGGCGGCGGCGCGGGCGGTCACAACGGATTGAAAAGCATCGACGCGCATTGTTCCGCCGGTTACGCGCGCGTGCGCATCGGAACGGGACACCCCGCCGATAAAAGTCAGGTCGTTGATTGGGTCTTGTCGAATTTCCCCAAGGCGGACAGGGAAATCATCGACGCCGAACTGGAACGCGTCGCGGACGTTTTTCCGTATTTGCTGGCGCAGGGAACGGGCGAGTTCACATCGCGTCTGGCGCAGATTCAGAAAGGATAGAAAATGGGATTTAACTGCGGAATCGTAGGATTGCCGAACGTCGGCAAATCGACTTTGTTCAACGCTTTGACGTCGACGATGGCGGCGCAGGCGGCGAATTATCCGTTCTGCACGATTGAACCGAACGTCGGACGCGTCGCCGTTCCCGATCCGCGGCTGGAAATCCTGTCAAAGCTGGCGGATTCCAAACAAACGATTTACACGCAGCTGGAATTTGTCGACATCGCCGGATTGGTCAAGGGCGCGTCGCGCGGCGAAGGACTGGGCAACCAGTTTCTGGCGTCGATTCGCGAAGTCGACGCGATCGTTCACGTCCTGCGTTGTTTCGAAAACGGCGACATCACCCACGTCGAAGGATCGATCGATCCCGTGCGCGACGCGGAAACCATTGAAACGGAACTGATGCTGGCGGATCTGGACAGTTTGGAACGCCGCATCGTCCCGTTTGAAAAGAAAGCCCGCGCCGGCGAAAAAGAGGGCAAGGAAATGGTCGCCGTCATGCAGCCCGTTCTGGACGCCCTGCGCGACGGAAAACCCGCGCGCACCGTCCGTTTCGACGACGAGGAACAGCAGAAACTGTACAAACAGCTGTTTTTACTGACTTCCAAACCCGTTTTGTACGTTTGCAACGTGGACGAGGGTTCCGCCGCGACGGGCAACGAATTTTCAAAACGCGTTTTTGAAATGGCGGAAAAACAGGGCAATCAGGCCGTCGTCATTTCCGCCGCGATCGAATCGGAAGTCGCTTTGCTGGAAGACCCCGCGGAACAAAAGGAATTTCTGGAAACGCTTGGGTTGGAGGAAACCGGACTGAACCGCGTGATCGCCGCGGGATACAAGCTGTTGAAATTGAAAACGTTTTTCACCGTCGGTCCCAAGGAATCGCGCGCGTGGACGATTCGCGACGGCATGACCGCGCCGCAGGCGGCGGGCGTGATTCATTCGGATTTCGAAAAGGGCTTTATTCGCGCCGAAGTCATTTCCTACGACGATTTCGTCGCGTGCAAAAGCGAAGCCAAAGCCCGCGAACTGGGCAAACTGCGCGCCGAAGGGAAAACGTACGTGATGCAGGACGGCGACATCTGCCATTTCCTGTTCAACGTCTAGGGACGGGCGCGATGCGTCTGGCTTTGTTCGAACCCGACATTCCTCAAAACACCGGAACGCTGTTGCGTCTGGCGGCGTGTTTCGGTGTGCCCGTCGATATTATCGAACCGTGCGGATTTGTTTTCAACGACCAAAAAATGCGCCGCGCGGGCATGGATTATCTGGATATGGTCGACTGCTCGCGCCACGATTCGTGGGAAAAGTTTTACGCGCGGCACCGCGGGCGGATCGTTTTGCTGACGACCAAAGGGTCGGAACCCTATCACAAATTCGCGTTTCGAAACGACGACATTCTGTTGCTGGGACGCGAAAGCGCGGGCGTTCCCGACTATGTGCATCACGCCGCCGACGCGCGTCTGCGCATACCGATGCGTCCCGAAGCGCGGTCGATCAACGTTGCCATATCCGGCGCGATCGTGTTGGGCGAAGCGTTGCGCCAGACGAATGTTTTTGACTTGCTCAAATAAAAGTTGTTGACTGTCCGCCGGACGGGTGTAGACTAAATCATTCTTTGTTTTAACAAAAAGGACGATTGATTATGAAAAAGTCTTTGTTGGCGGCAGTCGCCGTCGTTGCTTTGTCTGTTTCCGCCGCGAACGCCGCGCCCGTGAAAAAACAGACCGTCGAAACCGCTCCGGTCGCCGCGAAACAGCTTGAACCCGCGAAAAACGTGACGCCGTACGTGTCCGCCAAACTGGCGCGCGGCTGGGATAAAATAAAATTCAAAGGCGAAGACAGCTCCGGCAGCTTTCAGACGTGGGGCGGCGACATCGCCGTCGGCGCGAAAATCGGCGACGCCCGCGCAGAATTGGAATACGGTTTCACCAAAGCGGGATCCAAAACCTCGCTGGACGAAGACGGCGCGGGCAACCTCGTTCCCGCTAAAATCAAATTCGGCATGCAGACAGTCATGCTGAACGGCTATTACGATTTCCGCAACGACAGCGTTTTCACGCCTTACGTCGGCGCCGGAATCGGCTTCGCCGACATGACGTTGAAATTCGCCGACGAGGACGGCGCCTATTCCAAATCCAAAGTCAAATTCGCCTATGGTTTGAAAGCCGGCGTCGGCATCGAAGTCGCCAAGAACGTCACCGTCGATGTCGGATACCGCTATTTGAAACCGTCCGTCGCCAAATACGGCTATGACGAAATCGACAACGAACAGATCAAAATGAAGACGCACATGAGCGAAGCCACCGTCGGCGTTCGTTTCGCGTTCTGATTCCTTTTCGGATTCGAAAAAAGGCTCTGTTGCAAAACGGAGCCTTTTTTGTGTAACATATCCGAAAGTATAGGTTTGTCGAAGGGGAAAGAGATTGAAACGCCGCCGCATGGAATGGCTGTTTCCGCTGGCGTTGATGGGTTGCCAGCTGCCGGCGGT
>ERZ808286.842-NODE-842-length-17519-cov-5.068140_pt1 | contig 17519 bp, 20 predicted proteins | sample MGYA00521276_ERZ808286 | MGnify/ENA primary metagenome ERZ808286 (study PRJEB31516, sample SAMN03275607) | gut metagenome | biome: mammalia-associated habitat; material: feces | host: Papio cynocephalus | place: Kenya | collected 2012-08-01 ... | reverse complement strand
ATCCCGGTGAACGTGTCCGCCGCAGGGTGATAAGACTCCGTCATCTGATGACAACGGTGATAATCCGTGGAATTCAGAGCGGTGAATTCAAGGAGCTGAACATCAGGGATATGAACGAACTCCTTTACGGGCTGATAGAATCCGTGATTTTCAGGATTGCTGTTCTTGACGAGAAGGACGTTTCTTTCGTGAGGACTTCTTTTGGGCTTGCAGTGGACAGTTTTGTAATCCGGCCGACAGTAAAAAACTAATAAAATATATAAAAAAAATTAATTAAATTTCTGTTTGGGCGGTGTTATACTTTTTGTCTGTTATGAAAATCGGGGATTTCTATGAAATTTCTGCTTTTGGGAGCAATTTTATGAAATTCAGAAGAACTTTTACTGCGCTTGCGCTTTCTGTTCTTTTTGTTTGTGCGGCTGCGGCGAAGGATTCTGATTCCGTGGCATTTACAAAAAAACTTGGTCTTGGCTACAACTGGGGCAATACGATGGAAGCCTGGGGAACAGGCGGCACGCTTGAAATCGGATGGGGCGCGCCTGTTTCAACAAAAGAGATGTTTGAGGACCTGAAGTCAAAGGGAATAACCACAATACGTCTTCCTGTCGCCTGGTCGGTACGGATGGACAAGAACAATAAAATTTGGGATGTCCTTGACAATCGCGTGAATGAGATTGTTGATTATGCAATTGGCAGCGGAATGTATGTGATTCTGAACATCCATTGGGACGGCGGGTGGATAAATGATCCGAAGACCGGATTTACGAAAAATTGGGCCGCCTGCATGAAAAAATATGTCGATATATGGACGCAAATCTGCAGCCGCTATGCCGATTATGACGAGCATCTGATTTTTGAGTCGTTGAATGAAGAAGGTTCATTTGATAATATATGGAATAAATATACAAATCAGGGCAACAAGAAGACGGCGTTTGAAATTCTGAACAGAATAAACCAGCAGTTTGTGAATACTGTCCGCGAATCCGGCGGAAAAAATTCCAGCCGTTATCTTCTTATCGCCGGTTACGGAACGGACATTGACATGACCTGCCAGCCGGAATTCAAGATGCCTGCCGACAAGAAAAAACGCTGCATGATTTCGGTTCATTATTATACGCCGTCCACGTTTGCAATCCTTACGGAGGATGCGAGTTGGGGTAAAAACCGCAGAACCTGGGGTTCCGATGCCGATATTGCCGAGCTGAAAAAAAATATGGCGAAGATGAAGGTGAATTTTCAGGACAAAGGAATCGGCGTTATTGTCGGTGAATACGGTTGCCCGGTGGTGAACAAGGAGCCGGAAAGCGTCAGGAAATATCTTACGGAGACTGCCACCGTCGCCTATGACTTGGGCTTTTGTCCTGTGCTCTGGGGCGGTTCCGTGGACATTTATAACCGCCGGGAGCTGAAATTTGACGATCCGGAAATCGGAGAGATGTACAAGGCTTTGTCCCAAAAGCCAAGAAATTAATCATGATACAGGAAGCATGTTTTGGCTTCTTGAAATATCAAACAAATTTTCTTTGGAGGAAAGAAATGAAGAAGATTTTGGTTGCGTTTGCGTCTGCGGCGCTCGTTTTTTCAATGGTTTCATGTGCCAGCACAAAAGCTGAGGATGATCTCGGAATGCCGTCAGAACTTGCCGCTCTTCAGGATGAGGAAGAGGCAAAACCTGAATTTGAGTCTGCCGGAAGAGCTCTTGCTTCTAACGACGGAAACAACCTCGCTGCTGTCGCGCCTGTGACAATCGTGTTTGACAAGGATATGTCAAAGAATCCTGCCGTTGATGTGCAGGGTGCGGATGTTGTTCCTGGTGTTTATCTTGGCGAGGAATGTGTTCAGATTACTCCGAACTACAATCCGGAAATCCGTGTCGCATTCGTTTTTGACACACCGGTTTCTGCCGCTGATGTCAAGGGAATCAAGTTTTCTGTAGCAGGATTTGACGGCGGAGCTGGAGCCTACAACTGCGGAGTCATGTACGAGGATATGAGCGGAGCCGAGCACAGGGCTTCATTCTATCTCAGCGACATTGCTGCTGATGCCTGGACTGATGTTACAGCAAACCTTCTGACAGATGAGCAGTGGGGAAACAACTACAGTGCCGACAAGAAAATCATCGCAGTTCAGTTCTGGTCAGGAGACAAAGGTCCTCTTTATCTGAAAGGACTTGAATTCACAAAGTAATTAAGCCTGCTTTGATGGCTTGATAACGGCGGTGGACAGCTTTTTGTTGTCTGCCGTTTTTTTTTGATGTAAAATGTTCCCCATGGAAAAATATATTCTTGCTCTTGACCAGGGGACAACATCGTCAAGGGCTGTTGTTTTTGACAGCAATGCGGCCGGAGTCGCTTCGGCACAGGAGGAATTTCCTCAGTATTATCCGAATCCGGGATGGGTCGAGCATGACCCGGAGGATATATTCAGAAGTCAGCTTTCGGTTGCCAAAAAGGCGGTCGCCTCCGCGGGAATTCTTCCGGAGCAGATTGCGGCTGTTGGAATAACGAATCAGAGGGAGACGGTCGTCATCTGGGACAGGAAGTCCGGAATTCCTGTGTATAATGCGATTGTCTGGCAGTGCCGGCGGACGGCTTCTATTGCTGATGAACTTATTCTGACCGGGAAAAGCCAGATTATCAGAAATTGTACCGGTCTGATTCCCGACGCATATTTTTCCGCAACGAAAATAAAATGGATTCTGGATAATGTTCCGGACGCGCGCAGGCGGGCCGAAAACGGGGAGCTCCTTGCGGGTACGGTTGACACTTGGCTTGCCTGGCGGCTTTCCGGCGGAAAATGTCATGTCACCGATGTCACAAATGCAAGCCGCACAATGCTTTTTAATATTCACACGCTTGAATGGGATGAGACTCTTCTTAAAATTATGAACATTCCGGAGCGCATTCTTCCGGAAGTCCGCAATTCCTCCGAAATTTACGGTTTTACGGACAGAAATGTCTGCGGATTTGAGGCGCCGATTGCCTCGCTTGTCGGAGACCAGCAGGCGGCGTTGTTCGGGCAGGCTTGTTTTTCTTCTGGCGACACAAAGGCTACTTTTGGAACCGGCTGTTTTCTTCTTATGAACACCGGCGAAATTCCCATAGAATCAAAGCACAGGCTTCTTACGACGGTCGCGCTTGGTGTCGGTGGAAAAGTTGAATATGCGCTTGAGGGCAGCGTCTTTATGGGCGGCGCGGTGATAAAGTGGCTTCGTGATGAGCTTGGAATAATCAGTTCCGCAAGGGAATGTGATTTGCTTGCGGCGACAGTTCCGGATTCAAACGGCGTGATAATGGTTCCCGCTTTTACCGGCCTCGGCGCGCCGTATTGGGATTCCTATGCACGCGGAACGATTGTCGGTCTTACACGCGGCACAAGCAGGGCGCACATCTGCCGCGCTGCGCTTGAGGCAATCGCGTTTCAGGTCAAAGATGAGATTGAGTGCATGAAGGATGATGTCCGTTCGGAGCTGTCGTCGCTTAAAGTTGATGGAGGTGCCTGTGTCAGTGATGTGATGATGCAGTTCCAGTCCGATATTCTTGGTGCTGATGTTGTCCGTCCGCGGAACACCGAAACTACAGTTGCCGGCGCCGCATTTCTTGCCGGCCTTGCCGTTGGATTCTGGAAATCAAAGGATGATATAAAATCCCGTTGGAAGCCGGAGAAAATATTCCGTCCCGAAATGGACAGAGGCGAAATAATATCCCGTTACTCCGACTGGAAATCCGCAGTGGAATGTTCAAGGGGCTGGAGACGTAATTAGGTTTCCGTCCAGGCGCCATTCTGGGCTTATTGTCGAAATTCTGTTCATTAAAATTTTCCTTTTTCTGTTTTTTGGTATAAAATAGATGCCATGAACAAGCAGGAACTGACAGACGAAATGTCCGCGGCATTGGGAATCACAAAAAAATGTTGCGGAGAGACAATCGCCTTGGTGGTCGAGGAAATTATAAGTGCTGTTGAACGTGACGGAAAATATGTGCAGCCAGGATTCGGAACGTTCAGGACTGCTGTTTCCGGAGAAAGAATAGGCGTGAATCCGGCTACCGGCCAGAAAATGCGTTATCCCAAAAAGCGCAAGCTGAAATTCAAGATTTCCTCCGTTTTCAGGGATGAGATAAAATAGTGTTTCGGCGTACATGGACGCAAGAATTTTCAAAAACTTTCATTATAAGGAACGAATATGACGCAGGCTGAATTGGCGGAACATCTGTCCAGGGCAAACGGACTTTCTGTTGAGACATCCAAAAAATTCGCGGAACTTTTTTTTCAGATAATCAGACGCGAGCTTAAGAATTCCGATTCTTTTTCTGTTCATGGGTTCGGAACTTTCAAGAAAAACTGGATAGAGGAAAGCCGTGGAATAAATCCTCAGACAGGTGAGTCAATTGTGATTCCGGCTCATTACAGGATAAAATTCGTTCCGGCGGCGGCTGTTGCACGCCGGATAAACAAACCCTACGCACATCTTAAAGCTAAACCGATTAATGAAAAAAACAGGAAGCCCTTCCTGAAAATTCTTTCCGCAATCGGGCTTGTTCTTCTGGTTCTGGTGATACTCGCCGTTCTTGCCATAAAAAGCTGCTCATCATCGTCCGTTTCTTCCGTGTCAAATTCTGACGGCATAATGACAGTTCAGGAAATTCATGCGGAAGAGCCGTCTGAGGCGGAAGATGAAAGTATTCCGTCTCCGGATGTTTCCGAGATGACAGAAATTCCGGTTCCCGCTGCAATTGAGGAGAAAGAAGTCCGTTTCCGTGAATATACGGTTCAGCCAGGAAGCAGCTATCACCTGATCGCCGCTTCGGAATTCGGAAACAGGCATCTGTGGCCGTTCATCTATGCGGTGAATTCATCCGAAGGGGATGATCCTGACATACTGGAGAAGAATTCGGTGATTATTATTCCGGAAGTTGAATCCGCCGGCTCCGCTTCTGTCAAGGCTTCCATGATGAAAGCTTTCCGTGGCTATTTGGGCGCGATGAATCCCGCGGAAGATGCGGACGGAAATCAGGAGAAGAGACGGCTTGCCGCCGGTGTTTTGACCAGCGCGGAAGTTGTCTTTCCCGGATTCATTGATGAATTCAGGGATGAAATTCCGTCGTATTATGCAGATTACGCACGCGGAATTCTCAGCAGAAACTATCCTTCCCGCTGAATATGACTTTTGCAGATTTGTTTTCGGTTAAAAAAAGCGCCTCTTCCGCAGAAGAGGCGCTATGAATAAATATATGCTGCTCAAGGCAGCGTGGTCTGAGACTAGAATTTAGCTTTACGGAGCCGCACCTGCTCGATGTCCTCGCAGAAGAGCTGCCGCAAATCGTTTAGCCCCAGCGCCATGAGAGCCATTCGGTCAATTCCGATTCCCCATGCCAGCACAGGAACGTCTATTCCCATCGCCTTGGTCACTTCGGGGCGGAAAATTCCTGAGCCGCCAAGTTCAAACCAGCCGAGTACAGGATGTTTGATATGAACTTCTATTGAAGGTTCAGTGAATGGAAAATAGCCCGGTACGTATTTTACTTCGGTTGCGCCCGCTATTTCGGTCGCAAACATTTTCAGGAATCCCAGCAATGTTTTGAGGTTTACATCGTTTCCGAGAACGATGCCCTCTGTCTGATAGAAGTCCGACAGATGGGTGGCGTCAACTTTGTCATAACGGAAACACCGTGCGATTCCGAAATATTTGCCCGGAATTTCCGCTTTGTGGAGCTGATGCGCCGAAAGGACAGTTCCCTGACTGCGTAGAATCAGCCGGCGTGTAAATTCTGTGTCAAAACTGTAGTTCCAGCCGCGGCTTCCCGAATTTCCTCCGTTCTCATGAACAGCCTTTACATTTGAAAGATAAGGCTCTTCGATTGATTTCGCATGGGTAGGATTTTTAAGCCGGTAGACATCATGAATGTCCCTTGCTGCATGAAACTGTGGCATAAACAGCGCATCGCCATTCCAGAATTCCGTTTCCACAAGCGGGCCGTCAAATTCCTGAAAACCGAGCGAGCAGAGTTTGTCTTTCACGCTTTCAAGAAACTGAACATAAGGATTTGTCCTGCCGGGAATAATTCTTGCCGGCGGAATGGATATGTTGTATCCGCGGAAAGTTCCGTTTTTCCATTCTCCGGAACTCAGCATTTTCGGTGTTATCTCACCGATTTCGTTTCCCGTTATACCGGCTTTTTTCAGTTCCGCCGTTATCTTTTCGTAGGCTTCACTCAGTTTGTATACGACGGTCTCACGGTTTATGATTTTGAACGGACTGTCTGATGCTCCACGTTTTTTTGCAAGTCCGGAAATGACATCCTGTTCTTCGGCGGTAAGCTCGTCCTTGTTCAGCTGACCGTCGGATGAAGCCGCCGCCTTTCTTATAAGCGCGGAAATTCTTCCGAATTTTTCCGGAAGTGGCTTTCCTGTGTATTCAGCCAGCTTCTCGCTGTTCATTTTGAGGACACCGTCTTTTGAGAGCTGTCCGAATGCGCTTCCTATGTCCTTGTTGTCTATTTTAAGTTCATCTGCAATTTGTGGCAGCGAGTGGGCACCTTTTTCCTTGAGGAAACTGACGACACGCTCTTCTACTGTTCCTGTTTTCGCAAGGACTTTTCCCATATCTGTGATTTCGTAGAATGTGTGCGGTGTCCTTTTCACCTCATGGCAAAGCTCTTTTCCTGAAAGCCAGGAGAATGCCTGGTTCGCATGACCTTCTTTGTAATTCAGATCATTCTGGAGCTTTTCGGATGTAAGCTCATCCTTGCCGGAGTACTTTAGGAGAACCTTGATCTCAAGCGGATGGAGGTTTTTGATTATGTTCTTGATGTCCATCTTAAAGCCTTATCTGGAGAATTTTACAATAGAAATATATTGGGCCATGCTGTAGCCGCGTGAATTTTTGTAATATCTTTCTCTGTCCGGTTTGAGATATTTGTAGCCGTAATAGTTGTTTTCTTTCTGGAAATCCTGAAGGCACGCAATGACCGTGTTCATCGCTTCTCCGCGGTCGTAGGCGACAAGCATACAGTCGTAATAAATCCGGACTTCATCGTACATGGGCAGATACTCCAACTTTACAGAGGCCGTTTTTTCAGTCGTGTGCTGATCGTCCGGTACAATGACCTTTATTTTTGTCTTGTTCTCCTCGTATACTTCCTGGGCTTCAGTCTCATCTGTTTCTGTGGCCGACTGAGCAAAGAAACTTCCCGAAAATACGGACAAACAAACCAATATGAATAGTATCTTTTTCATTGAAAAAATCCTCCAGTAATTCAATACTGCGTATATTCCAGTATTCTACCGTATTCCAAAAAAAAATCAAGATTCATGACGTAACGGCCGGAAGAAATGCCGACGGTCGGGCTGTCCTTTATCAGTACCGAGCCTCGTATCTCTTTGGGCTTGTTTTTAATCCTGCTTCTGAAATGCTCCCTTACCGCGTTTTTCAGCGCATCTTCTGCTGCTTCGCGGATTCCGTCAAATCCTCTGCTCAAACTTCCGGATCCGCGTCCTTGAATCACAGGATGCTGAATCGAATTCCACATCCTGTAATTCTGAATTTGCGCCTCGCTTCTGTTAAATTCGCACCAGCAGTTCAGCCTGTTGTTCTGAATCCAAGGCGACGTGTAGGTGATTTTTTCGGCCGTGTCGTTTATGTCCAGAATTTCCGTGACCTCAAGATATTCCTCCACTCCCCTAGCCTTGTCGGAGGGAACATAGACGAATTTCCATCCGTATATCATTCCGGAGATTAGAAACGGGGCGACTCGTCTGATGGATTTTATCGGATAATTGTAAAGTTCAGAATCGGTATCGGCGGCTTCGGCGAGTTCCGGATATGCGTCCAGTTCCGCCCACACGGGAATTCTTATTTTTTTCTCAAAGGAAGGAGCCTGCGCCGGTGCGGAAAATGCATATAATAAAAAAAGAAGCGTGATAAAGGCGGATTTCAGTGTTTGTAGATGTCTTTCCATATTTTTATCGGATGGATTCCCATTCTGACTACAAAATACAGCCATGCCGCAAAGAATCCGAAAAGATGTGTAAGATGCGCGATATTTGAGCTGCGTCCCAGAAACTGGCTTGTGATTTCTACAATTGTATAAATCAGCACAAGAATCGGAGACGGAACCGGAATTATTCCCCAGATGAAAATTGTCGAGCGCGGGAAGAAAACTGCATAGGCAAAAAGAACCGCATAAATCGCGCCGCTCGCCCCCATCAGGAAAACAAAATAGAATCCGCTTGAAATGTAGACGGCGAACGAAAGAATTCCGCTGAGAATTCCGCAGACAAAATAGAAAAGGAGGAATTCTTTTGAGCCGATGCTTTTTTCGAGCGGCAGACCGAAAAACAGAAGTCCCAGCATATTGCATAGAATGTGGGACATATTCTGATGGACAAACATATATGTCACGAACTGCCAGAGCATTCCGTGGTCTGTAATCAGAACCGGATTCAGGCTTAGGTAAAAGCTGATTTTAGGCCAGATAAAATTCATTGCGAAAACGGCGAAATTTATCAGCATTATAGCCAGTGTCGCATGAAAATACCGGTAGACAAACGGTTTCCGGAAGAACGGCCTGTTTTCCAATTTATTCCGCCTTTTCCTGTCCGGAATGTATTGCCGGATCAAAGAAGGTGACCTGGTTTCTGCCGCCTGATTTTGACATATAAAGCGCAGCGTCAGCCTGTTTTACAAGAACCGCCGGAGAGATGACCGGATTTGTGTTTGTGTCAAACATCGAGACTCCGCCGGAAATCGTGACTTTCAGATGCTGCTCATTGTAGACAAAATCAAAGTCCTGTATTTTTGAACGGATCCGCTCGGCTACAAGCAACGCCTCTTCTTTCTCAGTCTTGTCAAGCAGAACGGTGAATTCCTCGCCGCCGTAACGGCTTGCTATGTCCGAATCGCGCAGGTTGCTTTTTATTAGATCCGCCACACCGATAAGCACAAAATCTCCGCACTCGTGTCCGTATGTGTCGTTGAATTTCTTGAAGAAATCAATGTCGAACATCAGGACGGAAACGTTATGATCCATTGTTATCGCAGTGTCAATTTTTTCCGTAAGCGAATTGAAAAAGAAGTATTTCAGTTTCAGGTGGGTCATCATGTCGGTTGATGACATTTCAAGAAGAATCGCATTGTTTATTGCTACGGAAGCCAGCGATGCGATGGACATCAGCTGGTTCTCCTCATATTCCGTGTAAGTCGTGTCGTCCTCTATCGCAATCCGTTCCTGAAGAATCAGAATTCCGTTCAGATGCGTTTTCTGAATCAGCGGAACTATTGACGTCGGAGAAAGCGTTTCTATCGTATTCAGCGTGTCGCAGGGGGACACTGCTTTTTTCAGTTCCTCAAGGGAAATCGGGCGCTGGATCTCCAGGAGTTTTTCGGTTACGGGCGATATTGCAGGAATGGTGACCGGCTGTCTGTTGTTGAATTTGTCTTTTGATGTCGCGAGAATCAGCTGGTCGGATGAAATCATGTCACGTACGAAAATTTCCGCACCAAGAACATGCATCTGCGCCATGCTGATATATACGATTGATTCAAGAAGATTGTCAAAATCCAATGTCGAGCAGAATGATTTTGCTATGTCAAGAAGCTGCTCAAGGTCGTATATTTTCTTTTCGTATTGAAGAGTCTGCTCAAGAATCGCCTGTTTCTCGGCCTTTTGGGAATTTTTTTTTGTCCTGGAAGACTTGGAGCTTTTTTCGGAATTCGCCTTTGTTTTACTCATGATTGAATGTCACCATTACCAATAATAGCATAGTTTTTCATTATATCAAAAAAAATTTTCCAGCCGGGATACTGCTGCTCAAGGAGATTCGTGTTGTCCTTGTTTCTTGACGACATCATCAGGACTTTCAGGTTCGAGATTATTTCGCTGGAAGGTTTTCTTGCGTCGGCGATAAGTTCCCCAAGTTCATTGTATAGGGAGAAAAGCGATGAGACCAATGTCTGAATTACTTTATGGGCATCGTTGTTTATAGAAAGAACCATATTTTCCAGTTTTTTGTAGAAATCTGCATTCTTGCGGCTGTCCTGAATATAGCCGAGAAGAATATTAATACTATTTGGGTTGTCTTGCAAGAATGAATCCTCAAAGTTCTTGATGTCCGAAGCCGCATTGATGGCGGCATACACCATCGTTGAAAATTCTGATTTATATGTGGGATTGTTGAAGAATCCTTCGATTACAATGTCATTCAGAAGCGACTTTACCGGATCCGAAAGGTATATCCTTGTGAATGTCTTGAGAATTCTCATCGGAAACACCCATTTGAAGGAAAGCGGAGTTGAATTCTGAAGTTTCTCGCTGTTCTGGGCGTTGTATGAATCAACTTCATCAAGAGGAGTCTTGTCAAAAAGAGAGACAAGTTCGCGGCTTATCTCCTCCTCCTGAATTTCCGTCCGCATACGCTGTTCGTCCGCCTTGAATTTGTCCTGAATCATGTCGGCAAATTCCTGCCGCGGAGAGCCGGAATATTGGGCCGTCTTCGGTTCATAGGAGACGTTCGCGTGTCCGGCCTGAACAAGCATCTTGAGCTTCTGGGCGGAGATTATATGGTTCAGCACGTAATTGATTTTCTTCAGGTCGCTTATCAGTGACGCCTTTTCGGAATCGGAGATGCCGTGACCTTTTGTCAGTTCCGCAAGCGCAACCACCGCATTTGCCGTTGATACCGTAATTTTCAGCCCGGCAAGCTGATAATACAAATCTTCCAGCAGGTTCACTGCCTTTGTCACCGGAACTTCCGAGAAGGACGGAGTGTAAGTGGAATCCGCCGGAATGAAGTTGCTGTCAAAAAGCTGGAGGAAAGTCACAAAGTTGAACGTGCAGAAATCCGCCAGCTGCCGCAGCTCAAGAAGATCCGCATCCATCCGCTTGAATCCGTCCGTGTTCAGATCCATCACTATTTTCTCAAGTTTTTTGCGCTGCTTTTCGTAGCTTCTGTCCGGATTGTCCGCCGCTGCGATTATCTCGCTTTTTCTGATTTCGTATGAAAGCGAATCTATAAGATTCTGATCCTCCTCGCTGTATCCGGTTATTATCAGCTGAGCCTCAAAGCGGTGCTGGCGCGGAATGTCATTCGGACTGATTGTCTGCGCGAAGAGATTGTTCAGCGGATGGGTCGTCCTGTAAAGAGAAAATATTGCCTCGCCGAAATTCGGAGTGAGATTACCGTTTTTGAATATCGCCGGTTTTAGTGCGGCCAAATCGCTTTCCAGACGCTTCATCTGGTGTCTCTGCTGGACTTCCGGAGATGATTTTTTGAATATAGATTCGATTAAGTCAGAAATAGCCTTTAGAAAACCCATTGAACTCCGGCCCGAAAAAGACGCTCCGGAATCCGGTTCCGGATGCTCTGAAATTTGAAATTCTTAAAAACAAAAGTTCTTAGAGATTTCCAATTATATTACAATGTGGAATCTTTTTCAATTAATGAATTTTCCGGAGAATTCAGTTCCGGCACGGAATCAAAAATATCATGATAGTCCTGTATTGTTGACGCATGGACAATTCTGTTTCTCAGCGCGGCTCCGCCTGAAATTCCTTTTGAGTATGCGCTGAATCTTTTCCGCATCTCAAGGCAGGCATGGGTTTCGTCTGTGTCTGCCGCCAGGCGCTCAAGTTCTGCGAAGCCCGTTCTTATCCTTACGGAAGGCGACAGCGGCTTGTAGCTTCCGGTCCTGAGAAGTTCCGTCGTGTCCCTGAATATGAACGGATTTCCCATGGCGCCGCGTGCGAACATTATTCCTGAAACACCTGTTTCGGCGAGCATTTTTACGGCATCTTCCGGCCGGAACAGATCTCCCGAACCGAAGACCGGAATTTTTCCTTCAACAAATTCCACAAGTTGTTTCGTTATGTTCCAGTCGGAATGGCCTTCGTAGCCCTGGGTTTTTGTCCTGGGGTGAATCGTTATCGCGGATGCGCCGGCTTCAATTGCGGCTTGGGTGGCTTCTTTCCATGTTATGTGAGGTAAGTCCCAGCCGGAACGTATTTTTACCGATACGGGAACATTTCCGCAGGCTTCCTTTACGGCCTTTGTCACGGTGTACAGGCGGTCCGGATCTCTTGTGAGTGCGGAACCGGCACCTGTCTTGGTGACTTTAGGAACCGGACATCCGCAGTTTATGTCGATACATTCGCAACCTGTCTTTTTAAGGACAATCTCCGCGGCATCGCGCATCACGTCCGGATTTCCGCCGAAAATCTGGACCGCATAGTTTTTTTCGTTGTAAGCCCGCGACATGAGGATTTCGGTTTTCCAGTTGCCCCTGACAAGCGCTTCGGCCGAGACCATTTCGGTATAGGTGAAGCAGGCTCCGTTTTCTATGCAAACGGAACGGAATGCCCTGTCGCTGTAACCGGCGACAGGCGCAAGGAAGAGGTTTCCGGCAAGTTCCAGGCTGCCGATTTTTACAGGACGATATAAATTCATTCCGGAAGATTGAATGCTGTGCAGCTGTTTTTCCAGAGCTGGACGCTCAGCTCTTCCAGATCCATCTCAAGCATTTCGGCGAGGAATTTTGCTGTTGACGGAAGATATGCCGGCATCGTCCGTTTCTTGTTCCTGAATTCCGCCGGAATCATGAACGGACTTTCCGTTTCGATTAGAATTCTGTCCACCGGAATGTTCAGGACTGTTTCGTGCAGATTCCTTGCGTTCCTGTAGGTCAGGTTTCCTGCAAAAGAGAACCAGATTTTTTTGTCCAGACATTTTTTCGCATATCCTGCATTTTCCGAATAGCAGTGAAGTATCGCGCCTGCGTCGGGAATTCTCTGCGAAAGTATGTCGTACAAATCCTTTCCTGCGTCGCGGTTGTGGATTATTACGGGCAGATTGTGTTTCTGCGCCAGCTCAAGCTGTGTTATAAAAAGCTCGATCTGGGAACGCTTGTCCCCGAACTGCTTGTAGTAGTCAAGTCCGGTTTCTCCGACGGCAATGACATTCGGAAGCGCGAGATTTTTTTCGATGGTCGCAATCCAGTCCTGTCCGGGATTTGTGACTTCGGACGGAGCCACGCCGACAGCATGATATATACCGCTCACCGATTTGAGGTTTGCGTAAACAGATGAGAAGTCATGCAGACTGTTGTTTATGCTTATGATTCTTGCGACTCCTGCTTGTTTTGCCTGCTGCACAACACGTAACTGCTCGATGGGATCATCGTATATAAGCCCGATGTGGGCGTGAGTATCAAAAAACTTCATGGCTTTCTTCCTGAAAATGATAAAAGGGTTATGGAACTGATTTCGGTGTGAATTTTCCGCTAGACCGGTTCCCTGTTTTCAGCGGGGAATTCTGATTTCGTGCGTACATTCTGTCGGACGCTAATCAAAATGGCTGAATATACCGATAAAGATAACATAGGATTTCCTGTAAGTCAACTTATTTGTTTGACACGTAAGAACTTGCTGTGATATACTGCGTGGCACAACCAAACTTTCGGGAACAAGCGGAGTCTGACTTTGTCGAAGACACAGATTGCATTCAAGAAAATTGAAAAAAGATTCGCATCAAAAGTACGAAAGGGAATAGCTTCCTTTTTCAGGGCGATAGGTTCCGTTTTTGTAAAAATTTTCCGCATATTTGACAATAAGCTTACAATAATGATTGTTCCCCATTCCCAGAACAAGGTTATAAATTTTCAGACAAATGTGTTTGCCCTTGTGCTTGGAATTCTGATTTCAATCGGGGTTATTTCATCTTTTTTCTATTTTAACAGGCGTTCGGTTTCTGCCGGAATGGAGATTGCGCTGCTCGAAAATCAGAATCAGGAGACGCTTGCCAGTCTGGATAGGCTCCGTGACGAGAATGCGAATCTTTTTCAGGCCGCAAGACGTTTTCAGAATTCACTTTCGCAGTCGCTTTCACTGCTTGGAATAAATCAGATTCAGAATTCAGGCGAGTCACAGAAGACGAACAGCGACCTTTCCTCATTGTTCAGCACAAGTGAATTTTCCGCCGGCACAACCCGCGAGGTTTCCGACATAAGGGAGCTTGCGTCTTATCTTGATGATGCGGTGGAACCTATAGAGCAGATCGGAAAAATGCTCAAGACGCAGCAGAATCTGTTCTCCGAGATTCCGAATATTTCTCCGCTCAAAACAACGAATTTTCATGTGTCTATGGCGTTCGGTCCGAATCAGCATCCTATTCATGGAAACTGGTATATCCATAAGGGACTGGATTTTTCTACCTGGCGTTCAGGAGATCCGGTTGTGGCGACGGCTTCCGGTCAGATTGTGACGGTCGGATATGATAATTCATTTGGAAATTACATCGTCATAAAGCACAACCATGGAATTTATACCCGGTATGCGCATCTTTCATCGTTCCGGGTAAAAAAAGGTCAGCTGGTTGAGCAGGGTGATATAATCGGAAATATAGGAAATACCGGAATTTCAACCGGTCCGCATCTTCATTACGAAGTTCATATCGGTTCTGATGTTGTTGATCCGGCAAAATATATAAACACAAAACTTCCGAAATAAGGTCGATATGGCATTCCGAACAGATGACATCTCCATCAATACAATTATAGGCGCCGGTTCCGCTGTGTCGGGAAATTTGAGCATCAACGGATTTGTCCGCATCGACGGCGACATAGACGGGAATCTGACTACGGACGGAAACATAATTGTCGGAGAAAAAGCCAGAATCCGGGGAAATCTCAAGGCGAAGTCGGTTGTAGTCGGCGGCATTGTTCTTGGTGACATAAATGCGGATGAGAGCGTCAAAATTCTTACGAATTCGATTGTCGTCGGTGATGTGATAACCCGTAGAATTCAGCTTGATGAGAAGAGCGTGCTGAATGGACATTGCATCGCCATAAAAGACGAGCCGGGATTCAGCGAGAAGTCGTCTGTTTATTTTCAGTCAAAGGCAATCCGGGAAAAGGTTTCCTTTTCATGAGCGAGATAGACTCCGTTTCAAATCCGCTTTATTATTCAGGAATCCGCGGTGTTCAGGAAGATTCGTTCGCAAAATGCAGAAAGGAGAAGATTGAGGGCGCAAGGAAGTCCGGATTCAGAAAGCAGCTTGAACGGCTCAGGGGTTCCGGTGAGACTTCTGGTGCAGAAGGAATTCCTGAGGAGATTTATTCCCTTCCTGTTGATGAGGCTGCCGCTTACTTGAAGGACGAGGTTGATATTGCCGGAAACGAGCTTGCCGGCAGCGCGACGACCGAGAACATAGCGAAATTCAAGAGGGCGGTTGCGAATCTCCTTAAATTTGTTGTGGAAAATAATTTTGAGATGAAGGAAAAGAACCTTAAAGGTTATGTATCGCCGGTGACTGTTTTTTCCAGCTATCAGATTCGGCCCCACAAGCGCGACAAAAGAATTCAGGTTCAGGTGATAAATGAAAAGCTGGATAATATGGTTCGCGGTCTGCTTTTTAATCAGGCCGATAATCTTAAAATTCTCCAGCAGGTGAATGAAATAAAAGGTTTGATTGTAGACTTGATGTCTTCATGACCGTTATACTTGAAAGAGGTTTTTGAATTATGAGTGATATTTTTGAGAATGATATAGAAGTAGATGTCGAGAATCTGTCGGTGCTGGAGGACTCGGAGGATGTGCCTTCCGAGGCTGAGAGTATAGTCGTCGATCAGCCGCTTTTTCATCTGAAGCTGGACTATTCCTGTGAGACGCTTTATGCAAAAAATCCGACAGGAATTCAGCTTGTTCCCGGCGACCGCGTTATAACTCCGACCCGTTACGGCAAGGATATGGCGCGGGTTCTCGGTCAGACTGGAAAACCGATGTGCGCAAAACGTTCCGATATTGTGACGATAGAGCGTAAGGCGACTCCGGAAGATCTTGCAAAACGCGAGGAGCTTGCACGGAAAGAGGAAGAGGCGTTTCCGATTTTCAGGGAAAAAGTTGAGCAGCATCGCCTTGACATGAAGCTGGTCGCAACTCATTTCCTGTTTGATGAGCCAAAGGCGTTGTTTTTTTTTAGTTCCGACAACAGGGTTGATTTCAGGGAACTGGTGAAGGATCTGGTCTCAATATTCAAGATGAGGATAGAGCTGCGGCAGATTGGAGTCCGTGATGAATCCAGGATTACGGGCGGGCTTGGCGTATGCGGCCGTCCGTTCTGCTGCCATTCTGTTTCGGACAAGCTTAAGCCTGTTTCAATCCGGATGGCAAAGGATCAGAACCTTTCTCTGAATTCCATGAAAATTTCAGGTCAGTGCGGCCGCCTTCTGTGCTGTCTTTCTTACGAATTTGACTGGTACAACGAAGCCCGCAAGAATCTTCCGTCGGAAGGAATCCATATTTTTTATGACGGAACAAATTTCCGTATAACCGAAGTCAATCCCATTACGAATATGGTCAAAATGTCCGGCGAGGACGGAAGGCTTCTGGAAGTGAATGCGAAAAGATTTTACAAGGATAACAACCGCTGGAAAATCAACTGACACTGGCGGAAAAACGGCATACGCAAGATTTCTGCGCTGAGCCTGAAAATCAACTTTGCTGTATAAAATTGCACAGGATTTGATAGCGCAAGGCACTGGCTGGAACCAGATAATATATATCAATTTTGAGGATGAGCGCCTTTCAGAATTTTCTCTGAATGATTTTAATGATATTCTTGCCGTTCAGTCTGAAATGAGCGATAAAAAAGGCCGGTTCTTTCTTGATGAAATTCAGAATATTGGGGGATGGGAAAAATTTGCCCGCCGTATGGCTGACTCTAAAGAAGCATACTTTTATAACAGGAATCAATGCGAAAATGATTTACGCGGATAGCTGACGGCAAAAAAATTGGTTATTCGTATAAAACTATTTTGGGAACAAAAGGCAGTGGAAAAATTATCAGAAAATTCTGCTGTGGGATATAGCCGCAAGAAACGGAATCAGAAACACGAATGGTTTTCACCTTCTGATGAAAAAAATTGCAGAATCAGTAAAAGATGAGGTTTCTTACACAAAACTTCATAATACGCTTAAATCAATCGGTGTAAACATAAGCAAGGATATTGTTATAGATTACATTGGTTATGCAGGCAGTCGTTCTTGATGTTTGCAATCAGAAATTACTTTTCAAAGCTTGTTGAGACTATTCCAAACGAAAGGGAAATAAAGTCTCTTGCAGAAGCTGCAAAATCTGTAAAAGAAGCAAAACGGTTTATAATCATTACATATCAAGAAGAAAAAGAGCTGAATGTTGATGATGTAAAAATTGAAGTTATTCCAGTCTGTAAATGGCTGTTAAAATAAGTTTTGCTTCCACCTTTATCCGAACAAAGACGCATAGTCGAAAAAGTCGAAATAATTTTCAGACAATTGGACAAAACAGCGGAAAATTTATCATAATTAAATTTAACAGCACTATATATAGTGTGTTATATTGCGAATGTAGTCAAAAGCATTTCTTAAAACGTAAGAAGTGCTTTTATTTAGAATTTGTTTTTACAATTTGTGAAGTGTGTTTACAAATTGTAATATAAGTGATATACCTATAGCAAAGATTAGTATAAGGGGTATTTTTATGGGAGCAGT
>ERZ808286.841-NODE-841-length-17556-cov-3.900977_pt1 | contig 17556 bp, 14 predicted proteins | sample MGYA00521276_ERZ808286 | MGnify/ENA primary metagenome ERZ808286 (study PRJEB31516, sample SAMN03275607) | gut metagenome | biome: mammalia-associated habitat; material: feces | host: Papio cynocephalus | place: Kenya | collected 2012-08-01 ... | reverse complement strand
CAACAGAAAATGCAAAACACCCAATGCGTGTTGCGCGATATTCCCGCCGAGGGGGCATAATCAATGGATCTGCAGACCAATATCCGTCCGGGCACAACCGCCGCACCCATAAAGATAGTTCTCGTCTCCCAGCCCACGTTCGCGCCGATGCTCGCCCCCAACAACGAGAAAGCCGCACATGTTCTATTGTTCGAAACGCTGTCGGAGCTGATGCATTATCCAACAACAACACCAACCGATCTGTGTCTTCCAAAATCGGTACACACGCCTCCACAACCGCCTCCCAGTAATGCTGGGTGGCGGCGGAAAGTAACGTAACTGTACGTAAATCCAAAAAAAGCTGCACAAATCCAATTACTTAGAAAGTAATGTAAACGTTTCGCGGGCGATCATCAATTCCTCATTTGTCGGCAGAACCATCACCGGAATCGCAGAATCCGAACCGGAAATTGTAGCTTCTGAACCGCGGCACATCCGATTAACCTCGACATCAAGCGTAACGCCGAGACCTGAAATCGCCTTCACAAGCGCCTCACGCGTCTCCCAGGAGTTCTCACCAATGCCACCTGTCATCACAATCGCATCAACATGCCCCAATTGGGCTACATAACCACCCACATACATCGCATAGCTGTGAACCAGCCGAGCCATGGCCAATTGTGCCGCCGACTCTCCTCTTTCACGAGCTGCACACAAATCACGCATATCACTTGATCCCGTCCCGCCTAGAGCCAATACACCGCTCTCCTTGTTAATAAGCTTATCAATCGCTTCTGCCGTATAACCATTTTTAAGTAGATACAGCACAATCGCAGGATCAAAGTCGCCCGACCGCGTTCCCATCATTACACCCGCCAATGGCGTCATTCCCATTGATGTGTCCCAGCACTTCCCGTCTTTCACCGCAGTAATGGAAGAGCCATTTCCTAAATGACAAGTAACCAGATTAACCGTCTCAACTGGCTTTCCTAGCACTTCCGCAGCCCGCTGCGTAACAAACTTATGGCTGGTGCCATGAAAACCATATTTCCGCACTCCCAGCTTCTCATGCAGAACACGCGGCAACCCGTATAAATAACTTTCTTCCGGCATCGTTTGGTGAAATGCCGTATCAAAAATGCCTACATGCGGCACACCAGGCAACACGTGCTCACACCCTTTGACACCTTGCAAAGACGCTGGATTATGCAACGGAGCTAATGGAATAAGCTTTACAATTTCCGCCTGTGCCTCTTCCGTTAACAGCACTGGAGTGGAATACTTCTCACCGCCATGAACAATGCGATGCCCCACCGCATCAATATCAGAGAGCGCCTTCAGGCATCCACCTTTTTCAGGCGCAATCAACGCATTACAAGCCAGTTGAACCGCCGATGTATGATCCGGAGCCTCACATGGCACCTGTTTCTCCGAAAACCCTTCCGTCGAATAGGAAAATAATGACCGCCCAATACCTATCCGCTCTACTTGCCCTTTGGCCAACATCTTTTCAGAAACCATGTCAAACAGCATAAACTTCAAAGAACTGCTGCCGGCATTAACGACCAGAACATTATGAATAGACATTCGCGAACTCCTATGACTAGTGAACAGCCTTATAGTATAGCGTCTCACATAATTACTGTCAAAACGACTCCAAAGTGTCTATGTTAGAAAATCACATACAGGACACAAAGTGATAAAGAAAAACAAGAACAAAATCCGCATCGTTCGTACTACATTACATGGCGGAAAAACAGATTAAACATTTTAAGATTTAAAATATAATGTGAAACGAGGGAAGATAGATAATGGGGTAAGACAGAAGGTGACAGCTCCAAGTAAATCAACAAGTATACCTGAAACAAACGATTGAAATGACGGCGGGTTCATGTGCTCCCTCCAACGCTGCCGAGGTGTACAAAACCAATCCCATCAAAGTATTTCTGTGCTGCCCACGCATCTGGACAGCGCGGAGATCCGTGCGCGCTTCGCCGCCCTGCCTGCCCAGCGGCAGGCCGAGATCCGCGCGCGCCCTCTTCTCGGCGCGGATGGCTTCGGCCGATTACCTTCAAACCCTTCAGCGCGTGCTGGCAGCTTACGCCGAGGGTGAGCTCAACGCCGCCGAAGCCCGCGAACGCCTCCGCGCCAAGCTTCAGGCGCTCGGCCTTGACGGCGGCTCCCACGCGCTCACCGATCCCGGCAGCCTCCGCCGACTCAACCTCATCCTCCGAACCCAACGCCAGATGGCCGCCTCCGCGGCGCGTCTGGAAGCGCGCGACAGCGATGAGCTGGCCGATTGGCCTGCCTAGCGTTTGGAACGCTACGGCGTGCGCCGCACGCCCCGCGCCGATTGGCCTCAACGCTGGCACGCCGCAGGCGAAGCTACTGGCTGGCAGGGCGCTTGCAAACGCGTTTTCGTGGCGTTGAAAACCTCCCCCATCTGGCAGGCGCTCGGGGAGGGCGCAGGCGGCTTTACCGACACCCTCGGAAACCCCTATCCCCCCTTCGCCTACGGCTCGGGCATGGATTGGACAGATGTAGACGCCGAAGAAGCCGAACGCCTCGGCCTGAAGCCCGATGGGCAGACAGCCGCTCAAGCAGGCTATGCCTCGCTCTCCCCCTCCGACCAGGAAGTCGCCCGCGCCCTCCGCAATCACCCCGCCATTCAAGCCCTTCTGAAGCGCTCCGGCATTCAGACCCTGAACCGCCGAACGCCCTTCCATAAGTGCCCCACATGCGGCCGCTTCGCCGCCTATGATGGCACGTGCAGTCGGTGCGGAGCCGCGCTCTCAACAGATCAGCAGGTGCAGCGGGGCCGTGAAGCCCTCTCCCGGGCTACCCAAGGACGTCCCAAAGACGTTCGTTATGCCATGCACAAGCCCGGCCTCGGAAGTATTCACTTTCTGCAAGGCTGGGAGGGAAAAGGTATCGAGCAAGAGCACGGTAAAGGACTTGCAAAGCTCCAACAAAAACACCGAAAAGAACTGAATCGCCTCCCCGAAACCATCGCTAAGGGGAAGGTCTACCGCGTGAAACTCAAAGAGGGAGCAGGTTTTTCAGAACGAGTATGCGCCATTATTCATGGAAGCTATGTGGCATTCTTGAGTAAGCATGGCGATGGGTGGGCGGTAGTTACCCACTATAACGATGAAAAAAAGGCACGGGAAATTGAAACGTATAACCGCTGAAAAAGTGAAAGCCGCCACTCGGCGGCTTTCTAAAAGGCAGGGTGCTTTGCGCGACAAAACGCAGGCTACTGGCCGCGAGGGTTATGCCTTCACAACGCGGAGTGTCCCGCCAGTGCCTTTAGTAAAGCACAAAACTCAGAAGGAATGCAAGCAATGATTTTTTGGACGGTTGATACCCGTGAGCTGGATGCGCTCTGCCGCGCCTTTTCCCCGGAATCGCGCACACGCCTACACCGCGCGGCCGCCCGTTCGGTGAGCGTGCTCTGCCGCCGCCATCTGCACACGATCGGCCAGAGCCGACACGCCACGGCCAACCGCCTGGGCGCCGCCCCCACCGGACACTTCGAGCAGGCCGGCCGTCTCACCCCCATGTATCTCCTCTGCGCCTCCGTCACCCAAAAGCGCGACCATACTAAGGCAAGCATCCAAGCACAGTTCCCATACCCGAGGACGAAGGGACGATCGTAATAAGCACCTCATGCTCCTGACTGCCCTCGACAGTACCCTTACTAGACTCCTACGCCTACACCGGCGGATGCTCCCGAAGCCATCTACGCACCGTCTCGGCCAAAGCGACCACGCCACAGCTCGTACGGCACGTGGCGTGGAAGAACAGTAAGCAACGGGTGCAGGTCATTTCTCGCCAAGCTTTTCAAGAATGGCCTGCAGCGTGTGCCGCTGTGCGAAAGCCGCAGCAGCCGTCCGCTCCGTGTAGTGCCATGTCATAAGGGCGGCAATGGAGCGGGCGAGGGCTATGCGGGAGAAAAAATAGGCGAGGAAGAACGCCACGACGCTAATGATAAGGGAAAGGATCAGCATACCTCCTCCATCATGAAACCCGATGGCGAGGTTGATGAGAAACAGCAGGATGGCGGAGACCACCATGATGAAGCAGTTTAGAGCCTGAAGCTTGCGGGCCTCTTCCACCGGCTCGATGTCAATGCCTGTGGAGGGCAGATCCATTGAACCGCGCGAGGCGGCGACACGAGCGCGGGCGACTGTAACTTTAGAAATCTTGATGGGATTGGACATAGGGTACCTCACTTAGATAGGAGTTTCAAGAGCAGAGTTTTGATTGTTTCAATATCGGCGGCCATCTTTGCGGTGCGCTCGTCGAGGGAATCGACGGAACGGGCAAGAGCCGTGCGAGAGGCCGCAAGGTCAGAGAGCGCGTGCAAGGCCTACTCTTACCTTGCATGCGCCGTCCACAGGAGGTGTGAACTCCTGCGCGTGCCGATCACACACACTTAAAACGGCATCGTCATCAACAGACCCTCCCATAGAGAGCATAGCAAAGAAACGCAGCGATGGCAAGAGTCGACTTAAACATCAAAGCAACATCCGTCACCATCTCCGAGGGCTACCAAGCCATCAACGAGGTCGCCGGCCACACCACCGCCGGCACCGAGTGCGTCGTGATGGGCAATTACGGGCGCGAGGTTTCCGTGTCCGGCCACGTCGCGAAAGACGCGACCATCCCGAAAAACGGCGACACCGTTACCGTCACGGGCTACGACATCGCATGGATAGACGGCGTCTCTCTTGCAAAGACACCCGACGGGGTTGCTGCCTTCTCCGCTACCGTCCACGCCCGAAAGCCCAACACCGCAATCGCCCCCTGACGCCTATGTTTTACCCCGCCTTCAAGACCGACTGGCTCCCGCCGCGTCTCGCCCGCACGCGCTTCACGCGCGCCCGTGCGAGGCTTCTGACGATTGGGCATTTACGCACGCTGGAAGTGCTCGAGAATGGGCTTGTGTCCACATCCAGTGAGCCGCCGGAACCGTTCGACCTTGGGCAAGCGGTGGCAGGTGCGTGCCTTCCGTGGCGCGTCTTTCGCCGCCGCGCCGCAAGAGCCTCCTGGCTCCTGCGTTTATCGGCGGTGCGGTGCACGCCGCGCACGGCGGAAGAAGCTGAAGCAATCCTCCACTGGTGGGCGGAACAGACGTGGGTGCCGCCGCGCGCCCATCAAGCTGAACCCGAGGTGAAAGCCGAGAACATCGCGCGTGCTCGCGCCATCGACCACGCCGCCACGCCGACCATGCGCCTTGCGTGCGCCGTCTGCGCCGTCCCCGGGTGGCGTGAGCTCCTGCGCGTGCGCACAGCGTGGGATGCGCCGCTTATCGCGGCGAATCACCTGCTTTCCGCACACGCCGAATTACAAGGCGCTTACCACTTTTCCGCGGATCTTCTGCTGGGGATTTCCGCAAAATGAAGCGACAAGTACGGCATCCTGACTGCATCCGAAGACGTTCTCGATACGCCTGATAGGACTTTTCTTCACGTCGTTCTTTGATGATGTAGTAAAGGCCGACAACGATAAGTACCACGTTGAAAAGAATACCACCAAAAAATTCAATTATACTCACGCTAGAAAGATAGCAAAAGGAGGTTCCGGGTGGCAACTGCAAAACTGAAAATAGAAACCACGAATGACACAACAAAGGCAGAGAAGTCGTTTGATAGGGTTTCTGCCGCCGCCAAAAAGGCAAACGCAGAAATAAAGAAAGACGGTATCAACGTTTCCGAAGAACTTGCGAAAAAGAATAAAGAAGGCGTGAACAATCTTGTCGGCCGTTTTTCGTGGGTTAATCTTACGATGAAAGGGATCTCATTTATAGCCAATGGACTTATTGGGGGCTTTCGGAAAATACTTGAGGAGGGCAATAAGATGCGCGAGATGGCAAAAAACATTGGCATCTCGGCCGAAACGTTTGCGGCGATGAAAGCAAGGGCGGATGTCGCCGGTGTGTCTCTGGAAGATTTCAACAAATCGCTCGACGCTCTCAAAAACGGACGCACTTCACTGGACGAACTCATGAATTCGTGGCGTGGCGTTGCCAATGCCACTTATGGCGCGCGAGAGGCCAATGACAGGTTCTTTGACGAATCAGGGAAAAATATTGAGGCGGTGACAATAGACCGCAACATTGAAAAACTAGATGTCGGATGGCGTAATCTTTGGAGAACCAGCGTCTCCGGAATTGTGCGGGGCTTGGGATTCGGAACGGACGCCGAAACCACAATCGAATACGCCGTCCAGCAAGGTATCAGGGGAAAAAGCGGAAGGGATAAGGCCATTAGGGCTGCCATCAAAGAACAAGCATACTCCCCCGTTGAGGGTACAACGATGTGGCGTGCCCGATACAAAGAACTCGGAGACCTTTTCGATCAACGCGTCGCCGCCGTAGATACCGAGCGACGGAACTCCCGCGATGACCGCATCGTCAACCTTTATAACCGACTTGGTCAAGATGTCGGCGCAACTGTCCGTGCACTTTACCGCCTCGGCCTTGGAAACTTTTCCGATGGTGACGTTTCCGCAGCCATTGAGCGCGCCCAAAAGCGTGAAAGTTCCCGAGAGAAAGACGAACGTATTGTCCGTGAAATCCTGGAAGAAGACCAAGCATTGAAAGCCAAAAACGAAGCGTCCTCCAAACGACAAGAGGCCATCGATAAAACGCTTCTGTCTTACGCCTTCGCCAAAGGCGGCGGCCTCCTCGCAGGCGTCAATTACGGCTTCTTAGGAAACGCGCAGGAGCAGGCCGAGCGAGAAAAGCTTGTCCAATTAGGCAAACAGACCAAATCCCTCGCCGAAGTGGTGGCCGAGTTGAAACGCGTCTACACCGTCCTCACACTCGACAATTAAACAGGAGCAAGCCATGCCGATAAAGTCCATTGGTGGAAACGCCCTCAACGTCTCCGGATGGGTTCTCGCCTCACAAACCACCGCGCCTGATACAGGGATTACCACATCCGTTTACCGCGGCCGCCTTGACCCCCTCGCCGCCGCCGTAACTCCACTTCATTCGATCAAAAGCACCCGAAGTTGGAAAAGGTAAAACAGCCCCTCGCCTAGTATCTTTTTAAAAAGACAGACGGTTACGACATCCTCTTCCGCGACAACCTCGACTCCATTTCTTTCATCTGTGGGGATGAATGCCGCGGCCTCGCCCATTTCACCCACCCAAGAGATACACTCCAACAACTTCCGAAAACGCGCATTTACGGCACACTCGGCTCCGTTTGCCAACAAGAGCAAAACCGCAACCAACATCACCTACTGAGGCTACACTGCAGACGTTAGGTCGTTTCACGATGAAAGAACAGAACGTTAGAGCATTACAACCTTCGGCTCGCAAGATAAAAAGAAGGAAGCCCTCAATGAACACAGGACATGTCCTCGTATTCTATACCTCATACCACAAGTCACACGTTATGAGGAGGTTTCAAAGCTTCCAACACCTGTATCGCACCTTAAAATCCACCCCCAAAATAACCCAAAAAATCTCGAAACGCCCCTCCACACACTCCGCCAAACCACACTTTGTCTCAAAAATACTTCAACTTTTCTTAAATCCATTGCAAAATACAGCTGACGCTGACCCACCGCTCCAGGTTTCCATGCCCTTTTCTCTCACATTTCTCTCACCCCTTTGGACTGAACACGCCCGCAGATATTATTGCCAATTTATGGTATACTTCACGTGTTTATCAACGAAAGTGAGACTTATGCATCCTTATCGCACGCACACCTGTAATGAACTTCGTGCCGCTGATGCGGGGAAAACGGCTCGTATCTCCGGCTGGGTCTTTCGTAAACGTGACCACGGTGGTATTCTGTTTATCGATTTGCGTGACCACTACGGCCTAACGCAGGTAGTCGTTCACCCAAGCCGTTCCTTTTTCAGTGATATTGAGCGCATTAAGCTTGAAAGTGTTGTAACTTTCACTGGCGAAGTCGTACTCCGTGAGCCCTCTACCATTAATCCAGACTTACCTACCGGAGAGATTGAACTGGTGGCCAATGACTGTACTGTAGAATCCTACGCAGAGACAACGCCTATTTATATCCCCGATGAAACCGACCCCGCCGAGGATATGCGCTTGACTTATCGCTATCTCGATCTTCGCCGCGAGCGGGTTCACAAGAATATTGTCTTGCGCTCAAAGCTCATCAGTTTCTTACGAAAACAGATGGAAACTCACGGGTTTAGTGAATATCAAACGCCTATTCTTACTTGTTCCAGCCCTGAGGGCGCCCGTGACTATCTTGTACCCTCTCGTGTCCACCATGGTAAGTTCTACGCGCTTCCACAGGCGCCGCAGCTTTTCAAACAATTGCTCATGGTAGCCGGCTTTGACCGATATTTCCAGATTGCCCCTTGTTTTCGCGATGAAGACTCCCGTGCCGACCGTTCGCCGGGTGAATTCTATCAACTCGACATTGAGATGAGTTATGCCACACAGGAGGATGTCTTCGCTGTTGTGGAAGACGTCCTCAGCAAGGCTTTTGCCGAATTTTCACCAAAAGACTGGAAGATCGACCAAGCTCCCTGGCGACGGATTCCCTATCGCGAAGCCATGCTGACCTATGGCTCAGACAAGCCTGACCTGCGTAACCCTCTGAAGATTATTGACGTAACTGAGCTTTTTAGAAAATCCGGATTTGGAGCCTTTGCCAGAGCCGTTCAAAACGGCGCTATTGTCCGAGCACTTCCTGTCCCTGGAATCAAAAGTAAGCCCCGTAGTTTCTTTGACAAACTCGAACCCTGGGCAAAGCAAGAACTTGGAGCCAAAGGCCTTGCCTATCTGGTATGGGACACCGACAAAATCAAAGGACCTATTGCCAAATTCCTCAACCCCGATGAACTTGATGCGCTTGCCAAAGCCGGAAATCTTAAAGATGGCGATGCCATTTTCTTCATTTGCGATACCGCCGATAAAACCCCTACCATGATGGGGGCGCTTCGTAAGAAAATGGGACAAGATCTTGGGATTGTTGAAGAAAAGGCCTACCGTTTCTGTTGGATTACCGACTTTCCTTTCTTCGAGAAAGATCCAGAGACTGGCGCGATCATTTTTTCGCATAATCCCTTCTCCATGCCACAGGGTGGGTTAGAAGCTCTCACCAACAAAAATCCGCTTGACATACTTGCCTATCAGTATGATGTGGTCTGTAACGGCATTGAACTTTCATCCGGTGCTGTTCGAAACCACCGTCCAGACATTATGTATAAGGCCTTCGAGATGGCTGGTTATGGTCCGGAAGTTGTAGAAGAAAAATTCTCCTGCCTGCTCAACGCTTTTAAGTTTGGTGCGCCGCCCCATGCCGGCGTAGCGCCGGGTGTTGACCGTATGGTCATGTTGTTGGCCGGGGAAGAGAATATTCGAGAGGTTATTGCCTTCCCGATGAATCAGAAGGCCGAAGATTTAATGATGCACGCGCCTGCAGAAGTTACCGAAAAACAGCTTCGAGAGCTTCACATTTCTATCCGTCCGCATGGTGGGCAGTCTAAACCCGCCCAACCCACGGTATAATCGCTGTAATTCGAAGATACATTCAAAACATTTGGCGCACGTACGATTAGATGTATGTGCGCCAAATGTTTTGAACATACCCCCTATGAAAAAATCTCCAGTTATTGAAACGTTCCTTCATTCATTTCAAAGATCGAATCATTCTTCCTTTTTAACACCAGCTTATTTCTTCTGACATTCCCTGTTCAGAGCTAAACTTCAAGTTTTGACATTTAAAGTCTAGTTCTAATACCCAAACATATACCGTAAACGATTTAATAACACCCTCGCACACTCCTTCTGTCCAAACAGACAGACGTTGTTTCATGAACAGCCATCAACAGTCGTTTGACTTTTTGCTAGAATGTATTAAATATGTATCTTAAGGCGCTTGAGATTCAAGGCTTCAAGAGCTTTGCCGACAAAACCAGACTCACTTTTGAGCCTGGTATGATTGCTATTGTCGGACCAAATGGATGTGGTAAAAGCAACGTTTCTGATGCCATCCGATGGGTACTTGGCGAACAACGCCCGAGTGCTCTGAGGTGCTCAAAAATGCAAGATTTAATCTTTAATGGTACCGATTCACGTAAACCATTGGGTATGGTTGAGGTGTCTTTACTCTTTGCCGATTGTGAAGCTGCTCTTGGTACGGCTTATAATGAGGTATCCATCGCACGGCGGGCATACCGTTCGGGAGAAAATGCCTATTTTCTGAACAAAACACCATGCCGATTAAAGGACATTCAACGCCTGTTTATGGGCACAGGCGTTGGAACGACTTCTTATTCCGTCATGGCACAAGGACAAATTGATGCCATTCTCTCTTCACGCCCCGAAGATCGACGTGCAGTTTTCGAAGAAGCCGCCGGAGTCACCAAATTCAAGGCCGACCGAAAAGAGGCACTTCGCAAGATTACCCAAACCGAGGAAAATCTAACTCGATTGACAGATATTCTTCGGGAGTTAAAACGGCAAAGTACACTTTTACAACGTCAGGCAGAAAAAGCTGAACGTGTACGAATGTTACGAACCGAATTACGGGGGCTAGATATCTTTCTTTCCAAAAAACGGCTACTGGCACTGGAAGAAGTCATTGCCACTTCTGGTATTGCAGCAGCAGAAGCAGCACACCGCGTTCAAACTGTCCAACAAGACGCAGAAGCCGGAATGCAAGCTATCGCCTCAGTAAACGCCCGTATTCAGGTCGGCGAAGATTCCATCGCCGAATTGTCAGAGCAGGTAGCAGCCAGTGCCGCACGACACACTCGTGCCAAGGAAATTATTGAGACTAATCAAACGCGCATAACAGAATATCAGTCTTGGGCTGCAGGATTAGAAAAAGAGATTGCCGAAGCTACGGAGCAAATTGCCACAACCGAACGAGACCCTGCTGCTGTACCAGATCTTGCTGCGTTGGATGATGAGCAGGAAACATTGCAGAGCCTGCTGGATGATGCACAAGAGGCCTACGATTCCTGTAAAGCGAATGTGGAAACCACGCGTTCGATATTGCAAAAAGCCCGAGACGCCCTGACACAATGTGACCAACAGCAACTTTATTGGCAGCAGAATTTGAGTAAAGCTGATACTGGGCGTGAAACTCGGCTTATTCTGCGAGAACGATTGAACGTCCAGCTGCAAGAGGCACGCCGCGTATGTGCCGAACGTATCGCCGCACGTGATGCCGCAAAAGTTGAAGCGACACGCTTGTTGGAGATGACCACCGATGCCAGAGAGGCACTTATCATGCTGGATGAAGACCGTTCATTTGCGGCTGACGAAGTGGCCACTGCCCAACAACGGCAAGAAGAAAGGCGACGCCAATACTCAGCCCTTGTCGCCCAACAGGAATTGCTCGCTCAGCCTTCTCCAGATGAACAACCTGACGCCAGTGTTCACGTGCTTGACTCCGCCAATTCTTTCGTAATGCCAGACGACATCGTGGGGATGTTGGCTGAGGCCATCGATATTTCAGATGGGACAGCGAGAAAGGCCGTAGAGGCAGCCTTGGCACCATGGAGTCGTTCCGTTGTAGTCAAAACCGCAGAGGCCGCACAACGAATCGTACGTGCTGTAGCTGAACGATGGCCAGATAAAACGCTCCAGGTGCTTGTTGCCGAAGCAATAAATGTCCCCCGACCAAAGCTTCATGGATGCCGCAGCCTGGCTGAGATCGTTCGGGTGCCTCTGCCATTTGAGGGCGTTATCCAGCGATTGCTCGGCGGTGTAGCCTTCTTGGCAACCCCGAAAAAAAACCCAGAAACCGCCTGGGCAGCTGGAGCCTATGCCGCCGTTAACCCGAGGGGGGATATTTTTTGGCCATGTGGTGATATCCAACGAACATCGAACAGCCGAACCGCAGATCCATTAGCACGACGAATGCTTTACAGCGATTTAGTGAAACAATCCGACGAACTTGAGCAGGAGATCGCGACAGAAGATCGTAAAATTGAAGACGCTAAGATCCGGATGGATGCCATTCGGGCTAAATTACGCAATACTCAGCACGAGCTGGAAAAGGTACAACGACAGGCCGATCAAACCGCCGGTATTCTACGAGCGGCCAGCCTAGATGCCGAGGCTGCAGAGGCTCGGGCAGCAGAAACCGAGGTCAAGTTAGCCGAATTAGAGGCCGAACAAACGCATGAGGACGATGAGCGTCGCATGGCACAGGAGCATTTAACGGCATTAGTTGAGACGCGGGAGCAGAACACACGCCAAGCCACTGAGGCTACAACTCGACTGACCGGCCTGGAAAGTGAGTTGGATACCACTTCCGTGCGTCTCAGTGAAACACGATTCCGAATGGCAGGTTTTGTTCAACGTCGAGAACATCTAATGGCTCAGCAACGAGACCGTGCCGTACGGTTAGATGAACTTCACAGAATCATCACCCAACGTGAAAACAGTATCAAATCCTGTTTAAGTAATATTGAGAAATTAAACGCTGACAACAAACGAATCATCGCTTCCCTGGACACCATAGAACAGGAAACGTTGAACATTCAGGAGAAAATCGAAAGGGCGCGATCCGAACGGTTGGAATTGAATACGCTGCGAGACCGATTAGAAACTGCCACCGCTGACAGTAGACAAGCTTTACTCACAGCGCAGGAGGCCAAAACAAAAGCCGAAGTGACTATGGCGGAGGGGCGAACCCGACACCAGGCATTATTAGAACGACTGAACACAGATTATGGTGTTCAACCAGAAACCTATCGAAAAGAACCCTGTGCGGAATGGCCGAAGAACGAGGTGCCAACTGATTCGTGGATAGAGGCACGGATGAAATATCTCCGAGATGAACTCGAACAAATTGGTCCAGTCAATCTGTTGGCTATTGATGAATACAAGCAATTGGAAGAACGATCCCGATTTTATCAAGTACAAGCAGACGACCTAAATCATGCGCGTGATGAATTGTTGGCGTTGATCAAACACATCAACGTAACATCCGGGAAACTATTTCGAGACACGTTCGACCAGGCGAACGCCAACTTTGCCACCATGTTTACTCAACTCTTTCATGGAGGTGAAGCGCGATTAGTGCTCCTGGAAAACGAAGAGGATCCACTAGAATGTGGTATTGATATTATCGCGCGGCCTCCAGGGAAAAAACCACAGACCATTTCATTGCTTTCCGGTGGTGAGCGAACCATGACAGCCGTTTCGCTCCTCTTCGCCATTTTTCTCATCAAACCTGCACCCTTTTGTCTACTAGATGAATTGGATGCAGCGCTTGATGACAGTAATATTGAACGTTTTGTTGAGGCTCTAAAAGACTTTTTGGCACACTCACAGTTTCTAATCATTACCCACAACCAACACACTATTGCCGGTTCTGACATCGTTTATGGTGTAACTATGCCAGAAAAAGGTGTTTCAAAAACGCTCTCCATGCGTTTTAACCGCGAGACCCCGTAACCTTAAAGGATTGCTATGCTTTCTGTACTAATCGTTGAACTCGATCCACTCGTACTGGGAGGCTTTGCTCTCCCTGCAGAAGTCCTAGCCGAACGATTGGAAAAGTATGGTGTAACCAACGGCGGCCCTTTCCAATATGTTAAAACCATTTATGGAAAACCATTCGGCCCTGCCTTGCGGGCTCTTTTACCTGCAGCCATCAATGTTGCACACGTAGAGCGTCGACTCGCCGCAACCTATGCAGCGCTCTTGCAACAACAGGCACAGGAAGCCATGCCAACGATTCGAGCGATGCTCCGCCCACTCATGCGCGCAGGGATTCGTATTGCTGTCATCACGCGACTTCGCCCAGACATTGTCACCGAATTATGTGCCGGAATTCGAGGCGAGATCATTCCAGTATTTGATCCACTCCCTCTGGCAGCAGGCGTGGCACCTGAGACCATTCAATCCGCTCTTGTCGCGCTAGGTGCTCCAACGCGTGACTGTCTGGGGTTATTGGCATGTGGTGTAAGCGTACGAGCAGCTGTACAGGTGGGTCTACGCGCTATTGTTGTCCCAGACCCAATGGTCGCCTTTGAAAACTGTGCTGGAGCAGATTTCACCGCTGAACGTCTTGATAAACGGCTACTTTCCAACCTAAAGACTCGATTCTTTGCGCACTAACGTCTATGGCTTGCCAACAGTTCGCCGTAAACTTTCAGTGTTGTTTCAACCATCTTATCCACCGAAAAACGCCGGATTATAGATTTTCGCAAATCTTGAAACGTAGCGGTACGGGTATTTTTCAATGCAGTTGCTAACGCATGAACGTTCCCCGGAGGGATGAGAAAACCATCCTGTCCATCACGGATGATATCCAACACTCCGCCATGCGCAGACGCAATGACTGGTGTTTCCATTGCCAAGGCCTCGGCAATCGTCCGACCGAAACTCTCCGGTTTTTTAACATTGCAAGAGCACACAACATCTGCAAGAGCATAGATTTCCGGGATTTTTCGCTGACTCCCAACAAAACGTACCCGTGCATCCACCCCAAGAGCCTTAGCTAATATCTGCAGTTCCGAAAAGACATGTTCCTGTCCTTTTTGTGAGCCACCAACTACCAATGCCGTCAATTCCGGCCATTCGTCCTTCAGTTCCGCTACAGCACGAATCAACACATCAATCCCCTTCAAGGCGGATACCCGTCCCACAGCAGCTGCAATAAACTTTCCCTCAAGCCTCCACGCTTTTCTGAACTCCTGAATCCAATCTCCGTCTAACTTGTCAGGATCAAAACATTCAGTGTCCACACCACGTGGTATCGTTACCAATCTATCCTCTGGCACCCAGGAGTAGTGCTTATGTACGAACATACGGCCAGCAGTAGAAACACAAATCACACGATCAGCCCGAACCATGACACTACTATAAAGCCCAGGATGATTCAGCCCATGCAGGGTCGACACCATAGGGAAATGTAACCCGCGCGAATTATTTGCCCATAACGTCAACCATCCCGGCACACGACTCCGAAAATGAATAACGTCTGGCCGTATCTGGCAGAGCGTTCTCCGTAACAACCACATTCGAAAGGGAGCCGTCAGTGGATTTTTACTTTTAACCGAAAGCTCAACATGACATCCACCATCCCGCAAAATGGAAGGCACATGATATCCCCCCGCCGAAATAACCCAACTTTCATGCCCGGCCAAAACATAACGTTTATTGGCATCCACAACTCCTCGTTCGACACCTCCGTCATTCAGCGCTGGCAATATCTGCACAATCCTCATTAGCAGTATTCCTTCTCAACACCATGTACGCTACCCGTCATGTTTAACTACATACACGATAACGTATCGAGCAAGATAACATGTGAACTGAAGATTGTCAATCAACCGATTTCATGTCCCATTTCAACAAACAAATCGGCAACACAACGTATCTCAAAGAGTGCTTCAAAACGCTCCTCCTCTTTGAATATAGACCGATCTCCTGTTTTATTCTCATCCTGTAAAACCACCATGGGGATACTACATTACCGTGCCGAGTTCCTCTCCTCAACACCTTTAACTCTCCCTACCCTTATGTATAAAACGTTCTCGCTGTTCTCTGCTTGCCGCATAGCTCAATTTCACTTACACACGTTCTTTTTAACCTATATCAGCTAAAACCCTCCGTACACGTTTATAAATAACTTCTAACTCCGACCACGCAACTGATTAAAACGCGCAGTAATTGGCAATGTTCCAACAATTGGCCGTACATAATCTAGAAACAACCCTGTTACATGATTCCCCTCCGAGTTAATGTAACAACTTGGAAGTTCCCTCGTATGTTTAGCTACGGCAGATAAAGGTGCAATCGAATAATCAATCTGATACGACGCCCCGGGGAGCCGTGTCATCGTTACCGTTCCGCTTTTATATTTCCCGCCAACTGCTGCTTGTACCGCGACCGAACCAACCAGTCGAGCCTCATTTGAATCGACTTCTGACGTGATCCCTACAAAACACCGTTGAATAAACCCAAAGGTATCCGCTCGAACACGCTTAATGTGAAGCCGCTCACGAACAATTGCTGCGAGATTCTCTCCCAACGCACCAGACGTTAACTGAACATTCCCATGCGCGTCTATCTCATGGGAAAAGCTCTCCGCAATAGCTCGTCCATCCTCTCCACGGATACCCTCACTTACTGCCACAACACAACGTTTAAACTTATTCATGCACTCAGCCACATCTGCAATAAAACGCTCAACAGAAAAAGGCCGCTCTGGCACATAAATTAAATGTGGCCCATCATCTGGATCTTGCCTGGCTAAAGCCGAAGCAGCCGTTAAAAACCCAGCATTTCGCCCCATGATCACATCTATTTTGACCCCTCCCAAGGCTCTATTATCCAAATCATCCCCCCGAATTGCACAAGCTACAAACCGCGCCGCAGACCCGTACCCAGGTGTGTGATCATTACAGAGCAAGTCATTGTCAATTGTTTTCGGGATATGGAAACACCGAAGATCGTACCCCTTTCGTTCAGCCTCATCCGCAATAATATTTGTAGTCTCTGCAGAATCATTGCCTCCGATATAGAAAAAATAACGAATATTCCGCTTGGCCAAAATAGAGAAAATTGCACGACAATCGTCTGGAGTCGGTTTTCTACGTACCGAACCTAGAGCCGAACTCGGCGTTTGTGCTACCCGCAGCAACACTTCTTCCGGTTCAGCTCGCAGATCGATAAATGCCTCATCCAAAATACCCTGAATACCATGAAGCGCCCCAAAAATCTCGATGATTTTTGTTGATGCTTTCGCCGCCAAAACAGCGCCTACCAGGCTCTGATTAATCACCATAGAAGGGCCGCCACCTTGAGCGACAAGCATGTTTCCAGTCATAAGATTCTCCGCAAACAAATTGGTTTCAGATCTCGCCAGAGATTCTCATTAGAGGCACGTTTAAATACGCGACAACACTCGAGCGATCCGCAGCATAGCCTCTTTTACCCGTGTGCGATCGTTAAATGCTGAGATGCGAATATACCCCTGACCGCATTTACCAAAGCCTGCACCTGGAGTAATCACCACTTGCGCCTCATGAAGCAGCCGATCAAAAAAGTCCCATGAATCACCCTTTACATTGACCCATATATACGGAGAATTATCCCCACCCACACACGACAACCCCAGAGACTCAATTCCAGTACGGATTATTTTGGCATTTCCAAGGTAATAGTCCACCTGTTGCGTTGTCTGTGATTCGCCATCACGCGAATAAACTGCCTCTGCCGCACGTTGTACCGGATAAGACACTCCATTAAACTTTGTCGTATGACGTCGATTCCACAGCGCGTGAAGCGACATCGTCCCTCCGGTTTTCGTATACGCCACAAGCTCTTCCGGAACAACCGTAAAAGCACATCGAACACCTGTAAACCCAGCTTTTTTCGAAAATGAGCGAAATTCGATCGCCACATCACGTGCACCGGCGATTTCATAGATAGAGTGCGGAATCTCAGGATCCCGAATAAAAGCCTCATACGCTGCATCAAATAAGATCAATGCCTTATTAGCCCTTGCATATGCGACCCAAGCAGCAAGCTGTTCACGCGTTGCTACTGCCCCCGTTGGATTATTTGGAAAACATAAATAAATAAGATCTACCGGCTCTTTTGG
>ERZ808286.839-NODE-839-length-17582-cov-6.046043_pt1 | contig 17582 bp, 10 predicted proteins | sample MGYA00521276_ERZ808286 | MGnify/ENA primary metagenome ERZ808286 (study PRJEB31516, sample SAMN03275607) | gut metagenome | biome: mammalia-associated habitat; material: feces | host: Papio cynocephalus | place: Kenya | collected 2012-08-01 ... | reverse complement strand
GTGCCAATCGGATACCCGATGCGTAGAGTTGCCATTCCATATCACCCGCAAAATGGTACACGTAATGATATGGGTTGCCGTTCCATGTAGTTTGGTATGTATAGATGGCATCAGTCAGGTGGTAGTTGTGGAGCAATATATCGGCGTCCGACATCTGCTGTATCGCCTTTTTCTGATACCCCAATTTGTCTTGCAGGTACTGCGCATACTCGGTATAGGTATATCCGCGTGCGTCAATTATCTTGGAGTCCCAAACGGTATGCAGGTTGGTATTCTGCCCGAACCATTTCATCTTTATGCGGTTACCGCCGAGGTCGTCAATATGCCCTGTGTGCATCGGGCAGAAACGGTCGCCCATAAAGTGGATAATAAACGCCAGAGCATCGCGGTTGCTCTTGTCGTGGCGCAAGACATTGGTCAGGCTGTCCATTGCGCGGAATAGGTTGCCGCCCTCTTTTGGGTAGTCGGTCTGTGCTGCTACAACTGCCGAGTCGGTCATACCGCCGTTCAGGTCTTGGAAATGCCAGTCAAAACTGGAGGGGTAGATGGTATCGCTCTTTATCTCGTCCGCCCAATTGGCAGCGTAAATCATTCCGTGATTGCCCAACACTTTGTCCACCTGCTTGCGTGCGCGACGGTTCATATTGTCGTAGGCTACCACGGCAATGATTCGATGACCTTTCTGCCCCCACGCCAGCAGATGTTGGACAGGACAGGAAACCAACAGAAAAAGAGTGAAGAGAGTAAATGCACGTTTCATACGCGTTTCGTTTACGGGTGCAAAGGTACGGCTTTTTTCTCATACCTGCAAATCTTAATACTTTTTTCATAACAACCGAATCAAAACCATATTTATGCACAGTTTTATGCAGTTTATGCACTTTCCGTACCTACATATAACCATTACGTAGAAAAGACGTAGAAAGGACGTAGAAAGGACGTAGAAAGAAAAGGCTTTTTTCGATACGATAAGCCTGCTTTTTATGCACTTTATGCATTTTGAATATTGCATAAAGTGTATATTTTTAAGAGGGGGAAGATTCTATGGTATGTGGCAATACCTATTTTATTTCAGGGCAAACGCATCAAAACAGTAACAGCACAAGCGGGAAAAAGCACAATAAGTCGGCAAAATGGTATCGAAAAGACTGCAAAACAAAAAAATCCACGTTGCGTATATGGGAAAAAAGCAGTAATTTTGCAGTCCCAAAGAGAAAAGGTATGTTTTTGATACAAAATACGTTGGTAAGTCTCGACATATTGGACAAAGATTTCTGTTGCGATTTGGATAATTGTCATGGGGGCTGCTGTATCGAAGGCGATGCAGGCGCCCCTGTCGAACCGGAAGAAGAACAGAAAATAAACGAGATACTGCCTGGGTTATTGCCGGATATGACCAAAGAGGCACGTGCAGTGGTCGAAGCACAGGGAATTGCTTACAACGACCAGTCCGGTGAACGTGTTACCTCTATTGTTAACGGAAAAGATTGTGTATTCGCCCGTACTGACCACTACGGTTGGTGCTACTGTCTCATAGAAAAAGCATACAATGCGGGGCGTATAGACTTCAAAAAGCCCATATCCTGCCATCTCTATCCCATCCGTTTGTCAAGAGTGGGAGATATGGTTGGATTGGAATACCATCGCTGGGACATCTGCCATTGTGCCCGCCAACTCGGCAAGAAATTGCATCTGCCGATATACCGGTTTCTCAAAGAACCGCTCATCCGCCGTTTCGGGCAACAATGGTATGATGAGTTATGTCTAACCGCTACTGAATGGAACAAACAATGCACGCAGAAATAATCACTATAGGCGACGAACTGCTCATCGGGCAAGTGGTTGATACCAATTCGGCTTGGATGGCAGAGCGGCTGAATGAGAATGGCATTTCGCTCCACCAAATCACTTCGATCCATGATGACCGCCAACATATCCTAACCGCTATAAACGAGGCTTTCCGGCGGGCGGACATCGTGATGACGACAGGCGGACTGGGACCAACGAAAGACGACATCACCAAGCACGTCCTGTGTGAGTATTTCGGTACTGCATTGGTTGAAGACACCCATGTGCGCGAACATATATATGATTTGTACAGGGAGCGTCCAGAAGTACTCAACCGCCTGACTGCCACTCAATGGCTTGTACCTCAATCGGCAGAAATCCTTCCCAATAGAGTAGGGAGCGCTCCGCTGATGGTATTCCGAAAAGGGGAAAAAATGCTGTTTGCTATGCCCGGTGTACCATACGAGATGAAAATAGCGATGAATGAGCAGATTATGCCCTACATCTTGCGTCATATACACCCGCAAGGCAACATCATCCACCGTACTATCCTTGTTTCGGGTATCTCGGAGTCGGCTCTGGCTATTTTGCTTGAATCGTGGGAAAATGCACTGCCGGAGACGATACATCTTGCTTATCTACCCAAGGATGGCACCATCCGTCTGCGCTTGAGTTCGTATGGGGAAGCCACAGCGGCAGAAATGGAGACACAACAGCAGCAACTCATTGAACTTGTACACAGCTATCTGGTGGAAACCGATGATATTCCGCTTGAGGTTCATTTGGGAGAAATCCTCAAAGCACGTCATCAAACCATTTCCACTGCGGAATCCTGTACGGGCGGCAAACTCGCTGCTTTACTCAATAAGCACGCAGGCAGTTCGGCTTTCTATTTTGGTTCGGTAGTGGCGTATGACAACAGTGTAAAACACAACGTATTAGGGGTTAGTCAGTCTAATCTTGACAGATACGGTGCAGTCAGCGAACAGGTGGTGCGCGAGATGGCGGAAGGGGCTCGGCGGTTATGCGGTACGGATTATGCTATTGCTACCAGCGGTATTGCCGGTCCGGGCGGTGGAACGGCAGAGAAACCGGTCGGCACGGTCTGGATAGGGTGGGCAACGCCCGATGGCACAACTGCCGAATGTCTTCATTTGGGAAAACTGCGTGAGCAGGTTACCGACCGTGCCTGCACCTGCGCACTTGTTAAAATGCTCCGCCTGCTGGAAAAAGAAGAATGAGAAACTATGACTCATCGTAATGAGGGTCTGAATTTACATAGTTTCTTAATGGCTTTGACATTTCATATCAAATATGCACGCAATAGAACAACTGTTTTTAACGCCGACAATCACCCAATCGATATTGGTGCTGACCTTGGTGATAACACTTGGTTTGTGGCTTGGTGAACACGCCCGTGTCGGGCATTTCTCATTAGGCGTTACGTGGGTGCTTTTTGTCGGTATTGCGGTGTCTGCTATAGGTATTCATATCAAACCCGATGTGGCACATTTCGCCAACGATTTCGGACTTATTCTTTTCGTTTATTCCATCGGTCTGCAAGTCGGACCATCTTTCTCGCCGTTCAAGCGAGGCGGCCTGAAACTCAACTTGTTAGCCACCGCTTTTGTATTGTTGGGCTGTCTTTGTACCATTGCTCTGTACTATTCAACAGATCTGGGGATGGATACCCTTGACGGTGTCCTGTCGGGAGCAGTGGCGAGTACGCCTGCTTTGGCGGCTGTGCAGCAGGCGTGCAGCGATATACTGGGATATGTATCGCCAAATGTAGCAACGGGATATGCCGTGGCATACCCGCTCAGTATCGTCGGTACGATATTGGCTTTTGAAATTATCCGTCTATGTTTGCGGGTCAAATTGCCGCAAGAGGAAAACCGCCTGCAAGAAGAAAACGACAACAAAGAGGAGGATGAAAAGCCTGTTTGTGTGGATATAACCCTTCAAAACCCGCAAATCGATACGCTGAATGTCAGCCAACTGCAGCATATATGCCCTATCAAGATGGTGGTTAGCCGTGTCATCCGACCGAATGGCACAGACGAATTGGTCAGCGACCAAACCACATTCGGCAATGGGGACATCATTCGTGTACTTACCGACAAGCAGCACATAGATTCACTCCGCCTATTGGGTCCTGTCAAAAATTACAGTTTCTCCAGCAAGGAAAATTCCGACCATCTTATCTCCCGCCGCATCGCCGTTACGCGTTCCGAGTGCAATGGCAAGCGTATCGAATCTTTTCACCTCCGTTCGCAGTACCATGCTACCATCACGCGTGTCAACCGTGCGGGCATTGACCTGCTTGCTACTCCGGAACTGATGCTACAACTGGGCGACCGTCTAATTGTGGTGGGGGACAAAGCCGATGTGCAACGTGTGGCAGAAACATTCGGCAATGAATTGAAACGCCTTGATTTGCCAAATCTCCTGCCTGTTTTTTTGGGCATCACGATGGGAGTTCTGCTTGGTATTCTGCCAATCCCTATTCCCGGTTTGAACCAGACATTCCGTCTCGGGCTGGCGGGCGGGTCGCTTATTGTCGCACTTCTCATCGGGCGGTTCGGTCCTTATTACAATATGGTTACTTTTGCCACTACTTCTGCAAATATGATGCTTCGGCAGGTCGGTCTGACACTATTCTTGGCGGCACTCGGTTTGGAAGCGGGCGAACATTTCGTAGATACGATTCTGGCAGGGGGCTATATGTGGATATTCTATGGATTTATCATCACAATGATACCGTTGCTTGTCATTGGTATTGTGGCGTACAAGGCTATGCATCTCAATTATTTCAAAGTCATAGGTCTGCTGGCCGGTGCTATGACTGCGGCTCCCGCTCTGGCGTATGCAGAGAGTCTCTCTTCGAGCAACGACCAAGCCTCCGTTTGCTATGCTACCGTCTATCCGTTCACCACTTTCCTCCGCGTGATGGCAGGTCAACTGCTTATTATATTCTTCTGCGGTTAGCCAGCGGTCAACGGGGCGCATATACCGCAAAAGACTGCCTGTATTTGTCGGGCTGTCTTTTGCGGTATAGGAAAAAAAGTATTACTGTCCGGTAAACTTTAGATTTGCGAAAAAAAAGTATTCTTATTTTGCGCGAATGAATATCTGGACGGGGGTGCCGTTGAAATCCCACCATTCACGGAGTTTGTTCTCAAGGAAACGACGGTACGGCTCTTTCACATACTGTGGCAGGTTGGCAAAGAAAATAAACGTAGGCACTTGTGTGTTTGGCAACTGTGTGCAGTATTTGATTTTGATGTACTTGCCCTTGGTGGCAGGGGGCGGGTAGTTCTCAATGAGCGGTAGAAACTTATCGTTCAGCTGCGCCGTCGGTATCTTCTTGTTCTTGTTCTCATAGACGTGCAGTGCCGTCTCCATCACCTTGAAGATACGCTGCTTGGTGAGTGCGGAAGTGAAGATGATGGGGAAATCCGTAAACGGTGCAATACGGTCGCGGATAGCCGCCTCATAAGCCTTGATGTCCGCATTGGTCTTGCTCTCTACCAAATCCCATTTGTTGATACAAACCACCAACCCTTTTTTGTTCTTTTGAATAATGGAATAGATATTCAAATCCTGTGCCTCAATGCCGCGGGTGGCGTCTATCATCAAGATACAGACATCAGAGTTTTCTATAGCACGAATAGAACGCACCACCGAGTAATACTCAAGGTCTTCGTTCACTTTTGCCTTTTTGCGGATACCCGCAGTGTCCACAAGGTAAAAATCCTTGCCGAACTTGTTGTAGCGGGTATAGATACTGTCGCGCGTTGTACCCGGTATATCGGTTACGATGGTCCTCTCCTCGCCGATAAACGCATTCAATATACTGGATTTGCCCGCATTCGGTCGCCCGACAATAGCGAAACGCGGCAGATCTTCTATCTCCTCCACAGTGTCGTCTTTCTTGAAGCGGGAGCATATCTCGTCTAACAAGTCTCCCGTACCGAGACCGTTCTCCGCACTGAGAATAAACGGCTCTCCGAGACCTAATTTGTAAAATTCCGGTGCACCGTATTGCATCTCAAAGGTATCCACTTTGTTCACTCCGAGTACGGTCGGCTTCCCCGCTTGGCGGAGCAGGTGGGCTACCTCCATATCGAACTGGGTAACGCCTTCATTCACATCCACTACAAGGAGTACCACATCCGCTTCGCGAATGGCTAAATCCACTTGACGGTTGATTTCGCTCTCAAAAGTGTCATCAGAGTTGACTACCCAACCTCCGGTATCAATTACAGAAAACTCCTTGCCGCACCACTCGGCTTTGCCGTATTGGCGGTCGCGTGTCGTACCTGCGGTGTTCATCACTATTGCCCGCCTTGTTCCCGTCAGGCGGTTGAATAAGGTCGATTTCCCAACATTAGGACGACCTACGATGGCTAAGATATTTGCCATAATTACTTTATGTTTGTGGCCCGCTTGCGCGAGCGTTAATGATTATATGATTGGTTCGCTTACGCGAACGTTGTTGGCTTCGCGTTAATGGCGTTGTGTTATTGGCTACGCGTTACCGTTTTTGTAAGCCCCTCCTTTTTTGGGGAGGGGGGAGGTCATTTACTCTCCGCATTCGCTGCAACTGTGGTTGCCGCATTTGTTGCAACCGTCCCCGCAGTTACTGCCGCAACCGCCGCATCCGTGATGACGGATAGCCTCCAATTCGGCAGGATCGGCATCGCGTACCTCCACTATCTCGCCGACAAAATGCAGGTTCTCACCTGCTAACGGGTGGTTGAGGTCTATCGTAACTTTGAGCGGCGACACCTTCGCTACCTGTGCATTTACAATCTGCCCGTCTGTGGTTTTCATCGGGATGATATTGCCTGTATAGACACGGTCGGAGTCGAACTCACCGTCGGCGTTGTAGAAGAGGTGCTTGTCTAGTTCCATCAATCCTGCCTCGTCATATTCGCCATAGGCATCTTGCGGGGTAAGACGAAAATCGAACTTGTCGCCGGATTCCAACCCAGCAAGGGCTTCTTCGAACTTCGGCAACATCATTCCCTCGCCTTGGCAGTACACCAACGGGGTCTTGATAGTGGCTTTCTCAATCATCTCTTCCTTACCGTCTTCGCCATCAATATACATCTCATAGATGGCTTTTACTACTTTCTGATTTTCAATTTTCATATTTTTACTTCGTGTTATTGGTTCGCTTTGCGAACGTTAGTGGCTCTGCGTTGTTGGCTTCACGTTTCCCCGTTCTGCAAGCCCCTCCTTTGGAGGGGTTGGGGAGGTTGGAGGTGCAATGTCTTTGGAACTGTCTACCACCAGTTTACCCGTGCATTCGTGCTTTGGGTACTGGATTTGTCATATTTCAGGTCTGCCAGCATTGAGGCATTCACTCCGATGTGAAACGTGTAACTTTTATACGGTCCGAACGGCACGAAACTGGCTGTCATATTCCAGCAGTGCAGGTCGCGGCTCACGTTGAAATTAGCACTCGCAAACTTCTTGGCACGGAAATCGTAACTTGTACTGGCACTCACTTTCCACCCCTGTCCTAAACCCAAACTGCCCGAGAAAGAGAGATTGTGGGTAAAGATCATCTTGTAGTACATTTTGTCGTAGTCGAACTCGCTGCCTGCACCGTATCGCACCGAGTAACTGACTGACAGACTCCACGGAATATCGGTCTTTACATACCCGTCGTCCACTTCCTGTTTGCTGTTGCCTTTCTTGTCGGTATTCAGTTTGCCGTTGGTAGCCAAACCGTCATCGCCTACGGTGATGTCATCCATATTTTGGCCATTGCTCCGGCTGTCTTTTTTCTTTTTATCCTTGTCAAACCATTGGCGGAACGTCTGGTTGTTGAAAGTGTAACTCAAACTTGTGCTTGTACCCAAAAAATGCGGAAAGCGTCCGTTGCTCCAATACTGCTTGTTCGTGCGTACGGGCGTGCCGAGTGCATTAAGTTCGTACATATATGGATCGAACTGACCGCTGAGGTTAATCGTGTAATTCACTTTCGGTATTTTAATACGTAGGTTTACTGCAAAATTGCTCCAGTTCATCGAGTCTGCAATGAAATTATATCCGCCCGAAATACTGAAATTGTCAATCAGACTCACCACCTTGAACGGATTCTTGCCCGTAGTATCCTCTTTGTTGACAATCTTCATTTCAAGATTGTTGCCGAGACTGAAACTTAATGCGGCTGCAGCCCCTTGACTGGCATTACCGTAAATCCCATTGCTGAAACGCGAATAGGTCTGATGTACCACCAGCGGGTTGCCCGCATCGTCTGTTTTCTGTATCTTTTTGCCTGTCTCTGGATCTGTTTCCGTACCGTAAACGGGTTGGTCGTAACTGCCGTAATAACCCCAAAACGAATTGCCGAAATCGGGGTGGTAACTGAAACTGAGCGTAGGAGTCAGCACATGGCGGAATTTCTCCACTTTGCTCTTCGGAAACAGTTTTTTGCTCGGTGTATAGAAACCATATAGTTTGGTAGAGAGCGAAATGCCCACATTGAAATCAAATACGTTGTAAAATCCGTTGGTCGTATCGCGTTGCAGTTGCTGCTCCTGCTCGTCCCAAGTCTGGTCGATACGCTGGAAGTACATACGGTCGGTCATATTGATACTTGGCGTAACGCTCAGGTATTTGAACAGCATAAATGAAGCCGAGATAGGTATCGAATGCTTCAAACCCGTCTGCCAGTCGCGCAAAAAATCGGAATGCAGGAACTGATTTTCTTTTATGCTATTTACCGCAATACGACCGTTGCCCGAATAACTCATACTGATTTTTTCGTACCATTTTTCCTTTCCAACAGGTTTCTTGCGCTTGAAAGGATAAATGCGGCTCATATTCACGCTCAGTTCGGGCAACGTGAGCGAGAGAGTAGAGTCTTTTGTACGCTGCGTTACTGCCGCACTCAAACTCAGGTTCCACGGACTGTCGGGGAAACGCTGGGTATAGTTGATGGTCGAACTCTTGGTGTTCTCCGAGTTCAACTGAGGGTTGTAGTAACTGTTGATATTGCTGCGGTTGTAGCCGCTCGTTGAGAAATTCACACTCGCCGAAAAAGTGCTGTATGGATTGGCCTTCGAGTCTTGAGAGTGAGTCCATTGAATGCTGAAATTGGTCGCTTTCGAGTAGTTCGGCAGGTCTTTTTCACCCGTTACATCATTGCGGTAGTTGATACTGATGTTGCCGTTGAATTTGTACCTTTTTATGTATTTGGATTGTGCGCGTACCGCCCACGTTCCGCGTGTATAGATGTCGCCCGTTACCTGCAAATCCATATAGTCGTTGATGGCGAAATAGTACCCGATACCGCTTAGGTACAGTCCGCGCGTACCGTCATCACCGAAGTTCGGCATAATCAGACCGCTTGAATATTGGTTCGTAAAAGGGAAAAAACCGAACGGAATAGCCAATGGCACAGGCACATCGCCTACCACCATATACGCAGGTCCCGTAGCGATATACTCGCCCGGTACTACTTTGGCTTTGGTCATCTTCAGATAGAAGTGAGGGTGGTCGTGCTGGTCGCATGTAGTGTACATTCCCCCGCCCATCATCATCGTGTTGCCTTCCATTTTTTTTGTCTTGTCGGCTATCACATAGCCTTCGCCCTGTTCCGTAACCACCTTTCGGATAAAGCCTTTCTGCGTCTTCAGATTGTATGTTATTTGGTCTGATTCATAACTGTCTTTGCCGTCTTTGAACACAGGACACCCTACCCATTCACCCTCTGTCGTATCTAACACGCCTTGCGCAAATACCTGACTGCTGTCCAAATGTACACGGATATACTCACCGGTCAGTTCCATTTGTTCATACTTGACATCGCACTCACCATGTAAATATGCAGTACCATTACCCATCAGCACTATTGAATCGTTCGCCACATAATCAACTGGAGCATTGATATTGCTCTTTTTCTGCACTGGTTCCGTATTTTGCGTACTGCCCTCTATTGTGTCCGATACACCTGTAACCTCTGTAGTGCCTATATTGTCTGTATTTGCAGTGTCTGCAGCCTCTGCTGTTACGCCTGTCTCTATGCGCATAGTATCTGTAACCCCGTCTGCTATAAAGGGGGTAGGGGAAACCGCATACCCCCGTATTCCCAAGAGTAAGCACACACACAATGCCATATATTTCCCGTATGAACACATATACGCAAATTAGCGTGCAAAGATACTAAAAATAATTGACATCTGCAACTTGCGCACCTGCTGCTTAAAATTACCACATTAAGTTTGCACTTGCATACCTTAAAGTTATATTTGCACTCACATCGGTTCATACTTCCTGCAAGCAAGGCACATAAAGCGTATTCAACACACTTTGCAGTTGCAAACAGGCATATAAAAAGCAGGCACTTGCGGATGCCTGCTTTTTTACTTGTGTGTATGGTTTTGCCGGGTTAATCAAGAGCCGCCATATTCTTCGGATTGAAGAGGTTTTTGCCTTCCGGGGTATAGGCGTAATCTATACGATCTTGATAATGCTGTTCCACCTTGCCGCGCACAATCTTCATGGTCGAATTGACCATATGGTTCTGCTCGGTGAATGCCTCCGGCAACACAGCCACGGCTTTGGGAAGCCACATTTCGGGGAACTCACCATAGTGTTTGCCGCCTGCGCGGTAGGAATCTATTTCGTCCTGTATCTTTTGGAGCATTGTCCGCTTGCCCTCATCGGTCTTCGGGTCTAACCCTTTCGACTTGGCATACTCGCGCAATGCCTCTTTGGCGGGTACAATCAGTACCATGGTGTAGGGGTTCTGATTGTTGTGCAATACCACCTGCTCCACATATTTGCTGCCGTCGGTCAGACCGTCTTCAAACCCTTCCGGACTGTATTTCTCGCCGTCGGCGCTGATGAGCAGCGACTTGAAACGACCTACCACCCATAGGTATCCGGGGTGTTTCTTGGTAACGTAGCCCATATCGCCCGTATGCAACCAGCCGTCCACAATCGTCTTGGCGGTTGCCTCGGGATTTTTCCAATAACCCGCCATTACGTTCTCGCCCCGTATAACAATCTCGCCGCGCTCGCCATCTGGAACGATATTACCTTCGCCATCGCAGATTTTCAGTTCGAGGTCTGAAACAATACGCCCGCTCGAACCGAAGATGGCGTGTCCCATTGAGTTGGCACAGATAATAGGTGTTGCCTCGCTCAAGCCGTAACCTTGGAACATCGGCATTCCCACCGCACAGAAATAGCGTTGCAATTCTATGTCAAGCAGCGCACCGCCGCCAACAAAGAATTTCATACGTCCGCCGAAACCTTCGCGCACCGACTTGAAAATCAGTTTGTCAAACAGGTTTACCAACGGTTTGCGCCATGCTTGGCAACCGCCACGGTTCCAATACTCTTTATTGTATTTGATGGCATTGTTCAATGCGAAGTTGTATAATTTTTCGACAAACGCCCCTTTCGCTTTAATGGAAGTCTCGATACTTTTGCGGAAATTGCGTGCCAAAGCGGGTACGGAAAGCATTACCATCGGGCGCACCTCTTTGATGGAAAGCGGGATATTCTTCAGAGTCGCAAGAGCCGTTTTGCCTACAGGTACAGTGGCTATACTGCCGCAGTACGACATCATCGTATAGAAACCTGCCACGTGTGCAAAACAGTGATCTAATGGCAGGATAATAAGCATTACATCATCTGGCTCAACACCGATAATCGAGCGTGCCTGCTCCACATTGGCGGTATAGTTGCGGTGAGTAAGCAGAATACCTTTCGGGTCGGCGGTTGTACCCGATGTATAACTGATATTGGCGTAATCATCGGGACCTACCGATTTATACCGCTCCACAAATTTATCGGGTTCGGCAGCCAGCAACGCACGACCTTTGTCCATTACCTCCGTAATGCAAATCTCGCGGTCTTGGTACTCAGGCAGGGTATCAAAGACGATGACATATTTTACATTCGGGCATTCGGGCAGTATCTTGCGTATCTTGGGCAGTTGCTGCTCGGAAGTCATAATATACTGTGCATCAGAGTGCTGAATACGGAAAAGCAAATCGTTTGCTTCCTCCAATTTGATACTGAGCGGCACATTCACGCCTCCGGCATAGAGGATACCAAGTTCGCCGGTTACCCACAAATTGCGCCCCTGCGAAAGGAGGGCGGCACGCTCCCCTTTCTGCATTCCGAGAGCCATCAAACCGGCACCGATCACATGTGCTTGTTCACGGGTCTCATGGTAGGTGGTCGCTGTCCAGACATTGCCCACTTTTTCGCGAAGGAATACATGGTCTGCATACTCTGCAGTGTATTTCTCAACAAAGTCGATGATTGTCAGTCGTTGTTTCATAATAGTCTATTTGGTATAAAGAGTTTGCAAAGTTACTAAAAATAGTGCATACTATCAAAATAAAGACCTGCATTTTATAAAATATGAAACCTTTTTCTTATTATTTGCTTTCTTTGAACTGTTATTCAACAAACTTATTTGGGTGGTTTATTTGTTTCTTCGCCTACTATTTCTGCGGCACGGGCAAGGGCACCGTTGATGTGGTCGCGTATGTTCTCCCTGCCGATGAGTTTGACCACCCCTGCTTTTTCCAAAGCGTGGAAAACGTGGTGGTTGACACCCGACAGAACCAACTGAATGCCGCACGATTGTGTGCGCTGGTAGAGTTGCTCAAGGTTGTGAATACCCGTTGAGTCGATAAACGACACCTTACGCATACGGATAATACGCACTTTCTGCCCGTCCATACCGATTCGGCGGCTGATATCCTCAAATTTGTTGGCTATGCCGAAGAAGTAAGGACCGTCTATTTCATATACTTCGGTGTGCTTGGGAATATGGAGCATTTCGAGGTCGTCGCCGTGAAGACGGATATCGTTGTTTTTGCTGGGGTCGAGTTCGTCGGAGAAAGTGCGGATAACCGTTGCCTCATTGGTACGTTTGATAAACAATATGACTGCCAGCAGCAACCCGACCTCAATGGCGACAGTAAGGTTGAAGATGACGGTCAGCACAAAGGTAACCAGCATCACAATAAAGTCGGATTTGGGGGCTTTCGCAAGCCATACAAACGACCGCCAGCCCGACATGTTGTAACTGACCATCACCAATACGCCTGCTATACAAGCCATGGGAATCATTCCCACGAGCGTTCCGAGAAACAGCAGTACGAGCAACAGAACTATGGAGTGGATAATGCCTGCCACAGGAGTGCGCCCGCCGTTGTTGATATTGGTCATTGTACGTGCGATAGCCCCTGTGGCGGGAATACCGCCGAAGAACGGCACAACCATGTTGGCAATGCCCTGTGCTATAAGTTCGGTGTTGGAGTTGTGCTGGTCGCCAATCACACCGTCCGCCACCATAGCCGACAGCAGTGACTCGATAGCACCGAGCATAGCGATAGTGAACGCTGCGGGGAAGAGGTCTTGTATGAGCATAAGCTGTGTCTGGCCATCCTGCAGTTCGATAGCGGGCAGGTGCGGTGCGGGCATACCGTGGGGAAGTTCGTAGAGGTCGGCGATAGTGGTCAGGCACGTAACGCCCGCATACTTGCGCAGCAGCCATACCGCAAGGGTCATCACGATAATGGCGATAAGCGAACCGGGTATTTTCTTGCTGATGCGCGGGGTGAAAATAATGAGCAGGATAGAGGCAACACCGATACCGAATGACCACAGGTTCACGTCCTGCCAATGCTGACCGTAGCAAATCCATTTATGCACAAAGTCGGCGGGGGCGTCGGTGATACCGAGACCGAAAAGGTCGTTCATCTGAGTGGTGAAAATAGTCAGCGCAATACCTGCCGTAAAGCCCACAATGACAGGGTAGGGAACGAACTTGATGACGTTTCCCAATTTGAACAAGCCCATAATAATGAGCAGTATGCCCGCCATAATCATGGCGATAAGCAAACCTGTCAGACCGTGCTCCTGAATGATACCGTAGATGATGACAATGAATGCGCCCGTAGGTCCGCCAATCTGCACTTTGCTCCCGCCGAAAGCAGAGATGATAAAGCCCGCAATGACGGCGGTAACAAGCCCCTCGGTAGGTCCTACACCCGACGAGATACCGAACGCAATCGCCAGCGGAATAGCCACCACGCCCACGATGATACCGGCAACCGCATCCTGCAGAAAACGCTCCATGGTGTAGCCGCGCATAGCCGTAAAGAGTTTGGGACGGAACACGTACTTGAAAGAGAAAAAGTTTTGCATAGAAACACAATGCAGGGATGAATATCCCTTGTTAAAAATATAATAAAAACAGACTGTAAAAAAACTTCTATCCTATAAGCAACCCATAACCATCCAATAACGAATGGGACGCATTGTCAAGGCGCAATATCATTAGGAATGATTAACTTTTCGAAGGTGTTGATTTTGCTTTTGTCGTAGGGGCAGGACACGCGGATGTAGTTCTCGGTGAAACCGTCCATACGGTATTCGCTGTTCGACACTTTGATACGTTTGCTTTCCCAAAGCACAGTTGCCGCCTCCCCTGCGTGGGCGCGGTAGAAAACCGCTAATTTGTCGCTGCTCACCTGGTGCAGCACCTTGCTGCGCCGCTCACGCTCTTTCTGCGGCACAACATACAAATCCATATCGAGCATACGCGTGTGTACCCGTTCCGAATAGGTGAAGACATGCAGTTGACTGACGGGCAAAGCCGATATAAACTGCAGATAATCTGCCCAATACTCATCGGTTTCGCCACGAACGCCCACCATACAATCCACGCCGATAAACGCATTGGGCATCACGCGGCGGATATGCTCCACACGCTCGGCAAAGAGTTCGCGGGTGTAGCGGCGGTGCATAATTTTCAAGACCTCGTTGCTGCCCGACTGCAACGGAATATGGAAATGCGGTGCGAAATGCGTGCTGTGTGCTACAAAGTCAATTATCTCGTCGCTCAGCAGGTTCGGCTCGCACGAAGATATACGTATGCGGTATTGCTGGTCGGTGGGCAGTGTGTCCAACGCCTGCAAAAGATCGATAAACGTCTCGCCCGTAGTGCGACCGAAATCGCCGATGTTTACGCCCGTGAGTACAATCTCTTTGGCTCCCTCTTCTACGGCCTGTAAGGATTCCTCCGCTAATGAGAAAATGCTCGGATTGCGCGATTTGCCGCGGGCTAACGGAATGGTGCAATAGGTGCAGAAATAGTTGCACCCGTCCTGTACTTTCAGAAAACAGCGCGTACGGTCGTCTTTGGAATAGGCACCGTGAAAAGTATCTACATCGCGAATGGCGGAGGTCTGAACGGTGGCTTGTCTTTTGTGCTGCTCCAAACGCTCCACAAGGTCGGGAATGGCAAACTTCTCGTCCTGCCCGACTACGTAATCCACACCGGGTATATCGGCAATCTCACCCGGCTTGAGTTGGGCATAACAGCCCGTAACAATGAGAACGGCATTCGGGTTCTGCCGGCGGATACGGTGTATCGCCTGACGGTCTTTGTGGTCGGCAGCATCGGTGACGGAGCAGGTGTTGATAATGCACACATCCGCTTCTTCGCCTTGCTTGGCACGCACATGACCACGCTGCGTCAGGGCTTTGCCTAACGCACTGCTTTCCGCAAAATTGAGTTTGCAACCGAGTGTGGTGAACGCTACTTTCATCTTTCGAGGTGCAAAGGTACTGCTTTTTTTCGATATGGGCAAACTTTCCCCGTGCCACGGCTGCGGGCGTTTGCGTATATCTTTTTTTGTGTGTACCTTTGCATTCTGTTTACGGACAATTAAAAGACAAACGATTATGAGAGTGATTGTACAGCGTACCGCCAAAGCCTGCGTGCGGATAGATGGTGAAACGGTCGGGCGTATAGACAAAGGTTTTGTGCTTCTGGTGGGAATAACGCACACGGATACTATGGACGATGCCGGCTATAGTGCCAAGAAAGTGGCGCAACTGCGTGTCTTTGAAGATGCGGAGGGCAAAATGAATTTGGGTATCAAAGACATAGGTGGTGCCGTTCTCTCCATTTCCCAGTTCACACTCTATGGCGATGTGCGCCACGGCAACCGCCCGTCGTTTATCCAAGCCGCCCGTCCGGAACAGGCGGAACCGCTCTACGACTGTTTCAACAACCTTCTTCGGAGCGAATACGGGCTGCACGTTGAGACCGGTCGCTTTGGGGCGGATATGCAGGTGGATTTTATCAACGACGGACCGGTAACCATCCTGATAGACTCAGCCAACCGCTAACCCGTTTCCCCCCCAAAAAAAACACCAACCCGCAACCCGCCAACCCGCTTAACCGCTAACTTGCTCAACCGCTAACTTGCTTAACCGCTAACTTGCTTAACCGCTAACTTGCTCAACCGTTAATATGCCAACCGCTGACTGTTTGTTAGTGGAGAAATTTCCCTTTACGTTATGCTATCGGCATCGGGTTATTAACGGGTTATTATCGGGTTATTATCGGGTTATTAACGGGTTATTATCGGGTTATTATCGGGTTATTGTAGGGATGTTCCCGATACGATGAGTGTTTTATACAAAAAAAGACTGCCTAACATACGTTAGACAGCCTCTTTTTTATTGATATATAAATCCGTTATTGGATAGTAACTGCTTTGATACCGTCGCGCTCGAGTAGGGCATTGATAGTAGGTTCGCCGCCGCGGAAACGCTTGTACAAGTCCATTGCGGGTTCGGTGCCGCCGCGCTCCAAGATGTTCTTGCGGAAGAGTTCTGCCGATTTCTTGTCGAAGATACTACCGCCTTTCTTCTCGGCTGCCGCCTTGAATACGGAGAAAGCGTCCGCATCAAGCAACTCCGACCATTTGTAACTGTAGTAGCCTGCCGCATATCCGCCCGAGAAAATGTGAGTGAAAGCGGTTTCCATCTGCGTACCCGGTACGTTGGGCAATACACGCACCTGCTCCATAGCATCGTTGCCGAACTTGATAACCGCCTCTTCGGTAGTAAGGTCAGCCGGAACGGTAAACGGCTTGGTTAGCGTATGCCAAGCCATATCGAGATAGCCGAATGAGAGTTGGCGTACGCAGGCATACGCTGCATGGTAGTTGTTGGAAGCCTTGATCTTGTCAATCAGTTCCTGCGGCATCTTCTCGCCGGTCTGATAGTGCTTGGCAAAGGTGTCGAGGAACTCTTTCTCGCCGAGGAAGTTCTCGTTGAACTGCGAAGGCAACTCTACGAAATCGCGCGGCACACTGGTACCCGACAGTGCCGAGTACTGGCAGCGGGTGAGCATTCCGTGCAAGCCATGCCCGAACTCGTGGAGGAAAGTCTCCACCTCATCATAAGTGAACAGAGCCGGTTTGTCAGCAGTAGGGCGGGTGAAGTTCATTACATTGACGATATGCGGACGGTGGTCGGTTCTGCCGTCGCGGTACTGCGGCTGAAAATCGTTCATCCATGCACCGCCGCGCTTGCCGTCCCGCGGGTGGAAGTCGGCATAGTAAACCGCCAGATATTTGCCTTTTTCGTCAAACACCTCGTAGGCTTTCACTTCGGGGTTGTAAACGGGGATGTTCTTGTTCTCTTTGAAAGTAATGCCGTAGAGACGTTTTGCCAAACCGAAGACTCCTTGGATAACCGCCTCTTTCTCAAAGTACGGACGGAGGTCGTCATCAGAGATGGCATATTTCTCGTTCTTCAGTTTTTTGGAATAGTAACTCCAGTCCCATGGTTGGATGGTGGCATAGAAACCGTGTGCGGTAGCGAACTGCTGCAGTTCCTCCACCTCGGCACGGGCTGCGGGCATATAACTGTCGCGTAGTTGGTCAAGCAGCTGATAGACCTTTTCGGGGGTCTCCGCCATCGTCTTGTGGAGCGATTTCTCGGCG
>ERZ808286.838-NODE-838-length-17593-cov-4.716729_pt1 | contig 17593 bp, 20 predicted proteins | sample MGYA00521276_ERZ808286 | MGnify/ENA primary metagenome ERZ808286 (study PRJEB31516, sample SAMN03275607) | gut metagenome | biome: mammalia-associated habitat; material: feces | host: Papio cynocephalus | place: Kenya | collected 2012-08-01 ... | reverse complement strand
ATGATTTATTTTATCTTAAGAAATTCCTCGTGGATCTTTTTTACAACAGAAGAAGAGATATTTTGTTCCAGTAATGACAAATTTGTTTTTTCTTGATTATTGGCGGCTATGTTTTCTTCAAAAAGTTGCTTATAGGAAATATTCAGTGCGGCCGCGATGTTTTGGACAACTTCCAGCGAGGCGGATTTTCTTCCAAGCTCAATCTGTGTCATAAAAGGAACTGAAATTCCAGATTTTTCCGCCAAATCAGCCTGAGTCCAGCCGAATTCTTTTCTTATTTTTCTAATGTTGCTTCCCAAAACCAATAGGATATCTGTCATTAAAATTATTATGTTGCTATCAGCAATACTTGAAAATTATCCAAAAGCAATATATTATGTTGATAATAGCAATATTCAGGAGATTTTGTTTTGACCCGGCATGCCATTCTTTGTGGTTCCGCGCCGAACGGATTCACGCAGAAAAAAATAAACGAAATGCACGATTTTCTCACAGGCGAAGCCGGTGGCTCTTGGGCGGAAAAAGAGATTGTGATTTTCCCGAACGGCGTGAGCGAGGCGATGCTTTCTTTTGTGCTTGAACGGCTCAAAGCGGAAAAAACTGAACAAATTCTTCTATATATATGCACTTTGTCTCCGGTTGCGGATGAAGATGAATCCGTCTGGCTTGGCGGCGAGGAAGTGCGGAAAAGCGTGGCTTCGGCAGGCTCAGCCACCGGAAAATCAGGGTCTGCTGTCGGAAAGTCTGAGTTGGCTTCGGCAAGCTATGCCACCGGAAATTCTATTCAGGTGATTTATGACGTTTGCAGAGATTTCGTTTCTGATGAGGAAACTGGTGACAGCGCGGAAGTTTTTTCAGCTTGCTTTGGTGAATTTTCAAGAAGCGCGGGAGAGATGGAATGAGCTCGGATAATTTTCAGAAATCTTCTATTTTTTCGGTGAATGTTTCAAAAAACAATTCATTCAATTTTCTTCGTCTTGTGTGTTGTCTGGTTGTGATTTATGAGCATTGTGTTGTTCTAAGCGGAGCTGGTTTTCCTTGCTGCGGCTTGCGGGGAATTGCCGTTAACGTCTTTTTTATTTTGAGCGGATTTTGGGTTACACAGTCGTTTTTGAAAAGCGATTCAATTAAAAGCTACGCAATAAAGCGATGCAAGAAGATTTTGCCTCAATATTGGCTGGTTGTGCTTGGCTTTGCACTTGGACTTTCCGCATTTTCTGTTTTGCCGCTGCGTGAATATTTTTGCGATGCCAGTTTTTATAAATATCTTGCGGCGAATATTCTCGCATTGAATTTTATTCAGCCTAATCTTCCAGGCGTTTTTGAAGGCTTGGCTTTAAATGGAAGTGTCAATGGCTCTTTATGGACTATAAAAATTGAGATTGGATTTTATATTCTTCTTCCGTTCATTGTTTTTACTGTGAAGAGCCTGCGTGAAAAATTTAACGGGGGGGGTACGGATGTATTGTGCTTATCGCGCTGTATCTGCTTTCCGTTTTGTACGAGGTGCTTATGCCGCTTGTAACTGAAAAGACCTCGCTTCCTTCCTCGTTGAACAATCAGCTTCCTGCGTTTATCTCATATTTTGCAGGCGGAATGATTTTTGCTTTCTACGGTGAAAAGCTTTTTCCAAAGTTGAAGATTGCTTTTTTGCCATGCCTTGCAATCCTTGTTTTGCTGAACGTTTTTAAGATTCCTTTTGTTTCCGCTCTGCTCGTGCCGGCGCTTACACCGATTTGCCTTGCAGTCTGCGTGATGTTTTTGGGATTGAACCTGAAAATCTTTGCGGACATCGGGCGAAAAACTGATTACTCGTACAGCTTGTACTTGGTTCATTATCCGCTTGCAATGTGCTTTGTCTCGCTCGGAGTTTTTGAAAAAATACCGGGATTCGCAGTTTTTGGTGTTCTGGGAACTTCTTTTTTGTGCGCTTATCTGCTTGAAATCTTTCAGCAGAAGTTTTTCGGAAGCAGGCGCAATGCGGAGGCTGCAAAATGACCGCGAAAAAACTTACCGCAAGCATTGTTTTGTTCAACACTCCGCGACTTCAGATTGAAGCTGTCTTAAAGTCTTTTTTTGATTCTGCCTGCGTGGAAACGCTTTATATTATTGACAATTCTCCGAACGACAAATGGCGGATTCTTGAAAAACGCTCGGAAGAAAACGGCTTTACAAAAATCCGCTACATCCACAACGAAAACTTAGGCTACGGCGCAAGCCACAATCTTGCAATGCACGAGGCGATTGAAAACGGCAGCGAGTATCACGTTGTGCTGAATCCTGACATCCGTTTTGCCCCGGAAGTTTTGCCAGCTCTTATAGATTTTATGGATAAAAATTCTGATGCCGCTTACGTGCTTCCAAAAGTTGTGTATCCGAACGGCGAAATCCAGTATTTGTGCAAGCTGCTTCCGACTCCGGGAGATTTGATTTTCCGCCGCTTTCTGCCAAAGACAAAGTGGAGCGAAAAGAAAAACGACCGCTACTGCCTAAAAAACTTTGGCTATGACAAGGTGATAAATCCGCCGTGTCTTTCGGGCTGCTTCATGCTCATGCGCCTTAGCACTCTTGCAGAAAACAACATTTTCTTTGACGACAGATTTTTTATGTACTTTGAAGATTTTGACCTGATTCGCCGTCTGCACCGAGTTTCAAAGACACTGTACTTTCCAGGCGTTCAGATAATCCACGACCACCAAAAGGAAAGCTACAAAAACCGCAGAATGCTTCTGGCTCACATAAAAAGCGCGTTCAAGTATTTTGGAAAATACGGCTGGTGGTTCGACAGGGAAAGAAAGGAGATGAATGAGAGAGTTTTGGGGGAGATTGGAAATTTGGAAAATGCGTGAGGTAATCAATCGTAGGTTGCTGCCACGCCCAAATATAAAAAAACATGAATCAAGTTTTGTGGAGTGTTTTTTTGATTAAGTAGAAATTGCATTGCGATTTTTACGATGTTCTTTGACATTTTTATTTTAAGCGATTGAGAAAAATACGCACACATTCGAACACTTTGCGTGTTGAAAATGTGCGTAAGTGTGCGAATATGTGCGTATGAATCAGTCAATTTTATCATCTGAAAGATTTAAGAAAATTCTTGAAGCTGGAGAAAATGTGACCGTTGAATTCAAAAACTGTCAGAATGAGCTTAGCAATTCTGTTTTTGAAACCGTATGTTCATTTTCAAACCGTTTCGGCGGATATATTTTTCTTGGAGTTGAAGAAGAAAACGGAAAAGGTAGAGTTGTCGGAGTGAATCCGAAAAACATTCAAAATCTCAAAAAGAATTTTATAAATGTTTTAGGAAATCCGAACAAGATAAATCCTTCCCTTTTCCTGAATCTTGAAGAGCTTGAGATTGATGGAAAAACTGTTATGTGCCTGTAAGTTCCGAGGTGGAATTCTGTGATAATAAAATTTTTGACAGGAACGGAGATGCCGACCAGAATATTACAAAATCTGTTGATTTGGTGGCGAACCTTTTCAGCCGAAAATCCCATACTTTTTATGAAAGGCAGATTTTTCCTTATGTGACAACGGAACATTTGCGGCTGGAGCTGATTCAAAAGGCGAAAAGGCTTGCATTGGTAAAAAATGAAAATCATCCGTGGAAAAATATGGATGATATGGAATTTTTCAAAAGCTCCGGATTGTATGAGGAAAATCTTATTACTGGAGAAAAAGGTTTTAACCTTGCGGCAATTCTGCTTTTTGGAAAAGATACAACGATTCAAAATGTTCTTCCCGCATACCGGACTGATGCGATTTTTCGGGATGAAAATCAGGACAGATATGATGACAGGCTGATTGTTGAGACAAATCTTATCGAAAGCTATGATTTGCTTTTGGAATTCGTTCAGAAGCATACGGACGATAAATTTTTTCTTGTGGATAATCAGTCAACCAGTGTGCGTGATAAAATTGCCCGCGAAGTCATTTCAAATATTCTTGTTCATCGGGAATATTCGAGCAGTTTTCCTGCAAAGCTGATTATTGATAAAGAGAAAATCTACACGGAAAACTGGAACAAGGCTTTGACGTTTGGAAAACTGAATCCGAATAATTTTACGCCGTATCCAAAAAAACCGATTCTCGCAAAATTCTTCATTAACATAAACAGGGCTGATTCGCTTGGCTCAGGAGTCCGCAATTTGTATAAGTTCACAAAAATTTATTCAGATTCTGAGCCGGATTTGGAAGAAGGTGATGTCTTCAAGACTATGATACCTTTGATAAAAAAAGTTATCAGTGTCGAAAGCACTCTTGAATCAAATGAAAGTGCAATTCTGGATTATTTAAAAGTTCATAAAAAATGCACTGCGACAGAACTCCTTAAAATTTTGAATTTCAGGAGCAAGACATCGGTTCAGAAAATTCTTTCAAAAATGATTGAAAAAAATGTGATTCAAAAAATCGGAAACGGGAAAAATACTTTCTACTGTCTGAAATAGATTTTCCGCCTGTTTGATTGAATATTTCTAGACTCCTCAACGCTTAAAATAAAAATGTGCAAGGAAAACATTTTTTAAGCTTTGAGGAGTTTTTGTTTTAAATGAGCAGAGATGGAAAATCTTCCAATCCAATAATCCAATCAGACATAAGCAAGACTCATGTAATCTCATCCCTTCTGTGGAAATTCCTTGAACGGGCCGGTACGCAGGGCGTGCAGTTCGTGATTCAGATTATACTGGCCCGGATTTTATGCCCTGAAGACTACGGAATTCTTGCGGTTCTCACGGCATTCATCGCCCTTGCGAATGTCTTTGTCCAGTCAGGATTCAACACCTCCCTGATTCAGAAAAAGGATGCGGACGAGACGGATTTTTCTTCCGTGTTCTGGCTCTCGCTTTTTGTTTCTCTTCTGTTATATATCATTCTGTTCCTCGCGGCTCCCTTCATCGCCCGGTTCTACAGGAACGGTGTCCTGGCTCCGGTTCTCCGTGTCCTCTCGCTCACCTTGTTCTTCGGCGCGCTGAACAGCGTCCAGAGCGCGATGGTCAGCAGGACAATGCAGTTCAAAAAATTCTTCTTCAGCAGCCTGGGCGGAGTTCTTGGCTCCGGAATTCTTGGGATAATTCTTGCCTGCAGCGGTTTCGGGGTCTGGGCATTGGTCGCACAGCAGCTTGCGAACAATTTATTGATAAGCGTGATTCTCTGGATAACCGTAAAATGGAGACCGAAGTTTGTCTTCAGCCTTGAGAAGGTGAAGGGGCTTTTCTCATTCGGATGGAAACTTTTATGCTCCGGCCTTCTGGATACCGGCTACCGGCAGATTTACAACCTTGTGATCGGCCGGGTGTTCACAAGCTCCGACCTTGGAATTTTCAGCCGCGGCGAGCAGTTTCCGCAGGTCATCGCGACAAATCTTGACGGCTCAATCCAAAGCGTGATGCTTCCGACTTTAAGCAGCCATAATGATTCTGCGGAAGATGTAAAACGGATTACCCGCCGTTCCATAAGCACTTCAAGTTATGTTCTTATGCCATGCATGCTCGGCATGGCGGCAATTGCGAAAAATCTTGTCCTTGTGCTTCTTACAGAAAAATGGCTTCCGTGTGTTCCTTTCTTACAGCTTGCATGCCTTGCTTTTGCGCTTTATCCGATTCATACGGCGAATCTTACTGCAATAAACGCGATGGGAAGAAGCGATGTTTTCCTGAAAGTTGAGGTCATAAAGAAAATAATCGGAATTGCTGTTCTTGTTTTAACTGTTCCGTTCGGGCTTATGGCGATGGCGGCCGGACGGGTCGTGTCTGGACTTGTATGCACTTTTGTGAATGCGCATCCGAACAAGAAAATACTTGATTACAGCTATGGCGAGCAGTGGAGGGATATTCTTCCGTCTACTCTTGCTGCCGTTGCAATGTCTCTTGCTGTTTATTTTATCGGCTTCATACCTTTGCCGGCAGTTCTTGCCCTTGTTGTTCAGATAACCGCAGGAATAATTTTTTACATTCTTGTTTCAAGAATTTTCAGACTGGAAGCTTTCAGCTATCTGCTTCAGGCATTAAGGGAATTCAGGAGGAAGTAGAACATGACAAATGAAAAGACAATCACCGTAACAAGTCCGCTTCTGCCGGATTTGAAGGAATTTGAGAAATATCTTGAGGATATATGGAGCCGCAGGTGGCTCACGAACAACGGGTTCTACCACAAGGAACTGGAGAAGGCTCTGTCTGAGTATCTTGGAGTTCCGTACCTCAGCCTTTTTACGAACGGAACTCTGCCGCTCATCACAGCTCTGCAGGCTCTGCGCATCACAGGCGAGGTGATTACTACACCGTACAGCTTTGTGGCGACCACGCACTCAATCTGGTGGAACGGAATAAAGCCGGTCTTTGTCGATGTTGACGAGAAAACCGGAAACCTCGACCCGGAAAAAATCGAGGCCGCAATCACTCCGCGCACTACGGCGATTATGCCTGTCCACGTCTACGGAACTCCATGCGACACAAAGCGTATCAAGGAGATTGCGGACAAGTACGGTCTTAAGGTGATTTATGACGCGGCCCATGCGTTCGGCGTAAAGGTGAACGGAAAATCAATTCTTGAGGAGGGCGACATCTCCACGCTCAGCTTCCATGCGACAAAAGTCTACAACACGGTCGAGGGCGGAGCCTTAATCTGCCACGACGAGGCGACAAAGAAACGCATTGACTATCTGAAAAACTTCGGCTTTGCGGACGAGGTTACGGTCGTGGCTCCGGGAATAAACAGCAAGATGGACGAGATCCGCGCGGCTTATGGACTTCTGAACTTGAGGCAGGCTGACAGGGCTATAGAAAGCCGGAAATGCACTGCAAAAAAATACCGCGATGGACTGAAGGATGTCGCATGGCTTCGCTGGCTGGATGACATTGAGGGCGTGCGCCACAACTACAGCTACTTTCCGCTTTTCATAGACGAGGAAAAATATGGAATGAGCCGCGACGCTCTTTATGCGAAGCTCAAGGAGCACAACATTTGGGGCAGAAGATACTTCTATCCTCTTATAAGCGAATTCAGCACATACCGTGGGCTTGAGTCCGCTTCACCGGAAAATCTGCCGGTCGCGCACAGGCTCGCGTCAAGCGTCATCTGCCTTCCAATGTACGCGTTCATGGAGGATGCGGACGTTGAGAGGGTAATTGAATGTGTGAGGGGTGAGAGATGAGAGACCTGATAATCGTGGGAGCAGGCAGCGCGGCGCGCGACTACCTGCAGTTCGTGAAAGATATAAACAAAGTCTCGCCAACGTTCAACATAAAAGGATTCATCGCGGACAGCGGTGTTGACATAAAAAAGCTTACAGACGGCGAATATGACATTCTTGGGACAGTTGACGGATGGATTCCAAATAAAGACGAGGAATTCCTGATGGGAGCCGCCGAGCCTGCGGCAAAATATGTTCTTGCAGGAAAGCTGAAGGCAAAAGGCGCAAGGTTCGCAACCCTGATTCATCCTTCTGCTGTCATAAGTGAATATGCAGAAATCGGAGAGGGCTGCATTGTCTGCCCTTTCTCAAAAATCGGCGCGAATGCAAGTGTGGGCGGTTTTGTCACCGTGGACGGCTACATCGGGCATGACAATTATATAGAAGATTTTGTGACGCTCAGCACAGGAACACGTCTTACAGGCTATGTCTCTGTAGGAAAGGGAACTTTCTTCGGCGCGATGTGCTGTGTGAAGCCGCATACAAAAATCGGCAGAAACTGCTTTATAACAATCGGAAGCACGGTTGTTCAGGATATTCCGGACAATTCCTATGTGAAAGGAACGCCTGAAATCCGGACAACCCAAAATAAACGGAAATTTGACGGGGGGGGGGTACAACTGTAGAGTAAACTTTCTGCGGACAAGATTGTGCGGTCTTCCTGCCAGGAGGACTGCATGAAAAGAGCGTTGGTTACGTCAATCGGTTCTGTTGCCGGTGATATTGTGATAAAAACCTTGAAGAGAAACGGATTTTATATTGTGGGAACGGACATCTATCAGAAGGAGCTTGTTGTTGATGCCATGAATGTTAATCAGTTCTATCAGGCACCGTATACAAGCGAGACCGAAAGGTATTCTGAATTTCTCAAGAAAATCTGCACGGACGAGAAGATTGATTTTTTGCTTCCTCTTACCGATTTGGATGTTGATTTTCTGAACGCGCGCCGTGAATGGTTTGAAGAGAATCACGTCACGTTGTGCATCTCGCCGGAGAAGTCGCTTGGCATTATCCGCAACAAGAAAATCCTTCAGGATTTTATAGAAGCCAATTGTCCGTATATAAATTCAATACCTACAGTCTTAGCCAAAGATATGAAAGAACTGAAGTGGGATTTTCCTGTGGTCTGCAAGCCCTATGATGGCCGCTCAAGCCAGGGGCTTAAATATATCCATAATGAAAAGGAATGGACTGATTTCTTGGCTGAGAACATCAAAGACGAAAAATATATAGTCGAGCCCTTTGTAAAAGGCCCTATTGTCATGGTGGAAATTGTGCGCCACCCGGATTCTGGAAAAGTTGTTGCCGTAACGCGGCAGGAAAAACTGAGCACTCCTCATGGCTGCGCGACTGCCGTATATATGTATCAGGACAAGGAACTTGAAGAAAATTCAAAAAAACTTGCAGAGGCGTTGGATATAAAAGGATGCGTAAATTTTGAGTACATTCATGGAGATGACGGAAAATATTATCTGGTTGAATGTAACCCGCGTTTTTCTGCCGGATGTGAATTCACCTGTATTTCCGGCTATGACTGCGTTTCAAACCATCTGAAAGTTTTTGAGGGAAAGTCTATAGATGATTTTACTTTCAGGCATCCTATGTATATCTCTCGCAAATATGAAGAATTCATTACAAAGGTGGAGGACTGATTATGGAATTCCACGTTTTGAATGCTTTGTATGATTTATGCATAATGTCAACTCTTTTGTTTATTGGCAAAGTTATAAGGGCTAAAGTGAGATTTGTCCAGAAACTTTACATTCCGTCCGCGCTTATCGCCGGATTTCTTGGGCTGTTTCTTGGAAAGCAGTTTCTTAACATACTTCCGTTCTCAAATGAGATTTCAAGCTACTCCGGAATTCTTATCGTTGTTTTGTTCGGTTCGATGTTCCTTGGAAGCAAGAAAAAAGTTTCTTTTTCTTCAATGTTCAAAAATGTCGGCGACACATTCCTTGTGAACGGCTCTTCCGAAATTTTCCAGTTTGCCCTGTTTATTCTTATTGGAGTTCTTGTTCTGCCTTTGATTTTTAAGGGAATAAATCCAGCGTTCGGTCTCTTGCTTCCGGCTGGTTTTGTCGGCGGACATGGAACTGCTGCAGCAATCGGCTCTGTTCTGTCTGAGGCTGGCTGGGCTGATTCCGTGAGTATCGGTCAGACTTTTGCCACAATAGGCCTGATATTCGGAATCGTATGCGGGGTTGTGCTTATAAACATCGGAGCAAGGCGCGGCGAGACCAAAATCATAAAGGATGTGAAGTCTTTGCCCGACGAGATGCTGTCAGGGCTTGTGCCTGAGGATAAGAGGACCTCATTTGGAAAAAGCACTGTATATTCACTTTCTATAGACCCATTGACTTGGCATCTGGCGCTGGTTCTGATGTCTGTGGGGCTTGCATACCTTGCGAACATGGGGCTCAAGAAAATTCTTCCGGCTGTGTCATTTCCTACCTACGGGCTTGCGCTTTTGTGCAGCATTCTGATTCAGCAGGTTCTCCGTCTTTTTAAGCTTGACGTCTATGTGGATAAGGATATTGTCACCCATGTAGGCAGCAGCGCGACTGACTATCTCGTGGCTTTTGGTGTGGCGTCCATAAATGTGAGTGTTGTCCTGAAGTACTGGATTCCGATTGTTGTCCTTTCCGTTCTTGGAATGATTCTTGTCGTCCTGTGGTTCAGAATCATTTCTCCGAGATTCTTCAGAAACTACTGGTTCGAGCGCGGAATCTATATTTTCGGAATGTCCACCGGAGTTCTTGCTACGGGCGTGATTCTTCTTAGAATCTGCGATCCGGAATTCAAGAGCGGTGTTCTGGAAGATTTCGGGTTCGCATGGATATTTCTTTCCGTTCTGGACATGCTGCTTGTGAGCTTTTCTCCGATGTTCATCCTGAACGGATGGGGAACCGAATATTCCTGCGTGCTTGTCTTGCTCTCTGCGCTCATGCTTGTGATGTGCAGGATGATGTTCAGGAAGAACAGTTTGTAGAAGCGAAGATGGAATATCGGTTTTGGACTTCAAGGAGGTTTTTATGGCAGTCTATGCGTTTGGAGCGGATTATGACGGAAAAGATGTCTGTGAGGATTTTATAAACAACAACTGCGTCGGAATCGGCTGGAGCTATAAGGATAATACGTCCGGGCATAACCTGGTGAAATCCATAAAAGCCGGTGATGTCGTCTATATAAAAAGATGCAATATCGGCTCGGATATTACGGTCCGTGCCGTTGGAATCGTGACGGATTATGAAAGCAAGTCTATGCCGGGAATCGCCGAAATCGCAAGAAATGTGAGATGGCTTTATAGAAATGAATTCGTTGTTCAGAATCCCAAGAGCACTGACAAAAACAACGTCCGTTCCAATTCAGTGTATGAGGAATTCAATCTGGATGTAATCGGCCAGATTGTTGGAAAGTTATGATGCGTTGCGAAGACAGAATCGACAGTCTGGCTGATTCTTTTTTTTCGCAGTTGTAAGGAAATTTCAATATGACCTGTTACCCGGTAATCATTCCGACATTAAACCGTTTTTCTCATTTAAGGGCCTGCGTCGAGTCGCTTGCACGCTGCGCTCATGCAGCTGAAACAGAATTGATAATAGGACTTGATTTTCCGCCGGCAGAGAAATATGTTGACGGCTGGAAAAAGATAAAAGGATACATTCCGCAGATAAAAGGATTCAAAAATGTTGAGGTTCTAGAGCGGGACGAGAATTTCGGCTCATCAAAAAACAGCCGCTCTTTGCAAGATTATGCGCTTTCAAAGTACGACGCATATATTTATACGGAAGATGACAATGTTTTCTCTCCGAATTTTCTGGAATTTATTAACAAAGGACTTGAAAAATACAAAGACAATGAGAATGTGCTTGCGGTCTGTGGATACTCATATCCGGTTGATTGGAAAACTTCTGAAAACGCAGTCCTGCAGCACAATTATTTTTCCGCCTGGGGCTACGGCGAATGGGGAGATAAAAGAAATTCAATGCTGCAAGCCCTGTCGCCGGAATTCATAAAAGACGCGTTGCTGGGCGAATCTGAATATTCTGAGCTGAAAAAATCTCCAAAGAACAGAATAATGGCCGTTTTTAATTTCAGCAGAGAGAAAATCGACTGCATGGACATTACCCGCTCAATTTATATGACCGTGAAACAGAAATATGTACTTATGCCGGCTGTCTCGCTTGTCAGAAATACCGGCTGGGACGGAAGCGGAGAGCACTGCTCGAAATACGGAATGAAGATAAAAGACATTTTCTCAAAGCAGAAAATTTCAGAGGAGACTTCATTTGATTTCAATGCCGCAGAAAAAATTGAACATTCAAAAAATCTGGAAGTTTTTCAGATGAAGATTTACGAGAAGGAAATCATTAATTCCATCAAGGCAAATCTAATTTTGCTGAGCATAAGGCTGTTTGGCTATGAGAATTCAAGAAAGCTCAGAAGGCTGGTGAAAAATGGGAAAAATCAAAGAGATTTCCTGTTCAGAAAAAAGTGACGTACAGAAAATTCTGTTTGCATTTCATATAAAAACTATAGATAAGGAGGCACGCTGAAAAGATAAATTGATTTTTGATGAAATAACGGTGTTTTCTGTTATTTTATATGTTCTTTGACATTTCTATTTTTGATTTTACTGAGGCAAAAACGGAATCTTGTGCTATACTGTAATAGCAAATATCTGTATATTTGTTGCAGGAGGTCTGTAATAAAAACTTTGCCTAAAATAGCGTCAAAGTTTTTATTCACAAGTTTGCGTTGCAAACTTTTTTATAAACTTCAATTTCCGCTGGAAACCTGCGTCGCGAGTTCACTTGGTTGCGAAATTGTGCAAAAAGTCAAATCGGAAATTGATATTTCCTCATTGACTTTTTTGAGAGGTATGTTATGCGAGTGCTTTCAAAAGAGTATCAGGAGCAACTGAAAAAGAATGAGGCTTACCAGTTTATCGTGAATCATCCAAAGCCGGACTTTAAGGAACTGGATAAAGAATGTAATGATTTTGAAGTATGGATTTCAAATGTACATAAAAAAGAACGTTCAAAGCTGAAGGAGATTTCTAAAAAGTGATTGTTGAATTCTCGGTTTTTGACACAGACAATTTTTCAATTGAGCATATCTTTGATTCTCCGGAGAACGAGGGTTTGATTGCTGATTTTTGTGCGCTGAACGGAGCAGAAGGTCTTGAAAATTACCTGAAAAATCAGGCTGCATCAGATGAAAAAGACTTGAACGCAAGAATGTATCTTGTAAAAGACAAAGTCTCTGGTGAGCTTGCGGCTTATTTTACTTTGCGGAGCGGACTTATAACAATCCAGGCGTTTCATGAAAGTTTTGATACAATTCCTGCTGTTGAACTTTCTAATTTCGCAGTGAATAAGAATTATCGTAACAGTCATCCAGAGACGGCAAAAATCGGAGCGTTTATACTAAGACGTTTCATCATTCCACTTTGCCAGGCAATGAGCAGATACATTGGGCTGGCTTCTCTTTATATTTATGCTCTTCCAGATGAAAAACTGATTGAACATTACACAAAACTTGGATTTACGCGGCTTCCAAAAAAGCAGGAAAAATTCGTGCAGAACCATATAAAGCCAAAATATGACGAAGGCTGCGTGTTCATGTTTCAAAATCTGTGAATTTTGCCATCTTTTAAAATCAAAAATAGAAATTAGATAAAATCAATTCTCTTTTCAGCCAGAATAAATGGCTGGAACAACTCAAACAAAAATCAATGGGACTGCTATTATTTGCATTTTAGCAAGAGATGTAGAAAAACAGCTTATAAAAAACATCCCGAAAATCGATTCATTGAGAGATTATTTCCAAAACTCTTGGGTAGTTGTAGTTGAAAATGACAGCATTGACCAAACAAAGGAACTGCTTTTCAATTGGCAACACAGTAAAGAAGGAATATTTATAGATTCTTTTGTTTCAAATTTTAATTCACAAACGAAAACTGAAAAAGGAAAGCAGTTTCCTGGGACAAGCCGTTCAAGAATTGAAAAAATGGCTTTTATAAGAAACCGTTATCTTAATTTTATAAAAGCTAATAATATGCATTCAGATTATATTATTGTCATCGATATTGATTTGGATGACTTTGATGAAAAGGAAGTCGCAGCGGCTATAAAAAATGCTCCGGCCAACTGGAGCGCAATTTTTGCAAACGGAAGATTGTATTCGACAATTCTGAGAAAGATTGCTTTTACAAAGTTTTATGACACTTATGCCTATGTTCCTCTGAATTCAACAACTGTCCAGTTGACATATCGGGAGCAGTTTCTGAACCGTGATTTGAGAGTGAAAAAATATGCTCCATGCAAATCCGCATTCGGCGGAATCGGTATTTATAAATACAACTCCATTATAAATTCTGAATACAAGACTATAAACAACGAAAGGTGTTCCTTGCAGGAAGTAATTTGCGAGCATATTTTATTTAATACAGCCGCATTAAATTCTGGAACAAATTATATATGCAAAGATTTAAAGACTTATTATCAGAAAGTACCAGTTCTAGCAGCTGTTCTGCCTTCAAAGATATTTATAAGACTTTTGATATGGAAACATAGAATTCATAAAAAAATGCCTCCGGATATTATTGCTTTGTCAGGAGTCAGGAGTCAGGAGTCAGGAGTCAGGAGTCAGGAGTCAGGAGTCAGGAGTCAATTATGTAGCGAGAATTAGGCTTGTCAAGTGCCAGTTCGCAGGAACTGGAGAAATCAGGCGGTGTGCCTGATGGAAAAATCTCTTGACGTTTCAGTCATAATCGTAAACTACAACACAATGGAGCTGACAAGAAACTGCCTGAAATCAGTTTTTGACAAGACAAGCGGAATTTCATTTGAAGTTATCGTCTCTGACAACGGCAGCAAAGACGGCTCTGTTGAAATGATAAAATCCGAATTTCCGCAGGTTCGGCTTATAGAAAACAATGCGAATTTGGGATTCGGGGCGGCAAACAACCGGGGATTAAAGATGGCGAAAGGAAAATACATTTTCTATCTGAACAGCGATACAGTCCTGCTGAACAATGCTGTGAGGATTTTTTTTGACTATTGGGAAAATTCTCCTGAAAAAGAAAAAATAGGAGCATTGGGGTGTGTCCTTCAAGATGAGGATGGAAGCTTGATTCATTCTGGCGGAGAGTTTCCAAAATACAAGTCAGTTTGCAGAGAAAGATTCTCGGAACTAGTTCATTCTTGTGCGAAATATCTGTTTCTAAAACTTCATCTGGAAAAATTGTATCCTGCTGCAAGAAAGAAAATAAGAGGCGAGCAGGTTATTTCCGGCGAGGTCGATTATGTTACCGGGGCTGACCTGTTTATGCTCAATGACAGATTTGCGGAATTTGACGAGAGATTTGTCCTTTACTACGAGGAGACTGATCTGCAGAAAAATTTGCACAATCAGACCGGGAAAAAATCAATTCTTATAGATGAGCCTAAGGTAATTCATCTTTTGCATAAAGCTAGAACTGAAAAAATCAGGTTTGAGACATTCTCAACTTTTCACAACAAGCTTTCCAGTGTTCTTTATTTTGAAAAATACGGGAAAAAGACACGCTTTCTGAATTTCTTGAACAAGATTATTTTCCTTCTGCCGCCTAATAAAAAATGGCGCAAAGAATATAAGGAGGCGATTTGAAAATGAAAGGCCTTCTCCATAAATTCCTGAAATTCAACTTGCGCTCTGTTTTTCTCAATTTTTATCTTCTTCCGTTCAGGCAAGCTGTGCGTCTGCCTTTGCTTTTTGCTAGAAATGTGAAAATCTCTGCGATTTATCGGGGGGGGGGTACAATTGAATAGTAAAAATATAGCTCCGGCGATGGTTCAGGTTGGCTATGGCATTGTCGGAAATGCTGACAAAAAATTCGAGCGCTCCATTGTTGAAATCAGGAATCCAGGGAAGGTGATTTTTACAGGAAAATGCTGCTTGGGCAGCGGAACAAGGCTGAACGTGCATGGAACTTTGACATTGGGAGACAATGTAAGAATAAACGGAAATTCAAATATCTGCTGCCTTTCCGATGTGGAAATCGGTGGCGGAAGTCTTGTTTCCTGGGACTGTCTTTTTATGGACACCGATTTTCATAAAATCTATGCGGACGGAAAAATTGCAAATGAAAATTCTCCTGTGAAAATCGGGAAAAACTGCTGGATCGGCTGCCGGACAACTGTCCTTAAAGGCTCGGAAATACCTGACGGCTCTGTTGTGGGAGCCGGAAGCCTTGTCTGCAAGAAATTCGACACGAAAAATTCTGTCTATGCCGGCAGCCCTGCAAAGCTCTTAAAAGAAAACATCAGATGGGAGGAGTAAGAATGATTCCAAAAATAATTCACTATTGCTGGCTCAGTGAGAATCCTTATCCAAGTGATTTGGTTAAATATATGGACACTTGGAAAGAAAAACTTCCTGATTATGAATTCAAGCTTTGGAATTTTGACAGGTTTGATAAAAATTCTTCAATATGGGTTCAGCAGGCTTTTGACAATAAAAAATATGCTTTTGCTGCCGATTATATCCGTCTTTTTGCCATTTATAACTATGGCGGAATTTATATGGATATGGACATAGAAGTTCTGAAAAGCTTTGATGATTTGCTTAATCAGAAGGTTATGATTGCCTATGAAAGTGGGGAAAGGACAGGTCTTGAGGCTGGCTGTTTTGGAGCTGAAAAAGGAAATCATTTTATAAAGGATTGTCTTTCGCACTATGATGGACGCAACTTTATAAAATCTGATGGAAGTTTTGATATTGTACCTTTGCCCAAAATTATGGCAAGTTTTTTACCGTCTAATCCTGATATTGTCCCTGGTGACTGGCATTTATTTACAAATAAGAGCTACAAGACAGGTTCAGTTATTACAACAGAAAAATCATATACAATTCATCATTTTGCCGGAAGCTGGACATCGGCCGCTCAACAGAATTTTAACATGCATCGTAATTATTTCATTGAAAGATTCGGTTCAAAAATTGGCTACATTCTGTCTTTGCCGTTTTTGCTGTCATGGCAGTTGAAAGAAGTCGGTCTTAAAGAAACGTTAATAAAAGTTTTAAATAAATTTTCAAGGCATAAAAAATGATTTATCTTTCGATTTTTATTTTCTATATATTTGGGACACTCTCTATTGAGAAAAAATACTTCGGAAAATTCTGCTTGTTATGCATTTTATCTGCAATCACCCTGCTTCCGTTTTTTGTGGGAATAAATTCTGAAAGGGCAGATTTTATTCCTTATCTGCAGTTTTTTCAGAAATCAGAAGATTTGTTTTCAGACAATTTTTTTGAGTATGCAAAAAATCAGCATACGGAAATTGGTTACAATTACTTTCAGGCATTATGCAAGGCTCTTTTTGGTTCAGCCTCAATATTCTTTATCCTGCTTTGCTTTGTATCTTTTTTGTTCCGCTTAGGATTTTATAGAAAATTTGTCTCAATGCAGGATATGATTCTCTGTTTTTTGGCATTTTTCTCCCATGAGTTCTTAAGAAAAGATTGTGTTCAGATTAGAAACGGTTTTGCCTCTGCTATAGTCTTGTTTTCCTTATTTTATCTTTTTAAAGGCAGCCGAATAAAATTCATATTGACTGTTTTGTTGGCTAGCACCTTTCAGACAACAGCACTGGTCGCATTACCGCTTATTATTGCACGGACAGATTTTTCAAGGAAATATTTTACTTTTTTGAAAATTCTATTTGCTTTTGCGTTTTTTGTTTCAATATTCTTCCCCATAAAAAGGCTGCTTTATATGACGGAAGGATTCGGACTTTTACCTTCTTCAATAATAAACTATTTGTACTGGTCAGAATATGCAAAGTCAATGTCATTGTTTAATCCTCAGATTTTAAGACAGGTTTTTATAGTATCGTTCTTTTTCTTGAATTCAAGGAAATTCTTTCAGAACAAAAAAATCTTTTTCTTGTTTCAGATTTATCTTGTAAGCACAGTTTACTATCTCGTGTTCAGGGATTTTGAGATTTTGGCAGGGCGATTCGGCTCTTTGTTTTATGCAGTTGAAACGCCCCTCGTTCTGCTGGCAATTAACGATTCAAAAAAGCAAATCTCTATAAAGAAAATATTCCTTATGATTTTCTATGCCCTATTTCTGATTTTGAATTTCCTTACATACGAGTCGCTTGGATTCAAAGCCACATTTTATTGAAAAATACAGGAGCAAGAACTTATGAAAATTGCATACATTCTACCATCCCTTGCCGCAAAAGCTCCGGTTTTTATTGCAAAGCGTCTGAGCGACTACTTTATTTCAAAAGGAAATGAAGTGGAAGTTTTCTACTTTGATGAAATTTTCGGAACTGAATTCAGCTGCAGGGCGACGAATATAAAATTTTCCGAGCCTATTGATTTTGATTCATTCGATATAATCCATTC
>ERZ808286.837-NODE-837-length-17607-cov-3.651322_pt1 | contig 17607 bp, 19 predicted proteins | sample MGYA00521276_ERZ808286 | MGnify/ENA primary metagenome ERZ808286 (study PRJEB31516, sample SAMN03275607) | gut metagenome | biome: mammalia-associated habitat; material: feces | host: Papio cynocephalus | place: Kenya | collected 2012-08-01 ... | reverse complement strand
TTTACGATGCGCTTGCCCGAAACGATATCGAATTTGCCCGGAGCATGCCATATCGTGGCTTCTTTTTCGGCTGCTTCATATCCTTTTCCTTTTTTTGTATGGATATGTAGCAGCTTAGGGCCTTTCATGTCCTTTATTTCCTGTATGATGCGCACAAGCTCAAGAACATTGTTGCCGTTCATCGGGCCGAAGTAACGGATGTCAAAACCTTCAAATATATTTTGCTGATTGAAGAGGATTGATTTTACTGAATTGTTGAATCTCAGAATGGCTTTCTTCCGATGTTCCGTGAGCCAGCCCCAAGACGCAAACTTTTGTGCAGCCTTGAAACGTATATTGTTGTAAGTGGGACTGGTATGCAGGTGAAGCAGATACTGTTTCATGCCACCGACACTGCTGTCTATGCTCATGTTGTTGTCATTCAGAATGATTAGCATGTCATTGTCGGTCGATGCCACATTGTTGAGACCCTCGAAAGCCAGACCGCCGCTCATGGCTCCGTCGCCGATGACGGCTACAATCTTACGATTGCTTTTTTCTCTTGCTGCGGCTACCGACATTCCCAACGCAATCGAGATGGAGTTGGAGGCGTGGCCGCAGGTGTTCGTGTCATACTCGCTTTCCAACGGTGTCGGGAAGGGACAAAGGCCGCCGAATTTTCTGTTTGTGCTAAAGCGGTCGCGCCGCCCCGTCAGTATTTTGTGGGCATAGGCCTGATGGCCTACATCCCATACGATGCGGTCTTCGGGCGTATTGTAAATGTAATGAAGTGCCACTGCCAGTTCTACGGCTCCCAGACTGGAAGCCAGATGTCCCGGGTTATGTGCGAGTACACTGATGATTTCATTCCGAATTTCACTGCACACTTCGGGCAATTGTTCCACCGAAAGCTTTTTCAGGTCTTTCGGGGAGTCTATTTTGTTGAGCAATGGATATTTTTCGTCGGTTCCTATCATTATCCGGTTTAAATAATCATGCAAAATTAAAATATATTCGGTGGAAACGCCTATTTTTGCGTATGAATTTTGCTGGGTTTTATTTTCAGACGTTTAATTTGTAGTTGCAGAATCATGGAAAGAATCAACTTTTCGACGCTGGTCGATGCTTCTTCTTCACGCTTTCGTTTGAAGCCAGACGATACTTGTTTGCTGCTTGGTTCGTGTTTTACCGAAAACATCGGCCGTCGGCTTGTCGATAACAAGTTTCGCGCCCTGGTCAATCCTTTCGGCGTACTCTATAATCCGCAAAGCATTTTTTCTGCCTTGTCGTTGCTTTTGCGCGGTGTGTCCGATTTCAGGCCTTTCAGGGAGGACGATTTGTTCTATGCTTCCGGCCTGTGGCGCAGCTGGCTCTATTCGTCAGAGTTTTCTGCCACGTCGGCCGACGAATGCCTGTCGCTTGTCAATGAATCGTTGCTGCGTGCCACGCGGATGCTTAGCGACCTCGATGTTTTGTTCCTGACGTTGGGAGCAAATCATTGTTATTTTCTGAAAAACGGTCATGTCGCAGTTGCCAACTGCCACAAACAGCCTGCGGCTATGTTTGAAGAATGCCGTCTTTCGGTTGCCGACATACTTGAACAATCGCGGGTGCTTTCCGATTTGTTGCGTTTGCGTCCGCATCTTAAGATTGTCTTTACGGTAAGCCCTTACCGTTATGCCAAGTACGGGATGCATGAGAATCAAATCAGCAAATCCACGCTTTTTCTCGCTATAGACGAAATCATGAAGCACTATCCCGACAACTGCTTTTATTTCCCTGCCTATGAAATCATGACCGATGAACTTCGTGACTACAGGTTCTATGCCGACGACCTGCTGCATCCTTCGCAAAGGGCGGCGGCCTATATTTGGGACATTTTCGTGGAAGAATGGATGTCGCCCGAAGCGTCTGCTTTTGTGCAAGAATGGAACAGGGTGCTTCTGTCGCTTGGCCATAGACCGTTTAATGCCTGTACAGAGGAGTACAGGAGGTTTTTAACTAAATTAGCAGACAAAATAAGTACGTTACGCCAAAAATATCCGAACTTTGTCTTCAATAATGAGCTTGACGAGATAGAATCGCGTCTGCACGAAAGCTACAAGTAACCGCTTTTAATCAGGGACTTTGCGCTCTGGCAAATTGTTTTAATGAAAAAGTAGAATATGTTTTATTCGATTGAAGAAATCACCTCGCTTATCGGAGCGCATCGTTTCGGCAATGCCGAAAGTCGTATAGGATGGCTGTTGACCGACAGCCGCTCGTTGGTATTTCCCGAGGCAACTTTGTTTTTTGCCCTGGCTACAGCCCGCAACGATGGGCACAAATACATTCCGCAGCTATATGAACGCGGCGTGCGCAACTTTGTTGTCGAAAAATTGCCTTTGGACATGGCCTTGTTTCCACGCGCCAACTTTTTACGCGTTCCCGACACGAAAACAGCCCTTCAGCGTCTGGCCGAACGTCACCGCGAAGAATTCGAACTGCCAGTGGTGGGAATTACCGGAAGCAACGGAAAAACCATTGTAAAAGAGTGGATCTATCAGCTTTTGTCGCCTTCAATAAATGTAACGCGCTCACCACGCAGCTATAATTCGCAGATCGGTGTGCCGCTTTCGGTATGGCTTATCGACGAGCACACGCAGTTAGGCGTTTTCGAGGCCGGAATTTCAAAACCGGGCGAGATGGAAGCCCTGCAATCGATTATACAACCGACGGTGGGCATCATGACCAATATAGGAAAGGCCCATCAAGAGAATTTCCACTCCATGCGTGAAAAGTGTCTCGAGAAACTGCAGCTTTTCAGGGATGCCGAAGTACTTATCTACAATGCAGACGATAAAATAATCTCGGAATGTCTGAATGAATGCGGCTATGAGCTTCAATTGTTTGCCTGGTCGCGCCATAGTAGCGATGCCCCTGTTTTTATCAGCCATGTTGAGACAAAAAGCAACGCCACGCTGATAAAATACATCTATAATAAAGGTGCAGAAGCCTCTTTTACGATTCCTTTTATAGATGAGGCTTCGATTGAAAATGCCATACATTGTCTGGCCTTGTGCCTGTATATGAAAATGGATGCGGCCACAATAGCCGAGCGTATGGCCCGTCTCGAGCCGGTAGCCATGCGCCTGGAAGTGAAAGAGGGAATCAACGGTTGCACCTTGATAAACGACAGCTACAACTCCGATTTGAAATCGCTTGAGATAGCTCTCGACTTCATGAACCGCCGTCAGGACCGCAAAGACCGCAAATTCACCTTGATATTGAGCGACATGCTGCAAACGGGGACGGATATGGGCGAGCTTTATGCTGATATAGCCGATCTGGCCAACAACTATCACATCGACAAGTTTATAGGAGTGGGAAAAGAAATTGGACGGCATCTTTCGGGCTTCAAAATGGAGAAGCATTTCTTTGAAACGACCGAAATGCTCATCTCATCCGGGTTCATTGACACATTGCGCAACGAAGTAGTGCTCATCAAGGGAGCCCATATCTTCCGTTTCGACAAAATCACTGACCTCATGTCCCTGCGTGTCCACGAAACGACACTTGAAGTAAACCTTAACGCTTTGGTCGACAACCTGAACCATTACAGAAGTTTCCTGCGTCCTGAAACAAAAATGGTGTGTATGGTAAAAGCCTCGGCATATGGCAGCGGTGCGGTCGAAGTGGCAAAGACTTTGCAAGACCACTGTGTGGACTATCTGGCCGTAGCCGTGGCCGACGAAGGCGTGGATTTGCGCAAAGGCGGCATTCATGGCAACATCATCATCATGAACCCCGAAATGACGGCGTTCAAGGATATGTTCGACTATAAGTTGGAACCCGAAGTGTACAACTTCCGTTTGCTTCATGCCCTGATTCATGCAGCCGAAAAGGAGGGAATCACAAACTTCCCAGTACATGTCAAAATCGACACTGGAATGCACCGTCTCGGATTCGATCCCGAAAAAGATATCGACGAGCTGATAGACGTTTTGAAAAACCAGACGGCAGTTATCGTGCGTTCGGTTTTCTCACACTTCGTGGGAAGCGACGGCGATGAATTCAATGATTTTACCAACCGTCAGTTTACTTTGTTCGACAAAGCCAGCGGCAAATTGCAGGCCGCATTCAGCCACAAGATATTGAGGCATATCTGCAACACATCCGGCATTGAGCGTTTTCCCCAATACCATCTCGACATGGTACGCCTCGGACTCGGGCTCTATGGCATAGACCCCTATACCAACAGAATACTGAACAATGTGAGCACACTGCGCACCACCATATTGCAGATTCGCAATGTTCCCAAGGGTGACACGGTAGGCTACAGCAGACGCGGTCATGTGGAACGCGACAGCCGCATTGCAGCCTTGCCCATCGGCTATGCCGACGGATTGAACCGCCATCTCGGATGCGGAAAAGCCTATTGTCTCGTAAACGGCAGGAAAGCCCCTTATGTGGGAAACATTTGCATGGATGTCTGCATGATAGACGTGACCGACATTCCCTGCCGGGAAGGTGATGAAGCGATAATTTTCGGAAACGAACTGCCGGTGACCGTATTGAGCGATATATTGGATACCATTCCCTATGAGGTGCTCACTTCGGTAAGCACACGCGTCAAGAGAGTTTACTATCAGGACTAAAGCCCACCGGTTTCATTTCCAAAAAGAGACGCAGCGAATTTGAAAAGGTGTGCTGCCAATGCCAACGGTGACGCATCCAATTTCCACCCTGACCAACAAGATGATAAAAATGAATGTCGGCATGGCGAAAACAAGCGGAATAATCGGTATGTTTGGCCGAAAATACTTAAGTTTGCACTTCAAATCACAGAAAGCAACATCATGTCAAAATATCTTCTGAGAAGCAAGTCGATACTGCTGCTGTCATTGCTATTGCCGCTACAGGCCCTTGCACAAGCCGAATTGTACAATTCATATATCCGGCAATATGCGGCAATGGCGGTGGAGCAGATGGAAAAATACAGAATACCGGCCAGCATCACATTGGCGCAGGCCTTGTTGGAAAGCCGCGCAGGAACAAGCCGTCTGGCCGTGCAGGGCAAAAACCATTTCGGGATAAAATGCGGCGGAAGTTGGACGGGACCCTACATGCTGGTAAACGATGATGCGCCTAACGAGCACTTTCGCGTTTACAAGTCGGTCAGAGAGTCGTATATAGACCACTCGGAATTTCTGACCGTGAACAAACGCTATGCCGGCTTGTTCAAATTGCACCTGCACGACTACAAGGGATGGGCCCGCGGCTTAAAGGCGGCCGGTTATGCCACCAATCCGCGATATGCGCAAATCCTAATACAGCTGATAGAAGACTACGACCTGGCCAAAATGGACAGGCTCAGCCTGAGAAGCTTCAGACACAAAGGCCATCGGGGTGGCGGCACGGAATTTTCGCACGAAGTAAATATGTGCAACCGCAACTTCTATACGATAGCCCGTCAAGGCGACACCTATAAGTCGATTGCAAAGGAGATGGGCATTTCCGAGCGGCGACTCCGCAAATACAACGAAGTTGACAAGCGGCATGTGCTCGAAGCCGGCGACATTGTATATTTCGAAAAGAAACAACGGCAGGCCGACAAGAGCTATTCGGGCGTTTATCACCGGATGAAAGAAGGTGAATCGCTCTATCTCTTGAGCCAGCAGTATGGCATGAGAGTGGCTACACTCTACAAAATAAACAAATTATCACCTGAGTACGTGCCTCAGGTAGGCGACATGATACTATTGCGCAAATAAGGCGAAGCATAGCATTTGAGACCGATTATGTATGCATGTAAAGCAGAAAAATAGTACTTTTGCGGCATAATAACACGAAACAAACAAGTAACGAAAGTGTTTGGAAAAAGAATTAGGAAGAATTGGGTCTTGGCAGCAGGTGAGCAACCAACCGCTCTCGACCTTAAAGTCCTGTCTTTGCAAGAACAAGGTTACATAGTGCCTCGCAAGGACATGATCAAGACCCCGGAACAAATAGAAGGCATACGTCAAAGCGGAGTCATCAACAGCGGCGTGTTGGACTTGGTTGCCCGTGAAATACACGCCGGAATGACAACGGGTGATATCGATCGCCTTGTTTATGAATATACCACAAGTCACGGTGCGATACCGGCCCCTTTAAACTATGAAGGCTTCCCTAAAAGTGTCTGCACGAGCATAGACGAGGTTGTCTGCCACGGAATACCCAACGACGAAGAACAATTGTTGGAAGGCGATATTGTGAATGTTGATGTATCGACCATATACAAAGGCTATTACAGCGATGCATCGCGCATGTTTGTCATAGGCAAAACCACTCCCGAAAAGCAGCATCTGGTAGATGTGGCGCGCGAATGCCTGGAATTGGGCGCGGCAGCCGCACATCCTTACGGGCAATTGGGCGATATAGCCGATGCCATTACGCGCCACGCACATAAAAACGGTTATTCGGTGGTACGCGACCTTTGCGGCCACGGAGTAGGGCTCGAATTTCATGAGGACCCCGAAGTGAATCACTACGGCCGGAAAGGAACAGGAATGGTGATGGTGCCGGGAATGGTCTTCACCATCGAGCCAATGATCAACATGGGAACATGGGAAGTGTTTATCGATGCTGAAGATGGTTGGACAGTAGTGACCGAAGACGAGCTGCCGAGCGCGCAGTGGGAGCATACTTTTGTGATGACGGAGCACGGCCTGGAAATCTTGTCGGACTGACACAAAACGAGAGGGAATGGAAAAAGACATTATAATATTAGGTATAGAATCAAGCTGTGACGATACGTCGGCGGCAGTCATAAAAAACGGCTGGCTGCTGGGACAAGCCACCGCGAGCCAGGAAGTGCACCGCAACTATGGCGGAGTTGTGCCCGAACTGGCTTCAAGAGCACATGAACAGAACATCGTGCCCACCGTGGATGCCGCCTTGAAAAAAGCCGGTATAAGCAAAGACGAGCTGACAGCGATAGGTTTTACGCTCGGTCCGGGGCTGATGGGATCGCTGCTGGTAGGAGTGTCGTTCGCCAAGGGGCTTTCAATAGCTTTAGGCATTCCATTGGTAGACGTTAACCATCTGCAAGGTCATATTTTAGCCCATTTTATCGAAGAAAAAGGTAAAGAAAACCGCCATCCCGCTTTCCCGTTCCTTTGTCTGCTTGTAAGCGGCGGAAATTCGCAGATCGTAAAGGTCAATAGCTATAAGGATATGGAGATATTGGGGCAGACAATCGATGACGCAGCAGGCGAAACCATCGATAAATGCTCAAAATTCATGGGACTTGGCTATCCCGGAGGACCCATCATAGACCGTTTGGCAAGAAAAGGCAATCCCGAAGCTTTTGAATTCAACAAACCTTCGGTGCCCGGCTTGGACTATAGTTTCAGTGGACTGAAAACTTCGTTGCTTTACTTTTTGCGCGACAAAATCAAGGAAAATCCCGATTTTATCGAACAAAACAAAGAAGATTTGGCAGCCTCTTTTGAAAAGACCGTAGTTGACGTATTGATGAAAAAACTCAGCCTGGCGGTAAAGCAAACCGGGATAAACCGTGTTGCAGTGGCGGGCGGGGGCTCCCCCCACACAAAACTGCGCGAAGCCTTCCTTGAAAAACGTGACAAATGCGGATGGGATGTCTACATTCCGCCTTTTTCCTATACCACCGACAATGCAGCCATGATAGCAATGGCCGCCTATTTCAAGTATCAGGATAAAGACTTCTGCCCTTTGGACAAGCCTGCTTATTCGCGTGTGACAATCTGAAATACAACCGTAAAGAAATAAAGAGATGGAGTTGAATTTGAAATTCGTCGGAAAAGAAATCAGCCTTCAAATGTGGAAATTGGGAAAAACATTATCAACGGCTGAAAGTTGCAGTGCCGGAAGAATCGCATCAGCCTTAACCGTTTCCGCCGGAAGTTCGCACTATTTCAAAGGCGGTCTGGTGTGCTATGCCGATGAAATAAAAGTAAAATACCTCGGAGTGAGCGAAGACTTGCTAAAGGAAAAGACAGCCGTATGTGAAGAGGTTGCCAGGCAAATGGTTATAGGTGCCAACAAAATGTTTGGCACAGACTACAGCATAGCCATCACAGGATATGCCGGACCCGGTGGAGGAACAGACGAAAACCCAGTGGGAACAGTCTGGATAGCATTGGGTTCGAATGACAACATTGTGACCCGAAAAGTCTTTCATGACATGGGAAGAGACGAAAATACAACACTTGCAGCAGAAGAAGCAATGGCCATGCTAAGGGATTTCCTGAAAGATGAGATAGAAAAAAATGAAAAAGCGTGATTTTTCATAAGGAATAATTGGCTGATTCAATTATAAATGTTACCTTTGCAGCTCGAAAATAGCATGTAAGGCTATCATTGAGAATAAAACAAAACAAAAATATTAGCGATGTCAAAAATCTGTCAAATCACAGGCAAGAAAGCTATGATAGGCAACAACGTTTCAAAATCGAAGCGTCGCACCAAACGTAGTTTCGACCTTAACTTATTCACGAAGAAATTTTATTACGTTGAGCAAGACTGCTGGATTAGTTTGAGCATTTGTGCAGCCGGTTTGCGCATGATCAATAAAGTAGGGCTTGACGCAGCATTGAAAAATGCAGTTGCAAAGGGATTTTGCGATTGGAAGAAAATTAGAGTAATTGCTTAACATCAAACGGACATGGCAAAGAAAACAAAAGGAAACAGGGTGCAAGTAATATTGGAATGTACTGAGATGAAAGACAGCGGGCTTCCCGGAACATCACGCTACATTACAACCAAGAACAGGAAGAACACACCGGACAGATTGGAATTGAAGAAATACAATCCCATTTTGAAGAGAATGACTATTCATAAGGAGATAAAATAACAATTTGTAGACATGGCAAAAAAAACAGTCGCAACCTTACACGAAGGTAACAAAGACGGGCGTTCTTATTCAAAAGTAATTAAGATGGTAAAGAGCCCGAAGACCGGTGCTTACATATTCGATGAGCAGATGGTTCCCAACGAGGATGTAAAGAAATTCTTTAAATAAGAAATGAAATAAAGGATATATGAAGGTATGCCGTACAAGCATTCCCTTCTTTGGTTTTAGAATAAATAGCGATGAAAGAATTATTATTGAAATACGGATGCAATCCGAATCAAAAGCCGGCGCGCATATACATGGACGAAGGCGAGTTGCCCATTACAGTACTCAGCGGCCGCCCGGGCTATATCAATTTGCTGGATGCCTTTAACAGTTGGCAATTAGTGAAAGAGTTGAAAGCAGCTACCGGCATGCCCGCCGCAGCCTCCTTTAAGCATGTTTCGCCGGCAGGCGCGGCAATAGGTTTGCCGCTAAGCGATGTTTTGAAAAAAATATATTTTGTCGATGACATAAAGATTCCTCTTACGCCGATGGCATGCGCCTATGCACGGGCACGCGGAGCCGATCGCATGTCTTCATATGGCGATTTTATCGCATTGAGCGATACATGCGATGAAGCAACTGCCGTTTTAATCAAACGTGAAGTTTCGGATGGCATCATTGCACCCGGATATACGCCTGAAGCCTTGGCTATTTTGAAAGAAAAGCGCAAAGGCACTTATAATGTAATACAAATAGATCCCGAATACATTCCTCAGCCAATCGAGCGCAAGCAAGTGTTTGGCGTAACGTTCGAGCAATTGCGCAATGAGATAGACTTGTCGTCAGATAGCTTGTTCGATAACATACCTACGGATAATAAGTCGTTTCCGGAGGATGCCAAGCGCGATTTGAAAATTGCCTTGATCACATTGAAGTATACCCAAAGCAATTCCGTGTGCTATGTAAAGGGTGGACAGGCCATAGGTATTGGTGCCGGTCAGCAGAGCCGCATTCATTGCACGCGTCTGGCCGGTAATAAAGCCGACATATGGTGGCTGCGTCAGCATCCAAAAGTGCTTGCATTGCCTTGGATAGAGCATATCCGCCGTGCAGATCGCGATAATACCATTGATGTTTACATCAGTGAGGATCATGACGATGTACTTGCTGATGGAGTATGGCAGAATTTCTTTACCGAAAAGCCTTCGGTGCTTACGCTTGAGGAAAAGAAAGAGTGGATCAGCAAGAATACAGGTGTCAGCCTGGGGTCGGATGCTTTCTTCCCATTTGGCGATAATATAGAAAGGGCTCATAAGAGCGGCGTTGAATATATTGCACAGGCAGGTGGAAGCGTCCGTGACGATCATGTGATTGCTACCTGCAACAAGTATGGCATTGCAATGGCCTTTACCGGCATTCGCTTGTTCCATCATTAATACAGCCTGTGTTTTATGGCCAGTGACAAGGAAATCCATGAAGTCATCGAAAGCGGTGTAGTTTTTCGCAAGGCTTCTTCGCATCCGAGTGGACGCAATACGGGTGGAGTCAAGACCAAGGCTAAAAAGAAGTCATATATTACGGGACTTCATGGATCGGCTTCAGCAAAAAAGAAAGCAAAGATCCGTGAACGCAGGGCTAACCGCCATAAGAATTGAGAAGGTTTAGAAACGTCAAATAGCGTTGATACAAGCAAGAGGGTGTGTCAAAACGATGCATCCTCTTTTTTCTGAAGTGTCCAAATAGAATTGCGACGGAGCTTTCAGTGCGTGTCCTTGAACCAGGACGTTTCGCTGTAATATTGTGAAGCAAAGGGATGTAGGCTCGGTTCGGAAATGGTGAGGCCCGAAAACTCCCTGATGGCAATGGAGCTGATCTGCGTGGTAAAGATGGTAGGCGTGTGCACGGTGTGCTCAACGGCGGCATGGAGCAGGCTGTCGGCCTCGGCGCGTAGCTGCGGGTTGGGGCAGAGGTGGCGCAGGTAGCTCTGCATGTCGAAGAAAATGCCGGGGGTGTAGCCTCCGAGGCGCTGCAGGCTGTCGGGACACACCGGGGCGTGGTCGCTGCGCAGGTTGAGCCGCGCCACGGCCAGAGCCAGGCTGTCGAGCTTGGAACAGTCGGTAACGGTGAGCGTGCCGCTGGGAGTGGAGTAGGACGAGTAGAAAGCCAGAAAATTGCGGCACAGGGCGCTGTAGTCGGGCGTGCCAAGCAGGTTGCCGCCCACAAGCTTGTAGGGAATGCCATACATCATCATTTCGCTCGTCGAAGCGATGAGGCGGCGCGTCACGTGGCGCAGTTCGTAGGCCACTTCGATGCCCGACATGTAGCAGTCGTCAAAAAGAATGTATTCGGTGTGGAAGTCGGCGGCCTCCATGCTTTCGCGCAAAGTTTCAATGTCGGTCTGGCAGTCGCTTGTGCGGCCACCGAAGAGGCGCGTGGCCTGATTGCCCCGGTTCCAGTGGAGGGCGACCCGGCCGCGGACAGCACGCGATTGGGCGAGAGCCTTGACGGGCACCCATCCCAGGCCGTGACAGCCGATGATCATGGAGTAGGAGAGCGTGGCGGGCGCATAGGTCTTGACATCGGCAAGGATGGCGGTGAGTCCCTGCAGCGTGGTATAGCCGGTGCCGCTATACTCCTTGAGCTGGCGGCGCGTGCATTGGCCACCGTCGCAAGCAATCTCGAACATCGAGGCCTGGGTCTTTGAACGGGCCAGATAGACTATGACGCGCTGGCTCTTCAGTCCTTTCTGCTGCTCGATGGCCGCCTCGAAATCGGAGAGGTTGGTCTCGAAACAGCTGAGCAGGTCGGTGCTCCACGGCATGTAGACAAACAGGGTGCGCCGGTTTTCCTCGTCGCGGTCGTCATCGTGGTCACTGCCACACGACGAGAGGGCAGGCAACAGCAGAGCCGGCACCACAACAAGAAGCAGACGGAAGAAGAAAATGGGAAGATGCATATTATATAATGTATAAAAGGGTCAGATATCGGAGCCGTCAAACCTGAGGGTGGGCACCTTGAGCAGCCGAGCGCGCAAACCGTCGCTTTGCTCGGCCGCCACGCTGATGCGCGTGTGGCACAGCATGTCGATGCGGTTGTCCTCAATGCGCGCGCCGTCGGCCTTGAGCAGCTTCATCACGGCGTTGAGCTGCGCATAGTCGTAAGAAAACGCCATGCCATCCTCTACGATGCGGCTCACACAGGCGGCATTGGCAACAGCCAGCTCGGCCGCCTCCCTATAGGCCGCAATCAGTCCACTCGTGCCCAGCTTGATGCCGCCGAAATAGCGCACAACGATAATGAGGACGCCCGTCAGCGAAGCCGAACGGATGACCCCCAAAATGGGACGCCCCGCCGTGCCCGAAGGCTCGCCGTTGTCGGAACCGCGCTCCACGGAACCATCGGGCTCCAGCACATAGGCGTAACACACATGACGGGCATCATAATACTTCTTGCGCGCCTCCCTGACACGGGCATCAACCTCGTCGACACTCCACACGGGAAGGGCAAACGACAGAAACGTGCTTTTGCGCACAACGAGCTTGGCCTCGCCCGGCGTTCCTATTGTGGTGTAGCTACTTACTTTCACGTTGCAAAATTACTGCTATTGCACCTAAAAACAGCCCGTGGCGCGATATTTTTTATGGCACGCAACGCTTATCTTGAAATAAATCATTACTTTTGCACCCGTCGAAAACAGAAAGAGACATATGATAAAGATTACTTTTCCGGACAATTCGGTAAAAGAATACCGATCCGGCGTAACAGCGCAGGAAATTGCAGAAAGCATTTCGCCCAAATTAGCCAAAGAAGTATTGTCATGCTCCATAAACGGTGAAGTCACAGAGCTGAACCGCCCCATCACCACCGATGCCACACTGAAACTCTTCAAATGGGAAGACGAAGAAGGCAAAAAGACCTTCTGGCACACCTCGGCCCACCTGCTGGCCGAAGCCCTGCAGGAGCTCTACCCCGGAACAGAGTTTGGCATAGGCCCCGCCATCGAGAACGGCTTCTACTACGACGTAGTAACCCCCGAAGGCACCGCCATCAGAGAAAGCGACTTTGAAACCATCAACGCCAAAATGGCCGAGCTGGCCGCACGCGGCGAAGCACTCGTAAGGAAAAGCATCTCCAAGGCCGAAGCCCTGAAATTCTTTGGCGACCGCGGACAAAAGCTCAAACTCGAACTCATCAACGAGCTCGACGACGGCAACATCACCACCTACACGCAGGGCGACTATACCGACCTGTGTCGCGGTCCACACCTCATCTCCACCGCACCCATCAAAGCCATCAAGATAACCGCCGTATCGGCAGCCTTCTGGCGCGGCGACGCCAAGCGCGAAACCATGACACGCGTCTACGGCATCTCCTTCCCCAAAAAGAAACTCCTTGACGAATACCTCGCCATGGTAGAAGAAGCCAAAAAGCGCGACCATCGCAAGATAGGTAAAGAAATGGAACTCTTCATGTTCTCCGATCGCGTAGGCAAGGGACTCCCCATATGGCTACCCAAAGGCACCGACCTGCGACTGCGCCTCGAAGCATTCCTCAAGAAAATACAGACACGCTACGGCTACCAGCAAGTCATCACACCCCACATAGGCAGCAAACAGCTCTACGTCACCTCGGGCCACTACGCCAAATACGGCAAAGACTCGTTCCAGCCCATACACACGCCCGACGAAAGCGAAGAATACATGCTCAAACCCATGAACTGCCCGCACCACTGCGAAATCTATGCCCGCAAGCCCCGCTCCTATAAAGACCTGCCCGTGCGCATCGCCGAATTCGGCACCGTATACCGTTACGAGCAAAGCGGCGAGCTCCATGGACTGACACGCGTGCGCAGCTTCACGCAAGACGACGCACACATCTTCTGCCGCCCCGACCAGGTAAAAGACGAATTCCTGCGCGTCATGGACATCATCCTCACCGTATTCAAAACATTCCGCTTCGACAACTACGATGCACAAATATCCCTGCGCGACAAAAATGACCGCAGCAAATATATCGGCACCGACGAAAACTGGGAAAAAGCCGAATCGGCCATCATCGAAGCCTGCCATGAAAAAGGCATGAAAGCCCGCATCGAATACGGCGAAGCCGCCTTCTACGGACCCAAGCTCGACTTCATGGTCAAAGACGCCATCGGACGCAGCTGGCAGCTCGGCACCATACAGGTAGACTACAACCTGCCCGAACGCTTCCAGCTCGAATACGTCGGCGCCGACAACGAAAAACATCGCCCCGTCATGATACACCGCGCGCCCTTCGGCTCCATGGAACGCTTCGTAGCCGTGCTCATCGAGCACACCGCAGGCCACTTCCCCCTGTGGCTCACACCCACACAGATAGCCATACTTCCCATCTCAGAAAAGTATGTCGGCTATGCCGAAAAGCTCAAAACCTACTTCGCCGGCAAAGACCTGCGCGCCACCATTGACGCACGCAGCGAAAAAATAGGCCGCAAAGTGCGCGACAACGAAATGCAGCACATTCCCTACCTGCTCATCGTCGGCGAAAAAGAAGCGGGCGAAGGCACAGTAGCCGTCAGAAAACAAGGCGAAGGCGACCAAGGCACCATGACTTACGAGGAATTCGCAAAGAAAATCCAAAACGAAGTCAATGAAATGATAAATATTGATTAACTTTGCACCCCGAATAGAAAACGACGCTTTAGTTGAATGAAAAATGACTCACTGAAACAGGAATACAGGATTAACGGCCAGATCACTGCACGCGAAGTAAGAATCGTAGGCGACAACATCGAGCCGAAAGTACTGCCCACAGCAAAAGCCTTGGCCATGGCCGAGAGCAAAGGGCTCGACTTGGTAGAAATATCGCCCAACGCCGCGCCTCCCGTCTGCAAGATAATCGACTACTCCAAATTTCTATACCAGCAAAAAAAGCGGCAGAAAGAAATCAAAGCCAAGCAAGTCAAGATAAGCGTCAAGGAAATACGCTTCGGCCCCCAGACCGACGACCACGACTACAACTTCAAGCTCAAGCACGCCCGCGAGTTCCTTGAAGAAGGCAACAAAGTAAAAGCCTACGTCTTCTTCCGCGGCCGTAGCATCGTCTTCAAAGACCAGGGCGAAGTGCTCCTGCTCCGCTTTGCCAACGACCTTGAAGAAGTAGGCAAGGTAGAACAGATGCCCGAGCTGCTCGGCAAGCGCATGACCATGTTCATCGGTCCCAAAAAGATGCCGTCGGCAAAAAAAGCCGTCAAGACCGTAGCCGAAGGACCCAAGAAAAACCAAAGCGGAAACGCACCGCGCATCAATGAGAAAAAAGAATATTCAGGCCCGAAAGTCGAAGGAGAGGACTAAGGCGCGACAAAAACAGAGAATACGCGCGTAGCGTAAATGATTTCACGCTGCCGCTATCATAAATAAACACATAAACCAAAACAAAATGCCAAAAGTAAAGACAAATTCCGGCGCGAAAAAGAGATTTTCACTCACCGGAACAGGTAAGATCAAAAGAAATCATGCTTTTCACAGTCACATCCTCACCAAGAAGACCAAAAAGCAAAAAAGGAACCTGACCCACACTGCCCTTGTCGACAAGTCAAATCTCCGTCAGGTAAAAGAGTTGATGAATCTCCGTTAACCAAAATCATCCAACACATTTATTTAACCGAATGCTTAGCACTCAAAGAGCGTAGAACCGTTACGACGCTGACATTCACAACAAACGATTAAGTTATGCCAAGATCAGTAAATCATGTCGCCTCAAGGGCAAGAAGAAAGAAGATTCTAAAATTAACACGCGGCTATTATGGCGCACGCAAGAACGTGTGGACAGTAGCCAAGAATACATGGGAAAAAGGTCTCACCTATGCTTTCCGCGACCGTCGCAACAAGAAGCGCAATTTCCGCGCACTCTGGATACAGCGTATCAACGCTGCCGCACGTCTCGAAGGCCTTTCCTATTCACAGTTGATCGGTGCCCTTCACAAGGCCGACATCCAAATCAACCGCAAGACCCTTGCCGATTTGGCCATCAACAACCCCGAAGCCTTCAAGGCCATCGTCAACAAAGCCAAGTAAGTACAGATACCAATGAGCTGAATACTTGAGCGCCCGGTTCGATTGAGCCGGGCGCATTATTTTATGCATGCCTCAGTGCCGCTGCCGTGTTGCCTCAGCGTCGGCGGCCACGTCCGGTCAGCATCCGCGCAATGCTGTCGTTGGCATTGTCTATTTTCCAGTTTTCGAGCGAAGCCAGATAGATGCGCGTTGTTTCCTCCTTGGTGTGGCCCATGCCCGCACTGATCAGCTGCAGCGGCACCCCCATGCGATAGGCCGCCGTGGCCCAGCTGTGGCGCGCCGTATAGGACGTGAGCGGCCGGTCGAGCCCTATCATGGCCGCCAGCTTCTTCAGTCTGCGGTTATAGAGCGACAGACCCGTCTGGCAGTCGGTAAAGGCGCGCATGCCTCCCTCGCACCCTATGACGGGAAACACATAGAGAGAGCCGGGGCGGTCGTAGCGCCGTATAATGGCACCGATATTGTCGTTGATTCTGATTTGCAGCATCTGCCCCGTCTTGTGGCGCTTGTAGTGTATTTCGCCATTGGCCACCTCGTCCTTTTTCAGCCAGGCCATGTCGACAAACGTCATGCCGCGCGTCAGGAAGCTAAACATAAACATGTCGCGCGCCAGTCCGAGCTCGCTCCCCTTTTCGAGCTCCAGGCGGTTGAGCTTCATGATCGAATCAAAGTCAACGGCCCGTTTGTCGGTCTTGTCAACGCCCGTATAAACATTTCTGAAGGGCAGCGCCTGTTCGGCCAGCCCCAGCTTCACGGCCCTGTTGTAGGCAGCGCGCAGCACACGCATATAGAACGAGAGCGTGTTGCGCCTGACACCCCGCCGGAGCAGGTAGGCGGCATATCCGTCAATGAGCATCGGCGTAATGCCGCAAAACGTCATGTTGCAGCAGCCGAGATAAGCGCCGAAGCTGTCCATCGTCTTGCGATAGGCCCGTGCCGTGCCGAAGCGTCCGCCCTTTTCCATCCGTTCCACCTCGTCGCGCATAAACGTGGCCACGAGCGACCTTTGACGCCGCTTCAGGTATTCGTCGCGCACCTCGCAGGCCGTATAGCCCTTTACTCTGCGCTCCAGCCTTTCAATCACGGCACGCAGCATTTTCATGTCGCTCTCGATTTGCATGCGCCGCGTGTCGGGATAGACGTCGCGCAGCCTTTTCAGGCGTTTCTGCTGCCCGTCCCATTCTGAGGCCAGGCATACGATGCCGGCCTTGATGCTTTTGCGGTGGCCTTGATGCACCACCTCATAGTAAATGCTTCCCATTGCGCCCTTTTCGGCCGAACGCTTAAACTTCATGTTGATTTTTGTCATGTCATTGAATTTTTATGGTTCATAAAACATATGATTAAACGCTTCAGCGCACCCGCGCCCTGGCTCCGTCCGTGACGGTGGCAAGACGTGGGCTGAAATTTTCAAGACACAGGCAGCAAATGCATGGTGGAAGAATCACAATACAAACTTTTTTTGCGAATATTTTTCGCTATATATTTTGCAATCTCACATAATATATTTATATTTGTAAGCAAATCTATCACGTTAATAACTACCATACATAATGAACATTACATTTTGTCTGTAACAAATCCAAGCATATACAACATCGTTTGAAAGCAACATTCATTAAGACGTTCTTGAATTAGCCACAATAAACACTGACACTATTCCAAAACTATACCATAATGAAAAAAGAAGATTTAAAACCACGTTTGATTAAGGACGAACAAGTATTTGAC